>WPCJ01258357.1_pt1 | contig 18087 bp, 17 predicted proteins | sample 5399831 | NCBI WGS metagenome assembly WPCJ01 (sample SAMN12869470, study PRJNA574797) | sludge metagenome | isolation source: wastewater treatment of pH10 | place: China:Beijing | collected 2019-05-20 | reverse complement strand
TATACTTTTTGTAGGTCGGCCTATACTTTCCATAGGCTGACCTGTCTTTTCAACAGATCGAGCTGAGATTAAGGCAGGCGGACCTGCTAATTTTGCAGGCCTCCCTAAAGATTTGCAAGCCGGACTTTACTTCAAACCAGTTGTAACTTTAAACTTGAAACAAATAAAACCATTAATTAATCATTTTATTTAATGGTTTTTTTATTTTTGTCTAAATAATATATTTCCAATGTCAGAAATAGAAACAACGACGACAGAAAACTCAATCAAGAATAATCCGAAAATAATGCGTGCCTGGGCATTGTACGATTGGGCCAACTCGGTTTATTCGCTGGTGATTACATCGACGATTTTCCCAATCTATTACTCGATTCTCACAACAGCTTACGAAAAAGATGAGTATGTAAAGGAAACAGGACAATGGATAAAAGTACCTGTACGAAATTTGGTTAAAATCTTCGGGAAAGAATATCAGCCGGATGCGGTTTATGGTTATTCATTAACGCTTTCGTTTGTGATTGTGGTTTTGTTATCGCCGATATTGTCATCTTTAGCAGATACGATTGGGAATAAAAAATCATTCCTTCAGTTTTTCTGTTATCTGGGAGCGACGTCTTGTATGGGATTGGCGATGTTTACAGGAATGGGAACGGTTTGGCTAGGACTATTATTTAGTGTGACAGCGAGTGTCGGATTCTGGGGAAGTTTGGTCTTTTACAATTCCTTTTTACCGGATATTGCAACGCCTGATAAACAGGATGCTTTGTCTGCAAAAGGTTATGTTTACGGTTATATCGGTTCTGTGATTTTGGTTGTGATTTGCCTGGTTCTGATTCAGGTTTGCGCTGAAACACCAAAACAGGCAGCGATTTATACAAGAGTTAGTTTCTTATTAACCGGAGCGTGGTGGTTTGGATTTTCACAATATACCTTCAAACATTTGCCTCAATTTGGTCAGGTTAAAGAGCAGTTGCCAAAAGATTTGGTTTTGCTTAATTATAAAAATATCTTCAAAAGTCACGCTGAGCAAGGCGGTTTTGTTGAGGTTTTCAAAGATAACATCAGTTTTTATATCGACATCATCAAACAAAGTTTCAAAGAATTATTCAAAGTTGGAAATCATCTTTTCGGAGACAGAAACCTGAAATATTTCCTGACTAGCTTTTTCTTTTACAGTGTTGGGATGCAGACGATTTTCCTGATGGCGACATTATTTGGAAAGAGCGAAATCAATATGGCTCAGGACAAACTGATAATGACATTGTTATTAATCCAAATTGAAGCGATTATCGGTGCATTATTCTTTTCCTGGTTATCTAAGAAAATCGGCAACAAAAATGTCATCAGTATCACCGTTGCAATGTGGATCGGTGCTTGTCTTGCAGCTTATTACCTCAACAAAGAAAATCCGAATGTTGAATATCAATTCTACGGTGTTGCTGCTGTGATTGGTCTGGTAATGGGAGGTTTACAAGCGATGTCTAGGTCAACTTATTCAAAGTTGCTTCCAACGGATTCTATGGATAATACAACGTATTTCAGTTTCTATGATGTTTTGGAAAAGATTGCGATTATTTTGGGAACATTCATCTTCGCAACGTTGATTGAACATTATAATAATATGCGATTTGCAGCTTTGTCAATGAGTATTTTCTTTGCTTTAGGATTGATATTCATCCGTTTTCTTAAAGTTAAAAATAATACTAAATAATCGCTGTTTTGAAAGAGGTAAGCTTCGCATTTTTATTTATTTTTTCGATTTTAAGTGCTCAAAAACCAGTCGTTGAGGATTTGAAAATCGGACAAAAAGTAACAATGACTTCTAAGGTTCTGAAAGAAAAAAGAATCCTGAACATCTATCTTCCACAGGATTATGATAAGACCAAATCCTATCCTGTGATGTATATCCTAGACGGAAGTATAAACGAGGATTTTCTTCATTTGGTCGGACTTCAACAGTTTTTCAATTTGTCACTTAAGATGCCCGATTTTATTGTTGTCGGGATTGAAAATGTTGATAGGAAAAGAGATTTTACTTTTCATACAGATTTGAAGGATCTGCAAAAAGATTATCCTACGACGGGACATTCGGATAAATTCATTCAGTTTGTTGAAGAAGAATTACAGCCTTACATCAATAAAAATTATAAGACGGATAAAACGAAGTATATTATTGGACAATCATTAGGCGGACTGGTTGCAACAGAGATTTTGCTAAATAAACCACAGCTTTTCATACATTATTTCATCATCAGTCCAAGTCTTTGGTGGGATGACGAAAGTCTTTATAATAATGCAGCAAAATTGGTTTCTCAACAGAAAGATGACGAGCGATTCGTTTATATTTCTGTCGGGAAGCAGGAACATCCGATGATGGTAAAAGAAGCGGACGGATTATATCAGATTCTTAAAAATTCCGGAAAAAAGAATTTAAAATTAGAATATAAATTAATGACCGACGATGACCACGCGACCATTTTGCATAAAAGTGTTTACGAAGGTTTCCTGAAATTATTTCCTCCAAAAGATTAATTTTGATTAATTAATAAAAATTTAAATTTTCGGTATTAAAATTGATAATTTTCGAAAGAAAATATTTTGTAAATTTGCAATATCAAAACACGATATGAACAACCCTTTATTTTACGCAAAAATTCTTTTGTTCGGTGAGTACGGCATCATTGAGGATTCTCAGGGACTTACATTACCTTACAGTTTTTATAAAGGAACCTTGAAATTCTCAGATTTGGATAACGATTTTGAAAAAAAATCTAATCAATCTCTGGAAAAATATTCCAATTATCTTTCAGATTTAGAATTGCCTTCCGACTATCAACTGGATGTTAAATCGTTCCAATCAGATATTGCAAAAGGTTTATTCTTTGATTCTAATATTCCGCAAGGTTATGGCGTTGGTAGTTCTGGCGCTTTGGTAGCTGCGATTTTCGAAAAATATTCTGTTATCAAAAAAAATCCTGAAACGATTTCAAAAGATGAGTTGAAAGACCTGAAAGTTATTTTCGGACAATTGGAAAGTTATTTCCATGGAAAAAGTTCAGGAATCGATCCGTTGATTTGCTTTATGAACCTTCCGATTCTGATAGAAAGTAAAGAAAGTGTGGACAAAGTTTCTATCCCGAAAGAAGAATTGGGCAAAGGTGCCATTTTCTTGATTGATTCTGGTATAACAGGCGAAACAGGACCAATGATTCAGATTTTCTTTGAAAAGCTGAAGAATGAAGGTTTCCGTAAGACGCTGAAAGAAGAATTTATCCGTTATAACAACGCTTGTATCGATGCTTTCCTGAAAAAAGATATGAATCCGTTTTTCCGTAATCTGAAGAAATTATCGGTTTGGGCATACGAACATTTCCGCCCGATGATTCCGGAAAATCTTTTCAATGTTTGGAAAAAAGGTCTCGATTCAAACGCATATTACCTTAAACTTTGCGGAAGCGGAGGTGGAGGTTATATCCTTGGTTTTGCAAAAGATTATGCAAAAGCAGAAGAGATGCTGGAAGGATTCCATAAAGAAGTGATTTACAGATTTTAGTCTGAACCACAAGTCACAAAGTTCTCACAAAGCACACAATTATTTGCATTCGAAATTTGACGAAGTCAAATCTTTGTGACCTTAAAACATAAATTAAAAAACTTTGTGAGCCTTGTGTTTAAATTCAGAGTTTCTAGCCAAGATATTTATTTAAACTAAAAAAATGGTAGCAAAACCGACTTCACGAAATGCTCTTTACCGTATTTCTCAGTTGATGGGTTTTCTTTTGGGTGCTCGTTTTTTTGTGGCGGTTCTGCTTACTTTTGCGCTTTATGTTTCCACGTTTTTCCTATTTAATAGAGAAGAAAGTTTCAGGAATTTTGTCTTCGATTACAAAGTTCACTCCATTATCATTTGTTCCGTTCTAAGCATTTTAGCTGGTGGCATTATCAATCGGTTTTATGACAAAGAAAAAGACCAGGTTACAAAGCCTTTCCGTTCCAGATTGCAGAACTTTTTGAAAGAAAAATATTTCCTGACAGCTTATGTCGTTCTCAACGCATTGTCGCTTGGATTGGCATTTTTTGTATCACACAGAGTTTTTATTTTCTTTCTGATATATCAGTTTCTGATGTGGTTTTACAGTCACAAACTCAGCAAAATTATTGTTCTCAACAATTTCACTTTTGTATCGTTAACGCTTTATCCGTTTTTCGGAATGTTGATTTATTATCAGACATTTTCGCTCAAGATCTTGTTTCTGGCCATTTTCCTTTTTCTGATGTTGTTTATTATTGACGTTATAAAAGATACATTAACAAAAAATGCCGATAAAATGTTCGGCTATGATACAATCGCTAACAGATTGGGGTTTCAAAATACAAGGTCGATTTTATTAATTTTATTAATAATTACCTTTGCAATTTCTGTGATTCTGAGTGTTGGCATCGGATTCAAAAATATAATGGCCTGGTATTTTTTAGCAACAACATTGGTCATTATTGGAACCGTTTTTATGTTGTTCCGGAATCAGAAAAATGATAAATTCAAATCCCTGAATCTTCTTAGATTATGGATTTTCTTTGGGATTTTAGCAATGTTATTTGACGGTATTTTCCACAAATATCCTTGGCTCATTTAAAATAAATTCAAAAATGTCAGTAACAATTAGAAAAAACAAGCGGGAAGATAACGAAATACTAGCAAAAATTATCAGAACCAGTTTCCACGATTTTGATGTTAAGGCGACTTGCGGAACGGTTTACACAGATCCAACGACAGATGACTTGTTCTCTCTATTTCAAACTGAAAGATCTGCATTGTTTGTTGCGGAAGAGAATGGTGTTATTTTAGGGTGTTGCGGTATTTTTCCAACAGAAAATCTTCCTGAAAAAACAACAGAACTAGTCAAGTTTTATCTTACAAAAGAAGCCAGAGGAAAAGGAATCGGAAAGTTATTAATGGAAAAATGCTTTGATAAGGCGAAAGAATTGGGCTATCAGCAAGTTTACTTGGAAAGTTTGCCGGAATTCAACAAAGCTGTTTCCATTTATGAAAAACAAGGATTTCAGTACTTGGAAAAAGCTTTGGGAAATTCCGGACATTCCGGTTGCAATCTTTGGATGATTAAAAAATTGAATTAATTCTATCCGAAAATATCATTCAGAACTTTTGCTAACCTTAATCCACCATACAGCAATTGTCTCTCAATAGTGGGTTCAAAACGATAATTGTAATCATAACTTAATACTGCGTCATTCGGCGTTTGATAATAAATTGAATTGGCAATTTTGTGACTGTCATACAACCAATCTTCCAGAGTTCCGCTCTGGATTTGCTTGACTTCATCTTTGGATTTAATGTCCAAAAGGTTGGCAAACTCAGTGTAAGAATATTTTTGGTCCTCAACCAGTTTAGAATCCCAAACCGAATGCAGGTTGGTTTTCTGTCCGAAATAAGTCACATTGATTTTGTTTCCGCCTAAGTCAGAATATCTTCCAACATGCAAAGGCTGATGTAAATCACCGATTAAATGGACTAAGAAAATCAAGGCTGTTTTTTTATCAGTATCAGAAGCGTTCTTATCTTTGATTTTGTCTGATAAGATTCTGATCTGAGTATAGATATTCGGTGCTTTTTGAATAGATAATGTATCCTTGAATTGGGCAAAATTCTTTTGAGGATTCACGTTAACATAATGCCATGCAGATGTTTCCTTCCAAACGCCGGTCGTGTCAGATTTGATAAAGTCTGGCCAGTTGGCATAGTAAGCCAGCTTTTCGTTTTCCAGAAGCTTCCTGATTTTTCTTTCCGCTCTTGAACTTAAATGATGTTGCGCAATTTCTGCCACTACACGATGCCCTGTTAATCCCCATGCAAAGCAATAGAACGAAGATAATATAAAAACAGTGAGCACAAATCTGGATAAAATATTTTTCATTTTTAATTAATTTCAAGTTGCAAAGATAGTTTTAGCTCAACTTTTTTCTTCTAAAAAACAGTGTTAAATATTATTAAACTTGTGATTGATTTTTATCGCAAAGACGCAGATAAATTAATTTATAATGTTGTTAAAAGTCGCAAAATCAAACTTTGCAACTTTTAAATTAAGATTAATTATCAAAATCTTGCGTCTTTGCAATGATTAATTAAACTCAATCTGATGATTAAAAAACAAGTTAATTTCCGTAATTTTGCGTTTTCCCAGAATGAGACTTTTCAATGAAAGATAATCAGGACTTTATCGAAGTTTACGGTGCTAGAGAGCATAACCTCAAGAATATATCCGTAAAAATTCCAAGAAACGAATTGGTTGTTATCACAGGGCTTTCCGGAAGTGGAAAATCCTCTTTGGCTTTTGATACAATTTTTGCCGAAGGACAACGCCGTTATATCGAAACGTTTTCGGCTTACGCAAGGCAGTTTTTGGGCGGATTGGAACGTCCGGATGTTGATAAAATCGAAGGCTTGTCGCCGGTTATTGCCATCGAACAAAAAACGACGAACAAAAATCCACGTTCAACCGTTGGAACCATTACGGAGTTATATGACTTCCTGAGACTTTTGTTTGCAAGGGTTTCAGATGCTTATTCGTTATCGTCTGGGAAAAAGTTGGTAAGTTATACCGAAGAGCAAATTCTTGAAACGATCAAAGATAGCTTCAAAGGGAAAAAAGTGTATTTGCTGGCTCCGGTTGTGCGTTCCAGAAAAGGACATTACCACGAATTGTTCATTCATCTTTCCAAAAAAGGTTATTCACAAGCCAGAATTGATGGTGTTTTACAAGACATCGAATATGATTTAAAGCTTGATCGTTACAAAACGCACGACATCGAAGTGGTGATTGACCGCTGGATTATAGGCGAAAATGCTTCTGAAGCCAGAATGTCAAAATCGCTGAAAACGGCTTTGGAAATGGGAGAAGGAATCATTGCGATCCAGGAAATGGGGCAGGATGAAGTTCACTTTTTCAGTAAGAATCTGATGGATGATTCCACAGGAGATTCCTTAGCATTGCCTGAACCAAACACTTTTTCTTTCAACTCTCCGAAAGGTCATTGCGAGACTTGTAAGGGTCTTGGAACGATAAAAAAAGTCAATACGGATTATTTTGTTGAAAACGATAAATTATCAATTAACCAAGGCGCATTGTTGCCTTTGGAACAAATCAAATCCAACAAATGGATTCTGTCTCAGATCAAATCGATTCTTGAAGTTTTTGATTTAGGTTTGACAACACCGTTCAAAGATATTCCGAAAGAAGCTTTGGAGTGCATCTATTACGGTTATAGCAGTGATGTGACCAAAGAACTGAAACATGCCGGAATCTCGAAAAAAATCAAAATTAACTTCGAAGGTTTGGTCAAAATCCTTGAAGATATTGTTGAAGAAAGAGAAAACTATGATGCGGTTTTAGTGGAAAGAAATTTCACCACCGAAGAAACTTGCCCGACCTGTAAAGGCGCACGTCTTCGTCAGGAAAGTCTGAGTTTCAAAATCGATGGAAAAAATATTGCGGAAGTCAACGGATTGTCTTTGCTCGATTTCAAAGAATGGTTGACGGAAGTCAAAGATAAATTCAGTGATAAAAATAAACTGATTGCTCACGAAATTCTAAAAGAAATCGAAACCAGATTACAATTCCTTTTAGATGTCGGTTTGGATTATCTGAGTCTCAGCAGAAGCTCCAGGACACTTTCCGGAGGTGAATCCCAGCGTATTCGTCTGGCAACTCAAATTGGTTCTCAGTTGGTAAATGTCCTTTACATTTTGGATGAACCTTCAATTGGTCTTCATCAGCGTGATAACGAAAGATTAATTAAATCTCTGAAAGAATTGCGTGATATCGGAAATTCGGTTTTGGTTGTGGAACACGACAAAGATATGATTATGGAAGCTGATCACGTTTTGGATATTGGTCCGAAAGCGGGAAAATTCGGTGGAGAAATCCTTTGGCAGGGCAATCCGAAAGATATTACCAAAGCCAACACAATCACAGCCGATTATATCACTGGAAAACGTAAAATCGAAATTCCTTCTGAACGTAGAAAAGGAAACGGAAAATCGATAGTTCTGAAAGGTGCAACGGGAAATAACCTTAAAAATGTAACACTCGAAATTCCTCTTGGAAAATTGGTCGTTATTTCAGGGATTTCGGGAAGTGGAAAATCATCTTTGATTAACGGAACTTTATACCCGATTCTGAACCGTCATTTTTACCGTGCCATTCAGGAACCGTTACCTTATAAAAGTATCGAAGGCATTGACAATATTGACAAGATCGTAGATGTTGACCAAAGTCCGATTGGAAGAACGCCACGTTCCAACCCGGCGACTTACACAGGAATGTTTACCGATATCAGAAATCTTTTCGCTGAATTACCGGAAAGTAAAATCCGTGGTTACAAAGCCGGTCGGTTTTCTTTCAATGTCAAAGGCGGAAGATGCGAAACCTGTCAGGGAGGCGGTTTGAAAGTGATTGAAATGAATTTCCTTCCAGATGTTTATGTTCATTGCGAAACCTGCCACGGCAAACGCTTTAACCGCGAAACGCTGGAAGTCCGCTACAAAGGAAAATCAATTTCCGATGTTCTCGATATGACGATTAATGAAGCGGTAGAATTTTTCCAGCCGATTCCGAAAATCTTTAACAAAGTCAAGACTTTGAAAGATGTTGGTTTGGGTTATATCACAATTGGCCAACAATCGACCACATTAAGTGGAGGTGAAGCACAGCGTGTGAAACTGGCAACTGAATTGTCGAAAAAACAGACAGGAAATACATTGTATATTTTAGATGAACCAACCACAGGACTACATTTCGAAGATGTGAAAATCCTGATGGAAGCGATTACGCAATTGGTGGAATTAGGAAATTCATTCATCATTATCGAACATAATATGGATGTAATCAAGCTTGCTGACCATATTATCGATGTTGGACCGGAAGGCGGAAAGCACGGCGGACAAATTATTGCAGAAGGAACGCCAGAAGAAGTAATTAAATCTAAGAAGAGTTTGACGGCTAAATTTTTGAAGAAGGAATTGTAGTTGGTATCAAATTTGTGATTATATATAAAAAGCCGTTATGAAATCATTAAAAATTTATCTGGCAGCAGCGATTTTTTCTCTTAGCTTGATGTCCTGTGAAGTCAGAACCACCACTAGTGTAAGAGGTGTAAGTTCCAAATCCATTCCACCCGGACAAGCCAAAAAGATTTACGGAACCAAGTCGGCAAAACCTTTTGCCCCCGGACAAAACAAATAAATAAACATCAAGGATTTTGAAATTTCAAAATCCTTTTTTTTTCAATATTAAATTTTCACTTTCAATATTAATTTAATATTAACTGAATGTAAATTTTATGTAACTTTGTCGTAACATTAGATAAGTAATAACTTAAAATCAATTGATTATGAAAAAGAAAATGCTAGCGTTATCAATATTTTTGTTTGGATTTTTAGGAACGCTAAACTTAGTAAGAGCTCAAGCTACAGACAACAAAATACAGGAAGTTTTCATCAATTCCGGAGACGGGTTCGGAGAGTTAAGGAAATTGTTGAGAGATAATTTCGATTTTACCAACCAGGATTATAAAGAAGGCGTGGTGAATTCCGATGTTAGGTTCAGTCTTTCAGAAGATGGAAAAATCACTAATGTTCACGCTAATGGTGACTGCAAAAACGTGAGCAAAGAAATCGAAAATGTGTTGTCACACCTTATCTACAAAGTAGATATGGAGAAACTGAGCCAGAAAATGGTAGCATCATCTTATGTAATGCCTGTGAGCGTTACGATAGATAACCGATAAAAGTTTAAAATTGTTAGTGAAAAGTCATACATTTTGGTGTGTGGCTTTTTTTGTGGTGTAAATTTTATATCATAAACACTTAGACTTCGCTCAGTGTGACAAATTTAATACTACAAATCTTACTAATACATTGTCAAGCTGATACATTGTCAAGCTGAGCGGAGTCGAAGCCTTTTCAAAAGAAATAATCTTTTATCTATTTTCTTTCTTCTAATAAAGGGATTTTTCTATATTTATAAACCAACAAATTGAACAAATAAAACTCAATTTTTATGATTGATAAAAGAGTGAAAAACGCTGAGGAAGCGGTAAAAGATATAGAAGACGGAATGACGATAATGCTTGGTGGATTCGGTCTTTGCGGGATTCCTGAGAATTGTATTTCAGAATTGGTAAAGAAAAATGTCAACAATCTCACTTGCATTTCCAATAACGCAGGCGTTGATGATTTCGGTTTGGGATTATTATTACAGAAAAAACAAATCAAGAAAATGATTTCTTCCTACGTTGGAGAAAACGCAGAATTTGAACGTCAGATGTTATCCGGAGAATTGGAAGTAGAATTGACGCCACAAGGAACACTTGCTGAAAAATGCAGAGCAGCGCAAGCCGGGATTCCGGCATTTTATACGCCAGCAGGCTACGGAACTGAAGTTGCGGAAGGTAAAGAAGTTAAAGATTTCAACGGAAAACCTCACATCTTGGAACATGCTTACAACGCCGAATTCTCCATCGTAAAAGCTTGGAAAGGTGACCATGCCGGAAATTTGATTTTCAAAGGTTCGGCTCGTAATTTTAATTTTCCAATGGCTGGAGCAGGAAAAATTACAATTGCAGAAGTAGAAGAATTGGTAGAACCAGGACAACTAGACCCAAATGAAATCCATATTCCCGGAATTATGGTTCAAAGGATTTTTCAGGGTGAGAATTATGAGAAAAGGATTGAGCAGAGGACGGTGAGGAAAAAAAGTTAGTGTTGCATTTCATTAATAAAATACAACACTATTTGTTTTTTATTTTTTCCAATATCTCTAATGGAAATTCTCTACTAGCATCATTAGGTGCTGTTCTTATTCTTTCATCATTCATAAATGCTATTGAATGAAATTTTTTGTCTTTAACAATAAGTTTTGCTAAGCCTCGGTTTACGACTTTATTATTTTGACTCATTTCTATCCACACAAAATATTCAGGATAAGAACTCTGTTTTTCTATGGGTTTGTCAGATAATAACTCCCAATTTAGTGTTATTTTCGTTCCGTTTTGAATTGAATATTGCCTGTTCAATTCAGTTTTTAATTCTTTGTCAAAATTTTTTTCGTTAGGAATATTTTTGTTTGCGCTAAATTCGTTTTTTGAGCAAGAATTTGTAAAGAATATTATTGAAAAAAATATAATTAAATATTTCATTCTCATTTTTAATGGTTTAGTTTGAAAATTATTGAAGCTAACAATCAAATATAGCAAATAAAATTAAACCTTCCTCTCCCCAATCTGCTGTCTCCACATCGCGTAATACAAACCTTTTTCAGCAATCAGGTTGTCGTGTGAACCGGTTTCTATGACTTGTCCGCGTTCCAAAACATAAATTCTGTCCGCGTGCATAATCGTGCTTAATCTGTGGGCAATCAGAACTGTGATTTGTTCTTTTTGCTGAGAAATATCTTTGATGGTTGAAGTTATTTCCTCTTCCGTGATACTGTCCAAAGCAGAAGTGGCTTCGTCAAAAATCAAGAGATGTGGTTTTCTGAGTAAAGCTCTTGCAATTGCAATTCTCTGTTTTTCGCCACCGCTTAATTTCAGTCCACCTTCGCCAATAACTGTTTCGATGCCTTTTTCAGCACGTTCAAGCAGCGTTTTAGTGCTGGATTTTTTCAAAGCGAGTTGGATGTCTTCTTCGCTGGCATTTGGATTCACGAAAAGTAGATTTTCTTTGATAGTTCCTGCAAAAAGCTGTGTGTCTTGCGTCACAAAGCCAATTTGATTTCGTAATTCATCAAAGTCAAATTCTTTTCCGTTGATTTGATTATAAAAAATATTACCCTCCTGAGGTCGATACAATCCGACGAGTAACTTGACCAAAGTACTTTTTCCGGAACCACTCGGGCCAACAAACGCAATCGTTTCTCCATTTTTGACATCAAATGAAATGTTATTCAAAGCTTTATATTGAGCGGATTGATGTTTGAAAGAAACGTGCTTGAACTCCAACTCATTGATTGAACCGATTTGTTTCGGCGTGTGCGGTTTTTCTTCCACAGGTTTTTTCATCAGGTTATCAAAGTTCTTCAATGATGCTTCGGCTTCACGGTAAGAAATGATGATATTCCCGATTTCCTGCATCGGACCGAAAATGAAAAATCCGTAAAACATCAATGACAGATATTGTCCAGGTGTAACAACATCCCGGAAAATCAAATACAGAAGTGTCAAAGTAATCAACTGCTGAAGAAAATTGACCATTGTTCCTTGAATGAAACTCAATGAACGGATGCTTTTTACTTTCTTAAGTTCGAGTCCTAGAATTTTATAAGTATTGTTATTCAGACGGTTGATTTCCTGTTTGGTCAAACCTAAACTTTTTACAATTTCGATGTTTCTTAAACTTTCGGTGGTGCTTCCTGCCAGACTTGTAGTTTCGATAACAATGGTTTTCTGAATATTTTTGATTCTTTTACTTAAAAGATTCGTGACAAATGCAATTAGGAAAATCCCGACAATATAAACCGGCATTATCGACCAATGCAGTCTAATTGCATAGACTGAAACGAAAATAATACTTACCAGAATCCCAAAAAACACATTAATGAAATTAGTAATAAACTTCACCGAATCTTCTCTTACTTTAGTCAGAATCGACAACGTTTCGCCACTTCTCTGGTCTTCGAATTCCTGATAAGGCAGCGCCATAGAATGCTGTAAACCGTCCGTGAAAATATTAGCTCCAAATTTTTGAGTAATGACATTCACAGCGTAATCTTGAAACGCTTTTGCAATTCTACTGACCATCGCAGTTCCAATCAGTAAGCCTAAAAAATAAAAAGCACCGTGGTAAATATCGGTTCCATACAAGAATTGATTCAGATTTCTTGGAATCAATTTTTCTTTGTCAAAAAAGTGTGGATGTGTTACCAATTGGTCGAGAATATTTCCTGTGATTGCCGGAGCAAATAATGAAAATACCTGATTTATAGCGGCTAAAACCAACGAGGCGATAATCAGCCATTTGTGTGGTTTGAGGTAATGTAATAATGTTTTCATAATTAGAATCGCAAATTTACTGATATAAATCTGATTGTTTTTATTAATATTTACTGTAATGGGAAAAGCATTTTTCTATCACGTGAAATATTGATATATTGCGGTATAAGATTTTACTATGCTAACAAAAGAACAAATCGCACAACGCATATCAAAAGAAGTGAAAGACGGGATGTATGTCAATCTTGGAATCGGGATTCCGACTTTGGTGGCCAACTATGTTCCGGAGGATATTTCGGTAGAATTCCAGAGTGAAAACGGAGTTTTGGGAATGGGACCATTTCCTTTCGAAGGCGAAGAAGATGCAGATTTGATTAACGCAGGAAAGCAGACTATCACGATTCTTCCAGGCGGTTCTTTTTTTGATTCGGCATTCAGTTTTGGGATGATTAGAAGCCAAAAAGTGGATTTGACAATTCTTGGTGCAATGGAAGTTTCTGAGAACGGCGATATTGCCAATTGGAAAATCCCTGGTAAAATGGTCAAAGGAATGGGCGGCGCAATGGATTTGGTAGCTTCGGCAGAAAATATCATTGTGGCAATGATGCACGTGAACAAAGCCGGAGAATCGAAAATTCTAAAAAAATGTACGCTTCCATTAACAGGTGTCAATTGTGTCAAAAAAGTAGTGACAGAGTTAGCGGTTATGGAAGTTACGGATAAAGGTTTCAAGCTTCTGGAAAGAGCACCAGGAATTTCTGTTGAAGATATTGTGAAAGCCACAGAAGCGAATTTGATTATTGAAGGCGAAATTCAGGAGATGCAATTCTAATTCTAACCACAAAAGTCACAAAAGAATTACTATATCTTTTGTGACTTTTGTGGTTTATAAAATATTTACTTCTTTACTGCTCCAAAAACTTTCTCCAAAAGCGAAGTCGTTCTGAGCGCCGAATTATTTCTGATTCCTGTTTCTTTTTCTGCCACCATTTTGAAAACACCATTGATGGTTTCTGTAGTTACATATTCATTCAGGTCAGTAGTGACGGCTTGACCTGTCAATAGATTATATTTCGAAATCAAATTTTTCCAAACCGTGTCTGCGCCTACTTTTCCAAGCGAAGCTTTGACTTTTGGCTGGAATGCTGTGAACAGCTGGCTTTGAGTTTTTGTCTGCAAATAATTGGTAGCAGCCGTATTGTTGCCGAGAAGAATATTTTTTGCATCCGTAATCGTCATTGAAGTTATGGCATTGGCAAAAATCGGAGTAGCTTCTGTAACGGCATCTTCCGCAGCTCTGTTCAATAACTTGATACCTTGATCGGCCAGACTTCCCATTCCCAGGCTTCTAAGTGTAGTGTCGATTTTTCTTAGTTTTTCCGGCATCAGGATTTTCACCAGGTCATTTTTGTAAAAGCCGTCCGTAACGCCTAGTTTTTTGACACCTTCAGTGACACCAATATTCAAGGCTTGCTTCAAGCCTGACGAAATTTCGGTCTGAGTCAGATTACCAAGATTGATATTGGAATTCGATGTAGTTGTTGTATTGGTTGAGCTGGAATTCGTAGGCTTTGTTTTTGTAAGATCTACGCCGGTTTTCTCTTTGATGATGCTGTTGAGAACATCACCAATCTGGGCTTGAGTAAATGTTGAGAGCAATAATCCCGCAATAATTAAATAATTCTTTTTCATTAGGTTTTGTTATATCAAATTAGATGAGCGAATTGAATTGATGTTAAATACTTATTTAAAATTTAATTAATTCTGATTCCTCAAAATTACGTCATAGAGATCCTGCCTTCTGTCGGACATTGTTTTCACCGATCCGTTGTGATGTAGTTCTTTCAAAAGGTTGAGATCCACATCCACAATCAGGGTCATCTCGGTGTTCGGTGTTGCTTCACCTTTTATAGCGTTGGAAGGGAACGCAAAATCCGAAGGCGTGAAAACCGCTGCTTGCCCAAACTGGATATCCATATTGTTAACACCGGGCAGATTGCCGACACAGCCTGCAATGGCAACGTAACATTCGTTTTCAATAGCTCTTGCAGAGGCGCAGTTACGGACGCGCATGTAAGCATTTTGGGTATCCGTGAGATAAGGGACGAATAATATTTTCATTCCCTGATCTGCCAGCAGTCTTGGAAGTTCCGGAAATTCTACATCGTAGCAAATAACTATTCCGATTTTTCCACAATCCGTATCGAAAACTTTGATTTCATTGCCGCCGGTCATACCGTAATATTTGCGTTCGTTTGGTGTGATATGAACTTTCCGGTATTCGTCAATTTTTCCGTCTCTGTGAAGCAGATAGCTGACGTTATATAACTTTTCTTCTTCCAGGATCGGCATACTTCCGGAGATGATATTCACATTATAACTGACGGCAAATTCTGAAATTTTTTCCTTGATTTCTTCCGTTAATTCCGACAGTTTCTCCATCGATTCGCGTTCATTCATATGATTGAAAGGTGCCAGTAAGGGCGTGTTGAACAACTCCGGAAACAGACAGAAATCCGATTGATAACCCGCAACGGCGTCCACGAAAAATTCAACTTGCTTATAGAAATCTTCCAGACTTTTCAAAGACCGCATCTGCCACTGAATTAATCCCAAGCGAATAACACTGTCCTGCATCGTGTTCTTCTTTGCAGTGTAATAGATATTATTCCATTGTAAAAGGACTGCATATTCTTCCGACTCAGAATCGCCTTTCAGATAACCTTTCAGGATTTTGACCGGCGAAAAATTATTTCCGATCTGGAAACTTAGAACCGGATCATAGATTTCCTTATTCCTGACTTTAGTTATATATTGTCTTGGTGATAATTCTTTGCTGTAAAGATGATAATTCGGGATTCTTCCGCCAATGATGATGGATTTGAGATTAAGGATTTCGCACAATTCTTTTCTGGCATCATACAATCGTCGTCCTAATCTTAACGCACGGAATTCCGGGTCGACAAAAACTTCGATTCCGTAAAGAACATTCCCGTTGTTGCTGTGGGTATTAAATGTTTCATTACCGGTGATTTCGTTATAAGTATGCTGGTCTCCGAACAGTTCGTATTGAACAATGATTGATAATGCCGCTGCTGCTAATTTTCCGTCCACTAAAATACAGATCTGACCTTCTGCGAAAATTGAAGTTAGCTTTTGGATGTTACGTTTGCTCCAGACATTGTCATCAATCTCAGGATAGGCTTTCTGCATTGCTTCTGTCAATTCGTCGTAATCGTCAATGCTTAATTTTCTGATTTCTATCTGCATTACCTATATTTTTTTATTGATTAACCACAAAAGTTACAAAAGAAGAATTTTAAATTATTAAGTTAATTAAAATAAACTTTTAGTAAGTTATTTTTCTTTAAGGATTTATCTTATCAAAAGAATTGTGTCTTTTGTAGTTTTATGTATATTTTTTGATTAATATTTCTTTCAGTAGTTTCATCCCTTCCGTTGCCGAAGTTTTGAAATAATTGTCGTTGTTGGTAAATGCATTCGGATTGTCAAGATTGGGATCGATGACAAAAATCTCGCAATGCCGCGGCGCATATCTAATAACCGAAGCGGCCGGGTAAACTTGCATAGATGTTCCGATAACCAAAAATAAATCCGCTTCTGAAGCGATTTTAATTGCATTGTCCATTTCCGGAACCATTTCTCCAAACCAGACGATATGTGGACGAAGTTGCGAGCCATCGGAATGTAAATTACCAATAATTATGTCTTCTTCCCAATTCAGGATTTCATTTTCATCCGAAGAAGATCTTGCTTTTCTGAGTTCACCATGAAGATGTATGATCTTTGTAGAGCCGCCGCGTTCGTGCAAGTCATCTACATTTTGTGTGATGATATGAACGTCAAAATGGTTTTCCAGTTCGGCTAAAATTTTGTGTGCTTCGTTGGGTTCTACTTCTTTCAATTGTCTTCGCCTGGCATTATAAAAATCCAGTACCAACTTAGGATTTCTTGCAAAGCCTTCGGGTGATGCAACATCTTCGATGCGATGATTTTCCCAAAGTCCGTTGTAATCTCTGAAGGTTTTAATCCCACTTTCGGCAGAAATTCCCGCTCCTGATAACACCACTAATTTTTTCAACTTATTCAAGAATTTTCTTTAAATATAATGAATTTTCTATTGCAGAAGTTCCCCAGGTGTTATTAAAATAGATGTAAAACTCTTGATTGGTATTACTGATTTCTTGTGCGAGATTATCAAGAAATTCTTCCGAATAAGGCGATTTGTATAGTGTCGGTTTTCCATGCAGACGATAATATCCGATTTTGGAATTTGTAATAATCACATCTTCAGGGATTTTTCCGGGAAAACTAACGCCGCAAAAAATCCATTGATATTTCTTGAATAAATTGAAAATTTCATCATTCCACCAGGATTGATGTCTGAACTCAACTGCAACTAGAAACTCGCCAGGCAAAGTTTTATTGAGCCAGTTGATGTTGTTTTCTGTGCAATGAAACGATGATGGAAATTGAATCAGAAATCCGGCTAATTTGTGTCCCATATTTTCATCAATCAGTTTACAAAAATCTGAACATTCATCTTTTTTACTTTCCGAATAACCGAAATGGGAAATAGCTTTGGGGATTTTAATAAAGAATTTAAAATCATCTGGCGTTTCATCATTCCATTTTTGAAGTGTTTTTGCTGTTGGCTTTCTGTAAAATGTACTGTTGATTTCTACCGTATTATATGTTTTGGAATATAATTTCAGAAAATCTTTATTCTGAGAATCTTCAGGGTATAGTGAGCCTTTCCAATCTGTATTATAGAATCCGGAGCAACCAATATGATATTTCTGTTTAGAACTTTTCATGAAAATTTAAAAATAATTTTTGTGCCAAATAGCAGTTTATCAATACTTTTTTGAGTCATAAAAATCAAATATGATATTTATCATACCAAAATAGTATGATATAATGATTTTAGTTAATACTTTTGCCTCGTGATAATGAATTGCTGTCATACTTATTAAGAAAGACCGAGGGAACTGACCCATTGAAGTCTTGACAACCTGCCGATTTGGTAAGGTGTTACATTCAGCCTTTAAAAAAAGGAAA
>WPCJ01326429.1_pt1 | contig 18092 bp, 15 predicted proteins | sample 5399831 | NCBI WGS metagenome assembly WPCJ01 (sample SAMN12869470, study PRJNA574797) | sludge metagenome | isolation source: wastewater treatment of pH10 | place: China:Beijing | collected 2019-05-20 | reverse complement strand
TGAGCCCGCCCGGCCCGGGGCCGATCTCGACCACGGTCTGGCCGTCGAGCGGGCCGGCGGCGCGGGCGATCCGGCCGGTCAGATTGAGGTCGAACAGGAAGTTCTGGCCGAGCGCCTTCTGCGCCATCAGCCCATGGCGCTCGACGACCTCGCGCAGCGGCGGCAAGCCGTCCTGGGCGATGGCGTTGCTCACGCCGTCTCTCCGCGCTCGGCCGCAGCCATGCGGGCGGCGAGCCGCAAGGCCGCGCACAGGCTGTCCGGCCGGGCGATGCCCTTGCCGGCGATGTCGAAGGCGGTGCCGTGATCTGGCGAGGTCCGGATGAATGGCAGGCCGAGCGTGACGTTGACGCCCTCGTCGAAGGCGATCGTCTTGATCGGGATCAGCGCCTGGTCGTGATACATGCCGATCGCAACGTCGTAGCCGGCGCGCGCGCGGGCATGGAACAAGGTGTCGGCCGGATAGGGGCCGCTCGCCTCGATGCCGAGCGCGCGCAACTGCTCGACTGCTGGCGCAACGATCGTGCCATCCTCCTTGCCGAGCGCCCCACCTTCGCCCGCATGCGGATTGAGGCCGCACAGCGCGAGTCGGGGTCGCGCGACACCGAAGCGGCGCTTGAGGTCTGCGGCGGCGATCCGGCCGGTCTCGACGATCAATGCCGTCGTCAACTGACCCGGGACGGACTCCAGCGGGATATGGATGGTCACCGGAATGACCGCGAGCTCCTCCGACCAGATCATCATCACAGGCCGTGGCGTCACCTCGCGTCCGCGCCCGGCGAGCTCGGCCAGGAATTCGGTATGGCCTGGGTGCTGGAAGCCGGCGGCGTAGAGCACGCTCTTGGCTATGGGGTTGGTAACGAGCGCGGCGGCTCGCCCGGTCTCGACGGCGTCGACCCCTCGCTCGATCGCTTCGATCACGCCCGCGGCGTTGACCGGGTCAGGCATCCCGGGACGCGCCGGGGAACGATTGTCGAGTTCGATCACGGGTAGCGCAGCGGTGAAGCACGCCTCCGCTTCGCCCCAGGTGACACTGCGCAGCGGGACCGGGAGCCTAAGCTGTTCCGCGAGCCTTGAGAGCATCGCGATATCGCCGAGATAGGCGAAGGGCGGAATGCCCCGCTCCTCGCGCTGCCGCCAGGCGACGAGCGCGAGTTCGGGGCCGACCCCGGCCGGATCGCCTTGCGTCAGGGCGAGCAGGCGCGGCAAGCCCGCTCAGCGGCTGCTGGAGGCAACGCCGTCGCCGGTGCTGCTCGCGCCGAGATTCTGCGAATAGCTGATCTCGCCCAGCGTGCGTAGCTCCAGGCGGAACATCACCGTCCGCGTGTCCTTGGTCGAGCCGGCTTGCCGGTCGGCATAGGACTGCGAATAGGACACGTCGAAGATCGTGCACTCGTCCTGATAGCGCAGCCCCACCGATGCCGCCGCCGTCTGGAACGGGCCGGTATTCGGATAGATTGGATTTGGATTGCTGGCAGGATTCGCCGTGTAGAGCGCCAGAGCGTCGCGATAGCGCTCGCGATCATACTTGTACTTGTCGAGGTCAAACAGCACGTTGCCACGAATACTCCAGTACTGGGCGAACGAGATCGACTGGCTGATGCTGAGGCCTTCGCGGCGGCGCGGAATGCCGAGATCCGGCTGCGGTTCGTAGCGGCTGTAGCCGACCGAGGTCGACAGGAACTTGTAGCTGAAGATCGCCGAGGCATCGGCGCGCTGCGTCTCGAAGGTCGATTCGTTGAAACGCCCGCCAGCCTGCAGCAGCAGGCCCGTGAACGGCTGGAACTGCACCTTGGCGACATAATCGGAGCGGCGGGTATCCAGTCCCGAATTGAGTCCGGCATTCACCAGATCGCCGCTGGCGTAGGAGTTACGGCCGCCGAGATGGTAGGACTGCCCGACCAGCAGGTTGGCATAAGCCTCCTTGCCGAACGTGCCGCTATAGCGCAGGCCGACATTGGCGCGGCTGCCCCCCTCGACCCGGTCGTAGCCGGAGAACTTGTTCCATTCGAACAGGGTGGTGTCGTCGAAGACCAGGCTCTGCGCGTCCTCGTTGGCAACGCGCAGGCTGTTGGTCTCGTTCGGACGTGCAACGATCTGTGCAACGGGCTCGAGGATGTGGGTTCCCCACGATGTCGAGGCGACGAAGGGGAAGCGATACATCAAGCCGACCGCCGGCATCGCCCGCCCAAACACCTCGTCGGAGGCGTCGGCGATCGTGGCGACATTCGCATTGTTGTACTTGGTCGTGTTCGGGTTGATCGAGAACACATCGGCCCTGACCGAGGCGTAGGGCGTCCAGACCTGGCCGATAGGATCGATGAAATTGCGCCGCCAGTCGACTTCGGCCGTGGCGCGCGCGATCGAGCCGGGAAGGCCCGTCACCAGGCACTGACCCTTCTGATAGACCGCACAGCCGTCGAACAGCGAGTAGCTCGGCGTGACGATCTGATAGGTCTTCTGGACCGGCAGCTCCTTGAAGGAGGCCGCCTCGCGCGTAAGGTTGGTGATGTTGACGGTGAACGACAGCTCGCCGCCGATCATCGACGGCTTGTGGATACGCTTGTTGTAGTCGACGACCGGTCCGACGATCGGCTGCTGCTTCTGCCAGTCATAATAGGTCAGCGGCTGGAAGTAATAGCCGCGCATGTCGAACCAGGCATCCGCGGTCTGGCCGTTGAGCGAGACCGTCGACGTCGATTCCTGCAGATAGGTCGAGGCGGTGATGCTCTCGCTGCGGATCCGGTAGTTCTTGAAGAAGAACCGGTCGGTCGCGGCGGCGACATCCCAGCTGAAATTCCAGCGCGGGTTGAGGAACACCTTGCCGGAGGTCTCGACCGAACCGCGGAACTTGTCGTCGCCGGCGCCGAACGGGCTTGCCAGGAACGCCTTCTGGTCCTGCTGGAAGATACCGGCGGCGCGGATGTTGTACGAGCCGTTGACGAAACGGTGCCGCCATTCGGCCTGGCCGAGAAAGCCCTGGCGCGTCAGATAGGTCGGCGTCAGCGTGAGGTCGTAGTTCGGCGCGAGGTTGATGAAGTAGGGCAGGCTGAAGCCGTACCCCAACGCCGAGGTGTTGAGGAACTTCGGCGCCAGGAAGCCGGTCTTGCGCTTAACGGTCGCGTCCGGCCCCGACATATAAGGGATATAGGCGATCGGGACGCCGGCGAACTCCAGCCGGGCCTCCTCGTAATAGATCATCTGCTCGGCCTTCTTGTGGATGATCCGAGCCGCGCGCACCTGCCAGAAGGGCGGGCGCTCGGGCTGGTCCACGCAAGGCTCGCAAGCCGTGTAGATGCCTTTGTCGAAGACGAAGACTTCGCCGTCGGTCCGCTCGGCGCGCGGCGCCGAGAAGCGGGTCTTGTCGGTGTTCACCACGCGCAGCGAGTCGATGAAGCCGTCGCGGAAATCGTCGGTCAGGTTGAATCTGTCGCCGGTGATCACCGTGCCGTTGGATTCGGTGATGCGGGCATTGCCGGTCGCGACGACGCGCTTGCTCTGGCGGTCGTAGACGACGCGATCGGCTTCGATCGTGCGGCCCTGATAGAGAATCTGGACATCGCCGACCGCCGAGACGGTGTTGTTGTCCTTGTCGTAGACGAGCTCGCGTGCGTCGACGACCATGCGTTCCCCGGGCTTGCTGCCGGCCGGGGCTTGGGCATACGCAAGGCTCGTCCAGCTGAGAACCGGGGCGAGCGTCGTCACCAGCGCGGTCGCAGCCGCAAGGCGCTTGATGCGTCTTACGCCGGAAGCCATGAACTCAATCCAAAATTAACCATAGCCACCGTATTCTCAGCCATCTTCCTGATGGAGGAGGGCAAGCGCGCCGAGCAGCGTGCCCACGATCGCGGGCAACCAAGCGGCCACCGAGGCATTGACGATCCCCGATGAGCCGAGCTCCTCAGACAACTGTGTCGCAACATAGAGCACGAACCCCGCCGCGACGCCACCTACCACCAATCTGGTCACACCACCAAACCGGAAAAATCTTAAGGAAACGGATGCCGCCACCAAGATCATGGCGATCAGCAGCAGCGGCCGCGCCTTGAGGGATTCATAGCGCAACTCGTAGCGCGTCGTATCGAGACCCGCCTTCTGGGTCCGATCGAGCACCGCCGGCATCGACCAGAATCCGACCGAGTCGGGAGGGGTGAAACTTTGTCGCACCTGGTCGGGCTCCAGCGTCGTCGCGACCAGGTATGTCGAGTACGTCTGTGGCTCTTCCGTGGCCGAGGTGACACGCACCTCCGACAATTCCCAATAGCCGCGATAGAGCACCGCCTGCTTCGCCTCGATGCGCTCCCTGAAGCCACCATCGGGCGAGAAGGTGAAGAATGCGACCTGGGCGAGCCCGATGCCTCCCTCCAGCGCGGCGGCGGCCCGGATGATCGCTTGGCCGTCGACACTGCGCTGGCGAAGCCAGATCTCCTTGCCGACGACCTGGCCTGTCCGCACGAAAAGCGAGGCTTCCAGCGCGGTGGCGCGCTGTTTCAGCTCGGCGGCGATCGGGTTGTAGATCCCAATCGAGACTAGGCCGACCAATCCAGCGACCAGGGCCGCCGGCTGCAGGAACTGCCAGGCGGAGATGCCGACCGAGCGGGCGACGACCAGTTCGAGCTTCCGGCTGAGGGTGAGCAGGGCGAACATGCCGCCGAACAGCACCGCGAACGGAAAGATTTGCTCTGCCACGGACGGGGCGCGGTAGAGCGCGAGCTGGATGATGCTCGGCGTCGTCGCGGTCGGCGAGTCGCCGGCGCGCCGCATCAGCTCGACGAAATCGAGCGTCGCGATCAGGAAGAAAAAGGTGCCGAATACGCTGAGAATCGCGCGCAGGAAGCGCAGCGTCAGATAGCGGCCGAAGGTCTTGAACAGCAGCATCAGGCGCGCCGGAAACGGGCCGCGAGGGCGAGGAAGGGCGCGATCAGCGGCTCCGTCAACCTGTCGACGAGGACACGGGTCCGCGAACCGAAACCGATCGCGAGGGCCGACAGCAGGATTGTCCCGAGCGGCAGGATATAGAGCAGGGCCGCCGCGATGGGAGAGCGCACGCTGGCGGTCCAGGCTGCATAGGCGCCGATCCGGATGGCACCGACCAGGAAGATGGCGATCTGGATCGCGGCGGCGCGCCCCTGCCGGGTTGTGCGCGCCTCGCCGAGGATGGCGAAGGCGACCAGCATGAAGGCGATCGGATAGAGCGGCGCGGACAGCCGGTTGTGCAGTTCGGCGCGGAAACGTCCTTCCTGGATTTTGTAGTAGGGTTCGTTCTTGTCCTGCCTCAGCAGCGCCCAGGTCGTGCGCTCACGCGGCTTGTAGATCACCTTGTCGCCATCGCCTCCGCCGGCGCCGCCGTCCGAATCTCCCGTCAGGGCCGAGAGATTGAGCGCATAGCGCTCGAACGAAATGATCGAGCTCGAATTCTGGTTGCGGCTCTCGCGCTGGATCGTGCCCTTCTCCAGCATCAGGAAGCTGTTGCCGTCGGCCTCGGCCGACTGGCCGCGCTCGGCGATGTAGACGGCCGGCTGATTGGGGTCGCGCCGGTCCTGCATGAAGATGCCGAGCAGGGCCTGACCCTGCTTCTCGCGATAATGGAAAGTGACTCCGGAATCGAGCGAGACGAACTGACCTTCCTTGACCACGTTCGCGACGAAATCTGCGCGGATCAGGGTGATCAGGTCGCGAAGCGCCCGGAAGCCGGCGGGCATCACCGCGAGCGACATCCATCCCACCAGCGCGGCGGTGATCAGCGTCAGCGCGATGAAGGGCCGTGTCAGCCGATGCGGCGCGACGCCGGCTGCGTTCATCACGATCAACTCGGAATCGCTGTTGAGCTTGTTGAGCGTGTAGAGCGTCGCCATGAACAGCGCGACCGGCGCGATGCCCGCTATCAGTGCCGGCAGCGACAGCAGCGTGACCGTGAAGAAGATCAGGATCGTCTGACCCTTGCCGGTCATCAGATCGACCTCGCGCAGCGCCTGCGTCACCCAGATCACGCTGGTCAGGCCGACGAGCAGAATCACCGCCGCACCGGCGGCGATCTTCAGGATGTAGCGGTCGAGAAGTCCGAAGCGCACGAGGGTGACGATCCTGGGGCCCAATGATCCTTGCAGAAGGCGCTTCCCTTGGACGGCTCGCCTCGAACTCCCTATGGTATAGCTTCGATCATGGCGCAAACGGGAATCGTTTGTGGCCTTTGCTGGCCTTCCGGGGTCGGCGCCCCGCAAGTCACTTTTCCGCAACTCGTGAGCCGTCGATGTCGCAGCGCCTGAAGCTTGAGGTCAAAGCCCTGAACGCCATTGCCGGAGAGGATCTGGTCATCCTCGTCTCGGACAGGCTGTCGCCGCCGAAGGCGGCCGAAGACTGGATCGGCTCGGGTGCCCATGCCTTGATTGCCCGCGCCGCTGCCGCTGAGCGTTTCAAGGGCAAGGCGCTGTCCGGGCTGACGCTGCTCGCGCCGGAAGATGCAGGCTACGAGCGTCTGATCCTGGTCGGGACCGGGCCGGAATCGGAGCGCGGCAAGCTCGATTTCGCCGCGCTCGGCGGCGCCATCGCCGGCCGCCTCGGCCATGGTCGCAGCGCCGACGTCATCGCCGCACTGCCCGAGGGCGACCTGTCGGCCGGCGAGGTCGCCGAGATCGGGCTCGGCCTGCGGCTCAGGAGCTACGCCTTCGACCGCTACAAGACCAAGAGCCGTGACAAGGACCGGTCCGAGCCGAAGATCGTGACGCTGCGCGTCGATGATCCCGCTGCGGTCAAGAAGGCGCTGAAGGCGCGCGAGGCGATCGCCGGCGGCGTCGAACTCGCTCGCGACCTCGTGAACGAGCCGCCGAACGTGCTCTTCCCGGAAGAGTTCGCCGAACGTGCCGGCAAGCTCGACAAGCTCGGTGTCGAGGTCGAGATCCTCGACGAGAAGGATTTGAAGAAGATCGGCATGCGGGCGCTGCTCGGCGTCGGCCAGGGCTCGCATCGCGAGAGCCGCGTCGTGGTGATGCGCTGGAACGGCGGCGCCAAGGGCGACAAGCCGGTCGCCTTCGTCGGCAAGGGCGTGACCTTCGACACCGGCGGCATCTCGATCAAGCCGGCCGGCGGCATGGAGGACATGAAGGGCGACATGGCCGGGGCCGCCTGCGTCACCGGTCTGATGCAGGCGCTCGCCGCCCGCAAGGCCAAGGTCAACGCCGTCGGCGTGATCGGGCTGGTCGAGAACATGCCGGACGGCAAGGCCCAGCGGCCTGGCGACATCGTCACTTCGCTCTCCGGGCAGACCATCGAGATCATCAACACCGACGCGGAGGGCCGGCTCGTGCTGGCCGATGTGCTCTGGTACACGCAGGAGCGCTTCAAGCCGGTGTTCATGGTCAATCTGGCCACTCTGACCGGCGCGATCCTGGTCGCGCTGGCTCAGGAGAACGCCGGCCTGTTCTCCAATAATGACGAATTGTCAGAGCGGCTTTTCGCTGCCGGCAAGGCGACCGGCGAGACTGTCTGGCGCATGCCGCTCTCGCCTGCTTACGACAAGATGATCGATTCCAAGTTCGCCGACATGAAGAACTCTGCCGGCCGTCATGGCGGCTCGATCACGGCTGCGCAGTTCCTGCAGCGCCATGTCAACGACACGCCCTGGGCGCATCTCGACATCGCCGGCACCGGCATGGGCTCGCCGAACAGCGAGACCAACCGCTCCTGGGGCTCGGGCTGGGGCGTGCGTCTGCTCGACCGGCTGGTGGCCGATCACTACGAAAGCTGATTCGGCCTGTCAGCCGAATCTCGCAAAGAGTTGAACTGACTCATCTTATGGCCGAGGTTCTATTCTACCATCTGCAGGGACGCCCGCTCGAGCAGGTCCTTCCGACCTTGCTCGAGCGTTCGCTCGCCCGCGGCTGGAAGGCGGTGGTGGAGTTGTCGAGCCGCGAGCGCCTGGCCGGGCTCGACGACCGGCTCTGGACCTATGCGGACGAATCCTTCCTGCCGCATGCGACGGCCGCCGAGCCGGACGCCGCCACGAATCCGATCGTGCTCACCACGGCCGTCGACAACCCGAATGGCGCGCAGGTGCGCTTCTGCGTTGACGGTGTCCGCATTCCCGACGCATTGGACGCCTACGAGCGCGTCATCCTGATGTTCGATGGCGACGACCCCGATGCGCTCGCCTCGGCCCGTGAAGATTGGAAAAAGCTGCGGACGCTCGGCATCGCCGCCACCTATTGGCAGCAGGACGAGACCGGCCGCTGGGAGAAGAAAGCGTGAAAGTTTCCGTTGCCCTGGTCGCTGTCCCTGTCTTGGCGGTGACGCTTGCCGGCTGCTCCGTTGATATGGGCGGATTTTCCTTCGTCTCCGACGAGCGCGGCACCCGCTCCAGCAGCGCCTCGGCCCGCGTCTCGACGCAGGAGGCGATGCTGACGCCGGAGGGTGAGTGCAGCGCCGACGTCTCGCTTGATCCTTCGACGCGCCCGCTGCCGAAGGAGATCGCGGTCGGAATCACCGAGTGCGAGCTTGTCCGCCTCAAGGGCAAGCGGCCGACCGACGTCCTGATCGGCGACAATGGCAAGGGCCAGCGCGAGGTGCAGGTGCTCTATTCGGAGCCGGCCAATCGCGAAATCTATATGTTCACCGACAACCGCCTGAGCCGGATCGTCAAGCCGGGCCAGCCCGAGCAGCAAGGCTGACGCTCGCCAGCTTGTGAACGCGCGGTCGTCCGCACTCCGCTAAGCGATCTGGCCTGCTGCATGCGCAAGGATGGATCGCCGATGCTCGTATCGCTCACCCGCTGGGGCCGCATCGCCGTCATGGCGCTCGCGGTCGCCTTCGTTACGCCCGTCGCCGCCCAGCCGGCTGCGAATGCGGATATGGCGGCGAACAAGGCGCTCGTGCTCGCCTTTTGGCGCAACGTCTTCGATGCGCAGGACTGGACGAAAGCCAGGGGCTACCTGTCCGAGGACTACATTCAGCACAATCCCAACGTCGCGAGCGGGCTGAGTGGGTTCACCGACTATTTTTCCAAGCTGTGGCCGGCTCCCAAGCCGGCGGGGAGCGTCGCCGAGACGCAGTTCGTCGCCGTTCTGGCCGAAGGCGACCTGGTTCAGCTGATGATGCACCGTCCGCGTCCCGAACCGGCCGACGCGACCAGGACCTATGACAGCTACTGGTTCGACCTCTTCCGCGTCAAAGACGGCAAGATAGTCGAGCATTGGGATTCGGCATTGAAACCCGTCAAGTGATTGCGCCCTGACGAAGGTAGCGACCGGGCCGGTCAGCCTGAACCGCAGGCTGAGGCGGAAGGCGGCGGAGGAATCCGTCTCTGATGCGACCAAAGGCAACCGTTCGATCGGTTGGCTCGTTTGTGAGGTGATCGGAACGGGCGATCGCGCAGGGACGGGAGTGTCGAGATGCGGGTTCAACGGCAGAGGCAAGTGGTGTTGGGTGGCCTTGGGCTTTTGGGCGCTGCGCTCATCGCCGCGCCCGCAACGGCTCAGGTGATCGATTTCCGTTCTTCTGATCGTGAGATGAACCGCGCGATCGAACAGGCACGCAAGACGCTGCCGGATTTCGCCGCGCTCTATCGCGCCGGCACGGGCGAGCGTCATGCCGTCAAGGTCGCGATTCCCTATGATCGCGGGCGCGAGCATATCTGGATGAACCTGACCGCCGTCGAAGGCGACGTCTTCATCGGCAGGATCGCCAACGACCCCGTCCATCTCGACAATCTGAACCGGGGCGACAGCTATCGCACCGGCAGCGCGATGGTCAGCGACTGGAACTACATGTCCGGCGGGCAGATGCACGGCAGCTACACCACCCGCGTCGCGATCAAGAAGCTCTCCCCGACGCAGGTCAGGGAGCTCGGCCTCAAGCTCGCGCCGCTGCCCTGAGAGCGCCTCAGGCGTTCTCCAGCTCTTCGCTGAGCATCAGCCATTCCTCTTCGGCGGCAGCCAGCGCCTCGGTCAGCTCGCCGCGCTGGCGCGAGAGCTGCAACGCCTTCTCCGGCTCACGCGCAAAAGCGCCGTTGGCGAGCGCACCGTCGACCTTCTCGATCAATCCGGTCAGCTTGGCGATGCGCGCCTCGGCCAGATTGAGCTTCTGTCGAAGCGGCCCTTGCGCCTGGCGCTTGGCCGCCGCGCCCTTGCGCTCGTCGGCCTTGCTCGAGCCGTCTGTCTCCGCCTTGGCGCGCTGGACCGGCTTGTCGCGACCGAGCACGTAGTCGCGATAATCGTCCATGTCGCCGTCGAAGCTCTTCACCGTTCCGTCTCCGACCAGCCAGAGCCGGTCGGCGCAGGCCTCGATCAGGAAGCGATCGTGGCTGACCAGGATGACGGCGCCGGGATAGTCGTTGATCGCCTTGACCAGCGCGGTGCGGCTGTCGATGTCGAGATGGTTGGTCGGCTCGTCCAGGATGAGCAGGTGCGGGCCGCCGAAGGTGGCGATGCCGAGCATCAGCCGCGCCTTCTCGCCGCCCGAGAGATTCTTCACCGGCGTGTCGGCCTTGTTGGCGGGAAAGCCGACCTGCGCCGTGCGGGCCCGTACCCGTGCCTCGGGTGCATCGGGCATCAATTCGCGGATATGGCCGACGGGCGTGTCTTCCATCCGCAATTCGTCGAGCTGGTGCTGGGCGAAATAGGCGGTCTCCAGCTTGGAGGAGCGCCGCATCTCGCCCGAGAGCGGTGCGAGCCGCCCGCCGATCAGCTTGCAGAAGGTCGACTTGCCGTTGCCATTGGCCCCGAGCAGGGCGATGCGGTCGTCCGGCGCCAGCGACAGGTTGAGCCGCTGCAGCACCTTGCGCTCGCCATAGCCGGCGCTGGCGCTCTCCAGCACGATCATCGGCGGCGAGAGCGGCCGCTCCGGGGCGGGGAAGTTGAAAGGCTGGACGTCGCGATCCTGAATGACCGCGATCTCCTGCATCTTCTCAAGCCGCTTGACGCGCGACTGCGCCTGGCTGGCCTTCGAGGCCTTGGCCTTGAAGCGGTCGACGAAGGCTTGCAGGTGCTTGCGCTCGGCCTCCTGCTTCTCGCGCGCCTTGGCGAGATGGGCCTGCTTCTCGGCCCGAAGCTTCTCGAAATCGCTGTAGCCGCCGCGATAGATCGTCAGCTTGCCCTGGTCGAGATGCAGGATGTGGTCGACGCAGGTGTCGAGCAGCTCACGGTCGTGGCTGACGACCAGCACCGTATGCGGATAGCGCTCGAGATAGTCATAGAGCCAGAGCGTGCCTTCGAGGTCGAGATAGTTGGTCGGCTCGTCGAGCAGCAGCAAATCGGGCTCGGAGAACAGCACGGCTGCGAGCGCGACGCGCATGCGCCAGCCGCCGGAAAAGTCGGAGCAGGGGCGCTGCTGCGCCTCTTCGTCGAAGCCGAGCCCGTACAACACGGTCGCGGCCCGTGCCGGGGCGGAATGGGCGCCGATATCGGCGAGCCGCGTCTCGATCTCGGCGATCCGCATCGGGTCGGTGGCGCTCTGCGCTTCCTTCATCAGCGCGGCGCGCTCGGTGTCGGCGGCCAGTACGACCTCGATCAGCGTTTCAGGGCCGCCGGGAGCCTCCTGCGCCACCCCGCCGATGCGCATGCCCTTGGGCAGGGCGACATTGCCGCCTTCCGGCGAGAGGTCGCCGGTGATGATGCGGAACAGCGTCGTCTTGCCGGTACCGTTGCGTCCGACGAGGCCGACGCGCGAGCCGGTGGGCAGGAAGGCACTGGCCTTGTCGAGCAGCAGGCGCTCGCCGAGGCGATAGGTGATGTCGTTGAGGGTCAGCATGGCCGGCGGGGTTTAGCGCGCTTTCGCCTGTGCTGGAAACGCCCGGGAGCAGGAATTTGCTGGCGCCGATCTGGGCGGTCACGGCTGCCCTTGGGGCAGGGCCATGGTTTCTCCATGTTTCCGCCACGGCATGGCCGAGGGCCCCCGCCATGCAGAGGGTAGGGTAACGCACTGATTCGCAAAGAGCTTCCATGCAGTTTGGTTCTCTGGTCCGGCGCCCGCGCCGGGTATCGCTCGCAGCCGCCAATGTCGCGCTGCTCGCTCTCGTCCTCGGCAGCGCCGCTGCGCTCGCCGCCTTGGCGCCGCTGCCAGGCGTCTTGTAGGGCCGCTGCTGCGCATTCTGCGCTTCAAGCAAAGTTAACCGCGCTCGTGTTGGCTGTTCCGACGCAGTCGACATCGGGCGGAGACCTGATTCGTGTTCAGCCTCAGGATCAGGCTTCCGGTCGCCATGCTGGCCCTGGCCCTGCTGGCCGCCTTGGCCGTGGGCTCGTCTGCCTATCTCGCCGTCTCCAGCTGGGCGCAGGGCGCTGTGCGCGAACGCATGAATGCGCTGGCCGAAAGCCATGTCCGCGCCATCGAGCGGCGGTGGCTGCAGCTGCGTGCCGAACTGGCCGTCCAGGCCCGCAGCGCCTTCACCGTCTCGGCGCTCGACGAAATCGGCAAATGGCTGGAGCTCGGTCCGCACGATTACCGCAGCATCCTCGGCTATTATCAGGGCGACGGTTCGCTATCCCAAGCCGAACGCATCGCCCGCACCGGTCGCGAGCACCGGCACGGCTATTCCTGGCGGCATGTGCCGGTGCACGAGACCTATGCGGCAGCGCTCAAGCAGTTCAATTACGCCGACATCTACCTGGTCTCGCGCAAGGGCAGGGTGGTCTACAGTGTCACAAAGGGGCCGGAGTTCGGCCGCCTGCTGAGCGATGAGGACCTTGCCGGCACCGGCCTGGCTAAATCGGTCGAGCTGGCGCGCGGCAAGGCGGCCGGCGAGCAGGTGGTGCTCGACTTCGCGCCCTATGACCCGGTCGGCGGCGAGCCGCGCGCTTTCCTGGCAGCGCCCTTCTACGACGCGGAGGCCGGCACCGGCGAGCAGGTCGGGACCATCGTCATCGCCGTCGATACGCGCCTGATCGACGACGTCCTCGCCTTCAACCCGGCCGGCTCCGGCGCCGAGCGGATCTTCGTCGTCGGCTCCGACGGCTTCATGCGCTCCAATCCGGCCGCCCGTCGCAACGGCACCTCGCCGCGCGAGACGCTCGACCGGAGCCGACTGGCCGGGGCGCCGGCGAATTCCCTCATCCGCATGACCAGCCATGACGGCCGCCCACTGGTGGCCAGCGGCGAAGAGGTGGTGATCGGCGATTGGCGCTGGCTGCTCTGGCTGACCGAGCCGGAGGAGAACGCCTTCGCCGTGGTCGGCACGATCCGCAGCGCCGTCGTCTCTGCCGGCCTGCTCGTGCTGCTGCCGTTGTTCGGCATCGCGATCCTGCTCGGCTGGTCGGTGGCGCGTCCGATCGCACGGCTCTCGGACAGGCTCGCGGGCGTCGCCGCGGGACGGACCGAGGAGGCAATTCCCGGTGCCGGGCGCCGCGACGAGATCGGCGGCATCGCCAAGTCGATCGACATGATCCGCGAAACCTTGCGCGGTGAGGCGCAGCGCCGGGAGGCCGAGCAGGGGACTCGCCTGGCCGAGGCCGAGCAGCACCGCCGTACCCTGCTGGACGAGCTGGCCGGCGAGCTCGAGGAATCGGTCAGGACCGTCTCGGCCTCCGTCTCAGTTTCGGCGCAGACCCTGGGCACGACGGCCCATCAGCTCGCCGAGGGCGCGCGCGAGACCCAGGCCGGCGCCACCGATACCGACGGCGCGACCGGCAATGCCATCCGCAGCGTCCGGTCGATCGAACGCGCGGCGCAGGATTTGCTCGAGGCCGTCGATGCACTCGCCGCCGAGGTGCGCACGTCCGACGCGACCGCCGGCCAGGCGAGCGCGCACGCGGATTCGGTCAGCCGGATCGTCGACGGTCTCTCCAACGGAGCGGCGCGCGTCTCGGAGGTGGTCGGGCTGATCTCGGCGATTGCCGGCCAGACCAACCTGCTGGCGCTCAACGCCACCATCGAGGCCGCTCGGGCTGGCGAGGCCGGCAAGGGCTTCGCCGTCGTCGCCAACGAGGTGAAGTCGCTGGCGACGCAGACTGCCAATGCGACGCAGGACATCGCCCGCCAGATCGAGGCGATGAACCAGGCGACCGCCGCGACGGTCGAGGGCATCACCGGCATTCGCGCCTTGGTGCAGGAGCTGAACGAGGCGACGCGCCGCACCAGCCAGACCATGCAGCGCCAGCACGAGGCGGCCCATGCCATCGCTGCGGACGTCCTCGCGGCGACGCAGGAGATCGTGCTGATCGGCCAAGCGACCGGCCAGGTCGCGCTCGCCTCGCGCAACACTGCTGGCGCGTCCGACGCGGTCCTGAAGGCGGCAAGCGAGCTGACCGGGCTGGCGCAGGCGCTGAATGCCCGCGTCGATCACATCATCGGGGAACTCCGCGTCGCCTGAGCGCTTGTCGGGAGAGCCTGCGTTGGCTAACGCTCACGGCATGAGCCACACTGCCTTCTATGCCGGGTCGTTCGACCCCGTCACCAACGGCCATCTCGATATGATCGAGGCCGCCTGCCGGCTGTGCGACAGGCTGATCCTCGCCATCGGCGTCCATCCCGGCAAGACGCCGATCTTCTCGGCCGAGGAACGCGCAGAGCTGCTGCGCTCCATCGCCGGCCCTGTCGCGGAGCGGTTCAAGACGCAGCTCGAGGTCACGACCTTCGCCGACCTGACCATCGACGCGGCCAAGCGCGCCGGCGCCACCATCCTGGTGCGCGGCCTGCGCGACGGTACCGATCTCGACCTCGAAATGCAGCTCGCCGGCATGAACCACACCATGGCACCTGACCTGCAGACCGTCCTGCTGCCATCGACGCCGCAGGCGCGGCACATCACCGCGACGCTGGTGCGCCAGATTGCCTCGATGGGCGGCGACGTCTCCGCCTTTGTTCCGCCTCTCGTCAGCGACAGGCTGAAGGCGAAATTCGCCAAGCGCTGACGCCTTCGCAAACGCCATCGATGTGCATTTGCCCTCCGGCGATGTGCATTAGCGTTTGCAATTTGCAAACGGCGATGGTGTCTCTGGACTGACCTGACTCGGTGCGCGGTCTCGGCGCATCGCCCTCCAACGAGTGTTCCATGCGCCTGTCCCGCTATTTCCTGCCGATCCTGCGCGATACGCCCAAGGAAGCGGAGATCGTCTCGCACCGGCTGATGCTGCGCGCCGGCATGATCCGCCAGCAATCGGCCGGCATCTATTCCTGGCTGCCGCTCGGCCTGCGGGTGCTGAACAAGATCAGCGCGGTCGTCCGCGAGGAGCAGAACCGCTCCGGCGCGATCGAGATTCTGATGCCGACCATCCAATCGGCCGATCTCTGGCGCGAGAGCGGGCGCTACGACGCCTATGGCAAGGAGATGCTGCGGATCAAGGACCGGCATGACCGCGACATGCTCTACGGCCCGACCAATGAGGAGATGGTCACCGAGATCGTCCGCTCCTACGTCAAGTCCTACAAGGACCTGCCGCTCAACCTCTACCACATCCAGTGGAAGTTCCGGGACGAGGTCCGCCCGCGCTTCGGCGTGATGCGTGGCCGCGAGTTCCTGATGAAGGACGCCTATTCCTTCGATCTCGATAAGGAATCGGCGCGCCACGCCTACAACCGCATGTTCACCGCCTATCTGCGCACCTTCACCCGGCTCGGCCTGAAGGCGATCCCGATGCGGGCGGACACCGGCCCGATCGGCGGCGACCTCAGCCACGAATTCATCGTGCTCGCCTCGACCGGCGAGAGCGAGGTCTTCTGCCACAGCGACTATCTGACCTTCGACACCCCGGCCGCGGACACCGATTTCGACAGCGTCTCCGGCCTGCAGGGCATCTTCGACAAGTGGACGAGCCTCTACGCCGCCACCGAGGAGATGCACGACAAGGTCGCCTTCGAGGCGATTCCCGAGGACAAGCGCGTCTCGGCCCGCGGCATCGAAGTCGGCCATATCTTCTATTTCGGCACCAAGTACTCCGAGCCGATGGGGGCGAGCGTGACCGGTCCCGACGGCCAGCAGGTCCTGCTGCACGGCGGCTCCTACGGCATCGGCCCGAGCCGTCTCGTCGCCGCGCTGATCGAAGCCGGTCATGACGAGGGCGGCATCGTCTGGCCCGACGAGATCGCGCCCTTCGACATCGCCGTGCTCAACCTCAAGGTCGGCGACGCCGCCACCGACGCCGCCAGCGAGCAGCTCTACAAGGGCCTCGCGGCCAAGGGCTATGACATGGTCTATGACGACCGCGACGAGCGCCCGGGCGGCAAGTTCGCCACCGCGGACCTGATCGGCATCCCCTGGCAGATCATCGTTGGCCCGAAGGGGCTGGCCGAGGGCAAGGTCGAGCTCAAGCGCCGCGCCGGCGGCGAGCGCGAATTGGTCTCGCTCGAGGCGGCGCTGGCGCGCTTCCCGGGCAAGGGCACGAACGCGTGAGCGGAGGAGAGCGGTCATGAGCGCCGGCTCCGAGGCTCGGGAGAGCGTGCCGACCGGCACGAAAGCCTTCGCGGGCTTCGAATGGCTGCTCGCCGGCCGCTATTTGCGCACGCGCCGGCGCGAGGGCTTCGTCTCCGTCATCGCCGGCTTCTCCTTCCTCGGCATCCTGCTCGGCGTCGCGACGCTGATCATCGTGATGTCGGTGATGAACGGCTTCCGCAAGGAGCTGCTGGAGAAGATCGTCGGCGTCAACGGCCATATCTTCGCGACACCGATCGACCGGCCGCTCGACGATTACGAGCAGGTCGCGGCCAAGCTGCGCCAGGTCCAGGGCATCAAGCTCGCCATCCCGCTGGTCGAGGGGCAGGCGCTGGCGTCCTCGCAGGTCGGCAATTCCGGCGTACTGGTGCGCGGCGTCTCGGAAAGCGACATCAAGTCGATCCCCTTCATCGCCAACAACGTCAAGCAGGGCACGCTTGACGGCTTCGCCTCGACCAACGGTGTCGCGATCGGGCGCCGGCTCGCCGGCTCGCTCGGCCTGCAGGCCGGCGACACCATCACCATCGTGACCCCGCGCGGCGCCTCGACCCCCTTCGGCACGGCGCCGCGGATCAAGGCCTATCCTGTGACGGCGATCTTCGAGATCGGCATGTCGGAGTTCGACGCCTCCTTCGTGTTCATGCCGCTCGCCGAGAGCCAAGCCTATTTCAACCGCGATGGCGACGTGAACGTCATCGAGATCTTCATCGACAATCCCGACCAGACCCAGGCCGTGCGTGACCGGATCGAAGCCGATCCGCCGCGCCCGCTCGTCCTCTCCGACTGGCGCCAGCGCAACCGCACCTTCTTCAACGCGCTCGAGGTCGAGCGCAATGTGATGTTCATCATCCTGACCCTGATCGTGCTGGTCGCGGCCCTCAACATCGTCTCCGGCCTGATCATGCTGGTGAAGGACAAGACCGAGGACATCGCGATCATGCGCACCATGGGTGCCTCGCGCGGTACGGTCTTGCGTGTCTTCCTGATCACCGGCGCGGCGATCGGCGTGGTCGGAACGCTCGGCGGCCTCATCCTCGGCGTCGTCTTCGCCAACAACATCAAGAAGATCATGGCCGGCATCAACTGGATCTTCGGCGCCAATCTCTGGGACCCGACCGTGCGCTTCCTGAGCGACATCCCCTCGGTGATCGACTGGCGCGAGGTCGCCAGCGTCGTCCTGATGGCGCTTGTGCTGTCGCTGCTGGCGACGCTCTATCCGGCTTGGAAGGCGGCGCGGCTCGACCCCGTCAAAGCCTTGCGGATGGGCTGAGGACGCGACAATGGCAACCGAGACGCCTGCGCTCTTCCTCTCCCAGATCGAGCGCTATTATCCCCAGTCCGACGGTCCGCTCGAGATCCTGCGCAAGGCCGATTTCGCGATCTGGCCGGGCGAACTCGTGGCGCTGGTCGCCCCGAGCGGCACCGGCAAGTCCACGCTGCTGCACGTTGCCGGCCTGCTGGAGAGCCCCGATAGCGGCGAGGTCTTCATTGGCGGCGTTCCGACGTCGCAGCTCGACGACAAGGGCCTGACACGGCTGCGGCGCACCGAGATCGGTTTCGTCTACCAGTTCCACCATCTCCTGCCGGAGTTCACTGCGCTGGAGAATGTCGTCCTGCCGCAGCGCATCCGCGGCCTCGGCAAGGCTGAGGCCGAGTCGCGCGCGACCGAGCTGCTGAGCTTCCTCGGCCTCGGCGATCGGCTCGACCATCTGCCGGGCGAATTGTCGGGCGGCGAGCAGCAGCG
>WPCJ01317560.1_pt1 | contig 18102 bp, 13 predicted proteins | sample 5399831 | NCBI WGS metagenome assembly WPCJ01 (sample SAMN12869470, study PRJNA574797) | sludge metagenome | isolation source: wastewater treatment of pH10 | place: China:Beijing | collected 2019-05-20 | reverse complement strand
GGCAAGAGGCATATCGCTGGACACCGTCACGGGATCGTTCACAGTGTCCGGAACCACCAGTATCGGTGGCGCCACCGATGCCGGCATCCAGATCCAGAATTCGTCGGCCAATGCCGCCTTCACCGGCAAGGTGACGATCCTCAACGGCGTCGGCGCCAATGGCGACGGCGTGTGGATGGATACCAACACCGGCACCTACGATTTCAACGGCGGTGTCGACATCACGGTGAACGGCACAGGCGCGTTCGGGTTGCGGGCGCACAATTCCGGCACGGTCAACATCGCCAATGTCGCCGGCAACCAGATCACATCGAACAACGGCACCGCACTGTCGATCGACCCGATGGCGTTCAACGCCACCTTCGACAGCTTGACGGCGGGCGGCGGCACCAACGGCGTGATCCTCGACCAGATGACAGGCTCACTGACGGTGACGGGTGCCGTCACCATCAACAATTCGACCGGCGACGGCCTGGTGATCGCCAATTCCGCAGGCACGGTGACGCTTGGCAGCGTCGCGATCAATGGAACCGGCGGCAACGGTATCGACATCTCCGGCACCAACGGTGCAATCATCATCAGTGGCGGCTCGATCGGCGACAGCAACGACCCTGGTGGTATCGGCGTCAAGATCAGCGGCGGCACCGCCGCCATCACGATCAATGCGTCCGTTGCGAAGACGACTGCGGGCGACCTGATCGAGGTCACGGGCCGCACCGCCGGTACCGTCAGCTTCAACGGCAATCTGTCGTCCAGCGCGCAGGGCGGCGGCATCGACGTCAACGGCAACAGCGGCACCGCAGTGATCAATTTCAGCGGTGCGACCAAGACCATCAACACCAGCGCCAGCGGCGTGACCGCGGTCTCGCTCGCCGGCAATGGCGGCGCAACCGTCAGCTTCCTCGGCGGCGGGCTCGCCATCAGCAGCGGTGCCGGTACCGGCTTCAGTGCCACCGGCGGTGGCACCATCAACGTGACGGCCGGCGCGAACCAGAACACCATCACCACAACGACCGGCTCCGCGGTCAACCTCGACGGCGTTGTGATCGGCGCAGGCAACGTCGCGTTCGACACGACGAACAAGACGGCCACGGGCGGAACCAGCGCAGTTGTGCTGAACACGGTAACCGGCGGCAGCATCGATCTGGGCGGCGGCACGCTGAACGGCGGCTCGGGCGCGGTGGTCCGCATCGGCGATGGCGCCGGCGGTGCCAACACCGGCGGCACGTCGGGGTTTGCCTATAGCGGCAACATCATCAGCGGCACCGGCCAGGCGGTCAACATCCAGGACCGCGCGGCTACAGCACAGAACATCACGCTGTCGGGCAACATCACGCACGGCGTCAGCGGCCAGACCGGCATACTGCTGGATGACAATGCAGCCGGAACAATCACCTTCTCTGGTGCATCGAAGTCGATTTCGTCGGGATCGGCGACAGCCGTCAGCCTCACCGACAATGGCGGTGCCACCATCAGTTTCCTGAATGGCGGGCTGAATGTCACCGCCACCGGTACGGGCTTCCTCGCCACGGGCGGCGGCACGATCAACGTGGTCTCCGGAGCCGGAACCGACATCATCACCACAACAACGGCCACCGGGACGGGCGTCGACCTGAATGGAATCGTGATCGGCGCCGGCAACATCGGCTTCACGACGGTCAATGTCGACGGCGCGGCCACCGGCATCCGGGCGACCAACGTGACGGGCGGCAGCATCTCCATCGGCGGCGGCACGATCCAGAACACCACGACGGCAGCGATCGACATCAGTGGCGGCAGCAGCGGCGTCACCATATCCAACATGACGATCAACAATTCCGCCGGCCGATCCGTGTCGGTCGCGAGCCGCGGCGGCGGCAGCGGCGCGATCAGCTTCAGTGGCATCAATCTCACCGATACCGGCCTCGGCATGCTGTTCCAGAACAACAGCGGCGGTTCGACCACCTTCTCCGGCGGCGGCACCCGCAGCGTCAACGTCGCAGGCGCGAACAACGCGCTGACCGTCATCAACAGCGCCAGCCATACGGTGAGCTTCGGCGGCACGACGACGATCCAGGCCACAGGCACCGGCAATGCCGTCGACATTTCCAACGGCGCGACGCTTGCCTTCACCGGCACCGCCATCAACGCCAATGGCACCGGCGCGGCGCTGCAGGCCGATGGCGGCGGCACGGTTGTCATCACTGGAACGGGCGCCATCAATGCCGGAGCGACCGCGACGGCGATCAGCCTGGACACCGTGGCTGTTGGCGCGGGCGGCATCACCTTCGCCTCCACCAGCAAGACCGCGGGCGGCACGAACGCCGTTGTGATGAACAACGTCACTGGCACCGGCGTGGTCAATCTCGGCACCGGGACGCTGAACGCCACGACAGGCGCCGTAATCGGCATAACCGGCGGTACGGCCGGCCTCCTCTACAGCGGCAACGTCAACCAGACCAACAACGCCGCCCTGCTCAGCATCGCCAACCACACGACAGGGACGGTCACGTTCCAGACAGGCACGCTCAACGCCACCAACGGCAGCGGCCTGCAGTTCGACAATGCCGACGGCGTCTACAATTTCAACGGGACAACGACGCTGAATGGCGGCGATGCCGGCATAGACATCATCAACGGGTCGAATGGCGCCTTTACGTTCGCAGCCGGCACCACGATCACCAATCCGAGCGGGGCCGGCTTCCTGGTCAACGGCGGCAACGGCGCCATCAACTACAGCGGCACCATCTCCAAGAACAACGCCGGCAGGATGATCGACATTCAGTCCCGCAACGGCGGCACCATGACGTTCAGCGGGAACCTGTCGGCGACGGTAAATGCCACCGGCGGCATCTTCGCCTCCAGCAACAGCGGCGGAACCTTCACTTTCAGCAGTACCACCAAGACGCTCTCACCCAACGGCAGAGGCGTCGACCTGCTGAACAACGGCGGCGCGACATTCAACTTCACCAATGGCGGGCTTGCCATCACGACGACCACCCAGTTCGGGTTCAACGCTTCCGGCGGCGGCACGGTGACGGTCCAAGGCTCGAACAACACCATCGCCTCGGGTACAGGAGGTGCGCTCAATGTGGTCAACACCACGATCGGGGCGCTCGGCCTGAACTTCCGCTCGATCGCGTCTAACGGGGCGGCAAACGGCATCATCCTCAACAACACCGGGACGTTGGGTGGGCTGACGGTGACCGGCGACGGCGCCGCGGCGAACAATGGCTCCGGCGGCACGATCCAGAATTCAACGGGCGACGGCATCAGCCTGACGAATACCACGGATCTCCACCTTGCCCGGATGAACATCACCAACAATCTAGGCGACGGTATCGGCGGCTCGACCATCAACGGCATGGTGCTGGACCGCCTGAACATTTCCGGCAACGGCGACGATGCCGGAACGGACGAGTCGGGCATCAACATCGTTGACCTCACCGGAACGGCTTCCGGCGGCGCGCATCGGACAGCGATCCTCAATTCGGTCATCAGCAACAATTACGAATTCGAGATCCAGATCACCAATCATTCCGGAACGCTGACCAACCTCCAATTCACCAACAACAACGTGACCGCCAATGATAGCGGCGGCGTCATCGGCAACGTCTTCAATTTCCTGGGAGACGGCACCTCCACCATGGGACTGACCGTCAGCGGCGGAAGCTTCACTGGAAACTACAATCCCGCCAGTCCGCCCGCCAACCCAACAGGGACCGGCCTCCATGCCGATACCAGCGGAACGGCGATGACGGTGAACGTGTCTGGCGCGACGTTCACCGGAAACAATGCCGGCATCAATGTCTCGACGGGACCGGGCAGCAGCGCGCTGATCTTCGACCTCGACAACAACACATTCGTCAACCAGCGCTCGACCGCCATCAATATTTTCAACAACGGCAACGCCCCGTTCACCCGGACGGTCAACGGAACCATCACCAACAACATCATCGGCAATGGTGCCGACTTCTCGGGTTCCACCGTTGGCCGGGGCATCGATGTCGGCAACGAGGGAGCCGTCAATCTCACCGTGCTGATCAGCGGCAATACGATCCAGGACATCGGCACGCCGGGAGGTGCCATAAGCACCGGCAGCGCGGGTATCGGCTCTAACATCGGGCTCGTGGGATCCCCGACAGGCGGCGGTACGACCAACCTGACAATCACGAACAACACCATCAGCGATATACAGGATAGCCGCGCCGTCCTGGTGGACGAAAGCAACGGCGCAACAGGCCCGCAGCCGACAGTGTTCGTCAACATCTCCGGCAACACCTTCAGCGGCTTCATTGGCGGCCAGGCAGGCGACGGCTCGAAGATCCGCCTGGATCAGGACAACGGCACCTTCCGCGTGACGCAGGGCGCACCGGCAAGCGGTGCCGCCTCGCTCGAAGCCGTAAACACCGGCGTCACCGATGTTCAGATCAGCGTTGGAGGAACGGTATCATTTAACCAGGGTACCCCGCCGCTGCCGACAACCAATCCACTGCCGCTGCTTGCTGCACCGGGTGGCGTAGAGGCTCAGGGGGACGACTTGTGGGGCGACGTGCTGACTGGCGAAACGCTGGACACCATCATCGCCGCTGCGATCCAGCGTTGGGCCGCAACGGGTCTTACCGACGAACAACTTGCAGCCCTCAACGCAACGACCTTCCAGATCGCCGACCTTGGCGGCAACTATCTCGGACTTGCCAGTGGCAATGTGATCCGCATCGACGACAATGGTAACGGCCTCGGCTGGTATGTCGATGTCACCCCGCTCAGCGACGAGGAATTCGCCAACCGTGTCGGCGGCACCCTGCTGTTCGCGGACGGAACCGCAGCACCCGCCGGGCAATACGACCTGCTTACCACCGTCATGCACGAATTCGGCCATGTGCTCGGCCTTGGCGATCTCCACACCATCGATGACAGTTCAGATTTGATGCGCGATGCGCTTACAACGGGAGAACGACGTCTGCCATCCGCGATATATACACCGCGGATGATCTCCTATCAGGCAACATTCAATAGATAGAGTAACTTACGATATATCATGCATATACACTATGAATAAAAATTCAGAATTATTTTGATAATTGGCAAAACTATAAGATTAATATTTATTGTACTTTTGTTTTGAATTGCGTACTCTAAACTTGGGGTGAGAAGGGGACATAACCGTGGCGGAACCGTTTCTGTCTGAAATCCGGATCATGTCATTCGTGTTCGCGCCGAGAGGTTGGGCGCTTTGCGACGGTCAATTATTGCCAATCAATCAAAACCAGGGCCTTTTCTCGCTGCTTGGGACGACATTCGGCGGTGACGGCAGAGTAAACTTTGCGCTGCCCGACTATCGCGGCAGGGCACCTATCCATGTCGGCACAGGGCATACCCTTGGCGATCGAGGCGGCGAGCAGGCGCACACATTGTCGATATCGGAAATACCCCAGCATTTTCATGTGCTGTATGCGTCGAATCAAACGGGCAATACGAACAATCCGAATTTCGCGGGCACAGGCAATGTTCTCGCTCAAGATCCCGGGAACGTCTATTCTACGGGGTTTTCTCCCAGCGCCACTTCGCTCAACGCGGGATCCGTCGCCAATGTCGGCGGCAGCCAGGCGCATCTGAACATGCAGCCATTCCTGACCCTGTCCTTCTGCATCGCGCTTCAGGGCATCTTTCCTTCGCCGACCTAGGAGATATCCATGGCACAGCCTTATGTTGGCGAAATCCGTATGTTCGGTGGCAATTTTGCACCCGCAGGGTGGATGTTCTGCGAAGGGCAGCTCCTGCCCATCTCGGAGAACGAGACACTCTTCAATCTGATTGGCACGACCTATGGCGGTGATGGCCAGTCAACCTTCGCGCTGCCGGATATGCGCGGCCGCATTCCCATCCACCAAGGCAACAGTTTCGTCCTTGCGGAGAACGGAGGAGCGGAAGAGATCACGTTGACGACCAACCAGATACCGGCTCATAGCCATCCGCTTCTCGGTTCGACCGGCAACGGCTCGCAGGCAAATCCGCAAAATAATGTGCTGGCGAGTTCGACACTTGTGAAGCCGTATGCGGACGAAAGCGCGACCGCAAGTTTGGCACCTACATCGATCGGCACGGTTGGTGGAAGTCGTGCGCATAGCAACTTCCAGCCGTACCTCTGCATCAATTTCATCATATCGCTGTTCGGGATATTCCCGTCGCCGTCTTGAGAGGACGATATGGCCGACCCTTTCGTCGCAGAAATCCGCATTTTCCCCTTTAATTTCGCTCCCAGAGGCTGGGCGTGGTGTGATGGCCAATTGCTGCCATTGTCGCAGAATACGGCACTCTTCTCGCTGCTCGGCACGACCTATGGAGGCAACGGCAAATCGAACTTCGCGTTGCCGGATCTGCAAACACGTGCACCGATGCATCCGGGTCAGGGACCAGGTCTTTCGCTGCATGATCTTGGCGAAACCGGTGGCTCAGAAACGGTCACCTTGCTGGAAAGCGAGCTTCCCAATCACTCCCATCCATTTCGAGGAACCGTCGAAGACGGAACGCAGGGAACCCTGGCACAAAATATAACCCTCGCTACATCCGTTAGCGGTACTTTGTACCAAACCGGGACGGCGAGCGCCTCTCTGGTACCCATGTCCCCTCAGGCCCTCGCTCCCGCCGGTGGCGATGCCGCGCACAACAACATGCAGCCCTATCTCACCTGCTATTTCTGCATCGCGCTGCAAGGCGTTTTCCCGCCGCGAGGCTGATCCGAACCGACGCCCGGGAGGGGTATCATGGCCAATACCGAAGCTGCAGCCGCGCCGTCTGCCGAGGCACCCGGTGCCGGACAACCGCCTTTCTTCGAACTGTCGCGATTGATGGTCGTCGCCGTCGACACCTCGACGTCGTTCCTGTCCTACAAGGCGCAGACCAAGCCGAACGGCCCCTGGGAAGCAAACTGGACGCCGATCGACAAGAAGTACATCTACACGCTCGCCACCAGCGGACTGACCAAGGATGGGCGCGTCGCCGTCGCCGGCCAGATCCAGGGCGGCGGTATTGCCTACATCGATGAATCCACCGACCAGTCCGGCGGCATCGAGCGCTGGAACGCGCCGGTGCTGCTCGGCTCGCCCGGCGGCAACACCAATGTCGTCAGCCTGTCGATGGCACGCGATGTCGATGGCCGAGTCGAGATCTTCGCGGTGGCCGCCAGCACCGGCACGATCTGGTGGATCTACCAGAACCCGGACCAGATCGTCGAAAAGGACGTGACGATCACCCCTCCCGGTACCACCACGCCGATCACGGTGAAGGTGCAGGAACGCGTGCCGCCGGCGACGCCCTGGAGTGGCTGGCAGCAGATCCCCGGTGGCCTGATCAGCATCAAGGCCTGCCGCCAGGGCGATGGCCGCATCGCGCTGTTCGGCATCAATTCGAACAACAACCTCTATCGCTGCGTGCAGGCCAATGCCACCACCCTGAAGGTCGGCGACTGGTCGCAATGGGTACAGATGGACGACGCCCTCACCGGCAAGATCCTGTACATGGCACCTGTCGTCGGCCCCATGGGCGCGCTGCATCTGTTCGCGATCAACACCAACAAGCAGGTGATCCACACGCTGCAGCGACCTGCCGCCACCGACACCTGGACGCCGTGGCTGCGCAACGGCTTTTCGCGTACGGGCTTCAACATGGTTGCGCCCGGCCTGGACGGCAACGGCCATCTGATGCTGGTCGCGGCCGACGCGACGAATGTGATTTCGGCCAACACGCAGACCAATCCGGCTGCGCTTGCCTGGACCGGCTGGCAGGACATCGCCAATTCGTCCTGGCCGGTGCAGCTCGCGCTCGACTACAACGCCGACGGGCGGCTCGCCCTGTTCTCGCATTGGCTCCTGCCGCCGGGTTCCGGCATCGGCGGTCTGTGGACGATCTCCCAGGCGGCGATCGACAGCACCGAATGGGAGTTGGAGTGGACACAACTCGCGGCAAGCAGCATCCAGCAATATTCGGTGGTGCGCGATCTGACGCCGCCGGCCAGCTGAACGCGATGATGCAAGCGCAACCGTCGCCGGCCATATGGCCCAATACCAGATCGGCCAGCCTGTCGTTTCGTCCCATCGGCGACAGCGACATTCCATTCCTGTCGGCGCTCTACGCTTCGACGCGCATGGAAGAGCTGGCGCAAACCGGTTGGCCGGAAGCGGCGAAACGCGACTTCCTCAACCAGCAGTTTCTCGCCCAGCACCAGCACTATATGCGCCACTATCCTGGGGCGCAGTGGCTGATCGTCGAGTGCGATGCCGCCGCCGCAGGACGGCTCTACTTTGTCCACTGGCCCCAGGAAATCCGCATCATCGACATCGCGCTGATGCCCGAAGCGCGCGGCAAGGGCTTCGGCACAGCGCTTCTGGAAGACATCATCGAGGACGCGATCTCAGCCGGCAAAGCTGTCTCGATCCATGTCGAGCGCATGAACCCGGCGCTGTCGCTCTACAGGCGGCTGGGATTCCAGGAGATCGAGGACAAGGGCGTCTATCTGCTGATGGAGCATCCGGGCGGCCAGGCCGACCCCACCCACACCATCATCTAGATCCGGCATCTTGTCCGCCGGTTTTCCTCGCGGCGAAACCACGACCAGATCAGGTGAAGACGGCTTCGTAACGCATGCCGTCGGTCTGGCGCGCGATCGGCACGATGAAGATATCCAGCCTGCCGAGCCTGGGATGAACCAGCGGATAGGTGGCCTGTTGCAAGGGTTGGGTTGGCGGGCCGCGGAAGGTCAGCGCGAAAGCGCCGCCGCTGCGCAGGGCCGTTCCGAGAAGCCGCACCTCGAGCAATTGCAATGCAAGCGGCACAGAGGCTTCCGCCACGTCAAAATCCGTACCGATATGCGGCTCGAAATCCGCGCCCGTCAGTTGCGCAACCATGTCCTCTCCCCATTCGGATATGGTTTTGCAGCGTGTCGCGTTCGCTGTCGAGTCCTGTGAGATCAATCCCGGACCGAAGGTACGCGAAGCAAAAAGGTCAGGACTTTTCTGGCGGCCCGCATCACAGACAATGATGCAAGGGGTTGAAACCTTCACGAGGTTGTCGGTCGCCGGGAACGGGTCAACAATCCGGTGGCGGGCAATCGCTCTCCGATCGCGATGTCAACCTCATCACGCAATGCACTTGGCTCTCGAGCGTGTGAGGACAAGCCTGAGCTCAACCGCCCTTGCGCAACCTGGCGACGTCATCGGGCTTGACCCCAGGCTGCCGGCCTCCCCAGGTCGCACGCGCCCAGTTGGCGAGATCGGCGATCTGCTGGTCACTCAGCTTGTCATCGAACGCCGGCATCGGCTGCATGCGTTCCAATCCCGGAAACCGCTGTGCGGAAATACCGTGCAACACCGTATGGACGAAATTGCGCGCATCGGTGATGCGCATCGAGGCATTCGTCGCCAGCGGCACCACCACATGCGGAATGCCCTGGCCCTCGACACCGTGGCAACCGGAGCAAAGATTGATGTAGGTGGCCCGCGCCGATGCCGTCAGTTCCGCGGGGACACTGACCGGCTCGGGCGCGCGCGGCGGCTCGGACTGGCCAGGCACGGCATCGAGATCGAAAAGAAAAGCCGACAGCGCCGTGAGATCCTCGTCGGTCATGTATTGCGTCGAGAAATGCACGACGTCGAACATCTGATTGGTCATCGCGCCTTGCGCCGAGATACCCGACTTCATGAAGCTCGCCAGCAACAGCACGTCGAACCCCATGCGCGTCAGGCCGTCTTTGGTGATGTCAGGGGCGTTGATGCCTTCGATGATGGTTCCCTGCAGATATCTCGACGGATCCATGCCTTGCAGCATATTGCGTGGCGTGTGGCATTCGCCGCAATGCGCCAGCGCATCGGCCAGATAGCGGCCGCGGTTCCACAGCTCCGAACGGGCGGGATCGTTTGCCGGCTTTTCACCAGGCAGGTTGACGAGATTCCAGAACGTCAGCGATTGACGAATGTTGAAGGGAAAGGCGAGCTCGTTGTCCTTGTTTGCAACCTTCATCGGCTCACGCGTCATCAGGTAGGCATAAACCGCATCGACGTCCTGCGGCGTCATTTCCCGATAAGAGGCGTAGGGCATGGCCGGATAGAGATGGCGTCCGCCTTTGCCGACGCCGTCGCGCAGCGCGCGGTGGAAGTCGGCGCGGCTCCAGTTGCCGATGCCATTGTCCCTGTCAGGCGAAATGTTGCTGGCATAGATGGTACCGAACGGCGTCTCGAACGGCAGGCCTCCGGCCCAGGCCGCGCCGCCTTTGGCGGTGTGGCAGGCGTAGCAGTCCGCCGCCACCGCGACGTAGGCGCCGCGCTCGGCCAGTGTCTTCATCTCATCGGCGCTGAGCGGCTGGTCGATATCCTTCGCCACCACGCTTTTTTCGAACAGGCCGATAAAAATGCTTCCCGCAACGATCGCGGCCAGAATGGCGAGTGCGACCACGCCCCACAGCAGCCTGCGTAAAGTCATGGAATGCTCCCTCAGGCTTTGACGAGGTCAGGCATCTTCAGAACCAGATCGCGCACCGCCTGATGGTAGCGGACATAGCCGGTGCAGCGGCAGATATGCTTGTCGAGCGCTTCGGTTATGGCCTTCTCGAGATCGGCCCTGGCGACCGGCTTGCGTTTCAACTGGTCGATGAAGACGGTGGCGCCGGTCACGAAGCCCGGCGTGCAGTAGCCGCACTGGAAAGAGAAATTCTCGATGAAGGCCTGCTGCACCGGCGACAGTTCGGTAATCGCGCCGGCGGCATCGCGCCTGGCGTGCCCTTCCACCGTGCGCACCTTCTTGCCTTCGAACCAGTGTGCGCCGGTGATGCAGGTGCGGACCTCGTCCAGCACACCGTCATCCTTTTCCACAATCACCGTGCAGGCATGGCAGATGCCCTGTCCGCAGCCCATGCGCGAGCCGGTGAGATCCAGATATTCGTGGAGGAAATCCTGCATCATCATGGCTTCGGGCACGTCGACGGGCCCGATCGCCTTGTCGTTGACGGTCAGCGACAGCTTCTTCGTGGGTAGCGTCATGCCAGGGCCCCCCGTATCTTTTCCGGTGTTATCGGCAGATCATAGAACCGCTTGCCGATGGCGTGCGCGATGGCGTTGGCGAGCGCCGGCACCACGGCGATCATCACGACCTCGGCTATGCCCTTGGGTGGATCGGTTTCCGAAAGCGGCGCCAGTATTTCCGACGTCTGCGTCCACACCGCCACATCCCTGGCGCGCGGCAGTTCATAGCGGTTCCAGTTCCAGGTGCCGTCACCGGGCCCGTCCTCGTAGAGCGGCAGATACTCCTTCAGCGCGTGGCCGATGCCCATCGCCAGGCCGCCCTGAAGCTGTCCGGAAACCAGTTCGGGTACCACCTGCGTGCCGCATTCCATGATCGAGTGATGCGACAGGATCGTCACCTCGCCCGACGCCGTATCGACGACGATCTCGGCCAGTGTCGCCATTGGCGCGTAATAGGTGACGCCGGCATTGTTGCGCTGCGCCGGCGGATAATAGACCGCCGCACGGTCGACGAACTGCCAGCCGTCCAGCGTCATCAGCGCCTTGATCTGCGCCGTCGCCCCATCGCCATATTTGAGCGCAAGCGCATCCACCGGAAGGCGCGTCCTGCCGATGCCGGGAACATCGAAATCGGCCTGCGCCCACTGCCAACGGTTGAAGGTGTGCACGGTCACCCCGGTGACGAGGCCGAGCCGATGCGCTTCCGCCGCCACCGCCTCGAAGGCCAGCGGTGGCATGCCGCCGGCATTCACCAGGCCGTTTTCCATGCGGATATCCTCGCGCCGTACGAAATAGGGCGCGATCGAACCGCCACCGATGCCTTGCGACCACAGCGACCTTGCCGCCGGCCAGATGGCGAACTCGACAAGCGCGTGCGCCGCCTGCCGCGTGGCGTGGCCGAGATAGTAGACGCTGTTGGTGGCGCTCATCGGCGAGGTGAAACTCGGCGTCCAGCGCGGATTGGCGCTGTTCCTGTCCTCGTCCGCCTGCGCCATCGTATAGGGTTCGTCGGTGGTTTCGAGCGGCATCTGCGGCCAGCGCACCTTGCCGTACTCCGTCACCTCGGGCACGCGACCCAGTATGTCGCCCACCATGATCGCCTGCGAGGTCGTGGTGCCGGTGCCGATCTCATGCGCGACGTGCGCGAAGCTCAGCCGCCCGCGTGCATCGAATTCGAGCGCGGCAAGCGCCGACTCCGCGCCGGTGCCGTAGTCCTTCTGGACATGGCCGTAGCCGACGCCATAACGCTTGCCGGGGTTGGCTGCATCGAAAGCAGCCTTTTTCTCCTGCCGTTGCGTCCAGAGCGGATGGGCCTTGGCCTTGAGCAGGATTTCCTCGTTGCGCAATGCCCCGGCCGGGATTGCCCCTTGCGTGTTCTTCATGCCCGACTTGAAGACATTCTTCAGCCTGAGGTCGATCGCATCCATGCCGAGCGCTTCGGCGGCTTCATCGACCATCATCTCGGTGGCGGACATGGATTGCAGCGTTCCGTAGCCGCGTGTCGAGCCGGCATCGACGGCACGCGAGGCGATGGCGGCGGCGGAGAAATCGCTCTTCGGCAGGTAGTAGATCGACTGCGCGGCGGTAGCGCCGACGAAGCCGACAGAGAATGAGAAATTGGCACGGCCGCCGCCATCATTCTTGAAATGACCGGTCATGATGCGAAACTGGCCCGTCTTGCGGTCGACCACCAAAATGTTGTCCATCCAGAAAGCGTGCCGCTTCAAGCCCATCTGGAACTGTTCGTAGCGATCGTTGGCGAGGCGAACGGGACGGCCATCGCCGTAGAGGCCCGCCACCACGCAGAAGAACGCGAAGATCGAGTGATCCTTGGTGCCGTAGCCGACGGTATAGCCGACCTTGAGGTCGACTTCCTTGAGAGGAAATTTCGACTTGGAGACCAGCACGGCCGAAACCTCGGCCACTTCATAAGGCGACTGTGTCGCCACCATGAGATGCAGGACCCCGGTCGCCGCGTCGTACCAGACATTGCCGTTGTCGGCCTCCATCGCCGAAGCATCGACCGACTGCGAGAAATATTCGTTCCTCAGCACCAGGGCATCATCGCCGGCCATGCCGATTTCCTGCTCGATCTCGGCGGCGGCGGCCATGCCGCGGCCCATGGCGTCACCGTCGGCATCCGCCTCCGGCCATTTTGGGTCGTCGCCGGAAAAGCCGCCATAGATGACGGTATCCTTCAACGGCGAGAACCGGTCTGGCGCATCGGGAGTGCCGCCGTCGATGCGCACATAACGCGCCGCGCCATAATGGGCGGGATGGCTGTAGGGCGCTTTTTCACCATAGCGCACGACCGTATCGTCGAAACGGATCAAGCGCTTGGCCGCGTCGTAGCGGGCGAAATCGTGATAGATGAGCAGGGCGACCGGCTGGCCGAGCAGCCTTGCCGTCTGCCCCTTGGGCACCAGGAAAACATCGCCGTAGAAACCAGGCACCGGAATGGCAATGCCGTCGGCGACGAGGTCTTCATGCAGCACGAGCCGGTCCGGCTTCAGCGCATCGCCGAGCACGCCAAGATCGATGCCCTCGAAGGTGCGGTCGGCCTTGGTCGCATGGATCATGAAAGCGTGCGCCTGCTGCTTTGGCCAGCCGTCGAGGTCGCGGGCGCGATAATCGCGCGAAAAGGTCTTTTCGCCGGTCACCTTGGCGATGGCGTCGAGCCGGTATTTCGGCTTGCCATCGGCCTTGAGCCAATCCGGACCGGGTTGCGGTGGTGTCTCGATCAGCCGCGCTGCAGCTGGCGAAGGCAGGAAGGAAACCTTGATGGCGATGCCTGCAGCAGCACTGGCCTTGAGAAAATTACGGCGCGAAAGACTGGATCCCATCATCTCCTCCTGCGTCAGACCAGGATCGTCCAACGTGATCAGAAAGCCGACATATCTTCCACGAACCACAAAGGTCCGGCGCTATTGTTGAAGCGATTATGGGACTGTGCAGGTATTTGTGCAACAAACCCGCTCAGAGATTTGCAGCCGCTGGAAAACGCATTGTTTCCGCGCCCCCTTGCGACACAGGCCTTGCAAATTCTGCAAGCACGGCGGGGGCGCTTCAGCCCCAAGGCTCCCTGACACGCGGCCAGACCGGACGTACCAGCTTTTCATAGTCCGTGGCGGCCGGATCGCTGGGGTAGGAGCTTGGCGACGAGACATAGATGATCTCGGCCGCGATCGGCTCGAAGCCGGCGTAGAAATGGTTGGTCGACTTGATCAGCAGCACGTCCTTCGACAATGGATCGACACCGAGATTGGAGAAGATGTCGGGCTCGAAGGTCTGGGTGCGGTTGGTGTTGAGGATGACGTCGATCTCGGTGCCTTCCAGCCGCACCAGCGCGGAAGCCCCCAGGGTGACGCGGCTCGGCCCGAAACTCTGCCAGCTCTCGGCGACAGCCTTCACCACGCGCACCCTGGCGTCGATCGGTTCACCGGCCAGCGGGCCGGCCTTGCCGCCGAAGCGCAGGTCGATGACCGCGCCCTCGCCCGCCGCATGGCAGAAGGTGACGGCGAGCGGGTCCCAGATGGTGGCGACGCCGACATTTTTCAGGCCGCGCGCCAGCATCGCGCGCAGCAGCGAGGTGCCGTCGCCGGCGACACCGCCACCAGGATTGTCCCAGACATCGGCGATCACCACCGGCTTCGCCTGGTTGGCCGCGCGTACTTCGAGCGCGCGGTCGATGCCCTGGTCGGCGCCCAGCATCGGCATGGCCAGCTGCCCGCGCAGCGCATAGAGCTCGCGTCCCAGTTGCTCGGCCAAGGCATCGCCCTTGGCCTTGTCGTTGTCGGTGACGACCATGATGCGCGCGCCCATCTCCGGCACGTCGGCGGCCATGAAGCCGTGGATGACGGAAGCCGAAAGCACGCCATCCTTGCCGTGCAACGCCTTGATGCGGTCGACGAAGCCGCGCATCGGCTGGCGGCTGGTCGGCATCACCTCGATCATGCGGCAGTCGAAGGTCGAGATCACCGGCTTGATCTCGCCACGCGCTGCGGCAAGGCCGAGCTCGACGACATGCTCGCCGCGCTCGTAGAAATCGGTGTGCGGGAACTCGAGGAAGGCAGCGAGCACATTGGCCGCGGCCACGCGCTTCGGCGTCAGGTGGCTGTGCGGGTCGAGCTCGGAAGCGACAACGACATCAGGCCCGACGATGTCGCGGACACGGGCGAGAAGGTCGCCTTCGCAGTCGTCATACCCTTGTGCCACCATGGCTCCATGCAGGCCGAGGATAACGGCATCGACCGGCAGCGCCGCCCGCAACTGGTCGAGGATCTCGTCACGCAGCGCCTCGAAGGTCTGCCGCTGTACCAGTCCGCCGGGCTCCGCCCATGTCGCGGTGCCTTCGATGACGGTCAGCCCCTCTGCGGCGGCGCGGCGGCGCAGCGCGACGATCGGCGAGGAACACAGCGTCGGCGTTTCCGGATGCTGGCCGGGTCCGGCATAGAAGGCCATCTCAAAGGAGGCCCGGTCGGTCGGCACCGGTGAGAAGGTGTTGGTCTCGGTCGCCAGCGAGGCGGTGAAGATACGCATGCGCTCTACTCGATTTGATCGTCGGGAGTTCGCCTTCCGCCGCGATGCGGCGGAAGGCAACCGGTTATTTCGCCGGTGCGTAGGCGACCGCTTCGATCTCGACCTTGATGTCGATCATCAGCCGCGATTCCACCGTGGTGCGGGCCGGGGGCTCCTTGGCGAAGAAGGAACCATAGACCTTGTTCATGCCGCCGAAGTCGCGCGCGTCCTCGATCCACACCGTGGTCTTGACGACGTCGTCCATGGTGGCTCCGGCCAATGCCAGTGCCGCCTTGACGTTCTCCAGCACCTGCCTTGTCTGCGGTTCGATGCCGCCGTCGACCACCGTGCCGTCGGGGCGCACAGGTACCTGGCCGGAAACGAAGACAAAATCGCCGGCGCGCACCGCTGGCGACAGCGGCACATGCGACGTTCCGAAAACCTGCTTGCGTGACATTCCCTGAAACTCTCCTGTTATTTGACGGCGCCCAGGGCAAGGCCCCGGACGAGATAGCGCTGCAGCCAGGCAAACAGCACCGCCACCGGCAAGGTGGCCAAAAGCGCTGCCGCCATGACGTGGTGCCATTCGACGGTGTAGCGGCCGGCAACCAGCGCGAACACTTGGATGGGCAGCGTGTAATTCTCCTGGCTGCGCAGAATGGTCAATGCGATGATGAACTCGTTCCAGGCGTTGATGAAGGTAAAGATGGCGGTGACCGCGATCGCCGGCAGGCACAGCGGCAGGAACACCTTGCGCAGGGTGAGCCAGCGACCGGCGCCTTCCATCCAGCTGGCCTCCTCGAGATCGCGCGGGATGGTGTCGAAATAGCTCTGCAGCATCCACACCGTGAAGGCGACGTTGAAGGCCATATAGACGACGCCGACGGCGGTCGTGCTTTCGATCAGCCCCCAGGCGGCGATCAGGCGGAACAGGCCGAGCACCAGCACGATCGACGAGATCATCTGCGAGACGAGCAGGAACTGCCGCATGGCGCCATAGCCGGCAAAGCGGAAGCGCGACATGGCATAGGCTGCCGGGATGGCGATCACGATGGCGCCGACAGTGGCCAGCACCGAGACGTAGAGCGAATTGAGCAAGGCGCGACCGAAGCCGGTCGCCACCCACATCTCGGCGAAGTTCGACCAGCGGAATTCGCTCGGCCACCAGTTCGGCGTCAGCACCTCGGTGCGCGGCTTGACCGCGGTCAGGAACATCACCGCGAAGGGAAACAGCGTCACCACGATCAGCGGCGACAGAAGCAGCCAGGCAATGACGGAACGGACGAGCTTGCTTCTTCTCATGCTTCCCGCTCCCGCATGGCCAGGCGCACATAGATCATGGTGAAGACAAGCAGGATCGCGAACATCACCAGCGAGACGGCCGAGGCCTCACCCAGTTTGCCGACACGGAAAGCCAGCTTGTAGAGGTAGGTGACCAGGATATCGGTGGAGTTGGCCGGCCCGCCCTGCGTCATCACCCAGATGATCGGGAAGGAGTTGAAGACGTAGATCATGTTGAGCACGATGGCGATGTTGATGAACGGCTTCAGCAGCGGCAGCGTGATGGTGCGGAACTGCTGCCAGGTCGAGGCGCCTTCGAGTGCTGCCGCCTCGTAGAGATCATCCGGGATCGACGACAGCCCGCCGAGGAAGATGGTGACCGTGAACGGCACGGTGACCAGGATGCCGATCAGCACCTGCATCGGGAAGGCCGTGCCGGCGCTGGCAAGCCATTGAATGTTCTGGTCGATGATGCCGAGGCCGATCAGCGCTGAATTCAGCATTCCGCTTTCGCCGTTCAGCGCCCAGCGCCAGACCACGGCCGTCATGGTGAGCGAGACGGCCCAGGGCAGAAGGATGATGACGCGGGCAAGGCCACGGCCGTAGAAATCCGAATTGAGGATGATCGCCACGGGAATGGACAGGATCAGCGCGCCGGCAACGACCGAAAGCGTCCACAGCCCGGTTCGCCACAACGCCGCGATGAAATCCGGATCGTTCGTCAGCGCCGCGAAATTGGCCAGCCCGGCGAAATCGCGCAGTTGGCCGAAGCGGCTGACCTCGTGGGTCGATATCTGCACCAGGTCGTAGACCGGCCAGAAGATCACCACCGCTGCCAGGAAAAGGCTGGGCAGGATGAGCAGGTAAGGCAGCGCGCGATTGTGCATCCGGGACTGTGTCTGAGAGTTTCTTGTCGCCGCGACAGGAATGCCACGGACATGAAAGCCTGCGGCGCGTCCCATTGCGGGGACGCGCCGCAGCCTGAGTTACTTCTTCAGCACTCCGTTTGCCTTGGCGGCGGCTTCCTTCAGGACGGCCTCCGGCTCTCCCTGTCCGAGATAGATCTTCTGGACGGCGTCCGAGGTGATCTGGGCGATCTCCTCCCAACCCGAGATCACCGGTGCGAAACGGGCCTCGGGCAGCAGAGCGGTGAAGGCGGCAAGACCGGCATTGTCGACATAATACGGCATCTTCGCCTCTTCCTTGTTCACCGGCAGGAAGCCTTCATTCTGGGTGAACTTGGCACGCTGTTCGGTGGTGAACAGATAGTCGAGCAGCTTCCATGCCTCTTCCTTGTTCTTGGAATTCT
>WPCJ01371290.1_pt1 | contig 18130 bp, 19 predicted proteins | sample 5399831 | NCBI WGS metagenome assembly WPCJ01 (sample SAMN12869470, study PRJNA574797) | sludge metagenome | isolation source: wastewater treatment of pH10 | place: China:Beijing | collected 2019-05-20 | reverse complement strand
TGAAAGCCTGCACGGCCGGAGCGGCCGTGTCCAGCATCTGCGGCTTGGTCGCCAGCACGAGCACCTCGACCGGCGGGATCTCCTTCGCCGAGGGGTTCAGCCGCATCCCCTTCTCGCCCGCAAGCTCGACGATCTCATCCGACGGTTTGGGGTCGATCAGGCTGATGCCGGCGGGCGGGATGCCGATGCGCAGCCAGCCTTCCAGCATGGCCCCACCCATCTTGCCCGCGCCGATCAAAACGAGCGATTGCGGCAAGGAAGCGGTCATGGCAGGCCCTCGGCGGCTGGGAACGAAACATCATGTCTGAGCTTGCCCCAGGCATTTCAGGACCAGAGCCTGCAAGAGATGGCCGGGTCAAGCCCGGCCATGACGCGCGGTGCGGTGCCCTCAGGCCTCGCCCATCGTTTCCAGCATCGCGCCTTCGAGTCCTTCCTTGGCGGTCTTGCCGGCCCAGACGACGAACTGGAAGGCCTGATAGTAGCGCTCGCAGGCGTCGATCGCGCTCTTGATCAGGGCCGCGGCCTGCTCGTCCGTCGGTTCCGCGCCGCCGGAGAGGAGCAGCGCATGGCGGTACATCACGATGCTCTCGCTGCTCCAGAGGTCGAAATGGCCGAGCCAGAGCTGCTCATTGACCAGGCTGACGAGTTGCAGCACCTCGCCGCGGCGCCGTTCCGGCACCTTGAGGTCGAAGGCGCAGGCGATGTGCAGCGCCTCCACCTCGGCGAGCCAGGTGATGGCGACATGGTACTCGGCCCAGCCGCCGGTCACCGAGACCGACAGCTCGTCCTCGCTGTCGCGATCGAAGGTCCAGTTGTTGAGGGAAGCAAGTCGTTCGAACAGGTCGAGAGGGTTGGAGGGCCGATCCGCATCGGCATCCATATCGAGATCCATCATGCCCTAGGTCCACCATCCGGATGCAGGCGCATCCGGCGCGTTCGAGAAGAGGAACACGGCGACTGGAAAGCCGAAGGAACGCAACTCACCTCCGCAACGCTCCGGGGAGGAGCGTTCCCGTCCGCCTCGGCAGAGCGAATCTGCTTAGCGAATCAATTCTTTCCACCGACGATAGCGCAGGCGCTGTGACGCTCCCAACACAGCGCCGAAGCTCCGCGGATTCGGGCGCCGGGCTCAATCCCTCGCAGGCTCTGTCCACAGCACTTGGCTGTGGACACGCAAACCTTAGGTCAGGGTACCCCGGTCAGGACTTGGCGAGCTTCGCCTCGAGCTCCGCCAGGCGCGCCGCCAGCTTGTCGTTCTCCTCGCGGGCGATCAGGGCCATCTCGCGTACCGCCTCGAACTCCTCGCGGCTCACGACGTCGAGCTCGCGCAGCAGCTTCTCGATCTGCGTCTTGACGACGGTTTCGACCTCGCGGCGCACGCCCTGCGCGGCGCCGGCCGCATCGGTCGCGAGGCGGGCGATGTCGTCGAGGAAGCGGTTGCTGGTGCTGGCCATGGCTGTCTCCCGGGCGGATGGGGCATCCGCTTTCCGGCCTATATGGGAGAAGCCCGCCCGCATCGCAATCGAAAGCCGCGGCCGGCGACGGGACGATCGCCTCACCGCCCGATCTGGACCTTGCCCGGCGATGCGCCTAGAAAGAGCGCACAGGGTAGTTCGCAGCGATCCACAGCCCAAAGGGCGGGAGGCGTCATGTTTCATCGTTTGAGCGGCCTCGCTCTGGGGCCGGTTTTCGCGTTTGCCCTCGCAGGCTGCCAGGAAACCACCCAGACCGCGGCCCGCCCCCGCGTCGACGCACCCGGCGTCCCCGTCTCGGTCCAGAGCATCTCCGGCGCGCCCGACGACGTGACGACGAACTTCGCCGGCCTGCTCGGCGAGGCGGCGGCCGAGCGGAAGATGGAAATCGTGCCGGGCGACAAGCCGGCGCGCTTCCGCGTGAAGGGCTATCTCACCGCCCAGCCGACCGAGGACGGCCAGACCGCGCTCGCCTTCGTCTGGGACGTCTATGATTCGACCAAGCAGCGCGCCCAGCGCGTCCAGGGCGAGAGCATCGGCAAGCGCGGCGGCGGTTCCGATCCCTGGGCCGGCATCGACCAGACCGTCGTCGCCAAGGCCGCCTCGGATTCGATGGACGCGATCGCGGGCTTCCTCGTCACGACGCCTGCCGCCGAGGCCGCGCTGGGGCCGGCCGAGAAGAGCGGCGGCAAGGCGAAGGCCGGCGGCAAGGATACCGCGACCCACACCGCCTCGGCAGGCAACGGCAAGCGGCTCTGACATCGCCTCCGGGCACTGAGCCAACCGGCCCTCCCCGACAGCCGCATCCGAGGGCTTCATTCCCCGTTCCGCGGGCCGGACATGCCGCCGGCCCTTCTTTGTCATATGTTTTGCATGCGGATATTGCAGCGCAGCGGTCGACTCCATGCGGCGGCGCTGTTAAGAGCGCTTCCAACTGAGCCCGCCCTGCTGGCTCGCGCCCCGCCTCTTCCAACGGTACGCCACGGCATGGCCTCTCATTTCAAAGTCGTCGCCGGCAATTCCAATCGGCCGCTCGCCGAAGCCATCTGCAACCATCTCAGCATTCCGCTCGCCAAGGCGTCCGTCCGGCGCTTCGCCGATATGGAGGTCTTCGTCGAGATTCAGGAGAATGTGCGCGGGCAGGATGTCTTCATCATCCAGTCCACCTCCTTCCCCACCAACGACCACCTGATGGAGCTGCTGATCGTCACCGACGCGCTGCGCCGCTCCTCGGCCAAGCGCATCACGGCGGTGATCCCCTATTTCGGCTATGCAAGGCAGGACCGGCGCGCCTCCGGCCGCACCCCGATCTCGGCCAAGCTCGTCGCCAACCTGATCGCCCATGCCGGTGTCGACCGCGTGCTGACGCTCGACCTCCATGCCGGCCAGATCCAGGGCTTCTTCGACATCCCCACCGACAACCTGTTCGGCGCCCCCTTGATGGCGCGCGACATCAAGGACCGGCTGGAATGGAAGAACGCCATGGTCGTCTCGCCGGACGTCGGCGGCGTGGTGCGCGCGCGTGCGCTGGCCAAGCGCATCGACGCGCCGCTCGCCATCGTCGACAAGCGCCGTGACCGGCCGGGCGAGTCGGAGGTGATGAACATCATCGGCTCGGTCGAAGGCCGCTCCTGCATCCTGATCGACGACATCGTCGATTCCGGCGGCACGCTGGTGAACGCCGCCGAGGCCCTGCTCGATCAGGGCGCCAAGGAAGTCTTCGCCTACATCACCCATGGCGTGCTCTCGGGCGGAGCGGTGGCGCGTATCGCCAGCTCCAAGCTCAAGGAGCTGGTCATCACCGACTCGATCATGCCGACCGAGGCGGTCAAGGTCGCTCGCAACATCCGCGTCATCTCCATCGCCGCGCTGATGGGCGAGGCGATCGAGCGCACGGCGAGCGAGACCAGCGTCTCCAGCCTGTTCGACTGAGCCCGCCTTGGGAGAGTCGCGCGCCCTGGTGCTGTTCTCCGGCGGTCAGGATTCGACCACCGCGCTGGCCTGGGCACTCGACCGTTTCGACGCGGTCGAGACGATCGGCTTCGATTACGGCCAGCGTCATCGCGTCGAGATGGAATGCCGGCAGGCGATCCGGGCGAAGCTGCCCGCCCTCGCTGCCACCTATGCCGAGCGGCTCGGGCCGGACCATGTCGTCGATCTCGCGGCGCTGGGCGCCATCTCCGAGACGGCGCTGACCCGCGAGACCGAGATCGTCTTCGCAGAGACGGGCCTGCCGACCACCTTCGTTCCCGGCCGGAATCTGATCTTCCTCACCTTCGCGGCGGCGCTCGCCTACCGGCGCAACCTGCGCCACATCGTGCTCGGCGTCTGTGAGACCGACTATTCCGGCTACCCCGACTGCCGCGACGACACCATCAAGGCGATGCAGGTCGCGCTCGGCCTGGGCCTTGACCGGCGGCTCGTCCTGCACACGCCGCTGATGTGGCGCGACAAGGCCCAGACCTTCGCTCTCGCCCGCGAGATCGGCGGCCAGGCCCTGCTCGACCTCGTTCTCGAAGAGACCCATAGCTGCTATCTTGGCGACCGGGCGACGCGGCATGGCTGGGGCTATGGCTGCGGGCATTGCCCGGCCTGCGACTTGCGTGCGAAAGGCTTTGCGGCCTATTTGGCCGCACCCGGCAACAGCGGACCATCTTATGACACGTGATCGTCAGCGGCTGACAGAGGGCGTCATCGCGCTCGTCCTGTTCGGCCTCACCATCCCGGCGGCGAACTGGATGATCGGCAATGTCGGCACGGTCTGCGTGCCGCAGGGCCCTTGCCTCGTCCCGGTCTGGCCCGGCATCAGCGCCCCGAGCGGCGTGCTGATGATCGGGCTCGCGCTGGTGCTGCGCGACATCGTTCAGCGGCGCCTGGGCCCGGCCGCAGGCCTTGCCGCCATCGCGATCGGCACGCTGATTTCCGCGCTGCTGGCGCCATCGGCGATCGTGATCGCCTCCGTCGCGGCCTTCACCCTGTCGGAGCTCGCCGATTTCGCCGTCTATACGCCGCTGCAGCGCCGGCGCTTCGTCACCGCAGTCGTTGCTTCCGGTTTCGTCGGGCTGGTCGTCGACAGCGTCATCTTCCTGCATCTGGCTTTCGGCAGTCTCGACTTCCTTGCCGGCCAGGTGATCGGCAAGGCCTGGATGATCGTGATCGCCCTGCCCCTGATGCAGCTCCTGCGCCGTCGCGACGAACGCCTGGGCCTGGTCGTCGCCTGACCTCTCCGTCGTTCAGGCCGCCCCGGTTTCGAGACCGCGGCCTGAACGGACTTGAGATCGCGATGGTTTTCGCCTATGAGCAGCCACGCGCCCGGCTGACACCCTTGGAGGCTCTGGGCGCGCCATCCGATGGCCGCCACGAGGCGGCCTTGTCATTTTACAAGTCAAGGACATCCAACATGACCGCCGTGAAGCAAATCGAGGCTTCGGCGCGCGCACAGGTCGGCAAGGGGGCCGCCCGTGCTGTTCGCCGCCAGGGCCAGACGCCTGCCGTGATCTATGGTGGGGGCGCCGCTCCCGAAGCCATCGCGCTCGACGCCAACAAGACCCGCCAGCTGATTTTCGGCGGCCACTTCCTGACCACGATCTTCGAGATCGAAGTCGCCGGTAAGAAGCAGCGCGTCATTCCGCGCGATTACCAGCTCGACCCGGTCAAGGATTTCCCGATCCATGTCGACTTCCTGCGCGTCGCCAAGGGCCAGACCGTCACGGTTCAGGTTCCGGTTCACGTCGTCGGTCAGGAGCAGAGCCCCGGCGTCAAGAGCGGCGGCCTGGTCCAGATCGTCGAGCACGCCCTCGAAGTCACCGTCGAGCCCGACAGCATTCCGGAGTCCATCGACGTGTCGGTGGCCGGCCTGAACGTCGGCGACTCCATCCATGCCGACGCGATCAAGCTTCCGGCGGGCGCCAAGCTCACCGTTGGCGCTGACGCTACGATCGTCACGATCTCTGCGCCGACCGTCGAGGCCGAGCCCGTCGCTGCCGAAGCCGCGGAAGCCGCTCCCGAAGCCAAGGCCTGATGAAACGGCGCCGCCCGGCGCCGTTCACCTGGAACGATCACGAGACGGCCGGGCTCCCCCGGCCGTTTTGCTATGGCATCGGACCGAAAGTGCTTTGTGTTTTTCGGCCGAGCCCCATGCTGAATCGATAAGCCTGCCGGAGTCCCGCCATGCTGATCTTCGCCGGCCTCGGCAATCCCGGCGCGCGCTATGCCCGCAACCGGCACAATATCGGCTTCATGGCCGTGGACGAGATCGCCCGCCTGCATCGCGCCTCCCCCTGGCGCTCGCGCTTCCAGGCCGAGGCCTGCGAGGCGACGATCGGCGGCGAGAAGGTCATCCTGCTCAAGCCGCAGACCTATATGAACGAATCCGGCCGCGCGATCGGCGAGGCCGCCCGCTTCTTCAAGATCGCGCCCGCCGATGTCGTCGTCTTCCATGATGAGCTCGACCTCGCCCCCGCGAAGCTGCGGATCAAACTGGGAGGCGGCAATGCCGGCCATAACGGCCTGCGCTCGACCACCGCGGCCATCGGCAACGATTATCGCCGCGTGCGGATGGGCGTCGGCCATCCCGGCCTGAAGGAGCTGGTCCACGGCTATGTACTGAACGATTTCGGCAAGGCCGAGCAGCCCTGGGTCGAGGATCTCTGCACCGCCTGCGCCGACTTCGCCCCTCTCCTCGCCGCCCATGACGATGCCGGCTTCCAGAACAAGGTGCATCTCTTCATGGATGCGCGCGGCCACGCCGCCGTGAAACGACTGGGCGAGAAGAGCGAGGGCTGACGTCCGGGTCCGAAGAACGCCGTCGTTAATCCGGAAATGACTTCGTCATTCCGGGCAAACGAAGCGCAGACCCGGAATCCATCGTAGAGCGCCGAACCCTCCGATGGGTTCCGGATCAGCGCGGCTTCGCCGCCTGTCCGGAACGACGGGGGGTCCTGCCGAAAAGATAATCTCTTTCAGTAAGGCAGCTTGGCACCCGATTTGGCGATGGTGATCCGGCTCGTGCTGTAGCTGCCATCGGCCTGGCGGCTCGCCGTCATCGCGACCTGCGCGCCGGGCTTGAGCTCCGCCGCATCGGCCGGCGCGGCCATCAGGATGGCAGCGTCCGGCGTGATCGTCACCTTCTGCTCGCCACCGGGATAGCTCAGCACGAGATTGGCACCATCGACCCGCGAGACCGTATCGGCCACGGTCGCGTTGGTCATGGTCGCATCCGGCAGCACGCCCCATGGCCGATGACCCTCACCGGTCCCGCGCATCGCCTCGGGGAAGATCATCACCTGCACCGCCAGCAATGTCCCATCCGGCTGCGGCTTGGCACCGACGCCGATGAAGGCGCCCTTGGCGATGTCGGAGGCCTTGGCGGGCACCACGCCGCCGGCGGAGAAGCCCGGGGCCAGCGCAACCTTCGCCTCCCGGCCATCGGAGGTCTTGAGCGTCAGCACCGAACCGCTCATGGCCTCGACCTCGCCGCGCAGCCGCGTACCGGGCGTCTGGGCAAGTACTGCGGAGGTGGCCAGCAACGCGATGGTGGCAACGGATGGCAGGCGAAGCATGGGAGCGATCCTATCGAGATGTCTCGGCCGAGCGATCCAGCACGCGCCGTCGGCCGGCCGCCATGCACGTTCCCGTGAGGCCGCTGCCCCGCCATTCGGCCCTGCCCCTTGTGTTTACGGCGCTCTCCCCCCAATAAGACGCCATCATTTCTGCAACATCGCGCGCGCCCGCCTTTTCGGCCGCAGCAGCGCATCGGATAGGCGATCATGGGCTTCAAATGCGGAATCGTCGGCCTGCCGAATGTCGGCAAGTCGACCCTCTTCAACGCGCTGACGCAGACGGCGGCGGCGCAGGCCGCGAACTACCCGTTCTGCACCATCGAGCCGAATGTCGGCGACGTCGCGGTGCCGGACGAGCGGCTAGAGAAGCTCGCGGGCATCGCCGGCTCCAAGGAGATCATCCCGACGCGGCTCACCTTCGTCGACATCGCCGGCCTCGTGCGCGGCGCTTCGCGCGGCGAGGGTCTCGGCAACCAGTTCCTCGCCAACATCCGCGAATGCGACGCCATCGCCCATGTCGTGCGCTGCTTCGAGGATGGCGACATTACCCATGTCGAGGGCAAGATCTCGCCGGTCGACGACATCGAGACGATCGAGACCGAGCTGATGCTGGCCGATCTCGAAAGCCTGGAGAAGCGCGTCCAGCCGCTCGAGAAAAAGGCGAAGTCCGGCGACAAGGAGGCCAAGGAACTGGCCGATCTGATGAATCGCTGCCTCGTGCTGCTGCGCGACGGCAAGCCGGCCCGCCTCGTCCAGGTCGCAGCCGACGAGCGTCGCACCTTCGAGCTTCTCGGCCTGCTCTCTTCCAAGCCCGTGCTCTATGTCTGCAATGTCGAGGAGGCGAGCGCCGACAAGGGCAATCATTTCTCCGAACTGGTGAAGGCGCGCGCGGCCGAAGAAGGCGCCGTCGCCGTCGTCGTCTCGGCCAAGATCGAGAGCGAGATCGCGGTGCTCCCGCCCGAGGAGCAGACGGATTACCTCCAAGCAGTCGGCCTCGACGAGCCCGGCCTCAACCGCGTGATCCGGGCCGGCTACAAGCTGCTCAACCTCGTGACCTATTTCACCGTAGGCCCGAAGGAAGCCCGCGCCTGGACAATCGAGCAAGGCACCAAGGGGCCGCAGGCCGCAGGCGTGATCCACACCGATTTCGAGAAGGGCTATATCCGCGCCGAAACCATCGCCTATGACGACTACATCGCCAACAAGGGCGAGGCAGGCGCGCGCGAGGCCGGCAAATTCCGGCTCGAAGGCAAGGAATATGTCGTCGCCGACGGCGACGTGCTGCATTTCCGCTTCGCGAACTGAGGCGCGAGCAGGGGGCCGGCCGATGCTGCAGTTCGAGGATTTCGTCGTCGGCGAAAGCGTCCATACGCGCGGCATCGCTGTCTCGCAGGACGACATCATCGCCTTCGCCTCGCGCTACGACGCGCAGGATTTCCACACCGACCCGGAAGCGGCCAAGGCGAGCTTCGTCGGCCGGCTGATCGGCTCGGGCTGGCATAGCTGCGCGCTGCTGATGCGGCTGATCGCGGAGGACTTCCTGCTCGGCTCGACCGCGATGGGCGCGCCGGGCATCGACGAGGTGAAATGGCTCAGGCCCGTCTTCCCCGGCGATGTCTTGAGCGCCCGGCGCACCGTGCTCGAAACCAAGACCTCGCGCTCCCGTCCCGAAATGGGTTTGGTGCGCTTCCGCTTCGAACTGCTCAACCAGCGCGACGAGCCCGTCCTCGAACAGACCAACTGGATCATGTTCGGCCGCAAGGATTCCGATGTCGCAGCCCAGCCCACCGGCGACTGGCTTGCCCATGCGCCGCATTACGAACGCCCCGCCTCGGAAAGCCCGCTGATCGCACCGGCCGAAGCCCCCGAACCGACGCGCTTCTTCGAGGAGCTGGAGATCGGCCGGCGCTACGAGCTCGGCAGCTTCGTCTTCACGCCCGACGAGATCGTCGCCTTCGCCCGCAGCTTCGATCCACAGCCCTTCCATATGAACGAGGTGGCGGCGCGCACCAGCCTCTTCGGCCAGCTCGCGGCCTCGGGCTGGCATACGGCTGCGGTCTGGATGGCGACCATGGTCTCGCATCGCAAGCGCCAGCTCGCCATGACGACCGGCCGCCCGGCGCGTCTCGGCCCCTCGCCCGGCTTCAGGAACCTGCGCTGGTCGAAGCCGGTCCTCGCCGGCGACCGCATCACCTATTTTTCCGAAGTCGCAGACAAGCGCGAAAGCGCCTCGCGCCCGCAATGGGGCCTGTTCTTCCACCGCAACACCGGCATCAACCAGCGCGGCGAAGAGGTCTTCAGCTTCGACGGCTGCGTGTTCGTCGAGCGGGATCCTGGATAAATTCGTTTAAAATCAACAACCTAAAGCGCATAAGCCGAGCGTAAGTTTTAGACAATCTACGCAGCAGCTACGAACCGGAAAGATCAGATGCGGTCGGGTTTCGGGCCAGCTCGCGATGCCTCAGTCGCATCTGACGGCCCCGATTCGTTGGCCGCAGCAGCCTCATCGGCGATCAGATCGGCCACCCGCACTCCGATGGCGTTGGCCAGCTCATAGAGCGAGATGATCGTCGGGTTGACATTCGGGAATACCAGAGTGCGCTTGCGTGCCATGACAATGAGCGGTTCAGCAATGTCGATGCCGACGACCCGGCCATCAGTTCCTACCATCTCGGCGAGTTGGATGAGCGTCTGACCCGCGCCGCAGCCGATGTCGAGCGCCTTTTTGCCCGGGGACAGCGCGAGAGCCGACATAGCCATCAACCCCAGCGGTGACAGCTGTCGGTCGATAAGAGGGTAGCTCTCGACCCATGCCCGAGCATGGAGTGAGCGGGGGGACAGACCGGCAGGCGTGCTCAGGTCAGGCATGGAGCCAGCCTAGTGAGAATCAAGCGGGATGTCTGCAATCGAGCCATAACGGCCGTGGGAGCTAACGTGATCTGTGGGTCTCGCCGTTCGGCATGGACATGTGGGGCTTTTGCCGACCATCGCTCGAAAATCTGATTCTGGTCCCCGAACGCCTTGCGACATATTCTTTTTGATCATTGCATTCGCAAACACGACCTGGCTGTCTACATGTAATGGCCTCCGCCCGCCGCGAGTTCCGAGAAATGCAACACCCTCCGATTTGGGTAAAAGCGGGAATTGGTAGCCGGACCGCAGCGCTATTCGTCGACTATGTCCTAATCGTTTTGCTTACTCAGTTGGCAGCCGCTCTACTATTCACGCCGACCAATGGATTCGTCCGCGATAGCAGCGCCTTCTACAAGCGTTGTGAGCCCGCTACGATCCGGCCTGCCACATTGGAGATTTCACGGAATTTCGTTTCGACATCTGAGAGCGTTTGCACCACGAGCCTATTGGGCTGGCCAGCATCGCGATCATATGTTGTCGTCGGTCAGCCGAATGGCTCGGCAATTAAGCAGACGATCAGCTACTGGATCGGCAGCAGCGGCGATCTGGCGCTAGGCTTCGATTTGGCGATCCTGCAATGGCCGCTCATTGCGATAATGCGCTGGGGCCTCGAGCATCGCGGAGGACGATCGCCAGGCAGGGCGCTGGCGGGGTTAATGGTCAGACACGCTCGCGCAGAAGCTGGAAGTGCGGATTTTCGTCAGCGCCTCCGGCGCCGATACGGATTGTTCGCGCTGGCCGGCGCTCCCATCCTCGTGATCAGCCTAGTCATTATCGCCGCCTCCGGGCTCGGTTCGCCCGTACCGAATGAATTTGCGGCGATGATGACGGCCATGTGCGGCCTCGCTCCCATGGTGGCGATCGTTGCCGCTGCAAGCGCCATTCTGAGGCGGCGAGATGCGTTCTACGATGCAGCGGCAGGAACGAGCGTCGTCAGACCGTTCGACGCTCAAAACGACATCGCATCGCCGCCGGGCGAGCCGCCGCCCGCTGTAACGGAGGGCGCCGCACGATCCACTCGCGGGGTTGTTCCAAGGGCAACGCTTGTTCTGTGCGTGTCACTCACTGTGATCTTCGTGGCCGAGCTTGCTTCTGCGCGATCAAGCGGGCGCGCGACCATTGGCGGTGTCAATGAGCTACTGATCCTGCTTTGGGGTGGTGTGTCCTACGAAACGGTGATCCAGGCCGGCCAGTGGTACAGGCTGATCACTTCGTCGTTTTTGCATTGGGACGTCGCTCATCTCGTGGCCAATCTTGTTGGGCTTCTGGCGGTCGGATTTCTGCTGGAGCCGGTGATCGGTGCAGCCTGGTTTGTCGCAATCTTTCTGCTCGGCGGCATGGGTGGAGCGACTGCGTCGATCACCTGGAACGGTGTAACGGTCCTCAGCGCGGGAGCGTCGACGGCGCTGATGGCACTTTTCGCCGCCGGTCTCGTTCTGAGCGTGCGGCTTCCCGAAGGCGATCGGCGACTCTGGTTGCGAGCGCTCTGCGTCGTCGGCTTGATAAGCACGCTTACGAGTGTCGATTGGGTCCCGACGGGAAAGATTGATTTCTTCGGGCATGTCGGGGGCGCCGTGACTGGCGCGCTTGTCGGCTTGGTGAGCGCAACCCTAAGCTGGCGTGGCCAGGGGATTACAGGCGGCAAGATCGCGCTCTCCGGAGCCTTAGCCGTGTCGCTTGTGACTTTCGTTTCAGTGCCAATCGCGGGCTTCGGCGATGTATCGTTGGGGCCCCTTCTGATTGCGCCCGAGGAGACGCCGAAGACCGATCCGGAGTGGGTCGCGCGCGCCGGCGAACTCACAAGGCGGTTTCCGCGCGATCCTCGGGCGCACACGGCTCGGGCAGTGGCCTCTGGTGATAACGCGGCCGAACGGGAAAATGCGCTCGCCTCCGTGGAAGCGACGGCGCGCGCCTTGCGGCCGACTGACGCTCGGTTTGCCGCTGTTTCCTATAGAAATGCGCTGGTGGTTGTTGGAAAAGCGCGGCGGCAGGCCTCGGATTTCAGCACCGCTAAAACGATGTTCACGCGAGCAATGGCTGTCGCGCTGCCGGTCGACTCCGACCTCTTGGCGCTCCGCGCCGATGCGGAGCAGGCTCTAGGCGAACTGCAGGAAGCGAAAGCCGACCTGGAGCGGTCTCTTACCCAACAACCCGATCACCTCGGGAGCCTGATCTCCGTGGCTCTCGTGCGCTCGAGCCTCGGTGACCAGGGAGCCGCTATCGCTGCAACAGAGGCCGTGATCCAGCGCGATTCCCGGAACTTCGCTGCTTGGCGACAAAAGGGGTGGTTCTTATTTCTCGACGGACGCTATGCCGAAGCTGTGGCGAGTCTCCAGATGGCCCGCGAGATCCGGCCAAAGGACCCCTACGCCGCCATCTGGCTACATCTGGCATCTATGAGGGCTGGAAAAGACGAAGCCGTCATTGGTACGGCCCAGATCGATATGGCGGAATGGCCTGCGCCGGTTATTCGCTATCTAGCCGGCCAAATCACACCAGAAATGCTGCGTTCGGCTGCAGCGAACCGAGATTCAGTCAAGGATCGCGCACAGCGATGCGAGGCAAATTTTTATCTGGGGGCAAGTCCACGTGAAGGTGAGGTTTCCATAGTGAACACCCATTTGCGCGCTGCTCACGAGAATTGTCCCAAACAGTTTTATGAGTGGACGGGCGCGAAGGTCGAACTCGCCAGGATTGAGAAGTGAAATTGCCAGAACGTGGAGGAAGTGCTCTCGACCCATAGCAGTTATGGGGTTCGTTCAACGGCTACCAGCCGCTCCCATCCGCGTCGTCGAGTATCCTTGAAATACTGGATTTCCTGCACAATGTCCGTTTGAGTGCCCTTGTAGAAATCCACGACGAGCAGCAACATTTCGGCATTTGCCATGGCCTTGACGATGGCGCTGTCGCTCGTGAACTTTCCTGGATCTGCAATCACGAGTTCAATGAAAGCCGTCCTGTCAGCTTCCGAATAAGCCCACCGGGATTGAACGACAAGACGAACGCCCTGGCGGTCCTCGATCCTTCCGTTCCCCAAATGCGTTGAAACCGTTATGAACTTCGCCTGCAGAACGCGAAACGGATCGTCAGGGCTCTGCGCCTGGGCTGCAACGAGCCTTGTCAAAAGGAGCCAAACCGCAAGTGCGCTGAACAGCCTGATCATCAAATTATCGCCCGGCTAGTGCCCTCTTACATGATCGTGCATGTCTCATGAGCGGTTGGAAGAGGCGCGAGCTAAAAGATTATCTGACCGTCCCTTGAACGCCGTCTGTCCCGTTTCTTATGCGGGTGTGCGTTATCCCCTTCGATCACTTCATCTTTAGCAAGTAGCTCGCGGAAGCCATCGGTTGCGGTGGCTGGGGGTTATTCGGCTGCGATACGAAGTTGTTCAAGTTGATGGAAAGGGCGCCGAGGCGGCAGTCAGCCTTGTTGAACTGTTCAGACAAGGCGGCGCATTCGCGTTGAGCCTGCCCATAGAGCGATTTCCTGGCCGCTTTGGCCTGCCCCCTGAAAAGTGGTCCTCCGTGAAGTAGGCTTTTGAGCCTTTGGAGGAAGCCGCTATGGCGCAGAAGAAGCACAAGCCCGAAGAGATCGTCGCGAAGCCGCTCGTTCTCCTTCTCGAGGTCCTTCAACCGCTTCGCCTGATCGCTCTTCAGGCCGCCAAACTCCTTGCACCAACGATAATAGGTGAAGGCCGTCACCCCGATCGTGCGGATCGCTTCGGCAACGGGACGCCCTGCGACAACAACACGTCAACCTGTCGCAGCTTCGCGACGATCTCTTCGGGCTTGTGCTTCTTCTGCGCCATAGCGGCTTCCTCCAAAGGCTCAAAAGCCTACTTCACGGAGGACCACTTTTCAGGGGGCAGGCCAATTTTGCGGCGCCCGACTTCTCAGCCCCGACCTTCTCAGCGCCGCCGAGCGCCATTCACATTAAAGTCACGCCAAACCTGTCATACAGCTTGACAGACAAGCAAGCTCAAACGAGAACTCACGCCCTGAAACTCCGGGCGCGATCGCGTGAAACAGGTACGCATTTCAGATCAGGTCGCCGACTACATCGTCCGGCTGATCCTCGAGGAAGGACTCGGCCCCGGCGACGCCCTGCCGAGCGAGTCGGAGCTTGCACGCCAGTTCGAAGTGAGCCGGCCGGCCGTTCGCGAGGCGACGAATGCGCTGGCCGGGCGCGGCCTCATCACCGTGTCGAGCGGGCGCAGCCCGACCGTGTCGGCCCTGGCGCAGGCGCCGTTCGCCAATTTGATGAATCATGGCCTCGCGATCGGCCAGGTCAGGATGCTGGACGTCATGAATGTGCGGCGCGGGCTCGAGGAGGTCGCGGCCGAGCTTGCCGCGCTGAACCGTAGCCCCGAGCAGGCTGCCGAGTTGGAAAGGCTGGCAGCGGCGCTCGGAGCAGCGCGCGGCGACGTCGAGACCTTCTGGCGCCTCGATATCCAGTTCCACAAGACCCTGGCCGAGGCGAGCGGCAACCATCTGCTCGCTTCATTGCTCGCCGGCATCAGCGAGGTCGCCAGCCGGTCGACCCGCAGCGGCCTCAGCCTCGCCCGCAATGCCGAGGAATGGGGCGTGATCGTCGAAGTCCATCTTGAAACGGCTGCCGGCGTCATCGCCGGCGATCCCGGACGTGCCCGCGCCGGCATGGCCGCGCATTTCGCCTCCGCCATAGGCCGCTTCGAGCGCGCACTCACCCAGAACTGAGGACCATCATGACTGCCAATCCCGCTATCGCCTCACCGGAGGAAGCCCTGTTCGCCGAGATCAAGGCCAAGCTGTACACCGCCGTTCTCGGCGACGTGATGGACGCGATGGGGCTGACGAGCCAGTTCCTTCCGCCCGAAATCAGGGCCCTGGTGCCCGGAACCGTCATCGCCGGCAGGGCCATGACGGTTCAGGAGGCCGATTGCGCCGGCGACACCGCCGTGCGCGGCGGCGCCGAGCCCTTCGGCCTGATGTTCGAGGCTCTCGACGACCTCAAGCCCGGCGAGATCTATATCTGCACCGGCTCCTCGCCGACCTATGCGCTCTGGGGCGGCCTGATGAGCACGCGTGCCGCCAAGCTTGGCGCGGTCGGCGCCGTGCTGGACGGCTACCACCGCGATACCCGCGAGATCCTGGGTCTGGGCTTCCCGATCTTTTCGGCGGGCAGCTATGCGCAGGACCAGCGTGTGCGCGGCCGCGTCATCGATTATCGCTGCCCTCTGCGCTTCGGCAATGGCTGCCGCGTCGAGAACGGAGACCTCGTCGTCGCCGATATCGATGGTGTCGTCATCGTCCCGGCCAGGCACGAAAAGGACGTTCTGGCGGCGGCTTTCGACAAGGTGCGCGGCGAGAACGATGTCCGGGACATGATCCTGGCGGGCGAGACGACGACCGCGATCTTCGCCAAGACCGGAATCATGTGAGCGGGCACCGCGAACGGACAGAATCAAAAGAGGAACGCCCACAGATATGACGACGACAGACGCTTCCACGCCGGCGGCGACCGAGGCCGGCCGGGCGAATCTCGGCAAGGCCGTGACCGCAGCGACGGTCGGCACGGTGATCGAATGGTACGACTACGCGCTCTACGGCGCCGCCTCGGGCGTGATCATCAACAAGCTGTTCTTTCCCAACCTCTCGCCGACGACCGGTGTGCTGGCCGCCTTCGCGACCTTCGCGGTCGGCTATTTCGCGCGCCCCGTCGGCGGCATCGTCATCTCGCATATCGGCGACACGTTCGGCCGCAAACCGGCCCTGATCCTGACCATCACCCTGATGGGTCTGGCGACCGTGCTGATGGGCCTGCTGCCGACCTATGAAAGCATCGGCCTTGCAGCACCGATCCTGCTCGTGCTCATGCGCCTGATCCAGGGCTTCGGCGCGGGCGCAGAGCTCGCCGGCGCCATCGTCCTCGTCGCGGAATACGCGCCGCCCAGCAAGCGCGCCTTCTACACCGGGCTGCCCAATGCCGCGACGCTCGTCGGCATCATGCTGGCGACGCTCTCTTTCCTGCTGATCTCCTATCTGCCCGAGGATGTGCTGCTGGGCTGGGCCTGGCGCGTTCCCTTCCTGATCTCGGGTGCGCTGTTCCTGGTCGCGTTCTATATCCGCAAGCATCTCGACGAGACGCCGGAATATGTCGCGGCGATGGCCCGCGCCGAGGCGAAGCGCCACGAGCAACGCGTGCCGCTCGGCGAGCTCTTCCGCAATAGCCCGCGCGAGGTCCTGTTCGGCTTTCTGAGCGTCACCGGCCACAACGCCAACGCCTATATCCTGAGCGCCTTCTCGCTCAGCTACATGATCAACACGGTCGGCATGTCCCGCACTGAGGGCCTGGTCGCCGTCACCATCGGCTCGCTGTTCGGCATCGCCGGCGTGCCGATCATGGGGGCGCTGGCCGATCGCATCGGCAGCGCCAAGGTCTATGCCGGCGGCGCCCTGTTCGTGCTCCTCCTGGCCTATCCGCTGTTCTGGATGTTCGACACGCACAGCGTGGTCTGGTCCACGCTGGGCATCGGCCTGGGCTACGGCATCGGCTTCGGGGCGATGGCGGGCGCGCAGGGCGCGTTCCTGGCGAACCTGTTCCCGACGCGCTATCGCTTTTCCGGTCTCGCCATGTCGCGTGAGCTCAACGGCGTGCTCGTCGCGGGCCCCACGCCGTTGATCGCGGCATCACTGGTCGCCGCTGCGGGCGGCAAACCGACCCTGGTGGCCGCCTATCTGATGGCCTGCTGCGCCCTGACGATCATCGCGGTCCTGGTGATCAAGCATCGCTCGATCCACGATTGAGCCCCAACGCCCCGCACGGGCTCGGCTTGCACGAGCCCGTGCGGATGCTCCGGCTTTGCGAAAGCCGCCGCGCCTTCAGCCGACCTTGCCGTAGCCCGCGAATTTCGCCGAGACCCGCGCCATCTCCTCGGTGTCGAGGATGACCGGCTCGAGCCCCGCGGCGAGGATGTCAAGATACTGCCCGGCGAGGTTCTCGACCTCGGCGACGATCTGATGCGCGCCGGCAAGCGAGCCGCCGAGCGCGATGACGCCGTGATTGGCGAGCAGCACAGCCTTGCGACCCTCCAGCGCCTGCACCGCATTGGTGGCAAGCTCGGGCGTGCCGAAGGTCGCATAATCGGCGCAACGCACATCCGCCCCGCCGCAGAGCGCGATCATGTAGTGGAATGCCGGAATGCCGCGCCGCGTGCAGGAGAGCGCCGTCGCGCGCGGCGAATGGGTGTGCACGATCGCCTGCGCATCCGGCCGCGCCTTGTAGATCTCGACATGGAACGGCCATTCCGAGGACGGCTTGCGCGCGCCCGAAAGCACCGCGCCGTCGAGCGAAAGATGGATCAGATCCTCCGGCTTGGTCTGCGCATAGGGCAGCCCGGACGGCGTGATCAGCAAACCGCCTTCGAAGCGCGCCGAGACATTGCCGGATTTCGAGGGACAAAAACCTGCGCGGTCGATCGCCTGCGCGACCGCGACGATCTCTGCCCGCAACGCCTGCTCGTTCATGCCGCCGCTCCACACGCCAGATCCGGGAACAGCCCCGCCAGCCCCTCGCTGCTCGCGGCGCAGACCCCACGCTCGGTGATCAGCCCCGTCACCAGCCGCGCCGGCGTCACGTCGAAGGCCGGGTTCGCCACCGCGCTGCCCGGCGCCACGACCCTGACCGCCCTCACCTCGCCATCCTCCGCCAGCCCGGCGAGATGCGTGACCTCGCGACCGGCGCGCTCCTCGATCGGAATATCGCGCAGGCCGTCGCGAATGCTCCAGTCGATCGTCGGCGAGGGCAGCGCGACATAGAACGGCACGCCGTTGTCATGCGCCGCCAGCGCCTTGAGATAGGTGCCGATCTTGTTGGCGACATCGCCGGCGGCCGTGGTGCGATCCGTCCCGACGATGACGAGATCGACCTGCCCCCGCTGCATCAGATGGCCGCCGGCATTGTCGGTGATCACGGTATGCGGCACGCCATGGGCGCCGAGCTCATAGGCCGTCAGCGCCGCGCCCTGGTTGCGCGGGCGCGTCTCATCGACCCAGACATGGACCGGAATGCCGGCATCATGGGCCAGATAGATCGGCGCCAGCGCCGTGCCCCAGTCCACCGTGGCGATCCAGCCGGCATTGCAATGGGTCAGGATATTGACGGGCTGGCCCGCCGGCTTGCGCGCCGCAATCTCGCGGACCAACG
>WPCJ01101134.1_pt1 | contig 18136 bp, 11 predicted proteins | sample 5399831 | NCBI WGS metagenome assembly WPCJ01 (sample SAMN12869470, study PRJNA574797) | sludge metagenome | isolation source: wastewater treatment of pH10 | place: China:Beijing | collected 2019-05-20 | reverse complement strand
ACCTAATCGAACGGATGTTTGGCAGACTGAAAATCAACCGCGCCATTGCTACTCGATACGACCAACTCGCCGAGAGTTTCATCAGCATGGTTCATATTGCCACCGCAAGATACTGGCTCAAATTCGTCCACGCTGCCTAGGGTTTCGCGTCAGGTTCTGAGGAAATTGATTTGTAGCGGTGGCCGAACCGTACTCTTCTTTTTCCTACTGATGCGAACGCAAGCGGGGCTGTCAGACGTTAGAGCGGTTCCCGTTAAAACAGAGTCGTTGAAACGCTCTATCCATTTATTCTTTTACGCCTGTCTCCCGAAAGCGGTTCCCACTTTCGGGAGACATGCTCTAGAAATGCAGTACCAATCCCAATATAGGCCCTTTTTGAACGACATCGTAAACGAAGCCGTCGTGATTGTAGTCAACACCAAGTGCTCGATAGCCTGCAACAGCAGATAGATTATCTTTGAACTGGTATCCGAGCGTTCCGGCAATATCCCAATCGAGCTTTGCCTGTCCCGCTCCCATGACACCCCAGCCACTGAAGTAAAGATCATTCGTCAGGAAGTACTTACCGCGTATTCCGGCGACAGCATCAACCCATGCGGCACTGTCGCGCCCGTTGTGCCCGTCGAATAATCCGCCATCAAAAGAGATTTCCGTACGCGCATACCAGACGCGTCCTCCTGCCACGACTTCGACGCGGTTTCTTCCTTCTTCAAGAAGGTTGTATCCACCACCGAAAAAACCGGAAAACGTCTCAGATCTAATGTCGATGCTGTTGCTCAATACTCCGTAAGGGGTCTGGCCGCCTGTCGATATTCTTGTATAGATTATATCGCTGAACAGACTGTAGCGATCATAGTGCCCTTCAATGACACCCATGAAGGAGAAGTCGAGTTCTTTCAAAAGGCTGCCGAAATCAGATTTCATTTCGGCAGGCGGCAACCCAAACTGGCCCACAGTGCCGCTGATACCGGCAGCCCAGAAATAAGGACTGGCACTAAAATGCCATTCATCCGGTTTGACGTCTTGCTGCACAGTTCCGGACAAGGCCGGTGGCGCCGGAATATCCGCCGCAAAGGCCATAGGCTGACCGTTAATCAAAACAGCCGCCGAAATTGCGAATAATCTATAGTAACGCATTGTATCTGGGAAATTCCGCTTCGGTGATCAGTTTAGGCAAGGGGTTGTTATTGCGTTGGTTCTGAAAGAATTTGATCCTCAACAGCACAATCGACAGTCGGTCTGCTCGCCGCTTCCAGTTCTTCGCGCGCTGCACGAATGTCAGCAAGGAATTCGGGACTGCTGTGGAGTTTTGCAACCGTCGCCGCTCCCATAATGCGTCCTGCATCGACATCGCTTTGCCAATGAGCGTTGCAGATCACCCGGCTTTGTCCAAACGACAATCCGCGCTTTAACAGATCATCAGCGCGCTTTGGATTTACTTCCGCCAAGGTCAGTGCCCAGGCCCAACCAGCAGCCGTGTGCCCCGACGGATAAGAACCGTCCTGACGCAATACCGCTTCTTCGTCCGGCTGACATGTGCCTTCGTTATGCACAACGAAAGGGCGGGTCCTATTGTATTTATTCTTGATACCATACGTCGAAAGCCCTGCATCCGTGAGAACGCGCTGCATCAAATTATAGAGGTGCGGGGTTTTCTCTGCACTGATGTCCACGCCCATCGCGCAGGAGAAATTCTTGGCAGGTTGAGGAAATTGCAAGTCAGCATCCGTTCGCGCCAGATCCCAGCGCTCTTTTCCGCGCAGTGCGATTGTAGCCTCCCTTGCTGCCTCATCGCGCGCCAGTGCAGCACTCCCCTGCGCCGGAGGCGCCCCAAGCAAGACAAGGCTATCGGGAAGCTCATTCGGCTGCAGATAGCCCGGAGTAAGGTGAAAATGTGGGTCCGTTACTTTCGGGCTGACAGCATTGTCTGCCAGAGCGGAATTGACAAGCTGGCAAGAGAATACGGCGGTACTGATTAAAGCCGCCCGACAGATATTCGAAAACATTCGAGTTCTCCCAAAATAAGATTTAGCTTTTCGCAGATGGCGCTGGTCCCGCTTCAACCGAGAGCGGAAGCGGACCCCGTAAATCAGTTGTGCGTAGAAGGGCTGAGTTCGGCAACGCCACGAACACTACCGTTCCGTCTAACATGAGCCGATGCGGGTCAGTTCAGATTTGGCTTGATACATCCCAACCCAACGAAACATGAAAACCTCCCCATTCAATCAAACTGATGACCACTGCGCCTTTGGTGGAGGGCGAAAGGGGACATTCAAGTCCGTCAGCTAGTTTCACGACTTGATCCGCTGACAAATTCTATCCAGATCGCTTCTAGCATTCGCGAATTACCGGTCTTGCCATTTTGTGACATTTTCCGTTCTGCGTTGCCGTTCGGTCTAATCGGGAAAGATAAAGGTCAGGGGCGTGCGTGGGTATTTGGAATGCCGTCGGTCCCCAGGGCCAGCAAACCCAGATCAAACCGCTTCTAGCGGCGTTTCTGAAGCAGTCTTGCTTTTTCGTGCCAATTTCAGTCTGGCAGGGATATTCCGCGCAAACACGCTTATCGCGACTGCTCGCGAAACTGGCGCGGTGTGACGCCGGAAATCCGGCGAAATGCTCGAGTAAAATGAGCCGGATCAGAATAGCCGGATGCAAAAGCGATATCGATGATCTTGGAATCGGATTTGCGCAATAAATTGCTGGAACGCTCAAACCTGACAGCGTCCAGAATATCGGAATATACAAAATCAATATTTGCGAGTTTGCGTTGGAGCGTGCGCGCACTGACACCGGCCATTTCCGCGATCTCGGCAAGCGTGGGAACACCTCCGTCCAGATAGGACGGCAACATCAGTTTGAGAAGTTGCACTATATCATAGCCAGAAGGCCCGTCGTCCTGATCTGGTGTCGGGTTGAATGATTCCGCCGAACAGTTGGAGAGGCCGAGGCACGACATCGGTACGCTGATCCACGCCGCATGTTGTCCAGACAGGAAACGCACATTTGGCCAGAAGGATCGTGTTGCTTCACTCGGCGTATAGTGCGCTTCAAAGGCTATTGTCGCTGGCATCCAGTTGGGACCGGTGAATTGCCGTACAATATAAACCGAGAAAATATTCTGCAGCCACTGCGCATGCTCAAGATGCTGAAGCTCTTTTTTTACTGCAAGTTTGCTGCAAACCCGTATGTGATCGTGATCGTGTTCGATCCACATGCTCAGAATAGTATCTTCTTTTGAAGCCTCATTGCAGGCGTGCCGCAGCGCAACGAGTAGGGTAGGAGAATGAGCGATCAATGCTCTGGTTTTTTCTCTGAGATGAGAAAAATGCAGCCGTTTTCCGGCCAGGAAACCGAAATCTGTGATGCCTTGGGAGTTCTGGGACGTTTCAATAAACCTGATTGCCGGCAATACAGGAATATAGAGATCGCTCGTCGTATCGAGAGAGGAGGGGAGTTGGGCTTTTTTCAAAAGCGAGTTCGTAGGCGCCCCCAATTCATCAAGTATACCCATGAAAGGGAGAAGAAACTGGCTACGTGTTAAAGGGATGTTGGCCATTGCATTGTTTCCCCCCTGCCGGCTGATGTTTTTTGCAAGAAACCGGACGGAATACAACGCTTATATTCTCGAGCACCGTGCCTTTATGCAGGACGTTGATCATCGTGAAGCGACATATGGCAAGAGCACGCTTCCGCCATATGTTTTTGTTTATCATTCGTGTTGTACGAATTCGAGTTTTTCAGTCGATCTCGTCCTGTCCTTCCGGCAATTATCGAAATGCTCAGAGTGCAACAAATCTGACGGTCTACTAGTATCGTCGGCGAATAAAGAGCCCAGCAAGCACAGATATCGTGACCGTCACGGTCAGCAGAATGAAGGCGAGGGCGGCACCGAGTGGCCAGTTTGCCTTATTCAGTATTTCCGTCACGATCATCGGTGCCATCATGCGGAAAGATGGGCCGCCGAGAAGTACCGGCGTGGCGTATGCATTCATGGTCAGAATGAAAGACAAAACGGAAGCTGCGAGAAGGCCAGGCATGATTTGCGGCAGCCGTACAAGCATAAAGCTCTGTAACGGCGACGCCCCGAGACTGGCTGAAGCATAGTCGATATTCTCGTCCAATCCCTCAAATACACTTTGCAGAGTCAAAACCACATAGGGAAGATTGACGGCAGTTATACCGATAAACACGGCAGTCGGTGTCTGCATAATCGTCAAGGGTGTGGCAATGATACCGATCTTCATGAGGAGAAAATTCAGCACACCGGTTTGACCGAAAGCCACCATCCAGCCTGCAGCGCGCACTGCATTGGAGATAAATAGCGGTAGGATAACTGCCATTAAGAGCAAAGTTTTAAGACTGCCGCTCTGGCGCGAAATCCAGTTTGCCAGTGGCAAACTGAGTATGATGCAAACTGCGGTAACCGATCCGGCCATGAGCAAGGTCGTGCCCATGCCTCTCAAGTAGTATTGATCGGTAAAGAATGTTGCAAAGTTTGCTACAGTAAAGCCTTGCACCATGAATTCGCCGGGCACAAAGTCATTAAAACTGTAGCTCAACAGGTAAAGCAGCGGCAGAGCCATGAATACGAGGACCAGCCCCGTCGCAGGCATGAGAAGTGCGGTGGCGGAAAAAGAGGTTTTTTGCATGGCTATTCCGAGAAACTTGGAACTGTACCTGTCTGGCCAAGCCAGACAGGTTGTTGCAATAATCAGGCCTTAAACTCTTTGTTCCACCAGTTTTGCAGATCGGCATCCGCTTTTGCGACATACTCCAGATCGGGTAGCACAAATTGCTCGCGTTGTTCCGGTGTGTAATCAACGGCAGATGCAAGTTCTGTCGGCAACTTCACTTCGGCATTGGTCGGCGCATAACCCATCTGCTCGGCAAATGCCGTCTGAGGCACCTGTTCAAGCATGGCATTCAAATACTGGTATGCTGCTTCCTTATTCGGCGCGTTCTTCGGCACACTCATATCAGAGAGATAAAGTCCGATGCCTTCTTTGGGAATGGCGATTTCGATATCGATGTCTGCCTTTTTCCACATGTAACCGCGTGCATTCCACATGATGCACATCACGATTTCGCCGGACTTAAGCGCCTGCGCGAGAGCTTCGTTGGTCGGATAGATCTTAACGCCCTGCTTTTTCAACTCCAGCAGTTTTGCCTTCCCGGGCTCGTAATCCGAAGGTCCTCCGCCAGCAATCATGGCGGCAGATTCTATCGTTGTCTGATACTGGAGATCGATCACACCCACACGACCGGCATATTTCGGGTCCCACAAATCAGCGTAAGAGGTCGGTGCAGGAGAAACCTGCTTTGGATTGTAAAGAATGACTCGACCAGTATAGATATGAGGGATGGAGTAGTTTGTACGAATGAAGGGCAGAACCTTGCTCAGGTTAGGGACTTTGGTTTCATCCAGTTCTTCAATCAGTCCGTTCTGGAACATTTCAAAGCTGCCCTGTCGGGTAAGGCAGGCTATATCCATTGACCCGCGCGGCAAGCGCCGTTCTGCCAACAGCTTCGCTCTACGCACGGTGTCTGTCGCAGGATCATAGATAACCTGGATTCCACTGCTCTTCAGATTGCCATCTGCAATATTGATTTGTTGCAGATTCTGGTAGTCACCACCCCAGGTGCCAACGACAAGCCGTCCTGCGGCTTTGGCAAGAGAGGGCAGCAAAGTGGAGGCCATAAAGCTACCTGAAAGAATTCCAAAGGTGCGCCTGCTTATTTTCGTCATGTTAATTCCCCTTTTGATCGTTGTTTGACCGCTCCCGAAGGTCCGTCGCCTCGTTCGCGGTGATTGGCTAAAGCAACACGACGTCCTCCGGCGCGATGCTGATTGTTATTGAGTTTTCAGGGACAAGATCGATGTCGGCCTCATTGAGTTCGCGAGGCGAAGCAACGGCTGTCAGATGCTGACCGTCGGTCAGCACGAGATCAATTTCGACCATGCCTCCCAAGAACACATGCTTCTTGATGAGAACGGTCTGACTGTTTTGCGCGGAAGGTAAGGGAGCTTTGCTCAAACGGAGCGCTTCCGGTCGGATAAGCACCTCGGTTGCCGTCTTTGAGCTTTGAGCAGCGTGAAACCGCACGCCTCCATCGGTCGTAAAACTCCCATTATCCGTCACTTGTCCGGCCAGAAAATTCGCACGACCGATAAAATCAGCAACAAAGCGGTTTGCGGGCTGCTTGTACAATTGTTCCGCATTGCCGATCTGCTCAATCACTCCCGAACGCATCAGCACCAACCTGTCGCCAACCGACATGGCCTCCTCCTGATCGTGGGTGACCATAATTGTTGTGATGCCGAGTGTTTTTTGCAGGCTGCGAAGCTCGTCACGGACCTGCAGACGCAAACGTGCGTCCAGATTGGATAGGGGCTCATCGAGCAGCAGCATATCGGGCCGAATTGCTATAGCGCGAGCGATAGCGACCCGTTGCTGCTGGCCGCCCGATAGCTGTTTGGGTAAGCGATCCATTAAGTGCGCAAGATCCACAAGTTCCAGAGCATGCTGCACTCGGCTTTTCAGTTCCGGTTCCGCTACTTTTCTGCGGCGCAGGCCAAAGGCAACATTTTCGAAAATGCTCAGATGCGGGAAAAGCGCATAGTTTTGAAACACCAGGCCGATATTGCGGCGATGTGGTGGTTCATGGGTAATTTCCCTGCTTCCCAGATGCATGGATCCAGTGTCTGGTTCAATAAAGCCAGCCAGCATCCGCAAAGTCGTCGTCTTTCCACAGCCTGATGGTCCCAAGAAGATAAGGAACTCGCCCTCACGAACGTCGAGTGTCATGTCGGACACGGCCCGGAAAGCCCCGTAGGTTTTGGTCAATCCCTGAATTTGAACGTCAGCCATCAGACCATCCTCGAAATATTTACAAAGCGATTGGAAATCATCAGCATCAGCGCCACAAAAAGCACTTGCAGAACCGAAACAGCTGCGATTGTTGGATCAATCTTCCATTCCAGATACTGCATCATCGCGACAGGAAGCGTGACCTGGCCTGGGCCGGAAAGGAAAATCGAGACCTCGAGATTGCCGAAACTGACGACAAAGGAGAACACGGCGGCTGCGAAAATTCCCGGCTTGATGAGCGGGAGCGTTACCAGCCAAACAACTGTCGCCGGCTTGGCTCCGAGGGAAGCCGCAGCCTCTTCGACCGACATGTTCACACCTTCAAGCGAGGCAAGAAGCAAGCGGATACACCAAGGAATTGTCAGCAAGACATGCCCTGCCACAAACACACCGGTTGAACCGACGAGTGGGGCGCCAGACGCGATTTCGATCTCAACAACGGTCACGTAAAGCGCGGCACCAATGACGATTGCAGGCACCGTGAGAGGTGACATCAAGAGCTGGATCAAAGCACTTCGCCCGCGGAAACTCCGTCGCACGATCACCATTGCTGCAGGAACTGAGACCAGAAGACCGGCCAGCATCGCGAAACTTGCGACGGCAATAGAAAGCAGGAATCCACTCAGGAACTGAGGCTGGCGAAAGGCTTCCGAAAACCAATGAAGTGAATAGCCTTCAACCGGCAACGACAATATCTCATTTGAGATCACAGACAGCCAGAAAACAAGCGCAAGGGGCAGGAGCATCAGCACGAGGCTGAATGCAATCATCATCGCTGCTCCCAATCGTCCCAGGCGCTCTGTAAGAGAATTGCCTCGGACCATGCGGCTTACTCCGCTATCGTGTTTTTATGAAAGACGCCACCCTTCATAATGGCAATCAAACACTCGTCGTGACGTTCCAGCGTGGTGATATCTTCCAGTGGGTTGCCGTCAACAATCAGAAGATCGGCATAGGCGCCTGGCGCGATCACCCCGACCTGATCTTCCATGCCGCATAGCTTTGCCGAAACCCTCGTCGCCGAATGCAGCACTTCGCGGTTCGTCAGAACGCTTGCGCGCAATGAAAACTCCATCGATTGATACTTGTGAAGCTGCCCGAGCAGATCTGATCCGAACGCCATCGGAAGTCCGGCATCACGCATAATGGCCAGCGACTCCAGTCCACCACGACGCACCGTATCAATCTTGGATTGGGAATCCGCATTCAAACCGAAGTTTGCGCCTTCCAGCGCCAGCCCTTCATAAGCAACGAGTGTTGGGCAAGCAATTGCGCCAGCTTCTGCAGCCAGTCGCGCAGTCTCGGGAGTTATGAGATTGCAATGTTCCAGCGACTTGACCCCGCATTCAACCGCACGGCGAATGGAGGCGTCTGAATAGGTGTGAGCCGCAACATAAAGTCCGTAGTTATTGGCTTCTTCCACGATTGCACAAATTTCTTCGCGCGAATATTGCAGCACGTGAATGGGATCATTGGGCGAGGCGACGCCGCCATTGGCCATGATCTTGATGAACTGCGCACCATTCTTGATTTCCTCGCGCGCCGCGCGGCGAACTTCATCGACGCCATCGGCAATGCGTCCGAGACTTCCCAGCCTGGCCTCATGCAAGGGGCGATTATCGTAACGCTTGCGGTAATCGCCATGGCCGACCGTCTGGCTCAAGGCCTTGCCGCAAATAACGAGGCGAGGGGCTTCAACGGCTCCTTCATCGACGGCAAGTTTCAGGCCAAGATCAGCCCCGGCCAAATCGCGCAGGGTTGTAAACCCGCGCATCAGCATATCGCGCATGATCTTGGCGCTACGCAAAGCTATGAGAGATGTCGGCAAAGCGGCATTCTCAGCGAGATCGACAAGCGTTGCTGCCACGTGGACATGCGCATCGACAAGGCCCGGCATCAATGTTCGGCCAGCGAGGTCGATTCTTTGCGCATCCGGAGCATCGATGCGCTTTTCGCTAACCTCGGTAATGCGGTCGCCTTCCACCAATAACTCAAGACCCGATTTGAGTACGCCGTGGTCAACGTCAAGAATCTGGCCACCGAAAAACACGAAGCTCGTCATTGTTCATTCCCCATAATGCGCCAGTTCCGACGCTTGTATACAACAAGTATATTGGCCGTATCCTTGCATGGGGTTTTGGATTTGTCTACATAAAAACAGGCTGGTTTGTTTTTATGTTAAAAACCCGCGTATATCACTGTTCTAATTTATGTTTAAGGGGGAGGTGGGCGACCGCTCATGTTGATTTTAGATGCAGTTCGCTTAATATTGAGGCAGTTATTTAATCCATTGTCATTTGTAGAGACGCCACCTCATGAACAGCTCCGCTAAACCGATCAGGGCTCAAAATTCGGCGCACTTGCGTAGAAAAACGCAAGCGGAACGCTCCTCATCCACCCGGTCAAGAGTTTGCCAGGCAACGCTTGAAGCCCTCGCTGAAGTTGGTCACGGGCTCATTTCGACAGCGATGATCGCGCAGAAGGCAAAGGTTTCGCGTGGCGCGCTGACGCACCAGTTTCCTTCGCGCAATGACTTACTTGTCGCGGCGCTTCGACAGCTCCATGAGAACTGGGAGGTAGTTCATCCTGTTGCGGCAAATCCGGATGAGACGCGTTATTCACTCTCCGAACTAACCGAAACGCTATGGCTCAATATCTTTTCGGACAAGCGATATATAGCGGCAATTGAATTGATGCTTGCGGCACGCCTGGACAACGAACTCGGTCAGCGGCTACGCGATGAGATGAAGCGATGGGTCGATATACGTGATTTACGCGTATCGAGACTGGTGGGTTTCGAGCTCGAAAACCAGACCGATACCTTAAAGCTTCATCTCATTTTGTCGGTACTGCGCGGCATAGCGGTACATCAGAGTTTTGATCCGGAGATCGCAACCAGTCGAAAACTTGTCGATCTTTGGAAGAAAATATTGGACGAAATAATGGATGCGCCCGAATGAGTCTTAGGGTTTGAAGTCGACTTGGCTGACGTGATTTTTCATCAAGTGATATTGGTGAACATGTAACACCTGTCAGATGAAGCGGTAGCTTATCGTGATGGATGGGTAATCCGGCATCATCCGGGTGACCGCTCACGGACTTCAGGTGAAAATTTATTCGTTGTCTTGCTCCGGCTGCTCCAATTTCTCAACGTTGGAGCCTCCAGCGAGCTTGCACGAGCTTCCGTGCACGGACGGCTCGGGAGCATCTTTCGTCAATAAGTTCCCGAATGGCTTTTCTGATCTGGCTGTGGCTGATGACAATCGCGCCGGGAGATCAAGCCTCACAATTTTGTATGTAATTTTGCACCGACACCAGCTCTGCGCAGTGCGTGCAATGGTGGATGTGATCGCCCCGGCAAGCAGTGTGCAGGAACCTGCAGAAAAACTGGTTCAGCCCGCCACAGAAGCCGTGGCGCTGGCAAATCCGAAACCGCGCTACGGGGAACGTGCCGTCTATATCCGCTTCCGCATCGACGGGGCCGATAAGGTGCTTTCGGCTTCATTGGTTCGCTCATCATGAGAATGCACAGCAGGTTCAGCAGATATGCATAATATTGATATTACTTATTGGTAATTAAAGTAAATCAAGATCAAATATAATATACTAAACAAGCCACATATTACTCCCAATTTTAGTAATAATTAATGTATTATCCACATATTGACTGTGATTTTTCAGAATTTATAGTGCGACGATGAATCAGGCGCCGTCTATTTTTAATAAATGCCTGAAAGTTTGCGAATATATTGCTGCGGGTTTTCATATTTGCTTTCGCCCGTGGCGAATTTTTGAAGAAGGTTTTTCAGCATGGTCGATCAGTGCGTCGCGAAAAAAATCAGCGATAGGAATGAAAACAGCCAGCTGCCGCTGGGGCATTGCTATCCGACCATGCTGGGCGGCAGGCTGATGCCGCGTGATGGCGGCACAGTGCAAAGACAGATTCTGGCGTTTCAACCGGCAGCAACGGCGGGCGCTGCGCGCGGCCGCAGCCTTCTGGCGCAGGTGGCGCTTGTGCTGGCTCTGTCGGTTTCAGGACTGGCACTGAACAGCCATCGGGCCATGGCGACGGACTATACCGACACGCAGATCAACAAAAATCTGGAAAGCGGCGATACGATCACCGTCAGCTCAGGCGCCGCATGGTCGGTGACCGACGGCAATCAATATGTGGCGCCGGGCGATAATGTGATCAACTCCAGCGCCGATGAGAGCGCCGTCAGCGTCGATGGTGCGGGATCGCAGATACTGGCGAAAGGCACGATCATCAACGCGACGGGCACGGGTAGCGTCGTTTCCGTGACGAATGGCGGCACCGCCATATTGAACGATGTGACGAGCACCGCAAGTGGCGCCGGATATTCCGTCGATTCCGGAGGCACGCTCCAGATCAATGGCGGAAGCCTCACAGCGGCTGGGACGGGGGCCGGGATTACGGTGAATGGTGCCGGCAGCACCGGCACTATCAACGGGCTGACTATTAATTCTGGGGGGCGCTTCGTTGCCCAGGTCGAGGAAGGCTCGCTTGATATGACCGATGTGACCATCATCACATCAGGTAACAGTAACGGCTTCGCTCTGGGTATAAATTTCAAGGGGGGCGTGCTCACGGCAAATCGATTGAATATGACTTTGAATAGTGCTGGTAATGCTTTTATTGTGGGTAAAGCTGATCTCCACTTGTCCAATAGTAATATCACTTCAACTGGGAATGGGAATTCAGCCGTAGACGCGTATGGTGGAACAATTTCCATTGATAACAGCACGATAACCGGGTTTAAAAAACCGATAGATTATGGTGGGCCTGTTTCCATTTCAGGTCATAGTATTATCAATGCAACCGGTGATACTGCGATACAGACAACTGCTGGTTCCATAACCATCGGTGACGGGGTCCATATCTATGCCGCTGGTGTCGGAGCGAGCAACTCGGGCGCCGTCTCTTCAAGTGCTGGTGGAACCATTGGCACGGCGACGATCGACTATGATGGTGTTAACACTGTTCTATTTGTTGGTGCTGGTAATTTAGTTGCGACTGGAACTCTTCTGAATGGCACCGGGAACAGCGCTAGTGGTGTGCGTGCAACTGAAGGGGGTATCGCACAGCTTGACGGCGTCACTGTTCAGATGAGCGGTGATGGTGCGAACGGTATCTACCTGGACCCGACATATAAGGGTGCGAGCGACATTCGCATGGATGCGGCGACCACGATTTCGGTTACCGGCGCGAATGCGAAAGCCTTCAATATAGGCGTGTCCAAAACCTTCTACGGGGCGGATCATCCTGACGACACGATTGCCGGCACGGTCACGGCCACGGGCGCGGGGTCGTCCGCATTCTATTCCACGGCCACGACGACGTTCCAGGATGTCGATTTCAGCGCCGGCACGATGAATCTGGCGTCCGATGGCTGGACATTCAATGCCGCCGGAACCGGCTCCTTCCTGTTCAAGGGCGATACCAAGGCGGATGATACACGTCTGAACGTCAGCGAGAGCGGCGCCAAGGCTGTTTTTTCCGGCAATGCGACGGCGCGCGGTTCGCTGGTGTCGCTGGCGGGCACATTGGATATCAGCGGCACTACGCTTCCCGATTTCTCGATCGGGGATCTGACCGGCGTTGCTTCGGGTAATGTCGTTCTCGGCGCCAAAACACTGACCGTCGACGGATCGCAGACCACGGAATTTGCCGGGACCATTTCCGGCACCGGCACTTTCGAGCGCGCGGGCACCGGCACGATCAGCCTGACCGGCGACAACACTTATAGCGGCGGCACGGTTTTGTCCGGCGGTATCGTTTCTGTCGCGAACGATGGAAACCTGGGTGCGGCCAGCGGCGGCCTGACATTCAATGGCGGCACGCTGCAGGTGGCGGGCAGCAATTTCAGCTCGGCCCGCAACATTGCGCTTGAAACCGGCGGCGGCTCGATAGACACGATGCAGAACGCGACCGTTCTGAGCGGCAACATCACCGGGGCTGGCGGGCTGGTCAAGACCGGCGAGGACAAGCTGACCTTGAGCGGAGACGGCAATACCTATGCCGGCACGACGACCATCAGGCAGGGAACGCTACAGGTCGGCAGCGATGACGGTGCGCATGGCAGCATCACCGGCGATATTGAGAACAATGGCGCGCTGATTTTCTCCCGCGACACTCTGGCTTATGCAGGTAACATAACCGGAAGCGGTACGCTGGAGCAGAAAGGTGCCAGCAAGACCACCGTTACGGGCTCTGTCGATATTGCGAACGGAATCTCGATCGATCAAGCAGGAACACTGCAGATCGGTGACGGAACCACAAACGGTTCCCTCAAGGGTAATGTGCAGAACAACGGTACGCTCGCTTTCGATGCGGCTGGCGGTAGCAATATCACCTACAGCGATGTGCTGAGCGGCACCGGTACCTTGTTGCAGAGCGGTACCGGCGAGTTGACGTTGAGCGGCGACAATAGCGGTTTTGGCGGAACGACGAGCGTTACCGGCGGCACGCTTTACGTGGACGGCACTTTGGGCGGCACGGCGGTGAATGTGGATACCGGTGGCAGTCTGGGCGGTTATGGTACGATCGCCAGCGCCACGACCGTATCGGGAACCCTGATCGGCCAGGATGGCAAGATGCTGACCTTCAACAACGGCCTGACCATGAATGCGGGCAGCACGATACAGGTCGCTTATGGTGCCAGAACCGACGCCACAGATGTGCCAGGCCTGTTCGATGTGTCCGGCGCACTGGTCCTGAACGGCGGTACTGTCAATGTTAAGGATTTCGGTGGTTTTGGCCCCGGAACCTATCGCCTGTTCGACTATCACGGCACCAAAACCGGCACGGGCCTGACAGTCGGTACGGTTCCGGGGGGCGATGCCAGCATTGATTATGATGATGCCAAAAAGCAGATCAATATCGTCAGCAATGCGGGCGTGGCACTGGGTGTGTGGAAGGGCGGCGCTGGCAATTGGGACCAGACTGGCAACAACTGGCATTCTGTCACTGATCCGACGACCCAGGGTCCGTGGACGAACGATCAGTTTGCGATTTTCGGCGGCACGGGAGGTGCGGTCGCGGTTGCCACCGGCGTCGAGGCCACCGGCATGCAGTTCAGCACCGACGATTACAGCCTGACCGGCAATCAGACCCTCACCCTGGTCTCCACGAGCAGCACGACCGATATGCCGATCGTCCGTGTGGGTGATGCCAGCGATGCTGGCAAGTCCATGACCGCCACGATTGCAACCCCGCTTGCGGGAACGGCCGGCCTGCGGAAGACCGACTACGGCACATTGGTCCTGACAGGGGCCAACACCTATACCGGTGGAACCGACATCTATCAGGGCACGCTGGAGCTTGGCGATGGTGGCAGCATCGCCACGGCCGGAGGCATCTCTGTCGATGCCCAGGGGACGGACAAGGCGACATTTGCGATCAACAAGACCGGGTCTGCAAGCTTCGACGGCGTGATTTCGGGGGCAGGCCAGTTTGCGCAGAAGGGTGCCGGTGAAACGACGCTGACGGCGGACAATACCTATAGCGGCGGCACACTGATTATCGGCGGCACGCTTGCGGTCAGCAAGGAGAGCAATCTTGGCGCTGCTGCAGGTCAGGTGACCATCGATGGCGGTGCGCTCAAATATACGACAGGCTTTGCCAGCAGCCGTGCCATCGTGCTTGGTGCGAACAACGGCACGATCGAGACTGCCGATACGGCCAATGCCATGACCATCAACGGTTCCATTTCGGGGGCTGGCGGCCTGACCAAGAGCGGGGCCGGAACGCTGGTTCTGGCCAGCAACAACAATTACACCGGCAACACGACGATTGCTGGCGGCGCCTTGCAGCTTGGCAATGGCGGGACAACCGGCAGAATCCTTGGCGACGTCAATACGGGCAGCAGCGCCACCAGCAAGGGCAAGCTGGTGTTTAACCAGTCGGGTGACCAATCATTCAACGGAGCCATCAGTGGCTTTGGCAGTGTCGAACAGTCCGGCAGCGGCAAGCTGACCTTGAAGGGCACCAACAGCTATACGGGCGGTACGACCATCAACAGCGGCACGCTGCTTGTATCGGCGGATGCCAATATGGGGGATGCCAGCGGCGCGCTGACGATCGGTAATGGCACGCTGGAGAATAATAACGGCGTGAATGGTAATAATGGGCATATTGTGGCATTCACGATAAACCGCGATGTGATTGTGAGCGACAGCAATGCAACTTTCCTGAACGATACCGATCTCACTGTGGCTGGAAACATGAGCGGCACCACAGGCTGGACCAAGAGCGGCAACGGCAAGCTGATCCTTTCGGGCGATGGCAGCAATGCGACAGGTCTGGCAACCGTGAACCAGGGCTATCTGCAGGTTGACGGCCAAACCGGCGGCGGCGTGACCCTTGCAGGCAATGCTGCAGGCGTCGGCGGTTCGGGCACGATCGGTGGCGATGTCACTGTCGGCAGCGGAACGCTGAACGGCAAGGCCAACCAGACGCTGACGATTGGCGGCAATCTGGTTCTGGCTTCCGACAGTGCGATCAATGTCCAGTGGGGGAGCGTAACGAATGCGCCCGCATTCCATGTCAATCATGATGTGACCCTGGACGGCACGCTCAACATAAGCGACACGGGCGGCTTTGGTCCCGGCACCTACCGGCTGATCGATTATGACGGCACTCTCACGAATAACGGGCTGGTGATCGGCACCGTTCCGGGCGGAAATGCCGCCAGGGATCGCATGTCCGTCCAGACCAGCTACAACGGTCAGGTCAATATCGTGAGCAGCTATGGTGCCGTGGTCAGGTTCTGGGATGGCGGATACACCCAGTCAGATCTCGACAATCATATCATCACGGGTGGTGACGGCACCTGGAGCGCGCCCAATATAAACTGGACCGATGACAATGCGCGGGTTCTTGCCTCCTTCGACCAGGGTTCATTTGCGGTTTTCGGCGGCAAGAAGGGCAATGTCACCGTCGATGACACGGCCGGGCCGATCTCTGCTGCCGGCATGCAGTTTGCGACGGACGGTTATGTTCTCAGTGGCGCCAGCATCGGACTTTCCAGCACAACGGGCATTCCCATCATCCGTGTGGGTGACGGAACCGCCGATGGCGCAAAGATGACGGCAACCGTCAGCTCCGTGCTTACAGGCACACAGGGCCTCGACAAGACGGATGCCGGTACCCTCGTCCTGACCGGGCAGAACACCTATATCGGCGGAACAACCGTCAGCGACGGTGTGCTTCAGCTCGGCGACGGCACCCAGTCCGGCTCCATCGTTGGCGGCGTCACCCTTGTCCACGATGTCAACGGTCAGGGAACGCTGGCCTTCAATCAGGGAAGCGACACCACATTTGCCGGCAATATCATCGGTGGCGGCCAGGTCGTGCAGCAGGGGGCCAACACTGTCTTGACGCTGACAGGCTATAACACCTTCAGCGGAGGCACGACTGTCGAGAACGGCACTTTGAAAGCAGGCAGCGACAATGCGCTCGGGACAGGTGTTCTGAACGTCGGAGATAATGGCAAAGTCGATCTGGGAACCAGCAGCAATACGGTTGGCGGTCTCAGCGGAACAGGCGCGATAGATCTCGGTTCCGGCGCATTTACGGTCAACGAAACAGCGGATGCGACCTATAGCGGTGTGATGTCCGGCTCGGGCAGCTTCACCAAATCGGGGGCGGCCGATCTCACCCTTATGGGAGAAAACCAGTATAGCGGAGCAACCGCCATCAATCAGGGTGCGCTCATACAGGGACGCCAGGGTGCACTGAGTGCGGCATCCTCTTATACGGTTGCCGGTGACGGTACGCTTGATCTTGGCGGCTACGACACGACCATCGCTTCCCTTGATAATGCTGGAACGGTCAATCTGGGCAGTCTGAGCAATCTGACGGCAGGCGCGACGCTGACGGTGGCTGGCAACTACACCGGCAATGGCGGCATGATAACCATCAATACGGTTCTGGGCGGGGATGATTCCAAAACCGATATGCTCAAGGTCGGCGGTGACACATCGGGCTCAACCGCGCTCTATGTGAACAATGTCGGCGGTAGCGGCGGACGCACTGTCAACGGTATCAAGGTGGTCGATGTCGCGGGTTCGTCGAACGGTGCGTTCTCTCTGGCCAACAGCTACACGACCAGGGATGGCCGGCAGGCCGTGAATGGCGGTGCCTACGCATATACGCTGCAGCAAGGATCGGGCAGCGGAAACAAGGACGGAAACTGGTATCTCGTGAGCCAGTACACGCCCGATTGCAATAACAACAACAGCTGCCCGCCCAACCCGAACCCCAATGGTCCCCGTTATGGTGCCGGTGTTCCGGTCTATCAGGGCTATGCGCAGAATATGCAGGCCCTGAACCAGCTGCCGACCTTGCAGGAACGTGTGGGCAATCGCTACTGGACGGGCGAGAATGGCGATGGCCAGACGAACGGCGCCATGGTTGACGGTCGCGGTGTGTGGGCGCGCATCGAAGGAGCGCACAACCGGCTGGAGCCGCAAAGCGCGACCGGCATGAAGCAGGACATCAATACCTTCATCATGCAGGCAGGTGTCGACGGCCAGTTCTACGAGGATGATAACGGCAAGCTGGTTGCCGGCATCACCGGGCAATATGGCACGGCGCATGGTCGTTCGCGCTCGTTCTTCGGTGACGGCTATACCGATACCAATGCCTGGAGCCTCGGTGCGACGGCAACCTGGTATGGCAACAACGGTTTCTACGTGGATACACAGGGCCAGCTTACCTGGTTCGACAATGACCTGTCTTCCGATGATATGAACTCGTCTCTGGCTGACGGCGCCAAGGCGTTCGGCTATGCGATGAGCGTTGAAGCAGGCCAGCGTGTGGCCATTGATGACCATTGGTCGCTGACCCCGCAGGCGCAGCTCATGTGGTCGTCGCTGGATGCGGATGCATTCCAGGACGTTATGGGCAACCGGGTTGGCCTCGACAATGCCAACAGCCTGACGGCGCGTCTGGGTCTTGCTGCCAACTACCGCAACAACTGGACGGGTGAGGATGGCCGCATGGTCAACACCTCGGTCTATGGTATCGCCAACCTCTACCAGTCCTTCCTGGGCGGAACGACAGTCAATGTAGCCGGGGTTGATATCGACACCGATACCGACAAGACATGGGCGGGTATCGGCGGCGGCGGCACCTATGCCTGGTCTGACAACAAATACGCCGTCTATGGCGAGGGCTCCATCAACACCTCGCTCAACCACTTCGCCAACAGCTATGCGCTGAAGGCAACCGTCGGCTTCAAGAT
>WPCJ01305904.1_pt1 | contig 18139 bp, 14 predicted proteins | sample 5399831 | NCBI WGS metagenome assembly WPCJ01 (sample SAMN12869470, study PRJNA574797) | sludge metagenome | isolation source: wastewater treatment of pH10 | place: China:Beijing | collected 2019-05-20 | reverse complement strand
CGTAGGGCGGATTAGCGCAGCGTAAACCGCCGGCCGATTGCGTGTGGCGAAGAACGGCGGATTACGCTTCGCTAATCCGCCCGACGGCCACGTCTTGCAGCATTGCCCGCGGCGCGCGATAGTCCGCGCCCTCGCTTCCCTCACAAGGCACTCCCATGGAAATCCGCAATCTCGGCCGCTCCGGCCTGCGCGTCTCGGCCGTCGGTCTTGGCTGCAATAATTTTGGCCAGCGCACCGATCTCGAGACCTCGCGAAAGGTGATCCACAAGGCCATCGATCTCGGCATCACGCTGTTCGACACCGCCGATATCTATGCCGGCATGGGCGGCTCCGAGACCGTGCTCGGCGAGGTGCTGGGCGATCGCCGCAAGGACATCGTGCTCGCGACCAAATACGCCAAGCCGATGAGCGCTGACGGCACCAAACAGGGCGCCTCGCGCCGCTACATCATGAATGCCGTAGAAGCCAGCCTCAAGCGGCTGAAGACCGACTATATCGATCTCTATCAGCAGCATGAATTCGACGCCCGCACGCCGATCGAGGAGACGCTGCGCGCGCTCGACGATCTCGTCCGCCAGGGCAAGGTGCGCTATATCGGCCATTCGAATTTTCCGGCCTGGCGCATCGCCGAAGCCGAATTCACGGCCCGCGAGATGGGCGTCACGCCGTTCGTCTCGTGCCAGGACGAATACAGCCTCGTCGTCCGCGACATCGAGCGCGACCTGCTGCCTGCCGCGCAACAATACAATCTCGGCCTGCTGCCATTCTTCCCGCTCGCCAACGGCCTGCTCACCGGCAAATACAAGCCCGGCCTTGAGCCGCCCGCCGACAGCCGCTTCGCCAAGGCCCCGGCCCTGCGCGAACGCTCGGCCACACCGCGCAACGAAGCGATCGCGACGAAGCTCGACCTGTTCGCGCAAGAGCGCGGTCGCACGCTGCTCGAACTTGCTTTCTCCTGGCTCGCCGCCCGCCCGCAGGTCTCGAGTGTCATCGCCGGCGCGACGCGCGTGGAGCAGATCGAGCAAAACGTGAAGGCCGCGAGCTGGAAGCTGAGCGCGGAGGACATGGCGGAGATTGATCGGATCACGCTGTAGCTCTTCTCCCTCCCCGGAGCAAAGCGATGGGGGAGGGTGGATCAAAGCTAGCGTTCAGCGAGCTTTGAGACGGGTGGGGTCTCTCCCCGCGAAAGGATGGGGTGTGGGGAAACACTCCACCCGTCACTCGCTTCGCTCGCGCCACCCTCCCCACGGCGCGGCTGCGCCGCTTGGGGGAGGGACTAAGCTAAGCCACCAGTCCCTTCGCCGGCTTCACCATCCCGCTGTCCGGAAACACCCGTTCGGCCAGCGCGCGTTCGTTGATGCCGAGATGATCGTGCAGCACGCCCTTGAGCACAGCTCGCAGATCGGTCGTCGGCGCGAGATCGCGTCCCTCATACAATTTGCCATTGGCGAGTCCGGGCCAGTCGGCAATGACCCGGCCGCCCTTCACCGCGCCGCCTGCGAGCAGCGCAATCGTGCCGGTGCCGTGATCGGTGCCTGCGGTGCCGTTGATCTTCGCCGTGCGGCCGAATTCGGTCGCAACCACCACAACGGTGTCGCGCCAATGAGCGCCGAGCCCGTTCTGGAATTCGGCCAACGCGCCATCGAGCCCGCCAAGCAATTGCGCCAGACGGCCCACGGGTCCGCCTTCCTGCGCATGCGTATCCCAGCCATCGAAAGCGAGAGCCGCAATGCGCGGCCCGTCATCGGCGGCCATCAATTTCGCGGCGCCGCGCGCGACCTGCCCCATCGCGGCGATGGCATTGCCGCCCTTGGGCTTCATGTCGTCGCCGACCGCGAGCTTGTCGAGCTTCAGTCCCTGCGACAGCGCTGTCGCCAGCGCGGGATCGCGGTCCTGATAGAGTTGCAGCAGCCGCATCGCCGTATCGTCCGCCGCATTCGGCAGATTGACTGGCGCCCAGCCGACGGTCGGCGCGGCGCCGCGCAGCACCAGTGGCGTTGTCGGCCCGACGGCGAGACCCGAAGCCACGCGCTCGCCGCGCGGCAGCGCCTCGATGGCCCGGTTGAGCCAGCCGGATTGCACGCGGCCGGGGCCGGGATAGCCGCTTTCCAGCACATCCTGCCCGTCGAAATGCGAGCGCTCGCGATAGGAGGTCGCCACCGCATGCACGATCGCTGCCTGCTTGTCGCCATACATGCGCGCGAATGCCGGCATCGCCGGATGCAGACCGAAGAAACCGTCGAGCGGCAGCGCTGCGTTCTGTCCATCTTTCAGCAGCGCGATCGATCCATGCAGCCCCGCATAATCGGGATCGCCGAGCGGCGCGACAGTGGCGAGACCGTCGAGCGCTCCCCGCAGGATCACCACGATCAGCCGCGGATCGCGGCTATCGGCCGCGCGCGCGAATTTCGGCAGATAGGCCCATGCCGCAAAGGCTGCCCCGGACAGCAGCAGCGAACGGCGTGTGGGAGAGAGCGCCCGGCTTTCACAACAGTCCATCGTCATCTCCTCTGGAATTCCGGAGACATCAGCAGCAATGCCAAAGCCTGCTGCCGCGTCTCCGCGCGTGCGATGGTCTGCCGCGTCTCGGTGGAGGCCGCCTCGCCTGCCACGACTTCCAGCAATTCGCGCGGATCGACGCTGTCGGGAATGCGCGACGAAATCTGGGCCGCGATATCGAGCCGCAATTTCATGCCCTCCGGCACGGCCCATGCCGCATTGCTGTCGGCGAAACCATTCGGCCCCGACGGCGTCCAGAGCGGTTGCCCCAGTGTCTGCAAGCCCGCGAAGTAACGGCTGGGATCTTCCGGAATGCGCGCCAGCAGCCGCCCGGAGGCAATAAGATATTCATAGGGTGTGCGCAGCTTGCTGATTGGCGCCTGCCAGGCCTCGTTCGAATCCAGCAGCGCCAGCGTAACGGCTTTCAGATCGCCATCCGTCTTCCTGAACACGCCTTCCAGACGCGCCAGCAGCGCGGGCGGCGGCGCGTCCGACACGAAGTGCTGCGCAAGCTTGAGCGTAATGAACTTCGCTGCCGATGGATGCCGCGCGATGTCGGCGAGCGCCGCCTCGCCCTGCGCGACGCCGCTGTCCTCATAGGTCTTGCCGAGCAGTTGCTGCGGACCGGGCTCATGCGCATTGGCGTTGAAGGCGAAACTGCCGGGCGTGCCGATCTTTCCTTCGCGCCCGGCGAAGGTCCAGCCCGTGATGATGCGCGCCAGCGATGTCACATCGGCCTGCGTGTAACCGCCACCGACGCCCAGCGTATGCAGCTCCATGATCTCGCGCGCCAGATTTTCGTTGAGCCCTCGCTTGCCGTTCTGCCCGGCGCGCGAGTTCGGACCGACGGATTGCTGATTGTCGAGAAAGAACAGCATCGCCGGATGCTGCTCCACCGCCTTCACCATGTCGGCGAATCTGCCGAGCACATGCGGCCGGATCGCCTCGCGCTCGAACGATCCCGCCCACATCCGCGCCGGCTCACCCTTGTTGGCCGAGATGCAGAAATGGTTCGACCAGAACACAACCAGCCGCTCGACGAAGCCGCCTTCCGCAATCGTCGCGCGCTGGATGCGCGCCAGAGCTTCGGCGCGGAAGGTCTTCTGCACCACATTCGGCGGCATCTGGGCGGGTGGCGGTTTGGGGGCGTCGGGCTGCACCGTCATCATGGTATTGCCGGTCATGGCCGGCGCCTCCACCCTCTTCTCGGCCTCGACCGGGCCCGCCTTCGCGGCGGCTTCCCGCGCCGTCTTCACCTCGAGTTGATAGGCATACATGGCCTGGGCGAGTTCCGGCGTGGTCTGCAGACCTGGCAGCTCCAGCATGACCGCGTGCGGACGCGCCAGTTCCGCCTTCACATAGCCGCGCGGATCGGATGCGGCATTGACGATATCGCCCGATGCGCCGCCTCGGGCGCCAAAGCCGAAACGATTGAGCGCGATCAGCGCGCCTTGCGGGTCGCGGGCCATCGGGTTTCCCTCGCTCCATCGCCGCCCTATGATGCTGCCGCGACGATGTCTGCTGCGAATATACGGCTCCGGCAGATGAACGGTGCATGAAAATCGAACTCGAATTGAGGCCGCTTGCATGACAAATCGGACAGCAATCGACAGCTTGCCCGGCGATGTCGCGCTGAGCCGGCGGCTGACCTGTTCAGCCTGCGGCACCGAATTCGGCTGCGATCTCTCCGGCGATTGCTGGTGCGCCGAGGAGCCGGCCAAGCTGCCGATGCCCACCAAAGGCGGCGATTGCCTGTGCCGCGACTGCCTGCGCAAGGCCGCCGCCGCGCATGAGCAGGCAAAATCGACGTGATCAAGCTACGCTGACGCGTGTATTTTTGCCGGGGCATATCGACGCTGCGCGCGAATGGATCACCGCAAGGTGTTGCGTGCCTCGGCCGTACGCGCTGCCATATATTCCAATGCACGCGGCACGTCGCACATTCGCCATCTTCCCTAACGCTGCAGCGATCGGTGCTTTGCATTTCATGAAGGTTTTCCGTCGACTTTGATCGACAAAGACATGCGGAGGTCGTCCGCCTGCATCGGAAAGCCCTGTGATCAATCTACCTGTTTGCATCCGCCGCGCGCTGCTTCCGGCCAGCATCGCAGCCATCGTCGTCAGCATTCCCTTCGCCGCCCATGCACGCACATCGTATGCCGCGGAGCATCTGCTGTCGCGCGAAGACCTGAAGACGGTCTCGGAAGCAACCCGTCTTGCCAGCGCAGGCAAGCTCGATGCCGCCACGCGGGCACGCGATCACATCCGCGATCCGCTCGGCCGCAAGGTCGCGGAATGGGTGATCCTGCGTTCCGATGGCGACAATGAGTTCGCACGCTACGCCAGTTTCATCCAGGCCAATCCGGCCTGGCCCGGCATGACGCTGCTACAGCGGCGCGCCGAAGCCCGGCTATGGATCGAGCGCGCCGATGCGACAACTGTGCGCCGGTTCTTCTCCGGCGGTGAACCGCGCACGGCCCTCGGGCAACTGGCGATGGCCCGCGCACTCGCCTCCCTCGGCGATGCCAAGGCAATCCGCTATGCCAGCGCAGCCTGGCGCAGCGACGGTTTCTCGGCGAGCACCGAGGCCGAGGTGCTCAACCTGTTCGGTTCGCGGCTGACGCAGGCGGATCACGCCGCGCGCATGCACAGCCGTCTCTATGCCAACGATTTCGACACCGCGATGCGCGCTGCCAAACATCTCGGCCCCGGCGCCATTGCGATCGTCTCCGCGCGTGCCGCAGTGATCGGCAAGAAGCCGAAGGCCGCAGCGCTGCTCGCCGCGGTGCCGCCGAATATGCGCAGCGACGCCGCCTACCAGTTCACCCGTATCCAGTGGCTGCGCCGCAGCGGCCGCGACAGCGAGGCAACGCAACTGATGCTGTCGGCGCCACGCGACCCCAGCGTCATCAACAGCCCGGACATCTGGTGGGTGGAACGCCGCGCGCTGGTGCGGTCCCTTCTCGACGGCGGTCAAGCCAAGCTCGCCTATCGTCTCGCGCATGGCGCAGCACCGGACAAGGAAACCTACCGCGTCGATCGCGCATTCATGGCCGGCTGGATCGCGCTTCGCTTCCTGCGCGATCCGCAGACGGCGACACGCCACTTCAACGAAAGTCCAGCGCTCACCCGCGGCCCCACCGCGCTGGCCCGCGCGCAATACTGGCTCGGCCGCGCCGCCGAAGCCGGTCGCAATCGCGCCTCGGCCCAGCAGCACTACGCGCTCGCTGCACAGCACGGCACCACCTATTACGGCCAGCTCGCCTGTGCCCGCATCGGCTGCCGCACGACCAAGCTGCGCACGCCGCCGGCGTTGAACCAGATGCAGCGCACGACGCTCGCCAGCCGCGAGCTCTTACGCGCCGTCGAAATTCTCTACGGCAGCGGCAACCGCCGCCTCGTCGTCCCCTTCGTCGGCGACCTCCATCGCAGCAACGACACCGCACTGCTGGCGATGGTCGCCGAATCCGCGCGGCAGCACCGCGATCCCGGCGCCATGCTGGCCGTCGGCCGCGCCGCGCTCAATCGCGGCCTCGCTTTCGAGAGCTATGCTTTCCCGGCCGCCGGCCTGCCGGACTTCGCACCGATCGGCGCCAAGACCGACAAGAGCCTCGTCTATGCCATCACCCGCACCGAGAGCGCCTTCAATCCGCGCATCACTTCCGGCGCCCTCGCCACCGGCTACATGCAGGTGACGCCTGCAGCCGGCCAGACACTGGCGCGCCGCATGGGCTTCACCTTCAGCAACGACCGCCTGCACAACGACCCCGCCTATAACCTGCAGCTCGGCTCGGCGGAGATCGCCAATCTGCTCAGCGACTATGACGGCAATCACGTGCTCGCTTTCGTCGGCTACAATGCCGGGCGCGGCCGTGTTCGCCAGTGGATCGAGCGCTATGGCGATCCGCGTCAGCCCCATGTCGATGTCGTGGACTGGGTCGAACGCATTCCCTATGCGGAAACCCGGAACTACGTGCAGCGCGTGCTGGAAAACCTGCAGGTCTATCGGTCCAGATTCGGCAGTCCGGCGCTGGCCATCGAGGCCGACATGCGGGGCCGCCAGGGCTGAGCAGGCGGCCTACAATTGAGATATCGCAATGCCTCTCACTTCGACCGGTTCTAGTCTGCCCTCAACAAGAGGACCAGAACCATGCGATCGGATTGGGCGAGATCCTACGGGCAAGACCGGCTGCCGCGCTATACGAGCTATCCCACGGCGCCGCATTTCTCCGCGTCGATCACCGAAACCCAGTATGGCAAATGGTTGCGCGCGCTGCCGGCCGGGCAGCCTGCGTCACTCTATATCCATGTCCCGTTCTGCCGCGCCATGTGCTGGTATTGCGGTTGCCACACCTCGCTGACCATGCGCGATGAGCCGGTGGCCATTTACACGGCGGCCTTGCACCGCGAGGCTGAGATCGTGGCGGAGACCATCGGCCACCGGCTGCCCCTCTCGCATATCGCTTTCGGTGGCGGCACGCCGACAATCATGTCGGCGGCGTCCTTCGTCGATCTCATGAATGCGCTGCGCGTGTCCTATGCCGTGCTGCCGGATGCCGAGATCGCCGTCGAGATCGATCCGCGGACGCTCACGGCTGACATGACCGGGGCACTCGGCCAGTGCGGCGTCAACCGCGTCAGCCTGGGCGTACAGAGTTTCGACCCCGCCGTTCAACGCGCCATCAATCGCGTGCAGAGCTTCGAACAGACCGCCGCCGCGGTGCAGTCGCTCCGCAATGCCGGCGTCGGCAAGGTCAATTTCGATCTGCTTTACGGCCTGCCGCTGCAGACGGTGGCGTCATGTCTCGATACCGTCGCCAAATGCATCGAGATGCGGCCCGATCGCATGTCAGTGTTCGGCTATGCGCATATCCCGTCCTTCAAGAAGCATCAGCGCAAGATCGCGGAAGACATCCTGCCCGACGCCGCCGAGCGGCATCTGCAATCCGAAGCGATTGCCGAAGCTCTCATCGATGCCGGTTATGTACGCATCGGCCTCGATCATTTCGCATTGCCGGAAGACAACCTCGCCATTGCCCAGCAGGCCGGCCGTCTGCATCGCAATTTTCAAGGCTATACCGACGACAACGCCACAACGCTGATCGGCCTGGGTGCCAGTGCCATCGGCCGCACGCCGCAGGGATTTGTGCAGAATGCGGTGCCGACGCGAGACTATCTCGCGCGCATCGCCGAAGGCCGGCTTGCGACGGTGAAGGGCTATCTGCTGACGGACGACGACCGCTTTCGCGCCGACCTCATCGAGCGGATCATGTGCGACATGGCGGTGGATCTGCCGGAAGTGTCCCGCCAGCATGGCAGGGATCCGAGTTCGGCGATCGTCAACCGGGCGCGGATCGACAGTCTGGTCGCGGATGGCGCGGTGATGATCCTCGACGACAGGCTTTCCGTCAGCAGCGGCGCCGAGTTTCTCGTCCGCAGCGTTGCCTCCGCCTTCGATGCCCATCTCGCGCGGTCGACGGCGGTTCACAGCCGCGCGGTCTGACCGCGCTACAGATTGCGCGACGTCCGGCTGCGGCGGTCGCGCTCCGGCTGCTCGTAATAGCTGCGCTTGGCATGCAGCATCTGGATATCGGCGCGCTTCACCACCTCGACCAGCTGTTCATCGACGGTGCTGGTGGCAATGCCTACCGACATCGTCAGCGCCGTGTCCGGATAATACTGGTTGTTGAGCTCGACCAGCTCCGCCAATGTCCCCAGCACGGCCTCGCCGCTGGCGGCGTCAGTGAGCGGCATGATGACGGCAAATTCGTCGCCGCCGACGCGCGCCACCGTCGCTGGCTTCTCCACCAGCGAACCGAACACCTCGCCGGCGCGGCGCAGCAGCGCATCGCCGGCGCCATGCCCGAACTGGTCATTGGCGGTCTTCAGCCCGTTCAGATCGGCGATGATGATGGTGACGGGATGCGAGCCCTTGCGCCTGCGCTCCAGCCGGTTGAGCTCTTCTGTGAAGAAGGCGCGGTTATAGGTGCGCGTAAGCACGTCATGGGTGCCGAGAAATTCGAGATAGGCCTCCGCCTTCTTGCGCGCCGTGATGTCGGTGAGCGCGACCTGCACCTGCGACCAGTCCCGCTCATAACCCGGCAGCACCGAGAATTGCAGCAGAAGGTGCAGCTTGGTGCCGTCCAGCGCGTAGTTCACCACCTCGCGCTGCTGAAACAGGCGTCCTTCCCACAGATCGATGAGCTGCTCGCGGAAATGCGGTCCCATCTCGTCGCGAAACACCTCGGCGAGGCTGAGCAACAGCGTCTGTTTATCCGGCGCAGCGAACAGGTCCAGCGTGCGGCTGTTGACGTCCAGCACGCGGATTTCGCTCATGCAGCGCTCGACGAATTCCTCATGGACGTCGGTGAAAACGCGGAAGTCCTCGACGCCGCGCGCACGCACGTCGTCGATCAATCGCTTCACGCCGCTAAAATCCTCCACCCAGAGCGACACCGGCGAATGCGCGAACAGACCGAAAGCATAGTTTTCGCTCTGGGCGAGACGGCGTCGCGCCGTCTCGCGCTCGGTGACGTCCTCGATGGAGATCATCACCCGCTTCCAGCTATCCTCGTAGCCCGGCAAGACCCGGCCATGCAGCTGGACATCGAGACGCTCGCCCTTCAGCGTATAATTGACGGTGTGGCTCGAAAACATTGTCTTGCCGCTCCACAGCTGCGACAGCTCGGAGACATGGCTTTTGAAAGTATCGTCGCGCATCACCAGACCGAGGCTGACCGTCAGATGATTGAGGTCGCGCGCGCCGAACAGCGACAGCGTCTTCTGGTTCACCTTGATGATGCGGATCGATTGCGAGCATTGACGCACCCGCTCCGGATTGGCGAGCAGGAAGGTCTCCATGTCATCGACGCCTTGCTGCTGCCACTGCTGGAACAGCGCCTTCACATCGCTGAAATCCTCGATCCACAACGAGACCGGAGCAAGGTCAAACATTGCGGAGTCGTCATCGAGGATCGGTTGAGAAGACATGGCACCCTGGCAAATAGAATCGCGTGAATGAGCGACGGTATTTTAGTGCATCTCCCCCTGCGAAAAAACAACCGATGACGGCGCAGTCACGACGCGCAGACTATACGTTGTAACCTGCCGACTTCCGCGCCATGCCGTCAAATGCATCGAGCAGTTTCTCGCGCCAGACATAGATGGCGTCGTCAGGCTCCAGAAGCTGGAACCCGGAGATCGCCCGCGCCCATTGGAACGGGCCGAACACGATATAGTCGGCATAATTTGGCCGTTCGCCGCCGAGAAACGGTTGCGAGCGGAGCGTGAGCCTGACCGGATCGAGCGACTTGCGAAATGTCATGACGTCCTTGTCGCGACTGGCGGAGACCTCTTCCAGCGTCTTCTTGAAACGCGCTTCACGCGATTCCCGGAAATAGGCCTGATCGGCCGGGCGCAGATGGGCGTGAATATCGGTAAGGATGAGCGGCACCATGCCGGGGATCACCACCGCATCGCCCCACCAGTTGATCATCCGCCCCATCGCCCGGCCGCCGTCACCGCCGAACAGCGACGGCCGATCCGGATAGGTATCTTCGAGATAGGTCGCGATGGTCCAGGAATCGTTGATTGCCCGCTCGCCGTCGAGCAGCACCGGCACCTTCTCGGACTTGTGCCGGGCAATGGCGTCCTTCTCGATAAAGCGCCACGGAATCGATGTCGCTTCCAGCCCCTTATGCGCCAGCGCCATCCGCGTGCGCCAGCAATACGGACTGAAGGGGCGGTCGTCCTCGATCCCGACGAGTTCGAACAGCTGCAGTGTCATTCAGGTATCTCCCATGTTTCGGCGTCGCTGCGAGGCGCCCAAGACGGCGAGGATTCCGACACGTCCTTGACACAGTGCCGGATCGCCGCATCGCTGCGCTAAGTGGAAAGTTGGCGAAATCAACTTTCCTTGATCTCTCGATAGCGGCCCGCGACTAGCCCTTCACGACCGCCGATGTCTGGCCGAACAGAATCTTCCGTTCTTCCTCGGTCCGATTCACCGGCTGGCCGAAATTCGGATTGACCTCTTTTGCGACAGCATAAGCGCGCTGCACCGCCGGTCGCTGTGCGATCCGCTCCAGCCAATGCTTGAGATGCGGAAAGTCGTCGATGTCCTGCCCCTGGTTCTTGAACGGCACGATCCAGGGATAGCTCGCCATGTCGGCGATGGAATATTCGCCGGCGATGAAATCGCGATCGGCGAGCCGCTTGTTGAGCACGCCATAGAGCCGATTGGTCTCGTTGACATAGCGGTCGATGGCGTAGGTGATCTTTTCCTGCGCGTAGTTGCGGAAGTGATGGTTCTGCCCGGCCATCGGCCCGAGCCCGGCCATCTGCCAGAACACCCACTGGATGGCATCGTAGCGCGCGTAAAGATCGGTCGACAGGAACCGGCCGGTCTTCTCGGCGAGATAGAGCAGCATCGCGCCGGACTCGAAGACCGACACCGGCTTGCTGCCGCCTTTCGGCTCATGATCCACCAGCGCCGGAATCCGGTTGTTCGGCGCGACCGCCAGGAACTCAGGCTTGAACTGCTCGCCCTTTCCGATCTGCACCGGGATCACCTTGTAGGGCAGCCCCGCCTCTTCCAGGAAGATCGTGATCTTGTGCCCGTTCGGGGTGGACCAGTAATAGAGGTCGATCATGCGGCGGTCCTGTGGATCCAGAAGACTGTTTCGCCGCAAGTCCGCCAGAAGGCTCCCGACAAGTCAATCATTACGCGATGACAAAACGCAACACCGCCCTGCACATCGCGAATGATGCGCAGGGCGCGCAGGGAAACCGGTACAGACAGCGACTAGCGCGCCGGTGGCCCAGCCGGCGCGGGCGTGATTGTGCCGGTCACCACAGGATCGGTCGGCGACCGGCGCACGGTTCGCGTGGGCTTGGGCCGGTTTGACGCAATCATCGAACGAGGAAACAGCGACGCAATGATCTTTCCGCGCGGCTGGCTATAGGCGTTATTGATGTAGAGCGCGGATTTCTCCAAGGCATAAGTGAGTGCGGTGTCACATTGTTCCTTGCCCAGAACCGCAAGGCACGACCGGCCGATCAACCGGCTGACAACGTAGAAGTGCGGCCGGTAGGCCTCCACCCTCACTGGCACCTGATACATGTAGGTGATGAACGCCCTGAGCGCGGCCGGCTCGGCGTTCCCTTCCGCCGCCATTAGCACCGCGTAACGATAGGCGTCGCATGGATTGTTGCGATCGAAATCCAGCGTTCCTGACGCCGGAGCGGCAGGCAGCGCCATCGATGTCTCGCCGCGCGTCGCGACACACGCCATCGCCATGGAGTCGACAATGATCCACGTGTTCAGTTCAAGCGCGTCGCGGTAAAGCGGCAACAACGTCGTGACCGGACCAAGACTTGCAAAACTGAGATTGAGCAGGTCGTCGATCAGGGTGGAAGCCTGATTGACGACGCGATTGGCGGATATGGCAGCCTTCAGGCTATCGCTGAGGACCGGCACCCGACCAATCATGCGATCCCGTATCTCAACGAATTGGTCTCGATCTCGCACGCCGAATAGCGTCACGGTCGCAAGCCGAAAGATCGCGTGGTCAAGCCGTGCCAGTTTCTCGTCGAAGAACTGGCACCATTTCGGCAACTGATGGGTCGATGTCAGCACTGCGGGCTGCACCGCCCAGTCGATAATCTCCAACTCGGGCGGATGTCCTTCATAGTTGCTTTCAAAAGTCCCGGGATACAGACAACTGAACGCCTCATTGGCAACGCTCAGCGCGCCTTCCAGTGCACCTTTGATCGCAGTGCGGTCCACATCGTTGACGCCTTGCCGCTGCGCTACGGCCAGCAACACGCCGACCAGAAGATAGGACCGCAACAGACGATGCGATTTGCTGTCGGCCTTGAAAAGATAGTCCTGAATTTGATCGGCAACGCCGCCGCGCCGATCGATCTCCGCACACCCCACCAGCATCGACGCTACCAAGACAAGCGCCACCGTTCGCGCAAATATGCGCGTTGCCATTCCTGAAAACATGATCGCCCCCAAGCAATCTCTGGATTTGTAATGGGTGGAACTCGCCAGATTCCCGAAACATCCAGAAGTTGCTTTTTATCAAGCGGCAATTTCTTATGACCTTATCCACATCAATCGGGAGATGACGATCGAGAACGGCGCAACTTCGCGCAGGAGGCAACGAGCGGCGGGCCTATCGCACACATCAAACGGCAGCTGGCGCAGGCGCACAGCACGGCAAGCCATGCGCATGGTCGCGGTTGAAGCCTCCAGCCGGCCATGCATGCCGGTCTTTCATCCGCCCGGGACTCGTCCCATATTCCGGCCATGGCGAAGAAACCCGACTCTCCGAAAAAGCCCGCGAAATCAACGAAGACTCCCAAGGCGAAGCCCGGTGCGGGACGTCCCGACGTCAAGCCGATCGGACCGGCGCTGGCGGAATTGCTCAATCCCGCCATCAATCGCGGCGATGCCGGCATGGGCTCGGGCACCGGCCTGCAGCCGCCGCCGGACAATTCGCGTGACCGCCGCTCCGGCGGCGAGGCCGCGGTGCATCGCGCCCGCAAATCGACACCGAAGACATTCGAGGGCGACACCACACCGCGCCCGACACCGCTGCAGCCGTTCCCGCAGCCGGTGGTCGCGCCCTATGCACCGCGGCTGAGCGAGCAGAAGGGTCTGGAGGAAGCGCCGCAGGCCAATTACGGCACCGCGGCCTCGATCCCGACGCTCGATCCCGAACTGGCAAAACAGCTCGGCCTGCCCACGGCGGAGGATGACGAGGACACCACTCTCGCCCGTCCCGTGCGCAACAAGATGGAGGCGCTCGGCGTCAAGGCGACGGCCGATGCGCTGGAAGCGCTGATCCGCGACGGCCGCCCGGAATTCCGCAAGCAGGATGGCGGCGACAAGGTCTGGACGCCGCATCGCCCGCCGCGCCCGGACAAGTCCGAAGGCGGCGTGCGCTTCGAGCTGAAATCGCATTACGAGCCGCGTGGCGACCAGCCCACCGCCATCAGGGAACTGGTCGAGGGCATCGACCGCAACGACCGCACCCAGGTGCTGCTCGGCGTCACCGGCTCCGGCAAGACCTACACCATGGCCAAGGTCATCGAGGCCACGCAAAGACCCGCCATCATCCTCGCGCCGAACAAGACCCTCGCCGCGCAGCTCTATGGCGAGTTCAAGAACTTCTTCCCCGACAACGCCGTCGAATATTTCGTTTCCTATTACGATTACTACCAGCCCGAAGCCTACGTCCCCCGCACCGACACCTATATCGAGAAAGACTCCTCCATCAACGAGCAGATCGACCGCATGCGCCATTCGGCGACGCGTGCGCTGCTGGAACGCGACGACGTCATCATCGTCGCCTCGGTGTCCTGCATCTACGGTATCGGCTCGGTCGAGACCTACACCGCGATGACCTTCGCGCTGAAGAAGAACGAGCGCATCGACCAGCGCCAGCTCATCGCCGACCTCGTCGCCCTGCAATACAAGCGCACGCAGCACGATTTTTCCCGCGGTACCTTCCGTGTCCGGGGCGACGTCATCGACATCTTCCCGGCGCATTATGAGGACCGCGCCTGGCGCATCAACCTGTTCGGCGACACCGTCGAGAATATCGAGGAATTCGACCCGCTCACCGGCCACAAGCAGGACGAGCTCGAATTCGTGAAGATCTACGCGAATTCGCACTATGTGACGCCGCGCCCGACGCTGCTGCAGGCGATCAAGTCCATCAAGGACGAGCTGAAATGGCGGCTCGACCAGCTCAACAATCAGGGCCGCCTGCTTGAGGCCCAGCGCCTCGAACAGCGCACCACCTTCGACATCGAGATGATGGAAGCCACCGGCTCCTGCGCCGGCATCGAGAACTATTCACGTTATCTCACCGGCCGCCGCCCCGGCGAGCCGCCGCCGACCTTGTTCGAATATGTGCCCGACAACGCCCTCGTCTTCGCCGACGAGAGCCATGTCTCGGTCCCGCAGATCGGCGCCATGTTCAAGGGCGACTTCCGCCGCAAGGCGACGCTGGCGGAATACGGCTTCCGCCTGCCCTCCTGCATGGACAATCGCCCGCTCCGCTTCGAGGAATGGGACATGATGCGCCCGCAGACCGTGGCCGTGTCGGCGACGCCGGCCGGCTGGGAGCTGCAGGAATCCGGCGGCGTGTTCGCCGAACAGGTCATCCGTCCCACCGGCCTGGTCGATCCGCCCGTCGATATCCGCCCCGCGCGCACGCAGGTGGACGATCTCCTCGGCGAGGTCCGCGCCACGGCGGCGGCGGGCTATCGCTCGCTGATCACCGTGCTGACAAAACGCATGGCGGAAGACCTCACCGAATTCCTGCACGAACAGGGCATTCGCGTGCGCTACATGCACTCGGATATCGACACCATCGAGCGCATCGAGATCATCCGCGATCTCCGCTTGGGTGCCTTCGACGCGCTGGTCGGCATCAACCTGCTGCGTGAAGGCCTCGACATTCCGGAATGCGCCCTCGTTGCGATTCTCGATGCCGACAAGGAAGGCTTCCTGCGCTCCGAAACCTCGCTGATCCAGACCATCGGCCGCGCCGCGCGTAACGTCGATGGTCGCGTCATCCTCTATGCTGATCAGGTCACCGGCTCCATGGAGCGCGCGATGGCCGAGACCAACCGCCGCCGCGAGAAGCAGGTCGAGTACAATGTCGCCAACGGCATCACGCCGGAGAGCGTGAAGAAGTCCATCGGCGACATCCTCAACTCCGTCTATGAGGGCGACCGCGTGCTGGTCGAGATCGGCGACGGCGGCATGGCCGACGATGCCATCGCCATCGGCCATAATTTCGAGACGGTGCTCGCCGATCTCGAAACCCGCATGCGCGAGGCCGCCGCCGACCTGAACTTCGAGGAAGCCGCCCGCCTGCGCGACGAGGTGAAACGCCTGCGCGCGACGGAGCTTGCTGTCGTGGACGATCCCACCATCAAGCAGCGCGGCGTCGCCGCGCGCGGCGGCGCGTATCAGGGCGCGAAGAAATACGGCGACGCCGCCAACCTGCCGGCCCGTCTCGACAAGGCGGCGCAAGGCAAGGCGCGCGGCAAGTTTGCCAGCAAGGCGCGCAAGCCGACGCTGGATGAGATGGGCCCGGGCATGGAGAGCAAGATCTTCCAGCCGACCAATAGCCGCGAGTCCGGCCCCGAATTCGGACCCGCGCCACGATCGAGCGCAGGCGCACCGGGGCGGCGGGGTGGGTGGAAGAAGAAGTGAGCCGAATGGCGGCTCGCTTGCGATAGACTTCGATCCACTAGGTCGAAGTTCTTGTCCCGGACGCGATGCGGCACGAAGTGCTGCTTCGCAGAGCCGGGACCGTATCGAACTCCGATGCTCATGAAGGTCCTGGTTCTGCGCAGCGTTTGCACGCTGCAGCGCGCCCGGGACAAGAGCTATGTTCTCTCCGCCGGAACGAGCTTCGGCCACGCGACCACGGCGGGCGGGGGCTGAACCCGCCGCTCCGCCATGGCGCTCGCTGATCCCCATGCACAGCGAGAACGCGCGTCGGCCGGAAGCTTGCCCGAAAACATGGCGCGATGGTGGTCAGTATTGAACATCCGCGCGCCCTCGCACGACAGATGCAGGCATTCATTCCGGGGGTCCCTGATGTCGCTGCGCCTTCTCGCCCTGCCCGTTGCCATCCTCGCCACCGTCCCGGCCGTCCAGGCACAGCAACAAGTCCAGCAGCAGGCGCAACCACCCGCCGCATCGCCGCCGCTGACCATCGCCTGCAGCGGCCCCTTCGCCAAGGATTCCTCCCACGCCCGCCTGCAGCAGACTTTCGGTGCGCAATATGTTGCGATCCAGAAGATCGACGGCGCCGAGGGCGAGACGTTTGAAGCCAGCGTGCTCTACCGCTCGGTGCCGGACAAGCGCCTGGAAGTGACATGGACGGACGATAAAAAGCGCAGCGACCTCTCCTCCGCCAGCGTGAAGAAGCCGTCGAGCTGGACCGGCCCCGAAGGCATCCGCATCGGCATGACGCTGGACGAAGTCGCAAAGATCAACGGCCAGCCGTTCAAGCTGAATGGCTTCGAATGGGACTATGGCGGCTATGTCGTCGATCTCAAGGGCAAGCTCGCCAGCCTCCCCGGCGGCTGCGGCATGACACTCCGTTTCTCACCCGGCATGGCGCTTGATGCGAAGAAACATGCAAGCCTGATCGGCGAGAAGAAGCTGTCGTCATCGGACGCGAAGCTGCTGGCGGTGAAGCCGGTGCTGGTGAGTTGGAGCATCGGCTACGCCGAGTAGACGCGAGAGTTGCCTTGATTATGTAAGGAATATTCCTTACATTCAAGACGATTTCAGCCTTGGAGTTTCGCCATGGCCCGCAAGGTTTTCGAAGAAGTCAGCACCATCACGTCCAAGGGACAAACAACCGTCCCCAAATCCGTGCGCCAAGCGCTAGGCCTCTCCGAAGGCGACCAGATCGCCTTTCGCGTCGATGATTCCGGTGTGACGGTGCGACGTGCCGAAAGCCCCGACGACGATCCGGCCATCGCCGCCTTCCTTACCTTCCTTGCCAAAGATCTCGAAGCCAATCCTGAGAGGCTTCAGACCCTGTCGCCCGACATCGTCGCGCGTATGGCAGAGCTGACCAAGAGGATGACATTCGACCCTGATGCGCCCATCGAGGGCGACGTCGACCTCTGAGCCCCCATGATCATCAACGGATGGACGATCTTTTTTCATCCGCTGTTCGTCGATCAGCTCGCGCGCCTGACCGCAGGCGTCGAACGGGATCGCGCCAAGGACCCGGCGAACTACAACAGCAAGCCGAATGCGAAACTGCTGCATGCGATCCGCGCCATCACGCAGGAACGCATCCCGCAAGACCCGACAGATAAGCGCTATCGCCTCGGCGGCACGCTCGGCAACGACCACAAACATTGGTTTCGCGAAAAGTTCGGCAACGGTCGTTTCCGGCTATTCTTCCGCTTCGACACGAAGGCGAAGATTATCGTCTATGCGTGGGTGAACGATGAGACGACGCTGCGAACATATGGAAAGAAGACAGATGCCTATGCAGTATTCGCGGCAATGTTGAAAGATGGTAATCCGCCGGATGATTGGAATCGATTGATCGCGAACTGCAAGAAGTCGTCGTCTAGAAACTCCTAGATATGCTCGTTCACCAAGAGGGGTTGCCGATCGTTCTGCTGCGACGCACGCATCATGCAAAAGGCCGGACGCCTTGCAGCATCCGGCCCTTAAGAAGCGCAGCGATGACGATCAATGCGCCGACGATTCGCGCTGGCTCTTCACCGCGCTTGCAGCGACGGCCGGCGCGGCATTGCCCCAGCTGTTGCGGATATAAGTGAGCACGGCGGCGACCTGCGCATCGGTGAGGCGCCAGTCGAAGCCCGGCATCGCCGGCGCGGTCGGTGCGCCAGCGGTGCCGACGGCACGCGCGCCGTTCAGCACGACATGCGCCAGTGTCGCCGGATCGTCGGACTGCACGATGGCGCTGCCCGCGAGCTTCGGGAACAGATTCGTCTCGCCGGAGCCGTTGTCCTTGTGACAAACGGCGCATGCATCCTTGTAGATCGCAGCGCCAACCCGCATCGCCGCGTCGCTCGCCGCAAGCGCCTGCGGCTTGCTGCCGTCGCTCGGCTT
>WPCJ01290723.1_pt1 | contig 18161 bp, 19 predicted proteins | sample 5399831 | NCBI WGS metagenome assembly WPCJ01 (sample SAMN12869470, study PRJNA574797) | sludge metagenome | isolation source: wastewater treatment of pH10 | place: China:Beijing | collected 2019-05-20 | reverse complement strand
TCGGCCTCGACTGCTTCCTCGATGCGGCCGATTATGGCGGCGAGGCTGCCGGGTGCGGGGCCCGCAGCACCCATGTCCGACGGGCGGGTAAGGCCGGGGCTAAATTCGGAATACTCGTTCATGACCCTGCCTTACTTGCTGCGGGATTCTGTCTGGGTTGGGCTGGTGTCGCCAAGCGAGCGCATGACCCGCAGCTGAAGCTGGTGGACAAGCGATGACGACATGCTGAGCTGCGCGTCCAGCTCGGCCTTGCGTGGATTGGCCGAAGCCGTGCCCGTCGCATCGGCCTGCCCGGCGGCCATGTAATGGGCCGACGCCAGGGTTTGGGCGATGCCGATGCCGCCGCGCGCGGCCACTACGTCTGCAATATTTTCTGACATGCGCGCCTTCCACATGTCGCCGGCGAGACCCTTGCCGAAAATGCCCTCGGCATCTTTCGGCAGCATGTTCTGGATGAAGGTCTGCAGGACCATGGCCTCGAACCGCCTGAAGCTGTCCGTCCCTTCGGCAGGTCGGGAGGCGCGGGCATTGCGGACGCCTGCGAGCTCGAAAGGCGCGTCGCTTTCGCCGGCGCGGCTGAGCAGTTCGGCATGGGCCTTGCGGATGTCGGCCGGGTCGGCCGCCCGCGCCACATCGAGCACTATGTCGCTGGGGGGAGAGATCGCCAAGAAAAGAGCCTTCCACCGGTTTTTCTGTAAAGGATCATGACGCCGAAACCTTGCCGCAGGCTGACGTGCGTTCGTTCAGCCGCGGGTTTGTTGCTGTTCGATGAGATCGAGCAGCGTGCGTTCTTCCATGTGGCGCTCGTCGGCCCGGCGGGCCTGCCGGTAGGCGCGTTCCACGATGTTGGTGCGGGCCGTGGCAGAGGCCAGCTGCGCTGCCTCGGCGCCCGCCTTCTCGCGCTCTTCATCAGCCCGCGCCAGAGCGTCGGAAATCCTGCGGTTGTAGACATCGGGAAAGAGGGCGGAGAGCGAGCCGGGCGCATCGAAGCCGGCGGCAAGCTCTTCTGCGTCGCGCTTCGCCGCTGCCGATGCCGCCAGATGCATGGCATGGCGCATCTCGTGCAGGGCGGTGAGCTGTTCCTGTACCTTGACGAGCTTTTTCAGGCGCTGGGTGCGTGGTGCCATGCGCGTTACCTTGCAAGGGTCATGCCGAGGAAACCGTCGGCGAACAGGGACAGCATGGTCGAGAAGGCGAAGTAGAATAGGATCAGTCCGCCGGCGACCACGAAGGGGAGCGAGATGAAGTAGATCGGGATCTGCGGGGTCAGCTTGTTGACGAAGCCGATAGTGAGGTTGACCAGAATGGCATAGGCGATGAAGGGGCTGCCCAGCCGCAGCACGAGGAAGAAGCTCTCCGACACCGTGTCGGCCACGTCGATCAGCGCCGCCTGCGGGTTGAAGAACACGTTGACCGGCGCGATCGAATAGGAGGCGATGAGGGCGCGGATGATTTCCTGATGGAAGTCGAACACGAACAGGAGAAGCAGCGCCGACATTGAGATGAGGGCGGCAAGCGGCCCCTGCGGATCGGCCTCCTCGATCGCCGTGCCGCCCATGCTGTTGAACCCCATCAGCATGGCGATGGCGGTGCCGATGAAGCGCATCGCTTCCATGTAGAGCCGGGTCAGCGCGCCGATCAGGCCGCCCACCAGCAGCTCCGAGACGATTATCGGCGCGAGGATGGACGGACGCACATCGACGAAGGGGTGGATGCGATCCCACAGGAAGGCGAGCAGGGCGATGGTGACGGCGACGGCGGTGAACAGGCGCACCTGCATGGGCACGCGCGCGCTGGAGAAGCCGGGCATCACCATCATGCACGCGCCGATGCGGCAGAAGGCTAGGAAGGCCGCCAGTATGGCGGTCTGGCTGAGATCGGCAAGACCCGTCATGGACCCGTTCCGGGCAGGGGTGGGGGTACAGCCCCGGTCACGCTCACAAGTGCCTCAAGCGGGTCACGAAATCGTCCCCAGCACGCGGATTTCGACGCCCCGCGCGATCTCGACATGGCTGAGCACCGGCAAGGTCGGGTAGAGGCGCTCGATGATCATGCGCACATAGGGGCGTGCGTCGGGCGCGGTGACCAGCACGAAACGCTCGCCGGCCTCCAGATGGCTGCGGATCGCCTTGGTGGCGTCCTGTCCGAATTCCTCGAGCTGGCGCGGGTCGATGTCGAATTCGCGGATTTCGCCCTTGGCGTCGCGCTTGAGGCTCTGGTGGAAGGCGAGGTCCCAGCGGTTGCCGAGCCGCAGCACCTTGAGCACGCCGCCTTCGGACAGGTCGCCGCAGATCTGCTGGGCCATGCGGATGCGCACATGCTCGACGATCTGCTCGGTGCGGCGGATATGCGGCGCGATCTCGGCGATGGCCTCGATGATGAGGTGCAGGTTGCGGATCGACACGCGCTCGGCCAGAAGCAGCTTCAGAACCGCCTGCAGGCCCGGATAGGAGAGGTGGGTGGTGCAGATCTCGTCGGCAAGCTTGCGATATTCCGGGTCCTGGCGTTCCAGAAGCGCCTTCATGTCCTTGTAGGAAAGAAGCTGCGGCAGGTTGTTGCGCACCACCTCGGAAAGGTGGGTGAGCAGCACCGACATGTTGTCGGCGAAGGTGAAGCGCTCGCGCTTCAAATCCTCGGCGAAGGTTTCCAGCACTGAATAGGCGCGCATGCCGAAGGCCGGTTCCTTGACCTCCTCGCCCGGAATGTCGGGCAGGGTGCGGTTGCCCAGCAGCACCATGATCTCGCCGACGCGCATCTCGTATTCGGCCACCACCGTGCCGTGGATCTTGATCTGATAGCTCTTGGGCGGAATGGCGAAGTCATCGGTCAGCCGCACTTCGGGCACCACGAAGCCGTATTGCTGCGCGAACTTCTTGCGCATCTTGCCCATGCGGAAGGCGAGTTCCTGATGCGAGGTGAGCAGCCGCGTCGAAAGCTGCTTGCCGATCAGCAGCTCGATCTCGGCGGTGGCGAGGGAGGCCTTGACCGAGTTCTTTTCCTCGTCGGCCTTGGCGGCGGCCTCGGTCCTGCGGGCGTTCTCCTCGGCGGCCTCTTCGCGCTTCTGGCGCATCGGGATGACGTAGCCGAGCCCGGCCATGGCGCAGGCCAGCACCAGGAAGGGGAACAGCGGCAGGCCGGGCATCAGGCCGAGCAGGGCCAGCAGCGAGGCGGCGACATAGAGCGCGCGCGGGTAGGCGCCGAGCTGGCCGAACACGGCCTGGTTGGCCGAGCCGCGCGTGCCGCCCTTGGAGACCAGCAGGCCGGCGGCCAGCGAGACGATCAGCGCCGGAATCTGGGTGACGAGGCCGTCGCCGACCGAAAGCTTGATGAACACGTCGGCGGCCTCGCCCATGCTCATGCCGTGGCGCAGATAGCCGATGGCGATGCCGCCGACGATGTTGATGGCGGTGATGATGAGGCCGGCGATGGCGTCGCCGCGCACGAATTTCGACGCGCCGTCCATGGAGCCGAAGAAGGAGGATTCCTCTTCCAGTTCGCGCCGGCGCAGCTGCGCGGTCTTGTCGTCGATGGTGCCGGCGGAAAGGTCGGCGTCGATCGACATCTGCTTGCCGGGAATGGCGTCGAGGGTGAAGCGCGCGCCGACCTCGGCGATACGCGTCGCGCCCTTGGTGATGACGATGAAGTTCACCACGATCAGGATCAGGAACACGATCAGGCCGATGACGAAGTCGCTCGACATGACGAGCCTGGAAAAGCCCGAGATGACGTGGCCCGCCGCATGCGTCCCTTCGTTGCCGTGCGAGAGGATGACGCGCGTCGTGGCGATGTTGAGCGACAGGCGCAGCATCGTGGCGATCAGCAGGATGGTCGGGAACGAGGAGAAGTCGAGCGGGCGCTGGATCCATAGCGCGACCATGAGGATCAGCACCGACAGCGCGATGGAAAAGGCCAGCCCCATGTCGATCAGGAAGGCGGGAATCGGCAGGAACAGCACTGCGAGAATGACGACGATGCCCAGCGCGAAGAAGATGTCGCGGCTGTTCTTGCCGGCGCTGCCGGATATCGCTGTTTCTGCCAGGGCCACCTGCTTCTCCACATTCCATGCCCGCCGGCGCGCAGTTCGGGCGCTGCAACCTTAGAAGGCGAAGCTTGTGCGAGAATGGGAGGGCGAAGGTGGAAACCGCCCCGCCGGTCCGCTATAGACCGCGCCTTTGCGATGGAAAGCACAGGAGGCGTCATGAACGGGCAGGATGACAAGGATCATTGGACGCGGGTGGCGGCGGACTGGATCCGCTGGGCGCGGGCGCCGGGGCATGACGCGTTCTGGGCCTATCGCGATGCGCTGCTGGCGTTCATCGGCAGCGGCACAGGCGATGTGCTCGACGTAGGCTGCGGCGAGGGCAGGGTGTCGCGCGAATTGAAGGCGCTCGGCTATCGGGTGACCGCCCTCGATCCGGTGGCCGAGATGATCGAGGCTGCCCGGCAGGCGGATTCGGCCGACGTCTATGTGGTGGCCGGCGGTGATGCGATACCGTTCGAGGACGGGCGTTTCGACAAGGCCGTCGCCTACAATGTGCTGATGGACGTGCAGGACGTGCCGGCCACGGTGAAGGAAATCCGCCGCGTGCTGAAGCCGGGCGGCGAGCTGATCGTTTCGCTGGTGCATCCCTTCCGCGACCGTGGCCGCTTCGCGGGCCCCGAACTGGACGCCCCGTTCATGCTGGAAGGCAGCTATTTCGGCATCGAGCGCTTCGAGGGCATGGAAGAGCGGGATGGGTTGCGCATGGATTTCGCGGGCTGGTCGCAGCCGCTCGAATCCTATGCGGCGGCGCTCGAAGATGCCGGGCTGGCCATCACGGCGCTGCGCGAGCCGTTGCCGGCGCCGGAGACTGCGGGCCTTCAGCGCTACAATCGCATCCCGCTGTTTCTCTGGCTCAAGGCCCGGCCGCTGGCAGGCTGACGCGAGGGGCATTCCCGGACGGCACGGTCAGTGCAGGTCGATCGGACCCTTGGGTGTGACGATGGCCTGCTGTGCGCTGGTCTGGCGCTCGATCATGCGGCGCACCCGCGGCCGTTCCGAGCCGCTGTGCAGCGCCCGGATGCGCTCGGAGATCTCCGCATCGGCAAAGGTGGCGCGGGTGTTGTGGCGCACATATTCCAGCCAGGTGGGCGTGTGGTAGCTCTCGATCCAGATGTCGGGGTTCTCGAGATCGCGCGCCAGCGTCCAGTTGCGGGCGCCGTCGCGGCGGCGGATGCGGCCGCGCTCGGCCATCAGCTCGATGAATTCGGGCAGGTCCTTTTCCCTGATGACATATTCGATCAGGATGGCGATGGGGCCGCTGCGCGGTTTCAGGTCGAGCGACAGGAGCGGCTCGGTCCAGCGGTTGAGCGGATCGAGGTTCATCGTCGTCAGTTGCGGCAACGGCACGGCGAAGCCGAGGGCGCCGCCGACCAGCATGGAGATGGAGGAGGCGATGAGCGCCGCTTCGACGCCATGCGCTTCGGCCACCACGCCCCATACCCAGCTTCCAAGCGCGATGCCGCCAAAGGTCGATGTCTGGTAGATGGAAAGCGCCCGCCCCACCACCCAGCGCGGGGTAGACATTTGCACCGTGATGTTGAAATGCGACAGCGCCAGCACCCAGCAGGCACCGCCGATCAGCAGGCCCGCGGCGGTAAGCCAGGCATTGGAGCTGAGGGCCGCGGTCAGCGCGCAGATCGAGAAGCCGATGAAGGCACAGCGCACCATCACCTCGCTGGCGAGCATCTGGCGCAGCCGGCCGCTGAGCAGCGCGCCGACCACCGCGCCGAGGCCGAAGGCCCCCAGCATGATGCCGTAGGTGAGCGGGCCACCCCTGACCAGATCGCGTGCAACCAGCGGCAGCAGCGCCAGGATCGAGCCGCTGGTGAAGCCGAATACGGACGACCGCAACAGGACCTTGCCGATATTGGGCGACATGGCGACGTAGCGGATGCCGGCACCCATCGCCGCTCCCAACGTCTCGCGCGGCAGCCTGGAGGCCGTGAGGTTCGGCTGCCACCGAGACAGGACGGTGAGCAGCGCCACATAGCTGGCGGCATTGACGGCGAAGGCGGCGGCGGCACCGGCCGCCGCGACGATGATGCCGCCGATGGCCGGGCCTACCGAGCGGGTCAGGTTGAAGCCCATCGAGTTCAGCGCCACGGCCGCCGGCAGGTCCTCGCGCGGCACCATGTCTCCCACCGATGCCTGCCATGAGGGATTGTTGAGGGCGGTGCCGCAGCCGATCATGAAGGTGAAGGACAGGAGCAGCCAGGGTGTGATGAGGCCCTGGTAGGCGAAAATGGTGAGCAGCACCGACACGAGCAGCATGAGGCCCTGCGCCACAAGCATTACCTTGCGGCGGTCGAAACTGTCGGCAATGGCCCCGGAGACGAGCGAGAACAGCATGATCGGCAGTGCCGTCGAGGCCTGGACCAGCGCCACCATGTTGGAGGAGGTGGTGATGGAGGTCATCAGCCATGCCGCGCCGACGCTCTGGATCAGCCCGCCGAAATTGGAGGCGAGGCTGGCTGTCCACACTGCGCGGAAAATACCGTGCCGGAAAGGGGCGAGGGTCGAGCTCTTATGCGTGCCGTTTTCGTCGTCGATCAAGCGTCTCGTTCCGCCATTGGCGGACCTCTTCAATCCGGATTGTTCGTCGCCAATATGGAGCGGGGCCCGGTTCGGAGAAGGCCTGTGCCTAACAAGGATGCGTCGCGCCGCGCTGTCAAGTGCCGGGGCAGGTGGCGGCAGGCGTGGACCGGTGCAGGGGCCGGAACTGGTCTAGAAACCGTTTTCGACGCGCTCGAAGATGACGTTGGCGAAGGCGGAAATCTGGCTGCCGACAAAGGGACCGGACAGCGCCACCACCAGCATGATGGCGACGATCTTGGGCACGAAGGTGAGGGTGATTTCCTGGATCTGGGTCAGGGCCTGCACCAGGGCGATGCCGATGCCGACGATCATGGCGACCAGCACCACGGGCGCGGAGGCGACGAGCACCGTCCACACCGCATATTGCATGATGTCGAGCGCATCGGCTTCGTTCATGGCTTCAGCCCGGTCCTCCGCTCCGGGGCTCGCATGCCCCAGGCGTTCCTACGCCGGCGTTTCTCCGGTTTCCCCGTCCGAATTGCCGGCCGGCGGCGCGCTGATGCTGACGCCGGGGCCGATGAGCACCTGGGTGCCGTCCTCCAGGATGCCGACCATGCCGTCGGAGAAGATGCGCACCTCCTTGACGATACCGGAAACCTCGCCGTCGAGGGAGCTGATATGATGGCCGATCAGGTCGGTGGCCTGTGACAGGCTGGATGCCTGCAGGATCTGGTCCAGCTTGGTGTTGGCCTGCATGGACTGCTCCACCTGCGAGAAAGTGGCGAGCTGGGCCACATACTGGGTGGAATCCATCGGCTGGGTGGGGTCCTGGTTCTTCATCTGGGCGATCAGCAGCCGCAGGAAGGAATTGTAGTCCACCATGGCCTTGGACCGGGCGGAGGCAGCCTGGTTGGCGCCATTGGGGATGGAGGTGGTCATGTCGACGTTCATGGTCATCAGGCTCCCACGGCTATCGGTTCGCGCTCGTGCAACTCCCGGTCGCGGCCGCCCCGCAGGGCGGCCTCCTCGATCGGATAGAGGGCGCGGATGGCCTTCAGCGCGCCATAGACATCGCCTTCGCCGACCATGCGGTCGACCTGCTTGAGGCTGGCAAGGATCTGCTCGTCCTTGAAGCTGGCCAGGAGCAGCGGCAGCGACTTGCGGAACATGTCGCGGGCATCCGGCGCGCCTTGCGGGTTCATCAGCATCACCTGAAGGATGAAATAGAGCTGGCGCAGCGGCGTGCTGGCGTCCTCCGGCTGGAGCACGTGGTTCTCCAGCAGGAACTGGACATCGTTCATCAATTCGATCGTGACCTTGCGGTCCGGGCGGATGACGGCGCCGTTGATGTAGATCTTCTCATTCGCCTTCAGGGAGAGCTTGAGGGTGCTCTTCATTGGATGCCGTCCCGGATGATCTGAGAGATTTCGATGATGCCCTGGAAATCGGTCGTCCGGCCCTGGCGGATGTCCTCGGCCTCGCGCAGCACCCACAGGCCGATCGAGATGAGGTTGGCGCGCAGTTCCTTCGGCAGGGCGTTGTCGCTGGAGCCGAGGTCTTCCAGGAGCGTGGCCCACACGCGCGCCGTGAAATGGAGAGCCTCGACGGCCTCGCGGGTCTCGGGACCGGCGGCGGCCGCCGCCGTCAGCATGTCGATGGAACGGCTCAGCAACTGGTGCTCGCGGTCCCTGGCGTCGGCCACCGAGTCGGTCTGAATGTCGGCGTAGGAGAATTGGTACATCGCAAATCCGCCCCGTCAGGTGAGGTAGTTCAGCAGGCTGAGCTGCTGGATACGCGCCGTCAGCGCGAAGGAAGTCTGGATATGGGCCATCAGGTCGTTGACGCGGTTGGCGGCCTCGTAGGGGTCGACGCCTTCCAGGTCGATGATGTGCCGCTCGAACAGGTCGATCTGCGTGTTGATGCGGGTGCTGGCTTCCGAAACGCGGTTCTGGATGATGCCGGTCTGCGACTGCAACTGCCCGAGATCGGCGATGGCCTCGCCGGCGAGAGCCTGCGCGCGCCTGGCCACGGCCGACTTGGCCTCCTCGCCAAGATTGCCGGAGAAGGCCTCATAGGCCAGCACGGCGGCCATGGCGGCCTTGCGCAGCCCTTCGTTGTTGGCGCTGACCGAGGCCGGGGTCGTCTCGTTGAGGGCGATGCGGCTGACGATGGTCTGGTCGGTGGCGTTCGACCAGTTGGCCTCCCAGCCGGCGCCGAGGAACTGCGGCTCGACGAGGTCGGTTATGAAGGATTCGATGTCCGCCGCGGAGATGTCGGCGGCGGCTGGGTCGTCCTTGGTGAAGCCGAAACGGGCATGAAAGGCGGCGTCGAAGGCCGCCTTGGCCGGCGAGGCCGGGTCGAGGTAGTCCTCGACCGGGCGCACATCGGTGTTGGTGCCGGCGAACAGATATTCGCCGTTCATGCTGGAATTGAGGATCGTGGTCAGCGATTGCAGCATGGTGCTGCCGCTCTTGGCGGTGACGCTGTCGGGCGAATCGCCGGCGACGGCCACGGTGAGCGCATTGACGAGATCCTGTGTGACCGAGACGATCTGGCCGAGCGAATCCTGCGTCGACTTCAGGCGTGCGGACACCAGCGCGTTGGAATCGACCAGCGCGTTCAGGCGGTCGAGATCGCGGTGGAAATTCACCACCTGCGCGCTTCTGGCCCCCAGTGCGAGACCGGTATCGGCGACCCTGCCCGAGTCCATCTCCTTCTGGGCCTTGACCAGATCGATCTGCATGCGCGTCTGCGAATAGCGCATCGCGTTGGAGATGGCGGCGGAGGAGACGGAAACTGCTTTCATGGCAGGTCCTAGACGGCGTTCAGTAGCGTTTTCAGCATCTCGTCCACCGTGCTGAGCAGACGGGCGGATGCCTGGTAGGTGTGTTCGAGGTCGAGCATGAGCGACATTTCCATGTCGATGTTCACGCCCGTGGCGTTGGACAGGGCCTCGGCGGTGCGCGCGGCCAATGCTTCCTTGGTGTCGGCAGACGTCGTCGCCTGCTGGCGGGCATTCTCCAGCCAGCCGATGGCGTTGGCGGAATAGGCGGTGACGCTGGCAGCGGCGGTGATGCCGGCGGCGGGATGGAACGTCATCGGCTGGTCGAGCCTGTCGCCCAGCGCGATCAGCCGGTCCGCGAAGGAGGCCGTGCCTCCCGTGTTCGCCACATAGGCGGCGCCGTTGGCACCGCCGTCGCGCAGCAGGTTGACGTTGCCGCCCTGGTCGGGATCGAAAGCGGCATTGATCGAGATCTGTCCGGCAAGGCCGTTGACCAGGGTGCCGGGCACGCCCGGCGCGCCGGACCAGGTGAACAGGCCGGCTGCGTCCGGCAGCGGCGGCGCGGTTTCGGCGAAGGCGCCGATGAGGCCGCGGGCGATCTCGTCGAGCTGTGCCTGCATGGTGACCGAGGTGCCGTCGCGCAATTGCAGCAGGCCGGCCAGCTTGCCGGAAGCCTCGCCGGTGCTGCCGGAGACCGGCACGTTGTCGATATAGACCGTGGCGCCCGCCATGCCCGGCGCGTAGGCCGGCGAGGGCGTAAAGCTTACCGGGCGCGCCACCGTCTCGAACATGGTGACGCCGCCCGTGGTGGTGATGACCATGTCGTTGTCGGTGCGCAGGTGGGTGGTGACCGGCACATGCTCGGCAATCTTCTTCAGAAGCGCGTCGCGCTTGTCGAGCGCGTCCGAAACGTCGGTGCCGGTGCGGGTGCCGGCAACGATCGCCTTGTTGACGCTCTCGAACTGGGCCAGCAACTGGTTGAGCTCGCCGACCGAGGTCGCGATCTGGCTGTCGATATCGGCGCGGAAGGCCTGGATGGCTTCGGTGCCGCTGTTGAGCGAGCGCACCGCCTGTCGGGCCGCGTCGATGACCGTCGCGCCGACATTCGGGTTCGACGGCGTGGTGGCGTAGAGTTGCAGCGCATTGTGCAGCTTGCCGATGGCCGTGGAGGCGGAGCCGGCATTGTCGACGCCGTTGACGGCGAGCTGCAGCCGGTCGAGCCCGCTCGACAGGATGCTCTGGCCGCTCCAGGCCGACAGGGCGGAGAGGTTCTGGCGGAAAAGCTGCTGGTCGACGGCCCGCTGGACGACGACCATGCGCGCCCCCGGCGCATTGGAAACGACCTGGGCGATGCGGCGCGAATAGTCCGGATTGGAGGCATCCGCCACGTTGCGCGTCACAACATTGGTCTGGCGCGACGTCGAAAGAAGCGCCGATTGTGCGATGCTGAGTGCGGATGACAGCGACATGCTAAAGGTTCACGGCTGGCGCCGCCTTATCTCTTGAGGTTGACGAGGACGTCCATCAGTTCCGAGCCGGTCTGGAACACCTTGGAATTGGCCGTGTAGCTGCGCTGCGCGGCAATCATGTCGGTCAGTTCCTCGGCGATATCGACGTTGGAATTCTCCAGCGCGCCCGAGACGATGGACCCGCGCGACTCGCTGTCGGCGCGCCCGATGGTGACGGGACCGGAATCGCCGCTGACGGTGAACACGTTGCCGGGCAGGACGGTGAGGCGGTCCGGGCTCGGCACCTCGGCCAGCGGAATCGTGTAGAGGGCCAGCGTGGTGCCGTCGCTGTAGAGGGCATAAACGGTGCCGTCGCGGCCGATTTCCACCTTCTCCACGGAAGTGGCCGGGTGTCCGTTCACTTCGCCGATGGCCTTGAACTCGCTGCCCACCTGCTTGAGGCTGGACAGGTCGAGGTTGAGGGCCGCGCCGTTGGGCACGGTCAGCGCCAGGGTGCCGGCGCCGGCAAGCGTTCCATCCGGGTTGAAGTTCAGGGTCGTGGTGCCGAGCGGCCCGTTCGCGTAGGGGAAGGAGCCGCCGGTCGCGGCATCGTCACGGTCGAACACCGACACTTCCCAGCTATCGGGGCCGGTGCTGGTGAAATACACGTCCAGCGTCTTCTGGTTGCCCTGCGTGTCATAGACGACGAGGGACGATTTCGCCGTGTACTGGGCGCTGGCGCCGTTTGCGGAGGGCAGGTCCCCGGCTGCGACCGGGGTTGCGCCCGATGGCAGGCTGCCGTGATAGGCGCCCTGCGTGCTTGCCTCGGGATCGGAACCTGCCTGCGGGATCGTCACCGGAACGAGGCCGCCATAGTCGCCGACGCCGCCGGTCGGGGCCGTGCCGTATTCATAGGCCATGAGCTGGAAGCCGCCGGCATTGACCAGCCGGCCCATCCCGTCGGGCACGAAGGCCCCGGCGCGGGTGAGGAAATTGGTGCCGCTGGGGTCCTGCACGACGAAGAAGCCGTTGCCGTCCACGGCCAGATCCGAGGCCGAGGTGGTGTATTTGTGGATGCCCTGCTTGCTGATCGAATTGATGACCGTCGTGGTCACGCCGCCGGAGGTGTAGCTGCGCCCGGTGTTCGGCATGATCATGGACGAGAATTCGGTCGAGGCGCGCTTGTATCCGGTGGTGTCGGAATTGGCGATGTTGTCGGCCGTGGTCGCCAGCCGGCTTGATTGGGCAGCCATGCCGGAAACGCTGGTCCGCATCATTCCATAGAGGCTCATCGAGACGTCTCCTCAGATCCACCTTGTGTGGGAAACAGGATAGGCCGTCTGTCTTGCGCGAGGCTGGTGCGGGCCTCGGTGCCCATCACAGAACGAGCCGGTAGCCGAGGAAGCGCTTGGACTCGATCGGATCGTGGCCGAGCCTCTCGCGCAGCTTCTTGCGCAGCTTGGAGATGTGGCTTTCCACCACGTTCTCCTCGACCTCGTCGTCGAAGATGCCATAGATGGCGTTGAAGACCTGGGTCTTGGTGACGCGCCGGCCGCGATTGGCGGCCAGGAATTCCAGGATGCGGCGCTCGCGGCGTGGCAGCGGCAGCGGCTGGCCGTCGATTTCGGGGTCGCGCCCGTCCATGAAGATGCGCATGCGGCCGACCTCGGTGTAGTCCGGTTCGGTCTCGGCGCGGCGGCGGATGGCGGAGATGCGGGCGAGGATTTCGCGGATGTGGACGGGCTTGCGCACCACGTCGTCGACGCCGCTTTCGAACAGTTTCAGCGTGTTCTCCAGCGAGTTCTGTTCGCTGAGCGCGATCACCGGTGCGCCGGTGCGGCCCCTGATCTGGCGCGGCGAGATGCTGCCCTCGCGGCAATCGCCGATGAGGAAGGCGCTGACGCAGCGCAGATCGTCTTCCGCCGCGCTCGACACCCATTCGTCGAACTCGGTCGGCGCGAAACCAGTGCAGGCTACGCCTTCCCTGTCGAAAAGTGAGTTGAAACCCGCAGTTACGAGTTCGCGTTCGTCTACGACCACGATCATCGGCCCGCCTTCCGAATCAATTCATTAACCCCTTGGAAAGGGTTAACGGCGGGCCGGAATCCTGACCAACCGTCAATTTTTATGGCCATGATTTTGGGGAGTGGACAAACGCTCTGGTTGTAGGCGGTTCCGCTTGTTTCTATGTCGTTCGGGAGGTTTTCATGCCGGACAGGGTGGCCTGGCTACAATTCACGGCCGGCAGAAGGCGCGGGCATTGTCCGTCCACTTGCCGAACCCGACCGCCACCATGTTGGCGATGACGCGGCATACATAGACCTTTTGCGCGGGGTCGTTGTCGGGGCCGGCATGGTAGCGGGCCACGGCCATCGACCATGTCGTGTGGCGGGCATGGAGGCTGGCAAGGAAGCGGGCGGCGTAGTCGACATTGCGGCGCGGATCGAGCATGTCCTCGACGCCGCGGAAATTGCCGGCATGATAGTGGTGGTTGACCTGCATGCAGCCCAGATCGATCAGCTTCCGGCCCTGCCGCCGGGCGTCGTTGAAAGCCGCCACCGCTTCCGCCCGGCTTTTGGGAAACAGGGCTTTTCCTTCTATATTCAAGGCGTTGGGCTGGAGGCTGCCTTTCCTTCCGGTTTCCGTCAGGCCGATGGCGTAGAGAATGCCGGCGGGGATGCCGTAGCGTTCCGAGGCGCGCAATATCTCCCGTTCGCAGGCATTGGCAGAAGCTTTGGCCGGGAGCGCCGGAAAGCTAGATGTAAAGGCCGCCGCCGCTATCGCCGCGAGAAGACGATGGCGGATGCGCGCTGGTTTCGCTGTCATACGCGGTGCCTCCGGATGCATGTCGTTCCCCTTGCGAGCCGCCCCCGCTGCCTGACTGGCCGGGCTGGAACGCCGAGCCGTCGCGGCCGGCAAAGCCTGCCGCATCCGCGCGCGCGGCCGGCGTTGCCGTGCCCGAAGGCGGCAGCACCGTGACCTTGGCGATGTCGAAACCGAGATCGCGCATGGAGCGGACGATGGTTTCACTGTCGGAGGACAGGTGGCGCCATGCCTCCTGGGTGTCCGGCGCGATTTCAATCGAGAGTTGATCTCCCGCCAGATGGAGGCGGGCGCTGACCATGCCAAGCTCCGCCGGGTGCAGCTCGATCCTGAGCGTATGGGCCGGGGCGGCGTTTTTTTGCGCCCAAGAAGCTGGCAAGGCGGGGGCGGAAACGGCCTGTTTCAAGCCTTCGTCGCCGGCGATCGATGCCACCAGTCCCGCCAATGTCGGGTCGGAAGCGAGGGGTGCGGGCGCTGCGAAACTCTGCGCTGCCGTCACCGTTACACGCGGAACGGGCTCCTGCCGGGGGCGCGCATCCGCACGCGGACCGGGCGTGGCCGGGTCGTCGGCTTCGGCCTGCGGCCGGAGGCTGACGGGCAAATCCGGTTCCGGCTGGCTTTCGGCCTGCATGCCGGCTGGTGTGGCAGCTGGCGAAGCCGGTTCGCTCATGGCCGGCTTCTCCGCTCCGGGGAAGGTCCTGAAGGCTTTTGCCTCGTTCGGGACCGGATGTCCGGAGCGGCCGTCGATCATTGCCGGAATGGCGGCGGTTTCCGGCCGCTGCGGCAGCGGATCCTCCGGGACCATCTCCTCACCGTTGGTGTTGTCGGCGGGAGAGGCGGCGCGTTCCATTTCGCGCCAGCTCATCAGCAGCGGCAGGCGCTCGGCAACGGGCGGTGCCATGCCGGGCATCGCGCCGGCGCGGGTGCTGTCTTCTTTGTCGTGCCGTGCCTCGTCACGGTGGACCGTGCTTTTGTCGCCGTCGTCGGATGGGCCGTGGACGGCCATTTTCCTGCCGGTCCCGGTTTCAGCGCGCCTGCCCGGGTGGCGGTCGAGGACTTCGCCGAAATCGGTGGTGTCTTCCTTGCCGCCGTGTCGGCCGGCTGTCGCCTGGGGGGCGGCGACGGTCAGGGCCTGTGCGATGCTGACACTCATAGCGGTGCGGTCCCCAGCAACTGGTCGATCTTGTCGATCGTGCGGCGCATGTTGGCGATGGCCTCGTCGGTCTGGTCCGGCTTCGTCGCCACGGGTCTGTCGGCGGCGACCGCCGGTGCCGGGGCAGCCGGCTTCGCTTCCGGCTCCGGCATGATGCCTTCGACCAGAGGCAGTTCCGCCTCGTCCTGCGGCGAAACCGTCTCGGGCGTCGTGGCCTGCAGGGCTGCCGGCTCGGCCTTCGGTGCGGGATCATCGGAAAAGACACCGGCAGGCGGGGCCACCACCTCGCTGGTGATGGCGCGCGCCGCATCGAGCAGCATGCGGTCGCCGGGAGAGAGCTTGTCGCGGTCGATTCCGCGCAGCTTCTCGGCCAGGTCCCTCACCGGCTCGCCCGTCACGTTGGACAGGCCGGAATAGAGCAGGGTGCGCGGGTCGTCGCCGCTGCTGGTCCCGCCATCGCCGAGCCTGGCCTTTGCGGCGGCGAAAGCCGACAGGTCGCTCAACCCCTCGATGGCGGCGCTGCGGGCGATACGCAGCCAGATAACCCGCCCGCGCTCCGTATCCATCAGCGACACGATGCCGGCCAGCCTGTCGCGCCCCATGGCAGGGTCGAGCGCCACCGCGCCGGCGACGAAAGCGTCGGCGAACTGGCTGGCATAGGGCGAATGCAGGAAGCGGGCCACATATTGCGTGGAGGCTTGCGAAAAGCGTTCGGCGTCCGCGGCCGTCGCGGCAATGGTGATCGAGCGGCGCAGGGCCGCTTCCTCCACCAGCGTCCCGGGGGCCAGAAGCCGTGCCTTGTCGAGCAGGCCAAGGGCCGTGGCGGGAGCCTCGCGTGCCAGCAGCGAGCCCTTCACCAGCGCCACGAAAGTTGCGATGTCGTCGGGAAGGGCAGTCAGGTCGAGGCTTTCAAACGCCTTCAGCGCGGTGGCCGGGTCGCCGTCCAGGTATGCGATCACGCCAGTGGCCAGCGCCTTGTCGCGGTCGTCGAGCTGGAGGCGGGAGACGGCGGTCTGCAAGGTAACGGGATTGCCGCCGCTCATGCCGTAGACGAGCAAAGCGCGGAAGTTGCGCGGCTCGGCGAAGTCCGCCGTGGCGGCCTTGCGCAGGCGCGCGTCGGTGAGTTCCAGCAGCTTGCCCTGCATGGGCAGGGCCGCATGGTCGCCGGCCGCGATGCGGTCCTGCACCAGTTGCAGCGAACGCACGAGCTGATAGGGCTGCAAGCCTTCGCTCGGCGCCGCGGCCTGCGCCGGCAGGGCGAGCCAGAGGCCGGCGAGTGAACAGCACAGGGCGAGGCGCCTCATCCTTGCGTCTCCAGCAGGATGGCGATGCGGCGGTTGACGGCGGCCAGCGGGTCGGCCTTGTTCCTGGGCTCGCGGTCGGCGAAGCCGGACACTTCCTTGATGCGGCTCTCGTCGACGCCGCCGCGCACCAGCATATAGTAGGCGGCATGGGCGCGGGCGGTGGACAGGCGCCAGTTGTCATAGGCGGCGCTGCGGAAGGGGCGGGCGTCGGTGTGACCCTGGATGGATAAAAATCCTTTCTGCTCCTCGAGGATCTTGCCGATCTTCTCCATGGCGATGACGAGCTCGCGCCGGGGCAGCGCCGAACCGATCTCGAACATGCCGAAGTCGAGCTGGTCGGTGATCGAGAGGATGACGCCGCGATCCGTGGCTTCCACCGATATGCCGTCGCCGATCTTGTCGCCGGTCCCGAAGGCCTGCGCGATCTGCTCGCGAATGTCCGCTGCGGCCTGCCGGGTCTTCTGGCTGGGCTCGGCCGGTGCGGGCTTGTCTTCGCGCGGTTCAATCTCCGTCTTCGGGGCCTCGGCCGCCTCCAGGATGCGGTTCACTTCCTCCACGACGGTTGCGGGCTCGGCCTGCTTGGCCGGCTCGGCAGGCTCCGCCTTGTCCTGTCCCTCGGATTTCGGACCCTCGGCGCTCGCCTCGGCCATCGGGTCGGTCATCTGCTGCGACCAGAAATCGGGCGCGAACGGATCGCGGTAGAATTCGCCGCCGGAGGCGCCGGAAGCAGGCCCGGAATTCTGCGCGCCGCCGTCGCCCTTCTCGCTGACGTTCTGCAGCCGACCGGTATTGGCGGCAATCTCGGCGAGCACCGCATAGGGGTCGGCGAACAGCTTCTCGTCCGCCGAAAGCGTCGGCGCACCGGCGCTTTCCAGCTCGTTCTGTTCCTTCACGGAACCGGCATTGCCTTCGCCGTCCGTGCCGATCTTGGCCAGGGCTTCCAACGGGTCGTTTTCCGCCCGTCCGGAAGAGGCGGGGCCATCGCCGAGATCCTCCAGCCCCTTGCGGCTGGCATTGCGGTCGATCAGCTTGATCGGGTTGAAGTAGCTGGCCACCGCGGCGCGGGTCTGTTCATTGGCGGCGTTGATCAGCCACATGACCAGGAAGAAGCACATCATGGCCGTCATGAAGTCGGCGAAGGCGATCTTCCAGACGCCGCCATGATGGGCCTCGTCCTCGTCGTGCTTGCGACGGACGATGATGATCTCCTGCCGGGGTTCGTCGGTGGCGCTGGTGCTCATGACAACATCTCGGACAAGGCTGTCGACCATTCGCTCATGCGGGTCTCGATCACCGTCTCATCGATGGAGACGGTGAGGTCGAAGCCGGGAGCCTCGCTGAAGTCGAGGTTCTTCGTGCGGTCCCCGAGCATGACGGCAAGCTTTTCGTAGAGATGCGCCGGGCCGCGAACCTGGATGCGGATCGCCTCGGCGTCGTCGAGGGCCGCGCCGATGCTTTCGGCCAGTGCGGCCAGCGACCGCTCGCGCAATGCATCCGAAAGGAGGCCGCCGATGGTGCGGGCGGCCGCCGCGCCGATCGCCTGGGAAACCTGCTCCTGCAACTGGTCCATGCGTGCCGCGATGCGCTCGCCGATATCGGCGCCGAGGCTTTCCATGAACGCCTGCGACTCGTTTGCCGCAGCTTCCTGGACTGCGGCCAATTGCGCCGCGTGCGCCTCGGCCAGACGCGCTTCGAGTTCGGCCTCGGCGTTGGCGACCGCCTCGGCGATCAGCGTGCCGATATCGGGTTCCGCCGGTCTGTGCATGGGCGCCGCATGGGCCGGCGCTTCGGCTTGGCCCTTTGCGGGGCCGAAATCCGGCAGCAGATCCCAGAGCGCGAGCGTGGACATCAGGCGGCCGCCTCGATGGGCGTGGCGGCGCTTTCGGCGGCGGCCCATTTACGCAGGATCTGGGCGGCGCGTTCATCGTTGAGGTCGACCATGCGCACCAGCCGCTCCTGAGGGGCAGGGCGCAGCTTGCGCCCGATGTCGTCGAGTTGCGGGGCAGGGGCCGGGGCATAGGTGGCATCGGCCAGCGCCGGCATTTCGGCGCTGTCGGCGGCGACGTCCGGCGTC
>WPCJ01111393.1_pt1 | contig 18177 bp, 18 predicted proteins | sample 5399831 | NCBI WGS metagenome assembly WPCJ01 (sample SAMN12869470, study PRJNA574797) | sludge metagenome | isolation source: wastewater treatment of pH10 | place: China:Beijing | collected 2019-05-20 | reverse complement strand
GAAGGATAAAGAAGTTTGGATCCTCGCCTGTTGCAGTGATCAACTCAATACCTTTTTCTGTAAGTTCAACCTGATTGTTTTTCTCATCGATTACGAAGAACAGTTCCGCATCAGCCTTAGGCATGTGACGGTTTTGCTCTTGCATATAGTAGTTTTCTACTTTTTGTAGGATCTGACGGTGGTTACCTTCAGATAGATACTTAATTAATGCTTTGTTCTTTGGCAAACCACGGTAAGCACGGAATAAAGCTAATCCCCCTTTTTCAGGATCGGTGTCATTATCCGCAATTGCCTTCTTCGCTTGGTTCAAAACCGTATTGATATATGCTTTCTGTGCATTTACCAAACGTTCGATCCTTGGTTTCAATTGGTAGAACTCATGTTGGTCGCCCATTGGGATCGGACCAGAGATAATCAATGGCGTACGAGCATCATCGATCAATACCGAATCCACCTCATCGATCATGGCAAAGTGCAATTTGCGCTGAACCATTGATTCTTTGGTGTTCGTCATGTTGTCACGCAAATAGTCAAAACCAAACTCGTTATTTGTACCATAAACGATGTCGCTCATATAAGCCTGACGGCGTTGTGGTGAGTTCGGTTGGTATTTGTCGATACAATCAACGCTCATTCCATGGAATTCAAAGATAGGACCGTTCCATTCCGAGTCACGACGTGCCAAGTAATCGTTCACCGTTACGATGTGGATACCTTGACCCGCCAATGCGTTCAAGTAAGTAGGTAAAGTTCCTACCAAGGTTTTACCTTCACCCGTAGACATCTCGGCGATCTTTCCTTGGTGCAATACGATACCACCGATCAACTGTACATCGTAGTGAACCATGTTCCAGGTAACTTCAGAACCAGCAGCGATCCAGGTGTTCTTCCAAATGGCTTTGTCCCCTTCAATGCTTACGTTCGGTTTACGGGCAGCGATATCTCTATCGAATTGCGAAGCCGTAACCTCAATTTCTTTATTTTCTGTAAAGCGACGAGCGGTCTCCTTAACAACAGCAAAAGCTTCAGGTAATATTTCCAATAATACTTCCTCAAGCTTCTTGTCGCGATCTTTTGTCAATTTGTCAATCTTGTCGTAGGTTGAAGTTTTAAGCTCCATGTCCTCCGTAGCCTCAGCTACTTGCTTCAGACCGTTGATTTCATTGTCGATGTCTTGCAAATAGTTGCTGATTCTTTGTTTAAAATCCAAGGTCTTGCCACGTAGCTCATCATGCGTCAAAGCGGATAATTTCTCGTATTTTTCCTTGATTTTATTTACTAATGGCTGTACTCCCTTAACATCTCTTTCGGACTTACTACCAAATAACTTGCTTAAAAACTTTAACATAATTTTCTATTTCTCTATTCGCATGTACAATAATGACTCCAAATCAAATAAGCAGACATTTTGACATTAATCGGGCAAATTTAATTATTAAGGTTGATAACTAATGCTTTCCTGATTCTTTTTTGTTAATTATTTTATTAAAAATATGTTTTTCTCGGTACTAGGCACTAAGTTGAGTTCCAATGCCTTTTCAAACATCTGCTGGATGGCCTTTTTTCCCTCTTCGCCAAGGTTTTCGGAATACTGGTTTACATAGAGCTCGATATGCTTGTACATCACTGATTCCTCCATTTCCTGGGCATGGGAGCGGATATAGTCCAAACCTGACTTAGGATGGTCAAATCCAAACCTGACACTCTCCGAAATCAGCCTGTTGACCTTCTGCTTGACCTCTTCGGGAAGCGACCTCTTGATCACGATTCCACCCAAGGGAATTGCTGAGCCGGTTGTCTTTTCCCAATAATCGCCCAAATCAACGATTTTGTGCAGCCCTTTATCCATATAGGTAAACCTATTCTCATGGATAATCAGGCCAATATCGATGCTTCCGTCCAAAAGTGACTTTTCAATTTCTGAAAACAGCATCACCTGCTTGTTCAACAGACCGGGGAAGGCCAAGCTCAACAAGAAATTTGCCGTGGTAAACTTACCCGGGATACCCACCTTCAGCTCTTTGAACTTCTCGGGCAAGTCCTGGCCAGCATATCCGGCCAATTCTTTTGCCAAGTCCGCATTTTTACAGATCAATAATGGCCCTACACCAAAACCCAGTGCAGATCCTGAATCTAAAAGTTCATAATCCTCTACCGCATAAGCAAATGCATGATAGCTCAATTTTGTAATGTCCAGATCGCCCCGGAAAGCTTTGGCATTCAAGGTCTCCACATCGTGGTATTCCACGTGAAACTGTAAGCCTTCGCAATCGATTTTGTTATGGATTAAGGCATCAAATATAAAGGTATCGTTAGGACAGGGCGAAAAACCCAAAGTTAGTTCCATGCTTTCTTTCAATTTTAAAAGATGCTGATGTTCTTGGTCAGCACCAAAAGTATCATTCCCAAAAAGGTAGCCAATACCAAACCGTTTCCTAACTGATCTCGATCTTTTTTATAGCTGATCCAGCAACCCACTAAGTTGATCGCTGCCGCTATAACATAAAGACCGGTCGGTTTATCAGGGAAAACCTGCGATTGGATATTGGTAAATTTCATCGCCAAAAATGCTATCAATGGACAAACCAGGCCCATTAGCAAACCCACAAGAAGACTGTTTTTCATGTATTAATTATCAAATGACCAAGAATTCAATTCCGGAATCACATGGTGTGCCGTCATATCAAACTGCGTCGGTACAATGGAAACAAAACCATTGATGATCGCATAAGCGTCGGTATCTTCCCCACGGTCCTGAAGGTCAAACTTGCCGGTCATCCAGAAATATTCCCTATTATACGGATCCAAACGCTCATCAAACTCCTCAAACCATTTGGCATTTGCCTGTCTACAGATTTTGATTCCCTTGATCTCTACGCTCTTATTTGGAAAATTCACGTTCAAAAGGGAGTTTTTAGGTAGTCCATTCTTCAATACCTGCTCAGCAATAGTCTTCACCCATGAACGGGTATGGGAAAAATCAGCATTGTAAGCGAAATCATCTAAGGAATAACCAATGGATGGAATGCCTTCGATAGCTCCTTCCACGGCGGCAGACATGGTTCCAGAATACAGCACATTGATCGAGTAATTCAAGCCATGATTGATGCCGGATACACAAAGGTCGGGTTTCTTGCCCTTAAAGATCTTGTTGACAGCCAATTTGACGCAGTCAACAGGCGTACCCGAGCATTTGTACATCTCAACCCCCGGATACAGGTCGATCTTATCCAAGCGCAATGGCTTGCCAATCGTAATGGCATGACCCATTCCCGACTGTGGACTGTCTGGTGCAACAACCACCACATCTCCAATTTCTTGCATCACCTCTAAAAGAACTTTTATTCCGGGTGCCGTTATACCATCATCATTTACAACCAATATGGTGGGTTTCTTTTTTGTCATAGTGCTAAGTTAGTAAAATATGGTTTCATTATCAGCCTCGCTAAATCATGAAGATGTTAAAGATTCAATAGGTTTCCATTAAGCCTTTGGCTTATAATCGCTATTTGCCTGAGTCAATCCAATTCAAAGAAAAAATACTGAGGCAATTTATTTATCCTCGGAGCTTGTTTTACCCATATTCGGGGCAAGCTTGAATTTTGAAGAACTCTCTCGAATATGTCTCGAACAAGACTCAGTTAATTGTGCTATGAATATCCTGCTAAAAAGGCCTGATTATTGGTTTGTTTTTTATCTTTTCCCTTAAAAAGAAGAAGGTCGACATGCTGTCGACCTTCCACTTCCTATTTATTACATTAACCTAGTTTGTTCAACCAGTCAATTACTTCTTCTCTTGATTTACCAAGTTTCTGTTGCAATTTGCCTAATAATTCGTCATCTTTTCCTTCTTCGTAGGCTAAATCATCATCTGTCCACTCAGCGTATTGTTGTTTGATTTTTCCTTTTAATTCGTTCCATTTACCTTTTAAATCTAATTTATCCATTTTGATTTTCCTCCTATAATTAAAGTTATATATACGATAAACAGGAAGTTCAAAAAATGGTTTTTAAAAATTTATTTTTTTAATAAAGTACGTTAAAAAGTGGAATTAGGAGGAGTAAAGGCCTTTTTTGTCGATAAAATCAATGACCGAATCGGGGGTATAGAATTTAATGGATTTCCCTTCCTTGATGGCATTCCTCAAGAAAGTGGATGACAGCTCCATCACCGGGGTATCGGTCATACTGATGGAAGGATGGTTCTTTAAATCGCCGCCATCATAGCCCGGTCTTGGATAGACTACGATTTTATAATCACGTAGCAGGATATCGGCATTCTTCCATTTCAATAGCCCTTGTAGATTGTCTTCTCCCATGATCAGGACAAATTCCTTCGTAGGATACTTTTCTGTTAAATGGGTAAGGGTATCAATGGTATAGGATGGTTGTGGCAAAGAGAACTCAATATCGCTCGCACGAAGTTTATCTGAGCCCTCAATGGCCAGATTGACCATCTCCAGGCGATCATACATGTTGCCTAGGCTCTTTTTCTCCTTAAAGGGATTCTGCGGGGACACGATAAACCAGACCTCGTCCAAAGAAGTATAGTTGGCCATATAATTGGCAATAATCAAATGTCCGATATGGACAGGATTAAAGGATCCAAAGAACAATCCAACTTTACTCTTCGCCATATTATGAATTGATAAAATCTATAACCAGTTTTTCTGCTTCTGCACAGGCTGTTTCCAGATCGTTGTTCTGAAGGATCACATCAAACTTGTCGGCAAAGCTCAATTCATGTTCTGCTTTTGCAAAACGTTCGTTCAATTTTTCTTGTGAATCCGTTCCTCTTCCCGTCAATCTTTCTTTCAAGACCTCTAGGGATGGTGGATTTACGAAAATGGCAAGTGCCTGTTCCGGGAATTTAGATTTCAAACGAAGACCACCCACCACATCGATATCAAAGATCACGTGTTTGCCTTCGTTCCAGATGCGTTCTACTTCGGATCTCAGGGTTCCGTAGAAGGTTCCCGAGTATACCTCTTCAAATTCTATGAATTCGTGCTTGGCTACTTTATGCAAGAAATCTTCTTTGGAAATAAAATAGTAGTCGACGCCATTTACTTCGGCACCACGAGGTTGACGGGTGCTTGCAGAGATAGAGAAGGCGATCTTATCGCTATGTTTTTCTAATAATCTTCTAACGATAGTCGTTTTCCCTGCCCCAGATGGAGCAGAAAAAATAATCAGTTTTCCGCTCATGCTATAGTACGTTTAATAGTTGTTCTTTTACCTTTTCCAGCTCATCCTTCATTTTCACGACGATCTGTTGGATCTGGGCATTGTTGGCTTTTGAACCTAGGGTATTGATTTCACGGCCCATTTCCTGGGAAATAAACCCTAGTTTTTTACCATTGGAATCTTGGCTGTTCAATGCTTCAACAAAATAATTGCAGTGGGAGCGAAGGCGAACTTTCTCTTCTGTGATATCTAGTTTCTCGATGTAGAATACCAATTCTTGTTCGAAACGGTTCATATCTACATTCTCTTTGCCCACAGCTTCTTCCATATATTGGTTGATTCGCTCACGGATCAATGGGATACGGCTTCCTTCAACAGCTTCTACTTCGGTTAGGTATGATAAAATCAAGGAAACGCGGTATTCTAGATCTTTTTTAAGGACAGCTCCTTCATCAGCTCTAAAGCTGTTGAACTGCTTTACAGCAGCATAGAAGGAATCCATCAAAACCTTGCCTTCTGCTTCGTCCACCTCATCATCATGGCTGATCACTTCAGGCATATTCAAGGCTTGCTCAAACAGATTGGCTTTGGTATCGCCCAATTGGAAAGCAATATCCTGCAATTGTCTATAGTATTCTTTTAATAAATCTGCGTTGATACTTGCTGCCTTTGCGGTTTGGTCAACATATTCTGTGCTGATGTTGATATTTACCTTACCGCGTTCAATCAGTTTGCTGCATTCACCACGAAGCACCAATTCCTTGTCTGAAACAGCTTTTGGTAGGCGTAGGTTAAGTTCCAAGAACTTAGAATTTAAGGATTTGATCTCTACGGTATATTTCACGGTTCCGTTTTCTGCGGTCCCCATACCGTAACCTGTCATCGATTTTATCATATGCAAAGGTAAAAAACTTACAGAAAAGAACGATTTATTTACCAATCATGTTTGGCGATTATCACGCATAGGTAGGTTTTATAGGCTGCACCACGCTTCACCCGGACGAACCCGATGCCTATGTCCTTCAGTGATCCGTTCCACTCATCCATCCCTAAAACATGCTTCCTGTGCATAAAACCGGGCGATCCGCGGCCAATGATAAAGGATTTGATGCCATCAATCGCGGTCTCGTGGTTGGCTCCGATGGATTCAAAATTATTGGTGCTTTTTTTCTTCAGCCAATCTGGATTTAGGTAATATCCAGCCTTGTTGATATGGTAATTTGGTCCGTAACCGCTTGGGTCGGTATGGTCAAAGTAATTCCTTCTGGCCATATCTTTTGCCCGTTCCTCAGCTACTTTTGCCAATTGCTCATTCCAGACCAAGCGGGTTTGTTTTACATTTCTAAGATTGTTCACCCGGATTTCGCGACCATATTTCTTGGGGTTCATCCGAAATTCATTGAGGTATTGGTAAGCTTTCTTCGCTTCGCGTCTGTCGATTTTGATGTTCTGGGCCAGGATAGGCTGTGCCCAAATGATAAAGGCAAATAAAATATATCTCATAGCTGTCTTTAAGGATAGAGACTCCGGAATAAACTCAACGTTTAAACAGATTTTAGGATTTAAGCTGATTTTTTGCTACTCTTTTCTTTAATGACCTCAATTATAGGGGGTAAAAGGGAGATACCGATTATGGCAAGTACGACGATAGAGAAATTGTTCTTGACAAAAGGGATCTGTCCGAAGAAATAGCCGCCCAACAAAAACATCGTTACCCATAAAACACCACCAACGATATTGTAAAGACCGAATTTGGAATAAGGCATCTTGACTACGCCGGCAACAAATGGTGCAAAGGTGCGGACAATGGGCACAAAGCGGGCATAAATAATGGTCTTGAGGCCATATTTATTATAAAAACCTTGGGTTTTTTCGAGATAAGATAGCTTGAATATCCTGGATTCCTTCGTAAAGACCCGCTGTCCAAAATGTTTTCCTATTTCATAGTTGACAAAATCGCCGATAATGGCCGCCGCAATCAACAGGACTAACATGAGCCAAAGGCTAAGGTTGGTTTCCGGTTTTGCAATCAGGGCACCCATGGCGAATAGGACAGAGTCCCCGGGTAGGAAAGGAGTGACAACCAATCCTGTTTCTGCAAAGATGATCAGGAAGAGGATTAGGTAGGTCCAAGTTTGATATTCCTGGGTGATATCGATCAAATGCTTGTCGATATGAAGAATAAAGTCGATCAGGGTTGAAATTAATTCCATGTTTTCAAATTCGATTTTCAACAGCAAGAATTACACCAAGCTAATTCTTTTCTATGAATATGATTTTGATTCTATAATAAGGGGCATAAAAGAGAAAAGGAAGCTTATTCAGCTTCCTTTTTCTTTCCGTATTTTTCTTTGATCACCTCAATGATTGGAGGCAGTATTGACAAGATAATGATGGCGAATACCACTAAGGTAAAGTTGTCCTTGATAATTGGAAGGCCTCCGAAGAAGTATCCAATGAAAAGGAATGATGTTACCCATAAAATAGCTCCGATAATATTGTATGAAGCAAATTTGGCGTAAGACATAGAGCCTACACCGGCTACAAATGGTGCAAAGGTCCTAACGATCGGTACAAAGCGGGCGTAGATAATGGTCTTGCCGCCGTATTTTTCGTAAAACTTCTCTGTTTTATCCAAGTATTCTTTCTTTAGGAATTTATATTTCCCTGAAAAGGCTTTCGGTCCGATGTATTTTCCGATATGGTAGTTTACCAAATCGCCTAATATTCCTGCCACCATCAACAAACCCCACATCAAAAAGACGTTCAGATCTGTTTCAGGTTTGGCGATGATAGCGCCAGTAGCAAATAAAAGAGAGTCTCCAGGTAAGAATGGAGTAACAACAAGACCAGTTTCGGCAAAAATGATCAGAAACAGGATCAAATAGGTCCAAGTCTGATAGTTATTGACGATTTCCACCAAATGATCATCAATATGGAGGATAAAGTCAATTAGGGAATAAATTAAATCCAAAGTTTTGAGCTATTAAATATTGTTCAACATGACTGGCATCACCAACATCAAGATGTCTTCGTGTTCTTCCTTGATAGCTGGTACTAATAAACCGGCACGATTTGGTGTACTCATTTCCAAGACCACCTCTTCGCAGTTTAAGTTATTCAACATTTCTACCAAGAACTTAGCGTTGAATCCAATTTCCATGTCTTCGCCTTCAAACTGACAGCTCAAGCGCTCGTGTGCTTCATTGGAGAAGTCCAAATCTTCAGCAGAGATGTGCAATTCGCTTCCTGAGATCTTCAATCTTACTTGGTGGGTTGTTTTGTTTGCAAAAATAACCACACGACGTAAGGTGTTCAAGAACAAGGAACGGTCTACGGTCAGTTTATTCGGGTTTAAACGAGGGATTACGGCTTCGTAATCTGGATAACGCTCATCGATCAATCTACAGATTAAGTTGATGGTTCCGAATTGGAAGAAAGCGTTGGTATTGTTGTACTCTATTGAAACATTCACATCATCCGAAGGAAGAGAAGATTTTAATAAAGTAAGTGCTTTTTTAGGCAAGATGATGGAGGTAGGCTTATCAGCACCTACATCAGTACGGCGATAACGAACCAATTTGTGTGCATCTGTGGCAACAAAGGTGGTTGATTGTTCCGCCAACTGAACTAATACACCTGACATGGCCGGGCGAAGTTCGTCATTGCTGACTGCAAAAATGGTTTTGTTGATCGCTTCCAACAAAATCGGAGCAGCGATATTTACGGTCGAAATATTCTCTACTACAGGGATTTTCGGGAAGTCGTCTGCGTTTTCACCACTAAGCTTGTATTTACCGTCTCCGGCAGAAATCTCGATAGCTAGAGTTTTAGTATCTACTGAGAACGCCACAGGCTGATCCGGAAGAGTTTTTAACGTCTCGATCAAGATTTTTGATGGCATAGCGACGCGTCCTTCTTCCTTGGCTTCGATCTGAAGGGTGGTAACCATGCTGGTTTGCAAATCCGTTGCGGAGATGGTCAGGAGGTTGTCCTTGATTTCAAACAAGAAGTTTTCTAGGATTGGTAGCACCGTGCTGGAGCTAGAGGCGCCACTAATAGCTTGTAATTGTTTAAGTAATATAGATGTAGATACAATAAATCTCATTTCTTTTAGCTAATAGATTTTATTGCAATAATACAGAAAAGAATCTAATTATTTGCTATTCAAATTCGAGTTCAGCTGCATAAACATTAAAAAGCACTGCATTAAAATTTGTACATTTGTAAGATTAGGTATGCAATTTAAAAATATCGTAGGCCATCAGGCACTCAAACATCATCTTATTTCAACGGTAAGAGAAAATCGAGTAAGTCACGCTCAACTGTTCCTAGGTCCAGAAGGATCTGGTAGTTTGGCTTTGGCCCTAGCCTATGCGCAGTTTATCAATTGTGAACAGCCCCAAGCCGACGATAGCTGTGGACATTGTCCCTCATGCCTAAAATACGAGAAATTGATTCACCCTGACTTACACTTTTCTTATCCTTTCTTTGCGAAAAAAGCGGATGAAACGGCAAGCACTTATATGGAAGATTGGCGAAAGGCATTCCTTGAAAACCCATATCTGAGCTTGAGCCATTGGCGAAATCAATTGGAGGCGGAAAACAAACAGGCAAACATCAATATTGCAGAAGCCCATGATATCATCAAGAAACTAAGTCTGAAAGCTTTCGAAGCCGAATATAAGGTTCTGATCATGTGGTTGCCGGAATATCTCGATACGCAGGGAAATGCTCTGTTGAAGCTGATCGAGGAACCTCCTGCCAAGACTTTGTTTTTGTTGGTGGCGGAAAATCAGGATAAGATCTTGAATACGATTATCTCGAGGACGCAATTGATGAAAGTCAACAAGCTTTCTCATGAGGAATTGATGCAATACCTGATCGAAAAGAAAAACGTGGATCCTGTGCGTGCTAACGAAATGGCTTTTATCGCCGACGGAAACATGCAATCGGCCTTGGACCAATTGGAAGAGTCTTCTAACGAAAACTTTGACCTGCTGATCCGCTGGTTGAGGTGCATCGTGACGGATGCCGGTTTGAACATTATTCAGATCTGTGATGATGAAATCAGCAAATTAGGCCGTGAGAACCAAAAACTGTTCTTGTTGTACAGCATAAATGTGCTCAGACAGATCGTGCTTTTAAACCAAGGGCTGGATCAATTAGTCTTTCTAAAGAATGCAGAATTGGAGTTCGTGAAAAAATTCAGCGAGATCAGTAGCTTGGAAAAGTTGCAGGTTGCTATAGAAATGCTGGAAAAAACGCATTATTCTGTTGAAAGAAACGCAAATCCTAAAATATTATTTTTAGATTTATCTTTGCAGTTAGTTTTATTATTTAAATACAATACGTTCCCAACGGGAACTCAATATATATAATTTTAGACATATGGGATGTGGCAGTTGCTCATCCGGGGGTGGTTGCGGAAGTAAATCACTAGGCACAGTACCAGCAGGTTGCAATAACAACGGTACGTGCATGACCAGCGGATGTAATAAATTGGATGTTTACGATTGGTTAGTCGATATGGACTTGCCATCTAACTATAAACCTTTTGATATTGTAGAAGTTCGTTTTAAAGGCTCCAGAAAAGAGTTTTTTGTAAATACGGACAATTTATACCTTGAAATGGGAGAAATGGTGGTTGTGGAGCCTAATACAGGCGGATATGACATAGGCCACGTTTCGTTGACCGGCGAATTGGTAAGACTACAATTGAAAAAGAACAACGTTAAACCTGACGACGTTGTTAAAAAAGTATACCGAAAGGCGACAGAAAATGATGTTGCCAAGTATAATCTTGCAAAGGATCTTGAATGGGAAACCATGCACCGTGCCCGTAATTTGGCACTGGAGCTAGGGCTCTCCATGAAGATTTCTGACGTAGATTATCAAGGTGATAAGACAAAGGCTACCTTCTACTATACAGCAGAAGGCCGCGTGGATTTCCGTGAACTGATCAAGAGAATGGCGGAAGCTTTCCGTATTCGTATCGAGATGAGACAGATCGGGATGCGCCAGGAAGCTAGTCGATTGGGAGGTATTGGTTCTTGTGGACGTGAGTTGTGTTGTTCGACATGGCTTACGGACTTCAAAACGGTGTCTACCTCCGCGGCTAGGTATCAGAACCTTTCCTTGAATACCTTGAAACTTGCAGGACAATGCGGTAAATTGAAATGCTGTCTGAACTATGAATTGGACAGTTATATGGATGCTTTAAAGGATATTCCTAATAATATCGACCGTATTGAAACGCATTCTGGTATGGCTTACTTGCAGAAAACAGATATCTTCAAGAAGACCATGTGGTTTTCATACCCACATGCAGAATCATGGATTCCTCTATCTGTGCAGCAGGTAAAAGAATTTGCTGAAATGAACGCTCAAGGCAAGAAACCGCAAGAGTTGATCATTCCTGAAAAAGAGGAAATCATCAATGTGGCTATTCCGGACTATGAAAATGTCGTTGGTCAAGATAGTTTGACCCGCCTTGATGAACGCAATAGAAAGAAAAAGAAACGCAAACCAAAACGTAACCCTGGAAAGCCTGAGAATGGACAGAAACAAGGTCCTGATCAAGGCAACCAAAAGCCAAAAGCTGAGAAAAAGCCACAGAATAATGGCAATAATCAGCCTAAGCCGAAGGAAAACAATGGAAATTCGGAAGCTGGAGAAGGCCAAAAAACCAACAAAAGAAGGCCGCAGAACAAGAATAGACGTTTCAATAACAAAAACAAAGACAATAATTCTGAGGGTTAAGTACTAATCCCATGCATAGAACTGTATTCATAGCTATTGTTGTTCTTTTGCTGACCTCCTGTCAGGAAGGGGCATTCTATGAAAGAAATTCCGTTATCCCGGGTCAACTCTGGGATAACGGTTTTAAACCTCATTTTGAGGTAGATGTAAAAAATAAACAAGATAAATACGATCTGTTTATCAACCTAAGGCATACCGCCTACTATCCATACTCCAATTTTTCCTTTGGAATCAAGCAAAAAGGTTTAGGAATTCAAGACAGCAGTGCCCACTTTGACATCAAATTGGCAGAAACTGATGGTCGTTGGATCGGCGCTTCGGCTGGTAACCTCTATGAGCAGACCAAACTGCTACAGGAGAATTTTACTTTTCCGGATACGGGAAAATATGTATTTTCAATCCAACAGAACATGCGTGATAATCCTTTGAGGGGAATAAACGATGTTGGAATCAAGTTAATCAAGAAATAGATATGCAGCTATTAAGGTGGTTGTTGCTTCCCTTTACCATCCTCTATACCTTTATTATTTGGGTAAGAAACAAGCTTTATGACCTAAATATCCTCTCTTCTAAGACTTTTGACGTCAAGACTATTGTCATTGGTAATTTGGCAGTTGGAGGCGCCGGAAAAAGCCCCTTGACCCAAAAACTAATCGATCACTTCAGAAACAAGTACAAGGTCGCTACCTTGAGTAGGGGCTATGGAAGGAAAACTAAAGGTTTCCGTTTGGTGCAAGTGGATGACTTAGTCGAAAATGTTGGGGATGAGCCTTTGCAATTCAAAAAGAACTTTCCTGATATCACCATATCAGTGGATGAAAATAGGGCAGAAGGTATAGAAATACTAAGTAAGGACCATGACCTTATCCTTTTAGATGATGCCTATCAGCATAGAAAAGTAAAACCTAGCACTTCTATCTTGGTATTTGAATACCAGTCTATCCTCGAGCCAATCTTTCTATTGCCCACTGGCCAATACAGAGATACTTTTGATCAGACCAAAAGGGCTAATCTTATATTAATTAGCAAATGTCCTGATTATATCCCCTTTGAAAACAAATTAAAGATCCAGGAAAAGATTAGGAAACATAATAGTACAGCAAGCATTTATTACAGCCGGATTGGTTATAAAGAATGGATTTCCTTAAATAATACTGATATTGAGCGTCCTATATCCAAAAAGAATATCTTGCTTGTCACGGGAATAGCAAACCCCAAACCACTTGTACAGCAGCTCAACAGCCAAGGCATCAAGCTGGAGCATTTAAAATTTGCGGATCACCATAATTTTGATGACTTTGACTATAAAGTAATCATTGGAAGGTTCGAGAAGTTAAATGAAAATAAAGATGCTGTCTTGTTGACTACTGAAAAGGACGCACAACGATTGGATATGGAAAGGTTGAAGGATATACCTACTTATTATATTCCCATTGATATCTTAATTGAAAATGAGAATGAGTTTTTTCTAGAATTAGACTCTTCACTAGAAAAGATTCAATCCTAAATTTATCAAATAACGACAAATGAAAGCTACCTGATATCAGATAGCTTTTTCTTTTTTGTCACATATTGTAATATTTTTTCAATTCAACTGAAATAATTAGAATTTAACTAGAATCTTGCTTAAAACATATACAGAGCCACTATTCTTATAATTTTAACACCCTGAGTTGATAGAATTATCTTGTTAAGAAATGTTAAAAAGTAACAAACATGATACAATCATACAATAAAAGATACAATTCGGCTGTTATTTATTGTACAGAAACGGAGTAAATAATAAAGTTTAAAACAAAAAAATTAAAATCATGAAAAAGTTATTTTTAGCAGTATCCGCAGTATTATTTTCATTAACTCTAACATTTGCTCAGGAAGTAAATCCTGAAGAAAAAGCAAAAGCAACTGTAACAGAATGGACACAACAGTTGAACCTGACAGAAGATCAACAGGCACAAATCTATAACGTAGTATTAGAGCACAAAAAAGCAAAATTAGCTTTAAAGGCAGACACTACAGCAGCAGCTGATGCAAAAGCTACTCAAATTGAAGCTTTGAATTCAGATCTAGATAAAAAAGTATCTGATTTGTTGACTGATGAACAGAAACCATTGTACGCTAAGATTGTAGAAGCTCGCGCAGCGAAAAAAGCTACTATGCCAGAGCCGAAACAAGTACAATAATCTAACTAATATTCATGTTTCATAAATAGAAAAGGGACTGCAGTAGCTGCAGTCCCTTTTCTGCTTTTTTAGAAGACAAAGAATTTAGTAGATAGTATTTAGAATGTTCTAATAGTAACAAAATAAAAAAGCTTGGGGTGTTCTCCCAAGCTTTTCAATTTCTTTCTTTACAATGTGTTCTTTTAAGATGCTTTTAATTTCTTTTGGATGTCTTGCACATACGTCTTGAATTTCTTATCCGTTTCGATAAGGTCTTCTACAGTTTGGCAAGCATAGATTACGGTAGAGTGGTCACGACCGCCAAAGAAATTACCGATAGACTTCAATGAAGATTTGGTATGGTTCTTTGCCAAATACATTGAAATCTGTCTAGCTTGTACGATTTCACGTTTACGGACTTTGGATTTAACCATTTCAACTGGTACCTCAAAGTATTCACATACTAGTTTTTGGATGTACTCCATTGAGATTTCCTTATGGGTGTTCTTCACAAAGTTCTTTAACATCGACTTTGCTAAGTTCAAATCAATCTCTCTCTTGTTCAAAGTAGATTGAGCCAATAAAGAAACCATTGCTCCTTCTAATTCTCGGACACTGTTGTCAATCTGATTCGCCACATACTCCACTACACTTTCAGGTAGTTCGATACCATCTGAATACATCTTTTTCTTAAGGATTGCCATTCTAGTTTCTAGGTCTGGAACTTGAATATCGGCAGATAATCCCCATTTAAAACGGCTTAATAATCTTTCTTCGAGACCAGAAAGATCCTTAGGCGCTTTATCAGATGTCAAGATGATCTGTTTACCTGTTTGGTGCAAGTGATTAAAAATGTGGAAGAATATATCCTGTGTTTTCTCTTTACCAGCGAAATTATGTACATCATCCATGATGATTACATCCATTGCTTGGTAAAAATTCACGAAATCATTGATGGTGTTATTCTTCAAAGAGTCAACAAATTGCTGACAGAACTTTTCACATGACACATAGATTACCAGTTTATCTGGTAAGTTTCTTTTGATTTCATTACCGATTGCTTGAGCGAGGTGAGTTTTACCTAAACCCACATCTCCATAGACCATCAAAGGGTTGAAAGAAGTTCCTCCTGGTTTATTTGCGACAGCATATCCAGCTGAACGAGCCAAACGGTTACATTCGCCTTCGATAAAATTGTCGAAAGTATAATTTTGATTTAATTGAGGATCAACTTGTAATTTCTTTAAACCCGGAATTACGAAAGGATTTTTGATGTTCTTGTTCAATGCAACTGGAACAGGAATGGATTGCTTCTTTCCCTCAGCACCGTTTCCATTCGATGGAATGTTGGTGGTGTAAGGTGGGTTAGCAGATGACTTTTCTACAACGATGTTGTATTCCAGTCGGCCTTGTTCACCCAAGAATTTTTTAACTGTTTTTCTGAGAATACCTACATAATGTTCTTCCAACCACTCATAGAAGAACAGACTTGGTACTTGAATAGTTAAAACGTTTCCTTCTAGACGTACAGCTTTAACGGGCTCGAACCATGTTTTAAAACTTTGCGTTGGTATATTATCTTTTATGACTGCAAGACAACTTTCCCAAACACTTGTACACGTTTTTTCCATTCTGAATTTGTTAATAACTTGAAAACCAATAATTGACAAAATTTCTGTTCATAACTTTTGCCTACAACGAATATGACAAAAAAAAATGAGCTAAAAAATTAAAATGACAAAAAAAAGGTAAGTCACTAAAAAACAACATTTTAATTGTAATTTTTAGCATATTTTGTCCAAAATATTAGTACAAAATTATTTTATTAACACATATATTTTGATACCCTTTTTCTAGGACTTTTTAAAGCAAAAATTAAGCAAGGAAAAATAAATGTGGAAAACTTTTAATAAAAAAGGAAGCCTGTGGGCTTCCTCATATAGACTCTTGATTGTCTTTGAAATACCTGCTCTATTAGAGCAATTATCCTACCAAAGTTTCAGTTTTTATGCCTTTTGTTAATTTCCTAACTTGATCTTCGATACCAACAGCATCGTATCCACAAATATGCCATAACTCTGCCTGCTCGCCGTGCTCTACAATACCATCTGGGATACCCAATCGTAGTACCTGAGCCTCGTAGTGATGGTCTGCCATAAACTCTAAGATTGCAGATCCAATCCCTCCCGGCAAACAACCATCTTCTACCGTGACCACTTTAGTATATTTTTTGAATACCTCGTGTAACAAAGCTTCATCCAAAGGTTTCGCAAATCGCATATCATAGTGCGCCGGATGGATACCATCTTCACGCAATTTTAAGATTGCTTTGCTAGCTTCATTACCAATATGTCCAAAAGTAAGGATAGCAATTTCTTCACCATCACAGATCTTTCTGCCTTTTCCAACCGGAATCTCCTTAAACGGCAGTTTCCAATCTGGCATCACACCATTACCACGAGGGTAGCGGATCGTAAAAGGTCCTTGATCTGGCAATTGCGCCGTATACATCAGGTTTCTCAATTCCTCCTCGTTCATTGGCGAAGCCAAGACCATGTTCGGAACACAGCGCATAAATGCAATATCATAAGCACCGTGATGCGTTGGACCATCAGCACCTACCAAACCGGCTCTATCCAAACAGAACACCACATTCAATTTCTGTAAAGCGACATCGTGTATGACCTGGTCGTATGCCCTTTGCATAAAAGACGAATAGATATTACAGAAAGGTACCAAACCTTGAGCTGCCAATCCGGCACTGAATGTAACAGCATGCTGTTCAGCAATGCCCACATCAAATGCTCTGTTCGGCATCGCTTTCATCATGATGTTCATAGAAGATCCACTCGGCATTGCCGGCGTAATCCCCATGATCTTATCGTTTGTCTCTGCCAATTCCACCAATGAATGACCAAATACATCCTGGTACTTCGGTGGTTGAGGTTTTTCAGAAATAGATTTCTTGATTTCTCCGGTGATCTTGTCAAAAAGACCAGGAGCATGCCATTTTGTTTGATCCTTTTCCGCCAATGCATAGCCCTTACCTTTTACGGTAACCACATGCAACAGCTTAGGACCATTGATATGTTTCAGATCCTCGATGGTTTTCACCAGTTTATTGACGTCGTGTCCATCAACAGGACCAAAATATCTAAAGTTTAGAGACTCAAATAGGTTAGAGTTCTTCAATAAGGTGCCTTTGATGCTCTGCTCGAGCTTTTTAGCCCAGCCGTAAGCATTCGGACCTTTCTTGGAAATCTTCTCCAATACGGACACCAAATCGTCTCTAAATCGATTGTAACTTTTTGAAGTGGTTATACTGGTCAGGTATTCTTTCATTGCGCCCACATTCGGGTCAATCGACATACAGTTGTCATTAAGAATAACCAACAGGTTTGATTTCTCAATTCCAGCATGGTTCAACGCTTCGAATGCCATACCGCCGGTCAAGGCCCCATCACCGATTACAGCAACATGCTGCCTGTCGGTTTCACCTTTATATGCCGAGGCCACTGCCATTCCCAAAGCTGCAGAAATGGATGTCGAAGAGTGTCCAACCCCAAATGCATCATATTCGCTTTCGCCGCGCTTCGGAAAGCCCGATAGCCCGCCTAAAATACGGTTCGTATGGAATTCTTCCCTTCTTCCCGTCAGTATCTTGTGTCCATAAGCCTGATGACCAACATCAAAGATCACTTGATCATAAGGCGTATTCAATGCATAATGCAACGCTACGGTAAGTTCCACTACACCTAAACTGGCTGCAAAATGTCCGCCGTTTACAGAAACGATATCGATGATAAACTGTCTCAGCTCTTTACAAACTTCTTCAAGTTCCGACTCCTTCAAATTTCGAAGATCAGATGGAAATTGAATTTTTTGTAATAGCGGTCCTGCTTCTACCTGCATAAATGAAAAAATTTCGAAATAAGATACAAAGTAACAATTTATTCTTTTAACTATGGTATATATATACAATTTAATCTGTAGCATTGTTTTGCTTTATTCGAATGAATTCCATCTTTTTATACAATCAAATCGCTATTTTTGAGCATATTCTATG
>WPCJ01026206.1_pt1 | contig 18190 bp, 18 predicted proteins | sample 5399831 | NCBI WGS metagenome assembly WPCJ01 (sample SAMN12869470, study PRJNA574797) | sludge metagenome | isolation source: wastewater treatment of pH10 | place: China:Beijing | collected 2019-05-20 | reverse complement strand
GGCCGGCGGCGGCGATCCCCAATGGCGCCTGTCGCGCGCCCTCGCCGGCTTCAGAATTCCGCCCAGCCATCGCCGCCGCCGCCCGCGGCAAGGCGTCTGGCGGGAACCACGGCCGGCCGCGCATTCACCGCGACGGGCGCTGCCGAATGGACGAGATGCGGCACGGGCTGCCGACGCTGGCCGTCGAGCTTGAAGGCCGAGACCATCGTGCTCAGCGCCTCCGTCTCCTGCTGGAGATCGCGCGCGACCTTCGCGCTCTGGTCGGCCAGCAGCGAGTTCTGCTGGGTCATCTCGTCCATATGGGCGACGGTGCGGGCCATCTCGTCGATGCCGTTGGCCTGCTCGACCGTGGCCTGCGAGATCTCGTTGACCGTGCTCGCCACCTTGGAGGCCGCATCGACGATCTCGCGCAGCGTCGCCCCGGCATCCTTGACCAGCCCGACACCGGCTTGAATCTGTTGCGCAGAATTCGCGATCAAAGCCTTGACGCCGTTGGCGGATTCGCTGCAGCGCGCAGCGAGCGCCCGCACCTCCGTCGCCACCACGGCGAAGCCCCGCCCGGCATCGCCCGCACGGGCGGCCTCAACCGCCGCGTTGAGCGCGAGCAGATTGGTCTGGAAGGCGATCTCGTCGATCATCGAGATGATTTCCGAGATACCGGAGGACGCCTTCTCGATCCGCCCCATCGCATCGACCGCCTCGGTCACGATCGCGCCGCCGCGCGCCGCGACATCGCTCGCCTCGTTGCCGAGCTGAACGGCCATTTTCGAGTTGCCGGCGCTGTGCTTGACGGAAGCCGCGAGCTCCTCGGTCGTCGCCGCCGTCTCCTGGAGGCTCGCGGCATTGGCCTCGGTGCGTTCCGCGAGCTGCTGGCTGTCCGAGGTGATCTTGAGCGATGCGCCGTCGATCCGCACGGAAATGTCGCGCACCGAGCCGATGACCTCGGCAAGCGTGTCCAGCAGGTCGTTGACGCCCGCGCAAAGGGTCGCGACCTCGCCGCTCTTGCCTTCGAGGGGCACCCGGCCGGTCAGATCTTTCGCCTTCGCGCGGGCGATGGTCTCGGAGGTTTCCTGCACCGCCGCCTCGAGCTGCTTGCCCTTGAAGGTGGCGGTGATGTCGGTGGCAAATTTCACGACCTTGTAGGGTCGCCCCTGAGCGTCGAGGATCGGGTTGTAGCTCGCCTGGATCCAGACCTCCTTGCCGCCCTTGCCGATGCGCCGGTACTGGCCGGCATCGTACTCGCCGCGGCCGAGGCGTTCCCAGAACGCCTTGTACGCGCTCGATTCCCGCTCGGTCGGGTCGACGAACATGCGGTGATGCTGCCCGGCGATCTCCGGCAGCGCATAGCCCAGCACGGTCAGGAAGTTCTCGTTGGCGTGCAGGATCTTGCCCGCGAGATCGAACGCGATCACGGCTTGCGCCTTGTCGATCGCGGCGCGCTGGCCTTCGAGATCCGCAAGCAGGTTCTTCTGCTCGGTGACGTCATAGGCGTATTTGATGACACCGACCGGCTTGCCGCCTGACCCCATGATCGGATTGTAGCTCGCCTGGATCCAGACCTCCTTGCCGCTCTTGCCGACGCGCAGATACTGCCCCCGCGAGAATTCGCCGCGGCCGAGATCGGCCCAGAACTGCTTGTAGGCCGCGCTGCCGCGCTCCTCCGGCGTCACGAAGAGGCTGTGATGCTGCCCCTTCACCTCGGCCAGCGAATATCCCATCACGCTGAGGAAGTTTTCGTTGGCATCGAGCACCTTGCCGTCGAGGTCGAACTCGATCACCGCCTGCGAACGATTGATTGCGGCGATCTGCTCCGCCATGCGGCGATTCGATAGAAGACCGGAAAAGAGCGACATCCATACCCCCCGGACAGGCCGCGACGCCTTCCGGTTCGCGGGCCGTCGTCACGATGAAAGTCAAGGAAAATGCCCGCAGCAGGTCGCAGCCACGGGCGCGGCCTGAATTCGCTCCAGCCGCGGTATAGTCATCGCATAAAACGGTTTACGAATACTTTAAAAGAGAATTATCTTCCCCAAATAACGTCGACATGTACTACAGAATGAAAGAATAAGTATAATCACTTCTATTCGAGAGCCGCAAAAGCTCAAATTCGCATTACGTCAGGGCGATCAAGTAGCCGGCACAGCATATATGCCCGTATAAGTTGTATACACCGCAACAACCTTAGCGAGCACGCTGCCCGTATTCGCGGATCATCTTTTTCACCTCCGCCATTGCAACCTGCAGTTTCTCCGCATCACGCGACCTCACCACAATGTTGGTGTCCGGCCCCGTTTCGGACCAGAACGGATAGGAGCCGATCGAGACGTCGGGATGCGCCTTCGCGACCTCCGCCAGCGGCCCGCCGATATCGCCCTCGCGCAGGCCGGCCTGAACCGTATCGGAGAGGATCTTCGTGCCGGTCGTGAGCGTCGGCGCGACGACGTCGAGCATCGCCTGCATGATCGCGGGCACGCCGGCCATCACATAGACGTTGCCGATATTGAAGCCCGGCGCCTTCGAGACCGAATTGGCGATCAGCTCCGCACCGGCCGGGATGCGCGTCATCCGCATCCGCGCCTCGTTCAGATCCTCGGCGGCGAAGCGCTCGCGCATCATCGCGACCGCCCGCGGATCGTAGTCGATCGAGACGCCGAAGGCCGCCGCCACCGCGTCGGCGGTGATGTCGTCATGGGTCGGGCCGATGCCGCCGGTCGTGAAGACATAGGTGTAGCGGACGCGCAGCGCGTTCAGCGCCGCCACGATTTCGTCGGTGACGTCCGGCACCACCCTGACCTCGCGCAGCTCGATGCCGATATTGGTCAGGTACTCGGCGATATAGCCGATGTTTTTGTCCTTCGTCCGCCCGGACAGGATTTCGTCGCCGATGACGAGGATCGCCGCCGTCACGATGACGGGCGGCTGGCTGCTTTGGCTTGCGGACATGGCGCGGCTCCTGACCTGAGGGTCAAGAGCTAGGGCGTCGCGAGGCTTTGCTCAAGCATCCCTGCTTGCGCGCCGGCCATGCCGGCCCTGCGTGCTCAGGCCTGATCGCGCTCGAACAGCATGTTCATGCGGGTCTGCCGGACCAGCCGGTAGCCGCTGCGCTTCAGAAGCCCGGCGAGGTCGCTCTGCCAGCGCAGGCGCGAATCCTCGATGATGATGAAACCGGGCCAAAGCGAGGGCGGCGCATCGCGCAGGAAGGGCTCGAGGATCAGATCCTCCGCCCCTTCCACATCGAGCTTGATCGCATCGATGCGCTCGTAATGCTCGCTTTCGACGAGCGCCAGCAGCGTCGTCGCCGGCACCTTCACGGGACTGGCCGTGGTCGAGTTGAGGATGCGCACGCTCGATTCGCCGCGATTGGCCGGGTCGATGAACAGCGTCAGCTCGCCGGGCTTGTCGGCCAGCGCGCAGGCCACCGCCTTCACCGTGCCGAACGGGTTCTGTGCGATGTTGTAGGCGAGGCGGGCGAACACGTCCGGCTGTGGCTCGACCGCGAGGACGCGGGCACTGCGCCCGGCGCGGGCGGCGACGAAGAGCGAATAGGCGCCGATATTCGCGCCCACATCGATGAAGGTGAAGCCGTCGCGCAGGCGCGAGGCCAGCATCTCCAGCTCGATCGGATCGAAATATTGCGGCGTGAACAGCACCCGCTTCTCGCAGATATTGCCGTTCGGATGGAGCCTCATCTTGGCGCCGAGCGCCTCGATGTCAACCGGCGCGCCCTCGAGTGCGCGCAAGCCGATGCTGCGCAGCGCATAGGCGCTCTTCCGGCCGAAAAAATTATCCGGGGCAGCGCGTGTCCGGGAAATGATGCGCGCTACGAAGGGTTTCGGTGCGAAGGCGCCGAAGGGCTGCTCTTCCGCCGTGCTGGGTTCGATCATGGCCATTGCGGCAGCCTGATACACCGTGCGGCGGCGCAACACCAGCCATTCGGGAGCGCGGATGCCGCTTCCGGCTTGCCTCCGCCGGCAAACGCAATAGATATGGGATCAAGGAGTTCTCCGCGCGCAATGACATTCGAAGACACCATCGGCCGTTCGCGTTCGCGCGAGCCCGTCATCAAGATCCACGGCCCCGAGGCCTTCGCCGCCATGCACAAGGCCGGCCGGCTGACGGCGGCCGGGCTCGACATGCTCGGCGCCTACGTCAAGCCGGGCGTCACGACACAGCGCCTCGACGACCTCGCTTTCCAGTTCGCCATGGACAACGGCGCCTATCCGGCGACGTTGTTCTATCGCGGCTACACCAAGTCGATCTGCACCTCGATCAACCATGTCGTCTGCCACGGCATCCCGGACGACAAGCCGCTGCGCGAGGGCGACGTCCTCAATATCGACTACACGCTGATCGTCGATGGCTGGCACGGCGTTTCCAGCCGGATGTACGGCGTCGGAGAGATCTCGCGAAAGGCCGAAAGGCTGGTCGAGATCACCTATGAAAGCCTGCTGCGCGGCATCAAGGCGGTGCGTGCCGGCGCCACCACCGGCGATATCGGCTTCGCCATCCAGCGCTATGCCGAGGGCGAGCGCTGCTCGGTCGTCCGCGACTTCTGCGGCCACGGCATCGGCCAGCTCTTTCACGACGCTCCGAACATCCTGCACTATGGCAGCCCGGGCGAAGGCATCGAGCTCAAGCCCGGCATGGTCTTCACCATCGAGCCGATGATCAATCTCGGAAAGCCGGGCGTGAAGGTGCTGTCCGATGGCTGGACGGCGGTGACGCGCGACCGCTCGCTCTCCGCCCAGTTCGAGCATCAGATCGGCGTCACCGAAACGGGTTGCGAGATCTTCACGCTCTCGCCGGCCGGCCTCGACAATCCGCTCGCCCCGAAATGAGCGTCGGCATCGGCAAGGGATCACGCAAGGCGCCCGCGCCTGCTGCCTTTGCCGAAGCTGCCGCCTCGCCGCCGACCCCGCATTATCACGGCCATCGCGACCGCCTGCGTGCCCGCTTCCAGGAGGCCGGCGCCGATGCGCTGCCCGATTACGAATTGCTCGAGCTCTTGCTCTTCCGCTCGATCCCGCAGCGGGACGTCAAGCCGCTCGCCAAGGAGCTGGTCCAGCGCTTCGGCTCCTTCGCCGAGGTGCTCGCTGCACCGGCCTCCCGCCTCACCGAGATCAAGGGCGTGGGCGAAGGCGTGGCGCTCGATCTCAAGATCGTCGAAGCCGCGCTGAAGCGCATGGCCAAGGGCGCCGTCGCCAAGCGCACCGTGCTCTCCTCCTGGTCCTCGGTGCTCGACTATTGCCGGATGGCGATGGCCTTCGCCGAGCGCGAGCAGTTCCGCATCCTCTTCCTCGACAAGAAGAACGCGCTGATCGCCGACGAGGTGCAGCAGACCGGCACGGTCGACCACACACCGGTCTATCCGCGCGAGGTGATGCGCCGCGCGCTGGAGCTCTCGGCCTCGGCCATCATCCTCGTCCATAACCACCCCTCGGGCGACCCGACTCCCTCCGGCGCCGACATGCGGATGACGCGCGAGCTCGTCGATATCGCCAAGCCGCTCGGCATCGCGATCCACGACCACATCATCGTCGGCCGCGACGGCCATGCGAGCTTCCGCAGCCTGGGGCTGATCGAGGGCTGAGCGCGGAGGCAGCTATGGCGCAATTATCGGTCAAGCGCGTCTACGATCCCCCCTCCCCGGAGGACGGCACCCGCATCCTGGTCGACCGGCTCTGGCCGCGCGGCGTGAGGAAGGAGCGGATCGATCTCTGGCTCAAGGACATCGCGCCGAGCGATGCCTTGCGGCACGAATTTCACGGTCATCCGGATCAGTGGGAAACCTTCCGCGCGGCCTATGCGGCCGAGCTCGGCAGCGCATCGGCACAGGCCGCGCTTGCCATTCTGATGGAGAAGATCGCCGCCGGCCCGGTGACGCTGCTCTATGCCGCCAAGGACGAAACCCGCAACAACGCCGAAGCGCTGCGCCTGTGGCTCACAGGGCGTCCTCCGGCGAGCGGCTGATCGCGGCCGCGCCTTCCGTAACGGCGGGCCTTAGACTATTCGCCGAGCCGGCCGGCCCGCCTCTGCCCAAGGAATAGGCATGCTTGCCCCTTTGGCCGGCTTGCCCCCCTCTTCCCGAACGCCTGCGAATGCGCATAGGCTGACGAAAATGGGGATGACGGCCGCATGGTTGCGTTCGATGAAATGACCGGCTCGGGGCAGGAGTTGAGGCCAGCCTATGACGCGCTCGACCGCTGGCTGAAGGAGGCTCCGGCCGAAACGCTGGCGCTGAGGCGCTCGCAGGCGGAACTCTTCTTCCGGCGCATCGGCATCACCTTCGCGGTCTATGGCGACGAGGAATCGACCGAGCGCCTGATCCCCTTCGACATCATCCCGCGCGTCCTCACCAAGCCGGAATGGACGAAGCTGGAAGCCGGACTGCGCCAGCGCGTCACCGCGCTCAACATGTTCCTGGCCGATGTCTACGGGCCCAAGGAATGCCTGAAGGCCGGCATCATCCCGCCCGATCTGGTCTATCGCAACGCCTGCTACCAGCTCGAAATGGTCGACTTCAAGGTGCCGCACGGCGTCTATTGCCACATCGCCGGCATCGACGTCGTGCGGGTCGACGCAGACACATTCTATGTGCTCGAGGACAATGCCCGCACGCCGTCGGGCGTCTCCTACATGATGGAAAACCGGGAGGTGATGCTCAGGCTCTTCCCGGAGCTTTTCGCGATGCACCGCGTCGCCCCCGTCGACAACTACCCGGACCAGCTCCTGGCGACGCTGCGCTCGGTCGCGCCGCGCAGCGCGCCTTCGGACCCGACGATCTGCCTGCTGACGCCCGGCCAGTACAATTCGGCCTTCTACGAGCACTCCTTCCTCGCCGACAAGCTCGGCGTCGAGCTGGTCGAGGGCTCGGACCTGCTGGTCAAGGACGACGTGGTCTACATGCGCACCACGCAAGGGCCGAAGCGGGTCGACGTGATCTACCGGCGCATCGACGACGACTTCATCGACCCGCTCGTCTTCCGCGGCGATTCCGTGCTCGGCGTGCCCGGCATCATCGGCGCCTACAAGGCCGGTAACGTCACGCTGGCCAACGCCGTCGGTACCGGTGTCGCCGACGACAAGGCGGTCTACAGCTACATGCCGGAAATCGTGAAGTTCTTCACCGGCGAGGAGCCGATCCTGAAGAACGTCCCGACCTTCCGCTGCCGCGAGCCGGAGGCGAATGCCTATGTGCTCGACAATCTGGAGAAGCTCGTCGTCAAGGAGGTCAACGGCTCGGGTGGCTACGGCATGCTCGTCGGCCCGCACGCCAACAAGGCGCAGATCGAGACCTTCCGCCGCAAGCTGAAGGCGAGCCCGGAAGGCTTCATCGCCCAGCCGACGCTGGCGCTCTCGACCTGCCCCACCTTCGTCGCCTCGGGCGTGGCGCCGCGCCATGTCGACCTGCGGCCCTATGTGCTCTCCGGCGCCAACGGCATCTCCTGCGTGCCGGGCGGGCTGACCCGCGTCGCGCTGAAGGAAGGTTCGCTCGTCGTCAATTCCAGCCAGGGCGGCGGCACCAAGGACACTTGGGTGCTCGACGCATGACGCGCTCTCCCGATCGCCTCAACGCTCCCTTCCGGATGCTGCCTGCCTCGCCGCGGAAAGGCCCTCGCTGACCATGCTCTCCCGCACCGCAGACAGCCTCTACTGGGTTTCCCGCTATGTCGAGCGGGCCGAATGCCTCGCCCGCATCCTCGATGCGACGACCCGTCTCACCAACCTGCCTTCGACCTATGGCGGCGCCGGCACCGAGTGGCAGAGCGCGGTCCTGACCGCCGGCTGCGAGGACACCTTCGCCCAGGCCTATAGCGAAGCGAACGAACGCAATGTCTGCGACTTCCTGACCTTCAACCCCGACAACCCCTCCTCGATCCGCAACTGCCTCGCCTTGGCGCGCTCGAACGCGCGGGCGGTGCGCACGGCGCTGACCTCGGAGATGTGGGACGCGCTGAACGGCGCCTGGCTCGAGTTGCAACGCTTCGAGAAGAAGCGCATGGACCGCGAGGAATTCGCCCGCTTCCTCGACTGGGTGAAGAATGTCTCGCTGGTCTTCGACGGCTCGGCCTACCGCACCATGCTGCGCGACGACGGCTACTGGTTCTCGCGGCTCGGCGTCTATCTCGAGCGCGCCGACAACACCGCCCGCATCCTCGACGTGAAGTATCACGTCCTCCTGCCGGCCAACGAGCAGATCGGCGGCTCGCTCGACTATTTCCAGTGGACCACGGTGCTGCGCGAGGTCTCGGCGCTGACCGCCTATCACTGGGTCTATCGCGAGGCGGTAAAGCCGGTGCTCATCGCCGATCTGCTGATTCTGAACCGGCGCATGCCGCGCTCTCTCGCCGCCTGCTACGAAAACATCTCGCGCTTCCTCGACTCGCTCGGCGACGCCTATGGCCGGCAGGGCGCGGCCCAGCGCCAGGCGCGCCGGACTCTGGCGAATCTCAGCAACACGCGCATCGAGAACATCTTCCAGCACGGGCTGCACGAGTTCATCGAGGACTTCATCACGGAAAACAACGGCCTCGGTAATACGATCGTCGAGCAGTACCTGCAGTGACCCGCTCGCCTCGCCGCGAACCGGCAGGTAGAACGACAGATATCCAGAGCATTTTCGAGCGAAGTGGACACCGGTTCGCGTGAAGAAAATGCGATAAAACAACGAGATAGATCCTTTCCGCGCTTCAGGGAAACGCGGAAAGGGTCTAAACGCCCGGAACGGCCGAGACCCATGCGGATCAGGATCTCCCACACGATCAGCTACGAATATGCCGAGCCGGCCCGGCATATCGCCCAGATCCTGCGCCTGACGCCACGCGACCATGACGGCCAGCACGTCATGTCGTGGCGGATCGAGCCCAGCATCGACGGGCGCCTGCGGGCTTCGCAGGATGCGCATGGCAATATCGTTCACACCTTCTACGCCGACGGCCCGATCTCCGCGCTCGGGATCAAGGTCGACGGGCTGATCGAAACCGTCGATCTCGCCGGTGTCATCCGTGGCGGGCTGGAGCGGGTGCCTTGCGACGTCTATCGGCGCGACACCCTTCTGACCGCGCAGGACGATGCGCTGCGCGCCTTCACCGACGAAGCCACCGCTGGCGCCGGCACGCCGCTCTCGCAGATGCATGCGCTGATGGCCGCGGTCCATGAGCGCATGACCTGCCTCGACGCCAGCGGACACACCGGCGTTGGCGCACCGGCTGCCTTCGCGGCGGGCGAGGCGATCGCGCAGGATATCGCCCATGTCTTCATGGCCTGCGCGCGCCATCTCGGGCAGCCGGCACGCTACGTCTCCGGCTATGTCGCGCGATCGGACGATCTGCCCCTGGGCAGCGGCGCCCATGCCTGGGCCGAGGTCTATCTCGATGGCTATGGCTGGATCGGCTTCGACAGCGCCAATGGCCTGTGCCCCATCGACACACATGTGCGTGTCGCGGTAGGGCTGGATTTCGCCGACGCCGCCCCTGTCCGGGGCTCGCGCCAGGGCGGCGGAGGCGAGAACCTCAACGTTCTCGTCACGGCACAAGAAGCCGGCAGTCGGCAAGTCAATCAATAGCCGTAGCTGGCGGCCGAAACTTAAGCCGGCCACGTTGATTCGATTTGGTCGAATCAGGCCACAAGCGATTGACGGACTTAAGAGATCGAAGGACCGCGACCGTGACCTATTGCGCCGGAATCCTCGTGCAGGACGGGCTGGTGATGATCGCCGACACCCGCACCAATGCCGGGCTCGACGATATCTCGACCTTCCGCAAGCTCCACATCTTCTCCTGGCCAGGCGACCGCAGTTTCGGGCTGGCGACGGCCGGCAACCTCTCGATCACGCAATCGGTCATCAGCTTCCTGCACGAGGGACTGCCCCATCCCGAGACCGGCGAGATCGAGACGCTGCGGAACGCGACCACCATGTTCCGGGCGGCCCAGCTCGTCGGCCGCTGCATCCGCCATGTCCGGGAGATCGACGGGCCGGCGCTCGACGAGGCCGGCGTCAAGTTCGAGATGTCCATGCTGTTCGGCGGACAGATCAAGGGCCAGCCGATGCGGCTCTTCATGATCTACGGCGCCGGCAACTTCATCGAATGCGGCATCGACGCGCCCTTCCTGCAGATCGGCGAGCACAAATACGGCAAGCCGATCCTCGACCGCGCTGTCACCTTCAAGACCCATCTCTACGATGCGCTGAAGGTCGGGCTCATCTCGATGGATTCGACGATGCGCTCCAATCTCGGCGTCGGCCTGCCGATCGATCTGCTGGTCATGCGCCGCGATGCCGAAGACCTCGAGCTCAACCGCCGCATCGAGGCCGGAGAACCCTATTTCCACGATCTGCGCGAGCGCTGGTCCGCTGCGCTGCGGGCCGCGCACATGGCGATCCCGCGCCCGCCCTACGGGCCCAGCTCCCCGTAAAGGCTTCGGCCCTTCGTCAAGCCGGCCTCATTTTCGCGGTAAATCCCGGCGCCAAGGCAACGGGATGTCAATACTTACGCGGTTAGCTCGCATCGAAGGATCGATGCCGGACGTGCAATGCTGCAACCTGCCACCGCGAAGATGACGAACGCGGGTTCATCCGCGCGCATGTTCGCGAGCACCGTCGCGACGCTGGGCTGCGCGTTCCTGCTCCTGCTGGCCGTCGGTGCGGCCGTGGTGATCGCGATCACGCGCGAGGCCAATCGGCTCGAAGCCCAACGCCAGCGCGAGCGCATCGAAGCCGCCTTCAACAATCAGATTCGCGCCAGCGAGCTCAGGTTGGAACGGCTGGCCATCGCGGGCGCCTTCCAGGAGACGCTGCGCGGACCGGAGCCCCATACCGGACTGCAGAACGCCTTCAGCCGCCTGGGCGGCCAGCTCGCCGATTTCGACGGAGCCTATATCGCATCGGCATCCGGAACCGTCCTCGCCGGCGTCGAAGCGGGCGAGCCCGCCGGCCAGGCCGGCTATGACGGCCTGCGACATTTCAGCGGCTTCATTCCCGGAGGAAACTCCCGGCCCGTGGCCGGCAGCCTATCCTCCGATCGCGGCTCGGCCTGGTCGACCATCGCCAGCAACGGCAGCGACACGATCCTGCTGATGGTGATCGACTTGTCGCGCATCGCGACGCCGGTTCACTCGCCGTCGCTGGGGCGGCTGTCCTTCGTCGCCTATCGGCGGTTGTCCGGTACCATGCTGGCCGAGCTGGCGGATGGCTACCGCGTCGCCGGCATGCGCCTCGTCGATCGGCAGCCCTCCGACGCGCTGTCGAGCCTGCCCATTCCCTCTCCGGACGCATCGGTCAGCACCTGGCTGACCTGGACTCCGGACCGCCCCGGCGACGTCATGCTGGAGCGCTTCCTCTGGGCCCTGATCTCGGTCGGCGTGCTTTTCTCCGGCATCATCGTCTTCGTAGTCCAGCGCCTGCGCGCGGCAGCCGTGCAGATCACGCTACGCGAGCAGGAGATCCAGCGCCTGGCCGGCCAGGACGAATTGTCGCTGCTGCCCAACCGGCGCAGCTTCGACCTGACCTTCGACCAGGCACTCGCCCGGCTCGACCGCGGCGACTCGGCGCTCGCGGTGTTTCTCATCGATCTCGATCGCTTCAAGGCCGTCAACGACACTTATGGCCATACGGCCGGCGACGAGCTCATCCGCCAGGTCGCCAACCGGCTCCTCGGCACCGTGCGGGCGGGCGATACGGTGGCGCGCCTGGGCGGCGACGAATTCGGCGTCATCCAGGCGCATGCCTCCCCAACCGGCTCGGCGGCGCTGGGCGAGCGGATCCTGGCCGCCCTCACCGCTCCCTTCACCGTCATGGGCGTCGAGGTCACCATCGGCTGCTCGGTCGGCATCGCCCTGGCACCGCGCGACGGCGCGAAGCGCGAGACGCTGCTCAAGCTCGCCGACACCGCGCTCTACGAGGCGAAGAATAGCGGCCGCAACCGCTGGTCCTTCTTCGAGCCCCAGATGAACCGCGCGCTCCAGGTCAAGCGCATGGTCGAGGACGATCTGCGCAACGCCATCGAGCAGGACAAGCTGACCCTGCACTACCAGCCTCAGGTCTCGATCGACGGCTCCACCATCATCGGCGTCGAGGCGCTCGTGCGCTGGCCGCATCCGGAGCATGGCATGATCCCGCCTTCGGAGTTCATCGCCATCGCCGAGGAGCGCGGGCTCATCGTGCCGTTGAGCGAATGGGTGCTGCGGCGCGCCTGTCAGGAAGCCAGGCGCTGGAAGGGCGTCCGCCTCGCCGTCAACGTCTCGCCGATCCAGTTTCGCCACAAGGACTTCGTCGCCAACGTCATCCGCATCATCGGGGAGACGGATTTCGATCCCGGCCAGCTCGAGCTGGAACTGACCGAAGGCGTGCTGATCGAGGATGCCGACGCGGCCGAAACCGCGATGATGGACATCAGGGCCCATGGCGTCGGGCTCGCGCTCGACGATTTCGGCACGGGCTATTCGAGCCTGATCTATCTGCGCCGCTTCGCCTTCGACAAGATCAAGATCGACCGCTCCTTCCTCGAATACATGGAAGAAACCGGCGAATCCGCGATCCTGGTCCATTCGATGGCGCATCTCGGCCGCGCGCTCGGCCTGCGCGTCTGCGCCGAGGGCGTGGAGACGGCCGAGCAGCACCGCTTCCTCCAGGCCATCGGCTGCCACGAACTGCAGGGCTTCCTCTTCTCGCGGGCGGTTCCCGCCGAGGAGATCGACCGCCTGCTCGCGGTGAACAACCCTTTTGCTGAAGTGCTCGCTGCCTGACCGGACACCCGATCAGAACAGCAGCTCCTGGATGCCGCTGAAGATCGCATAGGCGAAACCGGCACTGAGCGCGAGCCCGATCGCCCCGATGACCGCCCCCGCGATGATCAGCACGCCGTCGCGCTCGACCATCCCGAGCCCGACCAGGCAGACGGCGAGCCCGAGGGGGATCTGCCCGATGAACGGCGCCGCGACGATCAGCCCCAGCGCCAGGATCAGGATGACGAGCCCGAGGATCGGCACCGCATAGGGACCGCCGAGCATCGTCAGCCGCGGCCGCGAGAAACGCTCGAGCCAGATCAGGGGCGGCAGCGCCCGCTCGATGGCGCGGTTAAGCTCCGGCTTGCCAATGCTGCGCCTGAGCAGCGCCTGCGGCAGCCAGGGCGTCTTCCGGCCCGGCAGCATCTGCAGCGCGACGAAGGCCAGGACAAGCCCGCAGACCAGCGGAATCGGCGGCGGCATCGGCAGGCAATTGGGCAGGCCGAGCAGCACCACAAGCAGCGCATAGGCGCGATCCTGCAGCGCCGCGATGATGGTGCCGACCTCGACACGCTCCCCGGGCAGACCGGCCAGCGCCTTCAGAAGTCCGGATGTGCGTAAGGGAGATGACAAGAGAGCCAGGCCGTGCCGGATTGAGCAGCCCGCCTAGCACGGCGGGGCAACCCGCAACAAGCACGCGCGACGCAGGCGCTCAATGCAGTGTCAGCACACCGTTGACGCTGCGGATCTCCGCCGGCCGGATCAATCGTGAATGCGCGACGGTGACGGAATGCACCGGCCCGTCGAGTTCGCGCCGCCAGAAATCCAGAAATTCATGCAGCACGGGAAAGCGCGGAGCGACGTCGTATTGCTGCCAGATGAAGGTCTGCAGCACGCTGAGATGATCGGGCATGCGATACAGGATCGTCGCCGTCGTCAGCCCATAGCCCTCGAGCTGCCTGATGAAGTCCTCTGAAACCATCTGCACCTCCCCTCCCAGCGGGATTGAAAGCTTAGCCGGATGCGTCGAGGCTGCGCCCGGTTGGTTAACAAAGGCTTGCAAGCTTACTCCCAAACTGCTGCAATTCTTAGGCTCGTCTGCGGCACAAAGGGGACGCTCGGCGGGCCGGGGGCATGCGTGGCGTGGGGTAGCCGCAGAACCGGTCGGACCAGGCTGGCGATGGTCGTCGCGGCCCTGCCCCTGTCCGTCTGTTCGGCCGCCCTTGCCGAGGACGATGAAGCGGATGAGGAGCGTTCCCGGCTTTCGACCGTGATCTTCGGCTCGATGGAGGCCGGCCCGACCAAGACCTTCCTGTCGGTCGGAATGAAGCGCGCTATCGGCGGCGGCCTGGCCCAGAGCGGCTTCCGCCTCTTCCTGAAGGCTGGCGGATCGCAGGAACAGACGCGGCGCCAGTCGCCGCGCGGCACCACCTACAAGGCCGAGACCCAGACGCTGCTCGGCTATGAATGGCGCATCGGCGACACGTTCGTCGCCCTTTATGCCGGCTCCGACGTCCAGAGCGAGAGGCGCGACGAGCCACTCGGCCCGTCGCTGATCGAGACACGTTACGGCGCGCGATTGCAGGCCGATCTCTGGTCCACGCCGCTGCCGGGCATGATGTTCCAGGCCAGTGCCTATGCCTCGACGCTGGACCGGCGCCTCTGGGCGCGTGCCGCTCCCGGCTGGCAGATGCCGCTCGGCTTCTATGTCGGACCGGAGGTCGAAGCCTATCGCGAACGGGACTATCGCAAGCTGCGCCTTGGACTTCATCTGACGGGCCTGCGCCTGCTCGGCCTCGAATGGCGCCTCGCCGGCGGCTGGCAGCGCACCAGCGACCGGCCCTCAGAGGCTTACGCGACGCTCGGCCTGCACTGGCAGCGCTGACGAAAATGCGCGAGCCCTCATCCTGAGGAGCCGCAGAGCGGCGTCTCGAAGGATGGTCCAGATGGCTCCGGAGCCTCGTGAAGCATTCTTCGAGACGCCAATCCCTGGGTATGGCTCCTCAGGATGGGGGCTCAGGGCACAAACGGCCGCTACAGGCGAGCCGTCAGCCCTGCAACGCCCTGAGCGCTTCCGGCGTATCGACGTCGATGGCGATGGCCGGGTCCTCGAAGGGAACCTCGACGACGCGGCTACCGGCCTCGTCAAGCAGGCGGCGAGCCCCGCGATCCCCGGTCAGCAGCGAAACCGCAGGGAAGATCGGCCGCGCCAGCAGCACCGGGTTGCCGCGATGGCCGAACAGCGTCGGCACCACGGCCAGCGAATCCGGCTGCTGGAGATGGCTTTCGGCCAGGCGCTCGATGACCTGAGAAGTTACGTTAGGCATGTCGCCGAGCGAGATCACCGCCGCTTCGGCCTCGGACGGCAGTGCCGCCACCCCGGCGCGAACCGAGCCGGCGAGCCCCGAAGCATAATCGGGATTGTGCACGAAGCGGATCGGCAGGTCGGAAAGAGCGGCCTCCACCGCCTCCTTCTGATGGCCGGTGACGACCAGCACCGGGTCGAGCCGGGCCTCGAGCTGCGCCTCGACGGCATAACGCACGATCGGCTTGCCGCGCAGCTCCTGCAGGAGCTTGTTGTCGGCGCCCATCCGGGTCGAGCGGCCGGCCGCCAGGACGATCCCGGCAATATGTCCGGGGCCATGTTGCCCCGGCGCGCGCGGCTGCGGCCGCGAGACGATCTCCATCAGGAGCCCGCCCACGCCCATGCGCTGGACATCGGCGCGGCCGACGCGGATGCCCGCCAGATGGCGCTGCAGCACCCAGTCGAAGCTGTTCTCCTTGGGCGAACGCGCGCAGCCCGGCGCGCCGATCACCGGCTTGCCGTCGATCTCGCCGAGCATCAGCAGATTGCCGGGATCGACCGGCATGCCGAGATGCTCGACCCGTCCGCCCGCCTCGATCAGCGCTTGCGGGATCACGTCGCGCCGGTCGGTGATCGCCGAGGCGCCGAAGACGACGATGATGTCGCTGTCGCCTTTCGCCAGCACCCCGATGCTCTCCGCCAGCGGCGTCGTCTCATGCGGCACGCGCTTGTCGGCCGAAAGGACCGCGGCCGCCGGCGCCAGCCGGTCCATCATGACGCGCATCGTCTTGTCCACGACGCTGGGCTTGAGCCCCGGCAGGATCGTCGAGATCACGCCGACCTTCGAAGGGCGATAGGCTGCAACGGCGATGGCTGGCTCCGGCCCGAGTGCAGCGAGCGCCTGCTCGACCCGCGTTTCCGAGACGGCATAGGGAATGATCTTGACGGTGGCGACGAGCTCGCCGGCGACGACCGCCTTCAGCGCCGGCAGCGTCGCCACCGTGATCGCCTCATCGACCGTGTTGAAGGCGTCGATCGCCGCGACATCGACCGTGAGCACGCCCGCCGTCGTCGCGAACATGTTGACGCGCCCCGTGAAGGGGGCTTCCGCGACGATGCCCTTGCCGGTCAGGCGCGCGGCAAGCCGCGAGGCAGCCTCGTTCTCCGCCACATCCCCGGGCTCCAACCGCACGGCGACGATCTCGCCGATACCGGCTTCGGCGAGCCCGGCTGCGATCTCAGCGGTGACCAGCGCGCCCTTCTTCACCGTCGTCGCGCCCGCCCGGATCGTATGGGCGGCGATGCAGCCGACGGAATCGGCGATGGCGATGGGGCCGAACTTCATGATGCGTGCCCTTTCAGGCGGGCTTCCTGCGCGGGCCGCGCAGGCTGCTCACGATCTCCGCCAGGATGGCGAGCGCGATCTCGGCTGGCGAGACGGCGCCGATATCGAGCCCGATCGGGGCATGGATGCGCCGTGTCGCCTCCTCGCCGAACCCTGCCGCAGCGAGCCGTTCCAGCCGCTTGCCATGCGTCTTCCGGCTGCCCAGCGCCCCGATATAGAAGCAGTCCGAGCGCAGTGCCGCCGTGAGCGCGGGATCGTCGATCTTCGGATCATGCGTCAGCGCGACGAAGGCGGTGTAGCCGTCGAGCCCGACCTGCGGCAGGACCTCTTCGGGCCATTCCGGCAGCAGCGCCACGCCCGGAAAGCGCTCCGGTGTGGCGAAGGCCGTGCGCGGGTCGATGATCACGAGATCGAGATCGAGCTCCTTCGCCATCGGCGCCATCGCCTGCGAGATATGGACGGCGCCCGTCACGACGATACGCGGATGCGGCGCCTGCACGGTCAGGAAATAGGAAGCGCCCTCGGCCTCGACCATGCCGCTCTTGCCGGTGCGCAACTGCTTCTCGACGAGTTCGGCCAGCGGATCGGCCGCGATCTCGCCCTGCCGCACCAGCCGCTGCGCGCCGCTCGCGAGTTCGGTCACCAGCACCGCCGCGCGCCGCGCCGCATGCTCTTCGTTGAGCGCGGAGAGGATTGCGAGATCCACCGTTCAGCCCCTGTCGGTCGCGAGCTTCAGGCCGAGCGCGATCATTAGCGAGCCGCCGATCCAGCGCCCGAAGGCGAACCCTGTCCTGGTCTTCTTCATCGCTCCCACGACGATAGAGGCGCCGAAGACGGTGACGAGATCGGCCGAGGAGAAGGCGAAGTTGACCACCATGCCGAGGATCAGGAACTGCGCCCAGACCGGCAGCGAGCCGGCCGGATCGACGAACTGCGGCAACAGCGCGATGAAGAACAGCGCGACCTTCGGGTTCAGGATCTCGACGATGAAGGAATCCAATAGCGCCCGTTTCACCGTCTTCGGCGGCGCGATGGGTTGATCGGGCGCGCCCAGGCGCGAGCGGATCATGCCGATGCCGATCCAGACCAGATAGATCGCGCCGGCGATCTTCACCGCCATGTAGAGTTCCGGCACATGCTTGAACACGGCCGACAGGCCGAAGGCCGCGGCGAAGACGTGGACATAGCAGCCGAGATGGATGCCGAGCATCGCCATCAGCCCCGCCCGGCGGCCATGGCTGATCGTCTGGGCGGCGGTGTAGAGCAACGCCGGCCCCGGAAAATACGCGACGAGGATGGTCACCGTCGCGAAGGCGACAAGGGTCTCCCAGGAGGCCATCAGTGCTTATCCTTGCTGCGGACCGGCTCGACATAGACCTTGATGCGCCCGCCGCAGGAGAGCCCGACCTTCCAGGCCGCCTCGTCGGCGACGCCGAATTCCAGGATCCGCGGCTTGCCCTCGGCGATGACGTCGGCGGCCTCGGCCACCACCGCCCCCTCGACGCAGCCGCCCGAGACGGAGCCGAGGAAATTCCCCTCCCCGTCGATGACGAGATGCGAGCCCACCGGGCGCGGCGCCGAGCCCCAGGTCTCGACGACGGTCGCGATGGCGACTCCACGGCCGGCCGCCGCCCATTCCTCGGCAGCGCGCAGGATATCGGTCTCGGTGCTGATCATGATGCCAATCTCCTCAGCCCTCATCCTGAGGAGCCGCGAAAGCGACATCTCGAAGGATGTTCCAGAGCAGGCTGGAGCATCCTTCGAGACGCGATCTGCGATCGCTCCTCAGGATGCGGGCTAGCTCCGCTAAGATCATG
>WPCJ01232111.1_pt1 | contig 18200 bp, 15 predicted proteins | sample 5399831 | NCBI WGS metagenome assembly WPCJ01 (sample SAMN12869470, study PRJNA574797) | sludge metagenome | isolation source: wastewater treatment of pH10 | place: China:Beijing | collected 2019-05-20 | reverse complement strand
CGTGGTGGTCGCGGCGCTGGCACGGCTGGCGCGTTTGGTCGCGGCGGCTCAAAGAGCAAGGCACGCAAGTCGAAGCGGGCGAAGCGGGCAGAGTTCGAGATGCGCGAGGCGCCGTCGCTTGGCGGCGTCAGCGTACCCCGCGGAAACGGCTCGACGCCGATCCGCCTGCGCCGCGGCGCATCGCTGTCCGACTTTGCGGACAAGATCGATACGAGCGCGTCGAACCTCGTGACGGTGCTGTTCCACCTCGGCGAGATGGCGACGGCGACCGAGTCGCTCGACCAGGCAACATTCGAGATCCTCGGCGAGGAGCTGGGCTACAAGATCCAGATCGTCTCGCCAGAGGACGAGGATCGCGAGCTTCTCGAGGCCTTCGACATCGACATCGAGGCTGAGCTTGAAGAAGAGGGCGATGACGTGCTTGAGGCGCGTCCGCCGGTCGTCACCGTCATGGGTCACGTCGACCACGGTAAGACCAGCCTGCTCGACGCTGTCCGCAAGGCAGACGTTGGCGCTGGCGAGGCCGGTGGCATTACGCAGCACATCGGTGCGTACCAGGTGCACACCGAGCACGAGGGCGTCGATCGTGCGCTGACCTTTATCGATACGCCGGGTCACGAGGCGTTCACCGCAATGCGTGCCCGTGGTGCGCAGGTCACCGATATCGCGATCCTCGTGGTTGCGGCCGATGACGGCATCATGCCGCAGACCATTGAGGCGCTGAACCACGCGCAGTCGGCGAGCGTGCCGATCGTTGTCGCGGTGAACAAGATCGATAAGGAAGGCGCGAACCCCGACAAGGTTCGTCAGCAGCTCACCGAGTTCGGTCTCGTGTCTGAGGAATGGGGCGGCGACGTCATGTTCGTCAACGTCTCGGCGAAGAACAACATGGGTATCGACGACCTGCTCGAGGCGGTGCTCCTCACTGCGGACGCGGGCCTCGACCTCCGTGCGAACCCGAACAAGGAAGCCCGCGGCGTCGCGATCGAGGCGAAGCTCGACAAGGGCCGCGGTGCGGTTGCGACCGTGCTGATCCAGTCCGGTACGCTCCGCGTCGGTGACGCGATCGTTGCTGGCACTGCCTACGGCCGCGTTCGCGCGATGCACGACGAGAACGGCGAGCCCGTCCTCGAAGCGCTCCCGTCGCGTCCGGTGTCGGTGCAGGGCCTGTCGTCGGTGCCGCGCGCTGGTGATACCTTCCTCGTCACCTCCGAGGACCGCACCGCACGCCAGATCGCTGAGAAGCGTGAGGCAGCGGAGCGCAACGCGATGCTCGCGAAGGCACGCAAGCGCATCAGCCTTGAAGAGTTCACGAAGGCGCTTGAGGATGGCAAGGTTGAGTCGCTCAACCTCATCATCAAGGGTGACGTGTCGGGTGCCGTCGAGGCGCTCGAGGAATCGCTGATGAAGATCGAGGTGGACGATTCGGTCCAGCTCCGCATCCTGCACCGCGGCGTCGGCGCGATCACCGAGTCGGACGTGGATCTTGCCACGATCGACAACGCGATCGTCATCGGCTTCAACGTGCGCCCCGACGTCAAAGCTCGCGAGCGCGCTGCGCGCGAGGGCATCGACATCCGCTTCTACAACGTCATCTACAACGCGCTTGATGACATTGAGGCATCGCTCACGGGCATGCTCAAGCCAGAGTACGAAGAGGTTCAGTCGGGCGTCGCGGAGATCCGCGAGGTCTTCCGCTCCTCGAAGTTCGGCAACATCGCCGGCGTCATCGTGCGGTCGGGAACGATCACGCGAAACGCGAAGGCACGCGTCATCCGCGAGGGTGTCGTCATCGCCGATGGCCTCGCCATCGAGTCGCTGCGTCGCTTCAAGGACGACGTCACCGAGGTGAAGACGGACTTCGAGGCTGGTATCGGCCTCGGCAAGTTCAACGACATCCAGCCCGGCGACGAGATCGAGACCACCGAAATGGTCGAGAAGCCGCGCGGCTAACACGTCGCTGAATTGGAGAGGCCGGGGGAGCGAACGCTTCCCCGGCCTCTCGCGTCTCTCGGGGGTCTCGGCGAGCCCTATGCTCGAAGCATGAACGAATCTGAACTTGCCACCCGTGTCCGCGCGCTCGTCGAGACGATGTACGGCGGATATATCGGGGGCGACCGCGACGCGATCGACGCGCTGCTCGATCCTGATCTGACGATGTTTGACTCCGCGAGCCCCGCGCTCATCAGCGGAATGGATGAGCTCAACGCGGTCCGCGCGGCGCGGGGAAACCCGTCCGACGACGCGTCGCCGGCACGCACCGAGACCGGGCTCACTGCGGGGCTGTTCACCGCGCGCCGCATCGGCGACGTGATCTCCGCGACGTGGTGGCTGCGCATCGATGCGGTTGACGCGGCCGGCGCTCCCATGATCCCGGAGGTGGTTCGCAACTCGGCCGTGCTCGTCGACACGGACGGCCCGCTCCGCATCGTGCAACTCCACGAGGGCGTCGTCCAGCACTTCGGGGGCCCCGAGGTCGCCGGATTGCCAACGGTCTGACTGGTCGCCCGATGCAGCCGAGATGGCGCCAACGCGGGTAGGCTTAGAACATGAGTAATCCACGTGCAGGGAAGGTCGCCGAGCGGATCCACCAGATCATCGCTCGCCGGCTCGACAAGGGGCTTCGCGACCCGCGGCTCGGGTTCGTCACGATCACGGATGTGCGAGTGACGGGCGATCTGCAGAGCGCCAGCGTGTTCTACACCGTCTACGGCGATGACGCGACCCAGACGGACACCGCGGCCGCGCTCAAGGCCGCCACTGGCATGCTGCGCAGCGAGGTCGGCAAGCAGCTCGGGACGAGGCTGACGCCAACGCTCGAGTTCATCCACGATGAACTGCCGTCGTCGGCGGAGCACCTCAACGAGCTGCTCGCGGAAGCGAAGCGGCGAGACGATGCAGCGCGCGAACTCGCTGTTGGCGCGAACTACGCGGGGGAGGCCGATCCGTACGAGAAGCCGCGTACCCACGAGGACGTCGCCGAGACCGACGATTTCGATGACGAGGACGACGACACCGAACTCGACGACGACTTCGACGAGGAAGACGAGGACGGCCTCGACGAGGAAGAACTCGAGGACGACGAGGAGCGCGCCTAGCGTTTCACTCTCGGATCGGCCCCCTGGGAAGCACCAGGGGGCCGATCCGCGTTCCGGGGCCCAGCGCAGTCAGACGCTACGTGCCGATCTCGTTTTCCTCGCCAGGCTCGACGTAGCTCGCGATGCGTGAGACGCCGATGACAGTGTCGTTCTGCAACTCCAGCTTGGACCGGAGAGCGCGGCCCGCGAATCCCGCTCGGAGGTTCACCCGATCCCACTGCTCGTCCATGATGAACACCGTCTCGGTCGATTTGATGCAATCCCACTTTGCGAGATTCGTCGCGACGAGTTCGTGGATCGCGGCGACGTCGGCGGCGCGCACGAGCAACATGCCGTCGTGGCTTCCGGCCGTCACCGCGAAGTACTCGAGCTCCTGAACTGTGGGCAGTCGCTCGCGGAACTCCTGCCAGCGCTGCTGCTCAAGCGAGACGAATACGAGCGCCGCGACCCCGAACCCGGCCGCCCGGAAGTCGAGCGTCGCGGTGAAGCCTGTGATGACGCCGGCCTCGACGAGCGCGTCGTAGCGCTGGTAGGCGTTCGAACGGGAGACCCCCAACTGCTCGGCCATCGCGGCGATGGACAGTCGCCCATCTCGCCGCAGCAGATCGACCATTTGAATGTGGATGTCATCGAGTTGCATTCTGTACTTTCCGTGTCGTCCTGCATCGTTGCAAAGTGGAACTTCTGCACAATATACATGCTGAGGGTGGACGGATTTCGTCTGAGGCTTTTCAAGTTGACACAATAATCGCGGATCGCGTAATTTCTGTAAAGAGTTATCCAAAGAGGGATAGCACGATGGAAGGCCACAAATGAAGCACTCGATGAAGCGCGTTTTCGCCGCGACCGGCCTGGTCGCCGCAGCTGCGCTTGTCCTCTCCGGCTGTGCCGGGGGCGCACAACCCACTACCGGTGAAGCAGCGGGAGGCGGCAAGTCGATCGTCGTCGATGCGTCCTTTGACCTGAAGACCGCTGACCCGGGCCGCCAGTACGAGACGACCGGATCGATCGTCGCGAAGGCACTGTACGAGACCCTCCTCACGTTCAACGGCGAGGACGTGACGAAGCCCGTCGATGGGCTCGCGAGCTACGAGATGAACGAGGACAACACTGTCCTGACGCTCACGATGAAGCCCGGCGCGAAGTTCTCGGACGGTAGCGACGTGACCGTCGACGACGCAGTCTTCTCGCTGACCCGCGTGCAGGGCATCCTCGGAAACCCCTCGTTCCTGCTCGAGGGCGTCACCGTTGAGAAGACCGGCGACGACACGCTAACGCTGACCTCGGAGACTCCGAACCCGGCGCTGCCCTTCATCCTGCCCAACCCGGCACTTTCTGTGCTGAACCAGGAAGTCGTCGAGGCCAACGGCGGATCGGCAGACGAGTCCGATGGAGCTGAGGCGTTCCTCAACGGCGAGTCTGCGGGGTCCGGCCCGTACATGCTCGAGTCGTTCGACGCTGCGGCCCAGGTCGTCTTCAAGGCTAACCCGGAGTACGCGGGGGACAAGCCCGCATACGACCGCGTCGTGCTGCGGAACGTCGAGGGTCCCACGCAGAAGCTCAACGTCGAGAAGGGCGAGTCGCAGGTCGCGCTCGACCTTAACCCCGATCAGGTCGCGGAGCTCGCAAGCGCTGACGTGAAGGTCGTCTCGAACCCGTCGCGCTACATGATCTTCCTGCTGCTCAACCAGAACCCCGAGATCAGTGAGATCACGAGCAACCCCGACTTCCTGCAGGCTGTGAAGCTCGGGCTCGACTACGACAAGATCGTCAGCCTCGCAGGCGACGGCTCGGTGCGCCCCGGCGGGCCGATCCCCTCGCTCTTCGTCGGCGCGATCGACGCCAAGCAGGGCAACCAGCGCGATGTCGAGGCCGCACAGGCCGCGCTCGCCAAGTCGGGCTACGCTGGCGAGAAGGTCACGCTGAACTTCCCGAATGACATCACCGTGCAGGGTCTCTCGCTCCAGAACGTTGCGGAGGCGGTCCAGGCGCAGCTCAGCGAGGTCGGCATTGAGGTCGCCCTCGCGCCGGCACCGGTCGCGACCGAGCTCGACGCGTACCGCAACGGGACCGAGACCATCGGTCTCTGGTACTGGGGCCCGGACTTCCCGGATGCATCGAACTACACCGTGTTCTCGCCGGGCGAGCTCGTTGGACTGCGCTCCGGTTGGGCCGCAGACGCGAACGCGAAGGTCACCGAGCTCTCGAACGCTGCGAAGGCTGCGACCGGCGACGACCGCGCTCCCGCCTACGAAGCGTGGCAGGACGAGCTGAACGCGAGCGGGCCGTTTGTGCCGCTGCTCCAGCCAGCACAGAATGTGGTGACGTCGCCGTCGATCGAATCGATCACGACGAACCCCGTGTGGACTGTGGATCTTGCCCTCATCAAGTAACAACAGCACCGTCGCGATCCGGACGGCCGAACGTCCCACACGGCGGGGTATCCCCCCGTTCGTGCGGTACGTGGCCGTCCGGCTCGGCCTGACGGTCCTGCTGATGTTCGGGGTGACGATTGTCACCTTCGTGCTCACCAACCTCGTGCCCGCCGATCCGGTGCAGGCTGCGCTTGGTGAGCAGGCCGCAGCGAACCCCGAGATCGTCGCGAAGTTCCGCGCTGAGAACGGCCTCGATCAGCCGCTCATCGTGCAGTACTTCACGTACCTTGGCAACGTACTGCAGGGCAACCTTAGCGTCTCGACGCAGACCCGGATGCCCGTCGCAGACGAGCTCGCCGCAGCATTCCCTGCGACGATCGAGCTCGCGCTGTCCGCGATCGTGTTCTCCGCCCTCATCGGGATTGGCCTCGGACTGTGGGCCGCGCTCAAGCGTCGCACGTTCGTCGACCAGGTGATCCGAGTCGTCAGCCTCATCGGACTGAGCTGGCCGACGTTCTGGCTCGCGCTCGTCGTGTACTACGTCTTCTTCTTCGTGCTCGGAATCTTCCCGGGGTCCGGCCGGCTCGACCCGACGGCCATCGCTCCGCCGCACGTTACGGGCCTGTACACGATTGACTCGGTGCTCGCCGGCCAGTGGAGCACGTTCTGGGACGCGCTCTACCACCTCGTCCTCCCGGCGTCGGTCCTCGCGCTCTATACGATCGGCCTGCTGACCCGCTTTGCGCGTTCCGCGGTGCTCGAGGTCCTCGACATGGACTACGTGAAAGCGGCAACCGCGAAGGGCCTTCCCCGGCGCACCGTGGTGTTCGGCTACGTGCTCCGCGGCGCGATGGTGCCCATCATCACCGTGCTTGGCCTCGCGTTCGGCTCGCTGCTGTCCGGCACCGTGCTCGTCGAGAAGGTGTACTCCTGGCACGGCCTGGGCGAGTACTCGTTCTCGGCCGCGACCAAACTTGACCTGCCCGCGATCATGGGCGTCGGCCTCGTCGTCGGCATCGTCTACATCGGACTGAACTTCCTCGTCGACGTCCTGTACGGCGTCATTGACCCGAGAGTGAGGGTCGCATGAGCACCGACATCCTGACCGAGCGCGCCAAGCGGCGCCGCTGGCTGAAGATCTCGCCGGCGTTCCGCACGCCGCTCGCGATCACGGGCGTCTCGATTGCCCTGATCTGGCTAGTGATCGCGATCTTCGCGCCGATCATCGCCCCGTACGACCCGCTCGCCCAGGCATTCGAACGCCTCCAGCCGCCGAGCGCCGAGCACCTGTTCGGCACCGATGCGGTCGGCCGTGATGTCCTCAGCCGAGTGATTAGTGGCGCGCGGATCTCTATGCCGCTCGCGCTCTCACTCGTCGTCGCATCGATGGTTGTCGGCGGCACCCTCGGGGCGATCGCCGGGTACTTCGGTAAAGCCGTTGACGAAGTGATCATGCGCATCGCCGATCTCGTATTTGCGTTCCCGACGATCATCCTGGCGATGGTCATCACCGCGGCGCTCGGCCCGAGCCTCACAAACGCTGTCATCGCGATGCTGATCGTCTCGTGGCCCGCGTACGCTCGCGTCACCCGCTCGCTCGTGCTGTCGGCTCGCACGCAGGAGTACGTGATCGCCGGTCGGCTGCTCGGCAACGGCCCGTTCACCTCGCTGCGGCGAGACATCCTGCCGAACGTACTCTCACCAGTGTTCGTGCTCGCGATGCTCGACGTAGGGACGGCGATCCTGCTGCTCGCGGGCTTGAGCTTCCTCGGGCTCGGCGCCACCCCGCCGACGCCGGACTGGGGCGCGATGGTGTCTGACGGCGTGCAGCAGTTCTCCTCCTGGTGGATCGCTGCCTTCCCCGGCCTCGCGATCTTCACCGTGGTCATGGCATTCAACTTCATTGGGGACTCGCTGCGCGATTCCCTCGATCCGCGTGCACAGGACGCGGTGCAGGGGAGGGCAATGTGAGCCACTCAGCAGTTACCCACGACGGGGCCCGCGAGGTCTCGGTTGATGACGGCCTCGCGATCCGCGACCTCACCGTGGCGATCGGCGAGCGCGAGATCCTGCACGGGATCAGCATCGACCTGATCCCCGGGCAGATCACGGGCCTCGCGGGCGAATCGGGATCGGGCAAGTCAATCACCGGGCTTGCAATGCTCGGGTTGCTTCCCGCGAATGCTCGCACGGGCGGTGAAATCAGGTTCGGCGGGCGCAACGTGCTCGCCCTGCCCGAGCGCGAGCTTGGTAAGCTTCGTGGCCAGCGCATCGGCATGGTGTTCCAGGACCCGACCGCGAGCCTGCATCCGATGCTCACGATCGAGCGCCAGCTCACCGACCACCTCCGCGCCCACACTGGGGTGTCGAAGGCCGAGGCACGCGAGCGCGCGCTCGACGTGCTGAACAAGGTCAAGGTGCCGCTGCCGGAGACAGCGCTGAAGAAGTACCCGCACCAGTTCTCGGGCGGGCAGCTGCAGCGCATCGCGATCGCCGTCGCGATCATCTGCGAACCCAGCATCCTCATCGCCGATGAGCCGACGACAGCGCTCGATGTGACCGTGCAGGCAGGCGTGCTGCGCTTGCTTCGCCAGCTCTGTGACGAGATGGGCCTCGCCGTGATGCTCATCACCCACGATCTCGGCGTCATGTCGAGTCTCGCGGATCGGATCGCGGTGCTGCGCCAGGGCGTGATCGTCGAGGAGGGCACCAGGTACGACGTGCTGCGAAACCCTCAGCACGACTACACCCGCGCGCTCATCGATGCCCTTCCCAGCCACGACGGTGCGGGTGCAGGGCCGGCCGTTGGCGCCGTCGACGAACAGGAGACACGCAATGACTGAGGCCAGCGCGCAGCTCGCGAACCCCGCCCTGCTCAGGCTCGACTCGCTGTCGGTGCAGTACAAGCTCCCCGGCCGGGGCGTTCTGACCGCCGTGAACGACGTGAGCTTCGAGCTCCCGACGCAGCGGGTGCTCGGCCTCGTCGGCGAGTCGGGCTGTGGGAAGTCTACGCTCGCACGCGCCGTGTGCGGTCTTGAACCAATCCACTCGGGAAGCATCCGATTCAACGGCGAGCCGATCCGCGCCCTCGGGATGCGCACCCGCCCGAAGGAGCTGCTGCGCATCCAGATGGTGTTCCAGAACCCGTATGCGTCGCTCAACCCTCGCCGCACCGTCGGCGCCCAGATCGCGGATGGACTGCGGATCAACCCGCAGAAGGACTCATGGTCGGTGTCGGGGCTGCTCGACGAGGTCGAGCTTCCCGCGGACGTCGCGAGCCGCTTCCCGCATCAGTTCTCCGGTGGCCAGCGTCAGCGCATCGCAATCGCTCGCGCGATCGCGTCGGGCCCGCAGCTGCTCATCGGTGACGAGCCGATCGCATCGCTCGACGCGAGCCTGCAGGCCAAGGTGGCGAGCCTCATGCGACGGCTTGCCCTCGAGTCCGGGGCGTCAATGCTCTTCATCAGTCACGACCTCGCGGTTGTGCGCACCATCGCCGACGAGATCGCGGTGATGAACAAGGGCGAGATCGTCGAGCACGGTCCCGTCGAGCAGGTGTGGCGCTCGCCGCGAGATCCCTATACGCAGCGGCTACTCGCGGCGATCCCTGCGATCGACGGGTTGGGCACACTGCCCGGTCTGCCCGACGCCGCGTAGCCTGCGGTGAGGCCTGGGGAGGACGCTGTCCTTCCCGGGCCTCACGGCTATCTTGCCTTAGAAGCGAATCACCTGACGCAGCGCGTCGCCGGTGGCGAGGTCATCCATCGCCTCGTTGATTCCGTCGAGTTCGATCGTGGCTGAGATGAGCGACTCGAGCGGGAGCTTGCCGTCGCGCCAGAGCTGCGCATAGCGCGGGATATCGCGACTGGGAACTGCCGAGCCGAGGTAGCTGCCGATCACCGTGCGCGCCTCGGCGGTCAGGCTGAGCGGCGAGATCTCGCTCAATTGTCCGGGAGCTGGCAGCCCGACGGTCACCGTGCGGCCGCCCGGGGCTGTGGCCGCGTAGGCGGTTTCGAACGCCCGCGGGTGGCCAGCGCATTCGATGACCACCGGAAAGCGGCGGCCGCGTTCCATCACCTCTTGCGGGGTCATGCACTCAGCCGCTCCAGCCGCGATCGCGGCAGGAAACTTGTGCTCATTGGCGTCGATGCCGACGACCTGGTGGCCCTCGGCGAGCGCGACGAGCACCGCCGCCATACCGACCCCACCGAGGCCAACCACCGCGACGGTGTCGGTATGGCTGGCCGTCCCGCATTGACGACGGCACCGCCACCGGTTAGCACCGCACAGCCGAGGAGCGCAGCGATGTCAGGTGGCACGTCATCGTCGACCGCGACGACGGAGCGTGCATCAACGACCGCGTGGGTGGCGAACCCTGAAACCCCGAGGTGATGGTTGATTGGTGCGGTCCCGTCGGTGAGGCGGCGGTCGCCGTTCATGAGCGTGCCGGCACCGTTCGCAAGACTGCCGGGCTCGCAGGGCAGCAGCCCGTCGGTGAGGCAGGCGGCGCAGCGCCCGCACCGAGGAAGGAACGTCATCACGACCCTGCGCCCGATGAGCGCCGTATCCGCTTCAGAACCGACCGCTGTGACTCTGCCAGCCGCTTCGTGCCCGAGCAGCATTGGAAGTGGGCGCGGCCGCGAGCCGTTCACGACGGAGAGGTCGGAGTGGCAGACGCTCGCGGCCTCGATGCAAACGAGCAGCTCTCCCGGACCGGGATCTTGCAGCTCGAGTTCGCGCACCTCGATAGGCCGAGACTCGCTCCACGGCTGAGTGCTGTCGGAGGCGGTGAGGACTGCGCCACGGATATTCGTCATTGAGAATTCCTTCGGGTTCGGAGACAACGTACGCGACAGTGCGGGAGCCGAACAGCAGCAATTCCGCTCACAGTGCACGCACGAAAGAATGAGACGCGTGATTCTGGAGGTCTAGAACGCTGATCCCATAGTACGAAACTTGTGAGCTCGAGGAAAGCCTGTGGAATCGCATTTGGAATTGACGACGGCAAGCATTGGGTGCTAACTTCAGGGCAACAGGGCAAGAACCAAAGAATTCCTGGTATGGAGTCTTTGTCTTGCCCTCTTTCTGTTGTGACCCCTTGCCAGGTATGACAGAGAGGTCATTCACATGGCAACACACGTTCTACGGGGCATCGGCGACGTCGTCTCGTACATCGATTCCCGGACGCGGATCAGCGGCCGAGCTGGCTGGATCTGGTGGCTCGCGCTCGGCGGCCTATTCCTCGACGCTTTCTCGAACTCCGCGCTCTCGGCCGGGCTTGGCCCGATGACGCGAGATCTTGATCTCAGCGCTGGCCAGATCGCGCTCCTCACGTCGATGGCGTCGTGGGTCGCGCTCGTGTTCAACCCGATTGGGGGCTGGCTCGCTGATCGGTTCGGTCGTGTTGGCCCGCTGCTCGTCGCAAAGGTACTCGCGCTTGCGGGCGCGTTCATCGCGGCCTTCGCGCCTACGTTTGAGCTTGTGGTCGCCGGCCGTTTCTTCGTGGGCGCCGCATACGGCATTGACTTCGCGATCGCCATGGCGCTGCTCGCAGAGTTCACACCGGCGAAGTTCCGCAGCCGCATCAACACCTGGCAGGGCATCTGGTACACCGCGGTGTCATCGAACCTCATCCTTGCAATTGGCTTCTACAAGATGAATGTCGGCGACTCCATCTGGCGCTGGGCGGTCGGAGCGGCCGGGGTCGTCGCGCTGCTGTTGTTCATCGGACAGGCGACCAAGCTCGTCGAGAGCCCCAGCTGGTATGCACGCAAGGGCAGGCTCGACGATGCCGCCCGCTCGATGACGAAGATCTACGGCGAGACCTTCCAAGCCGCACCAGAGGGGGACCGGGTGCCGCTTGAAGGTGTTGCGACTAAGGGCATCGGCAATGTCGCGCTGATCTTCCGCGGGATCTACCTCCCGCGAACGATCCTCGCGTCGACCGTGCAGATGGGCCAGTCACTCCAATACTTTGCCGTCGGCTGGTACCTGCCGATCATCTCAATTGCGATCTTCGGCGAGGGCGACTTCGTTCTCGCAACAGTAGGGACACTCGTGTTCAACCTGTTCGGTATCGTCGGTGGCTTCGCTTCGCCAATCATTGCGCGTAAGCTCGGCCTGCGCCGCGCGTCGGCCATTGGCTTTTCGCTCGTATTCGTCATGCTCGTGGTGCTCGGCCTATTCTTCGACACGATGCCGCTGTGGCTCGCCTTCATCGTTCCGTCGTTATTCATCCTGTTCCACTCGGGAGGACCCGGAGCGAATGGCAAGAGCCTCTCGACGCTCTCGTTCCGCAGCGAACTACGCGCGACAGCGAATGGATTCATCGGCGCGATCGGCAGCCTCGGGGCCGCGCTCGGACTCGTCGTGTTCCCGATCCTCAAGGAGGACCTCGGCCTTGGGCCGACGTTCCTCATCCTGTCGGCAGTGCCGTGTATCGCCGCCATCGTCTGCTGGGTCATCAAATGGGAGCCAAGTCGAGCTGATTTCAACCCGGATGCTGAGCCGGAGGCGCCGCAGTTCCGCGACGCGGACATCGTCCGGTAGCTAGCGCAGCCAAACGAACGAAGGAGTATGCGGTGAAGCAGGCGATTCTCGCAATTGACGAGGGCACAACAGGAACACGTGCAGCCTGGGTGACCGCCGACGGTGACGTGGGCGGGCTCACCTACGAGCGATTGACAGTGAGCTCGCCACGCCCCGGGGTTGTTGTACAGAGTGCAGCGGAGATCCTCGAAAAGACGGTGCGAACGCTCAGGTCGGCGTACGCTTCCGCCGTCGATCACGGTCTTGAGGTGACTGCCGTCACCATCGCGACTCAGCGCGCGACAGCGACGTTGTGGGACACGCAGACGGGCGAGCCAGTCGCGCCATCAATGGTGTGGCAGGACACGCAGTACGCTGACGAGCTTGCGAACATGGCGGGTGCCTGGGACGACACCTTGTGGCGCAGCATCGGCCGCCCCACTGGCGTGCGCTCCGTCTACCTCTGGGCAGCTAAGACCCTCGCCGACCCCGCGCAGACGCGCGCCAGGGAGTGCCGCCGCAAGGGAACTCTTGGGTTCGGAACGGTTGACACGTGGCTGCTTTGGTCGCTGTCGAACAGACGAGAGTTGAGCGTGACTGCCACGAATGCTGTGAGCTCGGGTGCGTACCTGTTGGCCGATCACGCCTACCACACTGGGTTCGTCGAGGCGCTTGGGTTCCCCCTTGAGCTCCTGCCCGAGCTGCGAGATGACTCAGGCGACTTCGGCACGCTTCGCCCCGAAATCCTTGGCATCGAGCTGCCCATCGTCGCCGCGGCCGGCGACCAGCACGCTGCGATGATCGGGCTCGGGGTGATCGATGCTGGCGACGTGATGTGTGTCCACGGAACGGGGTCGTTCGTCGATCTCAATCTCGGCACTCACCTGCCAGACAACGACGGCCGTTACCAGGGTGCGCTGAGTCTGGTCGCGTGGCGCACCGGGGGAGTAGCGCGCTACTCGATCGAGACATTTACCTCGACAACCGGCTCCGCAATTGACTGGCTCGTCGACAAACTCAGACTCTTTGAGTCGGGCGCGCACATCAGCGAGCTCGCCGCACGGGGTACACGCGGCGCAGTGCACTCTGTTCCCGCACTCACGGGCGTGAGAATGCCCCGTGTGAACGCGGGCGTTGGTGCCCTGATCGGCGGCATGAGCATGTCCACGACGCGAGAGGACGTCGCTCTCGCCGTGCTCGAGGGAATCGCCCAGTCGGTGGCCTGGAGCATAGACGCCGACCAGGAGGTCGCGGGAATCGAGATCGGCAAGGTGAACGTTGGGGGCGGACTTTCTGGTTCCGACCCCCTCGTGCAACTGCAAGCTGACATCACGGGCGTGCCACACTACCGATTCCGCGACACCGACAAGGCCTCGCTGCGGGGGATCGCGTTCCTCGGCGGAGTCGATCTGGGTATGTGGGACTCGCTTCACGACACCCGAGAGCTCCTCGGAACCCCCGACGTCTTCGAGCCGACGATTGGCGCCGACGAACGTGAAGAACGGGTGGACTGGTGGCGCCGCCGCGTGCTCACTGAAATGGACCTAGCCGATGCAAGAAAGGATTCGACGACGGAATGAAGTTTCCTGAAAAACGTGCGAACAAACAACGCCAAAGCCTCTCGCCTATTGATGCGCCGAGGCTCAGCAGGGCGACCGCGCTACGCCGCATGGAAGACGAGGTATTCGACCTCGTCGTCGTGGGTGGCGGGATCACCGGTGCCTACACGGCGCTCGACGCGGCGCTCCGCGGACTCAATGTCGCATTGATTGAGAAGGAGGACTTCGCCTCCGGGACCTCGAGTAAGTCCTCGAAGATGATCCACGGTGGGCTCCGCTATATCGAGCAGGGCAACCTGCCACTCGTGCGGCACTCGCTTCTCGAACGCCAGCGGCTGCGCCGTAACGCTGGCCATTTGGTCCAGCGCCTCCCGTTCCTCTTTCCGATTCTCTCCGAGGATGGGATCTTCGACCGCAGGCTCGCCTCCGGGTTTGAAGCCCTGCTCTGGACGTATGATCTGGCGGGCGGTTGGCGCGAGGGGGTGCTGCACAAGAAGCTTTCGCGGGAGGAAGTGCTCGCGCAAAGCCCGCTGTTTGATCCGAAGAAGCTCGAGAGCGGATTCATGTACTACGACTCGCGTGCCGACGATGCCAGGCTCACGACCAACATCGCTCGGACGGCGGCGTTCCACGGTGCAGCCATCGCAAACTACGCGAAGGCGACAGCCGTTGTACGCGAGCGGGGCAAGGTCGCGGGTGTTGTCGCCGAAGTAGACGGCCAGGAGCTTCGGATCCGAGGACGCGCTGTGGTTATCGCGGTTGGGTCATGGCTGCGTGACTGGGACGGTACGACACCTGGAACTGACAAGCCGAACATCCGGCCGGCAAAGGGCGTGCACGTCTCTGTGCCGTGGACGAAGATCCAGAACTCGTGCACGATCACGATCCCGATCCCCGGGCGTACTCGACGGGCGACTATTACGAGGTGGGGCGATACTGCCCTGCTCGGCACGACCGACGAGGATTACCAGGGGAACCTCGACGATACCCACTGCACGCGCGCGGAGATGGACTTTCTGCTCGAAGGAGCAATGCACGCGCTGCGAACTGAGATTTCCCCCGATGACGTGCTCGGCTCGATCGCCGGCACTCGTCCACTCGTCGCCGCGGCCGGCGGTAAAACTCTTGATGTGAAACGCAATCATGAGATTCGCACCGACTCCGACGGACTCGTCACTGTCGTCGGAGGGAAACTCACCACGTCTCGACACATGGCAGAACAGACCGTCGACGCCGCCATGAAAGTACTGGGGAGACGCGGCAAGGCTCGGACGAAGAACGCCTACCTCCTCGGAGCCGCGGGTTACGACGGCCAGGCTGCCACCTCGTCAGGCGGGCTGCCGGCGCATCTCGCCGAGCGGTTTGGCACGGAGACGCGCTTTATCTCCGAGATGCTCGCGGAGCGTCCTGAGCTTTCCACGCCGGTCGTGGCGGGACTGCCCTACATCGAGGCGGAGGTCGTGTTCGCAGCCCGTTTCGAGATGGCGCACACCGTCGATGACGTATTGAGTCGACGCACGCGCGCACGACTCATGGCCCGCGACGCGTCAAGTTCGGCCGCGGCTCGGGTCGGCGAGATCCTCGCGGTCGAACTGTCGCTGAGCGCGGCGGAGGTCGCCGCGCAGGTGACCGACTACCAATCCAAGATCCAGAGAGAAAAATCAGTGCTGATGGGAGGCACATCGTCATGATGAGTCGGGAAGCGGTTCGCCGCGGATACAACAAGCGGAACTACGTCGTGGGAGCACACACGCCTCCAGGCTGGGCGCCCGCGGTCGTCGAAACGGAGACTACGGTGGGGTCACTCCAGTATGACGTCGTCGAAGTTCCGGACGGCCTTGTCGAGCAGCTGCGCGGCATCGCCGTCGCTGTCACCACGGCGCCGGCGGACATTGTCTCGAACACGCGCGACTGGTGGGCGCGCACGATGATTGCAGAGACTGGCGGCGAGCCTGCGGTGGTCGCAGGGGTCTGTGCCGAGGTCGACTCGGTGGAACAGGTGCAGGCGGTTATGCGCCTCGCGAGCGAGCACAACATCCCTGTTACGGTCTCGGCGGGCCGTTCCAACGTGACAGGTGCTGCGCTGCCGCTGCGCGGCGGCATCGTGCTCGATGTCTGCCGTATGAACCGCGTGCTCGGCTACGACGCCGAGAGTCAGATCGTGGAAGTCGAGGCGGGCATGTTTGGCGACGTGTTCGAGGAACACGTGCAGAACGAATACAACATGACGTCAGGACACTGGCCGTCGTCGTTTGGGATCAGCACGGTTGGCGGCTGGGCCGCATGCCGCGGAGCCGGTCAGTTGTCGACGCGCTACGGGAAGATCGAAGACATGGTCGCCGGGATGGACGTCGTGCTTGCTGACGGCTCGTTCATCACCGTCGGCGCAGCCGGTCGCTCCGCGGTCGGAAGTGACTTGCAGCAACTCTTCGTTGGCTCGGAGGGCACGCTCGGCGTGATCACCTCGTTGAAGATCAAGCTGCATCGCCTCCCCGACTACACGAAGGCGATTGCGTTTGGGTTTCCGAGCTTTAAGGTCGGCCTCGATGTGTGCCGCGAGATCCTGCAGCGCGGCGCCACTCCCGCCGCGCTTCGCCTCTACGACGAACTCGAGAGCGGCCTGCAATTCGACCGACCAGATCAGAACGTGGTCCTGATCGCGGACGAAGGCAACCCCAAGATTGTTGACGCCGTGATCGCGATCGCTGAGGAGGTGAGCCGGGAGTTCGACGGCGTCGAACTCGACGGGGAAGCACTCCTCGAGCGCTGGTACGAGACTCGTTACCTCACAGGTAAGAGCGCAGAGGGCTTCACGCGCAGCGCCGGTTTCGTCGCGGACACACTCGAGATGAGTGGGCCGTGGTCCGCACTCGCCGATGTGTATTCCGAGGTTGTGGAGGCTGTGCAGGCGCTGCCTGGCACGCTTCGCGCTTCGGCGCACCAATCGCACGCGTACACGGATGCCGGGTGCGTGTACTTCTCGTTCCGCGGCGAGGTCGAGGACCCGGCCACCCGGGCGGACTGGTATCGGGCAGCCTGGGACGCGGCCAACGAGGTCATTGTGCGACACCACACGACGTTGAGCCACCACCACGGCGTTGGCCTCGTGCGCGCGCCGTACATGGCTGACTCGCTCGGCGGCGGACTCGATGTGCTGCGCGCGATCAAGGCTACGCTTGACCCTCAGGGGATCCTCAATCCCGGAAAGCTGGGGCTCTAACCACGATGACCGCTTCAAGGCGTGAGGCACAGAACGATCCGGCGCGGCGTGCGCGTCTGAAGGAGCTCGTCGGTCTGCACACGAGACCGGTGATTGCCTCTGTGCTCGATCGCCCGCACCTTGAGGCGTTCATTGAGTCGTCCGCACAGTTTTGCTTTCTCGCGCAAACTGACCTGATCGAACTCGAGACCGCCATCGCCCGAATCCATGATCGGCCACGCAAAGTTGTGTTCGTAAACATCGATTCGATCGTTGGTCTCGCCCAGGACCGGGGCGGCGTCGACTACCTTGCCAGGCTGGGCGCAGACGGCCTCCTGACGACTCGTGGATCGTTGATTCCGAGGGCGCAGGAGGCCGGTCTGCTCACGGTGCAGAAACTGTTCATCACCGACCGCTCGAATATCCAGCGCGGCGTCGCCGCGGTGCATGGAGCAAAGCCTGACCTGCTGCAGCTCATGCCAGCGCCCGTCCTCCCATTCGTGGCTGGCCACGAGATCATGCGTATCCGACCTGTCGTGGCCTCAGGCTTCGTGACGTCACCCACCGAGGTCGAGGCAGCGCTCTCGCACGGCGCTGTCGCGGTTTCGACGAGCACGCCGAAGCTCTGGGAGTACGAGCGCGCGAGTGAGCAGCGGACCCGTCCGAAACCTTCCCGAGAATAGGAGACCTATGTTTACCGTTATTGCCCGCTATTTTGCATCACCCGAGACTGCTGACGAGGTGGCCGCGCTGCTGCCGCAGCTCGCCGCCGGAAGCCGTGCCGAACCAGGCAACATCTCGTACACGATCACCCGTGACCTCGAGCATCCCGAGCGGTTCGTGATTGTCGAGGAGTACGCATCGGCTGCGGACTTCGCTGCCCACCGTGAGACTTCGCACTTCCAACAGATCGGACTCGGCTCGATCATCCCGCTGCTCGTCGAGCGCAAGGTAATCACGCTCGCACCGACCGAGTAGGAGCGCCCACGGGCCCGGGCGAAGACCGCTGTCTTCGCCCGGGCCCGTGTCTCGCGCTAGGACTGACGGATGCGTCGCGCTGCAAGCAGCACACCGCCCGCGGCGAGCGCCACGGCGGCGAGCGCACCGACGCCCGCGAAGACCGCCGAGCCGGTGTTTGCTAGCGGGTTGCCGCCTGCCGTGCTCCCCGGCTTCTCTCCTGCGCCCTGGCCGTTGGGGTCGCCGGGGTGTGGGGTCGTGCCGGTGCCGGGATCAGTTCCGGGCCCCGTGCCGGGGTCAGTGCCAGGTTCGGTGGACGCCTTCCACGCGGCCACTGCCTGGGTCAGTTCCTCGGCCGCGGCGTCGAGTGCGCTCTGCGCGACGTTCAGCGTCTCCTGGAGTTCCTCTGCCGCTGCGAGTTCGGCGCGCAGTGCGCGCTCCGTCTCGCCGCCGGGCGCGGCCGCGCGGGTGCGCGCCGTGTCGG
>WPCJ01304029.1_pt1 | contig 18252 bp, 22 predicted proteins | sample 5399831 | NCBI WGS metagenome assembly WPCJ01 (sample SAMN12869470, study PRJNA574797) | sludge metagenome | isolation source: wastewater treatment of pH10 | place: China:Beijing | collected 2019-05-20 | reverse complement strand
GTAAGTACGATTCTAAAAACACAAATGATGAAAAAAAATTTATTGCTCCTGAGTGATTGTCTCAAAAGCACCGTAAAAGTACAACATTTGAATTTACCCTCCAAATATTTTAAGCACATATTTAAAAAAAAAGCAGAACATATTAATAATCAAAATATTAAATGTTTTAAAATTATTATGATTAGAGACATCTCTTAATTTTATCGACCTTATACCAAAGTCCATTATACTAGTTAAAAATCTGATTAACCATCTGATCATTGAAAGGCTATTTTTCAAATAATAAGATGCATGAGAATCTGGAGCATTCCCTTAATTTTGAATAACCTAAAATATATGACGCAGATATATTACAGAGAAATATATATTTTTTTGGTTGTTTTATTAAAAAAACTTACCCTAAAAAATAATAGACTTTTTTAATTATTAGAAAATAAAAATCCGCAAATGTCTATACATTTACGGATTTTCCTGTAGCGAAGACGGGAATTGAACCCGTGACCTCAGGGTTATGAATCCTGCGCTCTAACCATCTGAGCTACCTCGCCATTTTTGTGGTGCAAATATAAGGATATTTTACATTCCCACAAACTTTTAATTAACTTTTAAATAATCTAAAACATCAGCTACATGATTGGGCTTGCTAATGATTTTATTATCAGCATCTAATATGAAATAAGTTGGCGTTGCGGAAATATTATAAGTATCTCCATATGAGCTATACCAGCCTTTCCCTTCAGAATCACTTATCCAGGGATATATATTGGCTTTACTCTTAAATTCATCAAGATTGCTATCTAGCGATAAACCAACAACCTCAATGTTTTGTGCTTTTAATTTAGCATACTTTTCCAAAAGTTTTGGTAATTCTGCTTCACAATGAGAACAAGTGGAAGACCAGAATACAACAATTTTTTTATTGCTTTTTACATCGTACAAAGACTTGGCTTTGGTATGTATAGGATTTACAAATACATTATTGGGCATCTTAGCACCAATTTCTGTATTATTATTCGATTTCAGGGTTGATGCAAGCCTGTCATTGATTGTACATTTAAGATTATTGCCTTCTGCAAGATATTTTTGTTTCAGCTTATCCATATTATAGGTGTTGAAAATATCAATAAGCTCAGAAAGTATAGTTTGTCCTCGTGGTGTTTCAAGATTAACAGCAGCTAATAATTTGTCGACGCCTTCTTCTACATTGGATTTAGAAACATTCAAATAGTTTATTAAGGACGGTTTTAAAATCAGTGATGTCTCCAGATATTCTCCAGATTTTGAGTAAAAATCAATATAATCCTGAGGTTTTAGCTCAGTTGCTTTTTCCTGTACAGAAAATTTTTGATTTTTGTGATAATAATCTAGAAAGGGATGAGTCTCATAGAGTAACTGATCGTTTTTCGAAAGCAAATTAATTTCCTTCTCAAGCGACTTATAAAAATCTTCCGTCGGTCTGTAATAATCCTTAATCTGGATCAGAGCCGGCAGTATTAATTCCTGTTTTTTTTGCTGGTCAATTTCATTCCCAAATAATTGATTTGTCTGATCATTAAAAACTACATTCGAGAACTTATTTTTACTATCCAGATCAACTTTGAAATCAATATTTTTATTTTCTGAAACCAAATTTACTGAAGAATTCGTCTTCTGAAAAAATGCTCTCATCATTCCTGTATACTTTTTATCAACTTTGAACACAGCTTTATTATTTGTGATCTTAGCTTTAGAATATAAAATCTCCTTAGATCCGTTAAAACCATATAGATACATATCAGAATCAGACAAATATGAAGGGATTTCCACAGTAACACTGAACTGTGGAAATGCATATGCAGATAATAAAATACTGCTTATAAATAATGTTTTTTTCATAGAGTAAAAATAAAAAAAACTCACTTAAAAGTGAGTTTTAAAATATTAAAAAATTTTATTGTAAGGCTTTTTGCTTTTGTTTCATTACAAAAATTATAGTCATTGCAATTGCAATTAAAAACAAAATAAAAGTATAGCTATCTATTGGAGAAGCAGGGTAAGCTCCAATATCTCCGGATTCAGGATTCTCGGGTGGTGGTGGTACAGATTGAGCAAATCCGAATATACTCATCAGTAAAAACAAGAAACGGTATACCCTTTTTAATAAAAAATTAATCATCATTAGTTATTTTTGTGTTTAATTAACAATTTTTTTAGTTACAACCTCTCCTTTATCAGAAATAGCTCTAACCAAGAACATACTTTTTGCTTGATAATTCAAAGGAACAGTATAATCTGAGCCAGTAGATATTTGTGATTTGGTGTTCAATAACTGTCCTGTTGCAGAATACACCTCAACAGTTGCTTTATTCCAATTTTTTGCGAATCTTACAACCCACTGAGAATCTTTCTTAGCTATTATTGTTTGAGAATTACTAACGTTCCCAGTTCCTAATGTTGCACCTTCCGGCAGTTCATAATATAAACCTAAAACTTTAGCACCACTCATAGAAAGGCTATCACCATCTACAATCTTTATAAACTGACCTTGAGAATTCTTTAGATAAAAGCTATTTCCATCACTTAGCCCTTCCGGAACTCTATTACCTTTTTCATAAACCTCAAACTTCAGATAATATGGAGTTCCAACATCACTTATATAAAGAGGAATTTCTTTAGACTTGTAAGCAACTTCATTAGCTTCGTTAATATAAAGTTTTCCGGAAAGATTAATATCTTCACCTCCTGTTAAAGTCTCTTCTTTTGTATAAACAAAAGCATTATCTCCATTATAAGCTTGTAAACTTGTATTGCCGGGACTGTTCCCGGTAACAGCAGAAGGAGAAATTGCATAGTATGTTCTTCCTATTTCCAAGCTGTCTGTATCATACATTATAACCGCTACCTGCTTTACAATTTTGTCTGTAGGAATATCAGCGTCATCAAAAATCTTACTTGTAGGATTGGTTGTTTGCGTTGTATTATCTCTTGAAGTAGATGCAAAACGTCTTAATAAAGTATAATTAATTGCAGATGCGGCATTGTTTCCATTGTCAGTGGAAAGTTTAACCATGAACTCACCCATAGGTTTAATCACTAGACGGTTACCGCTAATATCTCCAGCTTGAAATACACCGGAACTTGCAACCATAACAACAGTTCTTCCCGCAGTACCATTCGCAGATCCGCTTGTATTTTCAGTTGGATAGCTGGTTCCTGATCCTCTTGTCCAGGTTAAACCCGATGTATAATAGGCGATACCTTGTAAATTAGGTATCGCATTACCATCAGAGTTTGTAGATTCTGACTGACCAATATATCTTAAATCAATATTTGTTAAAAAGGGATTTGCAACCTGATAAAGGTTTTTACCATAACTAGCATCCCAGCCTCCTGCATTTCCAGTCTTTGATTGAAAGGGATCATCTAAATAGCTGTAATATCTTTCGCCATAATAATTAGTAGCAGATCCATTATAACCAAAGCTAATTCCACTGGATGCTCCTGTAAGAGAATAAGATTGATTTCCGCTAACATCAGAAACCGGAGTTCCCGCAAACGTAGTAACCACCGAAGCTGCCGCAGCATCCCAAACAACTGTTCCGGAAGAATTTCTTCTCGGTATGATGTAATAATCCAGTGGAGTACCTACATACGTTGTTGACAATGCGGAACTAGCCGCCGCTATCTGATCAAATCTTGCTCTGGCATTATTCCATCTGAATACAGAACTAGGATTAAAACGTCCTGCAGAATTATTAGCACCATTAGTCACATTAAGATAACTTCCTCCTGTGTTTCCTGGACTATTAGCCAAATTAGCCACCAGATCTGAAATCGGGTAGTTATAAAAAGGCAAGGCAAGCTGCTGCTTAGCTGTAGAGCCGCTATTGGCATCTGCTCTGTATTCTTTATTAACTTTACCTGTAATATTAGTCTGAGGAATACCCGCAATATAAAGCTGTCCGTAACTTGTAGCACCGTTGAACTTCAAATTAACATTTGATGTAGATGCGATATTAAGCTGATCAGTAGAAGCAGCATTAATCATGATATTTCCGGAATTGTTTACTATAGCTGTACCGGCGGTTTGCAATCCACCACCGTTGTATACCAAAGTTTGACTCTGAACAGTAACTAATGCTGAATTTCCAACATAAGTAAGAACCTGGGAAAAAGCAATACTATTGAATAGTATTAATTTGATAATAAATAATTTTCGTATCATTGTGTGTATATGTGTTTGTGTGTTCTTCTTGCAAAGATATTAATTTTTTAGATATTCGTATAAAATATCTAATTAATTAAAGATTTTATAATATTGAGTCTATTTTTACGTATTGGTTATTTTCAATATCAAACATATAATCTTCCAATACTTTTTCAGTTGTCCCTCGCAGACCTCTTGCTCCAAGTCCTTTATTCATAGTATCTTCCACGATTTCTTCAATAGCTTGATCTGTAAATTCGAGAGTGACATTATCCATCTTGAACAATTCGGTAAACTGATTAATGATAGAATTTTTAGGTTCTTTCATAATTCTTACAAGCGTCTCTTTTGTCAACTTATCGAGATAAGTAATGATAGGAAATCTCCCTAAAAGTTCAGGTATCAACCCAAAACTCTTCAAATCGATCGCATTGATCTGACTTAAAATGTAATCTTCTTCATTGGTTTTATTGATTTTGTCTGCGGAAAAACCAATGGCTTGCTTGTTAAGTCTTCTTTCAATAATTTCTTTCATCCCGTCAAAAGCACCTCCAGCAATGAACAAAATATTCTGGGTATTAACCTGAATATACTTCTGATCCGGATGTTTACGTCCGCCTTGAGGCGGAACGTTCACAATGCTTCCTTCCAGCAATTTCAACAAACCTTGCTGAACACCTTCTCCCGAAACATCTCTTGTGATACTCGGATTATCAGATTTTCTGGCAATCTTATCAATCTCATCAATAAAAACAATTCCTCTCTCGGCTTTTTCTACATCATAATCAGCAACCATCAACAATCTCGAAAGGATACTTTCCACATCTTCACCCACATAACCTGCTTCTGTAAGGATTGTCGCATCTACAATACAGAATGGAACATTCAGTTGTTTTGCAATCGTTTTTGCCAGCAATGTTTTTCCTGTTCCGGTCTCACCGATCATTATGATGTTGGATTTCTCAATCTCAACTTCACGGTTTTCATCCTGAGCATGTAATAATCTTTTGTAATGATTATAAACCGCTATCGACAATTGTTTTTTTGCCTGATCCTGACCAATCACATATTCATCAAGAAAAGCTTTTATTTCTCTCGGCTTTTTAAGTTCTTCCAGAGATTCCGCCATAGATGCAGAATCCGAAGTTTTATTAACACTATCTTTTACAATGGCATGTGCCTGTTCTATACAGTTTTCACATATAAATCCATTTTGCCCGGAAATCAGTATTTGTACTTCACTCTTTTTCCTTCCGCAAAATGAACATTGATTTGGATTCATAATTTTCTCTAAGTCTAAATTAAAAAAAGAAGCTCAAGACTTCTTTTATGCTTTTATTATGGATTCCTGAATTTCCTTATACTCTTCGGGTGTAAAAATCAGCCTAGCATTTTTAAAATTAAGGTCGTCCATACTGTTAAGTGGTATCAAATGTATATGAGCATGTGGCACTTCCAAACCGACAACAGCCACTCCTACTCTTTTGCAAGGGATAGCTTTCTTGATTTGCTTTGCAATGTCCTGTGTAAAAGCCCAAAGTTCTTTGTAATCTTCAGAATCTAAATCGAAGATAAGGTCGGTTTCCTTTTTCGGAACAACCAGCGTGTGACCTTTTACCAAAGGCATCGCATCCAGAAAAGCGATGTGTTTTTCGTCCTCGGCAATTTTATAACTAGGAATTTCTCCGTTGATGATTTTAGAAAAAATAGTGCTCATAATTTTTTAATATTGATTTTAATTTCAGCAATTTTTAAACCAACATCTCTATTTTTATTTTATAAAGAAATTTCTAAAACTTCAAAAGAAAGCTTATTTCCATTAGGCAATACGATATCGGCTGTTTCACCAACAGATTTGCCCAAAAGTCCTTTCGCAATAGGCGTGTTAACAGAAATTTTTCCAGCCTTCAAATCACTCTCATTATCAGGAACCAAAGTGAATTTTTGCTCACCTTTTGTTGCATTATTTTTCAGTCTAACCGTCGTAAGTATAGATACTTTGCTCAGATCAAGCTGGCTTCCGTCAATGATTTTGGATGTAGAAATAATATCTTTCAATTTAGAGATTCTCATTTCCAACATCCCCTGTGCTTCTTTAGCTGCATCGTATTCTGCATTTTCAGACAGATCCCCTTTATCTCTTGCTTCAGCAATCTGCTGCGTTATTTTTGGTCTTTCGATCGTTTCTAGTTGTTCCAGTTCGGCTTTCATTTTGTCCAAACCTTCTTTGGTCACGTAGTTCATAACAATAAAATTTATCGTTTGTATAAAAAAATAATCCGACCTTTGCCGGATACTAATTTGTCTCGAATTGAGTTTACAAATATATAATTTATTTTTGAAATGAAAACCAAAAAAATCGCATCGCTATTCGCATTATTTTTGATTATCAGTGTTTTAAGCATTAATAATTCTTGTAGCGAAAGAAATGAAACCGTAAGCTGTTTTCCTAATTCCACGATTGCTGTACAACTTAACCTGACTTTACCGCTTTATTACAAGTTACAGACCGTTGGATCCTGGGTTTACGTGAATGAAGTTGGAGCCGGAACCAGAGGACTGATCGTGGTAAGAACAACAAGTGGATTCAAAGTTTATGATAGAAATGCACCACATATCTGTCCGGATACAGATACAACTCTTGAGGTCAAAAATGACACTTCCATTTATTGTCCGAAAGATGGCTCACAATGGATTCTAATCACGGGACAACCTACGGATAACAGCGTTGCCAAAATAGCACCAAAAACCTACGGATATAATTTTGATTCCAATACTAATATTTTATCAATTTATAATTAAAGATGAGAGTGGTAATCCAACGCGTTTCTGAAGCAAGCGTAAAAGTTGACAACCAAATTGTTGGAGAAATTGGAAAAGGATTGATGCTTCTGATCGGTGTTGATGAAAATGATGAAAACGCAGATGCAGACTGGCTTGTCAAGAAAATTCTTGATGTACGGGTTTTTTCCGATGAAGAAGGAAAAATGAATCATTCTGTGAAAGACATTAATGGCGAAATCCTTTGCATCAGCCAATTCACTCTGATTTCTGATTATAAAAAAGGCAATCGCCCTTCCTATATCAAAGCTGCCAAACCTGATAAAGCCATTCCACTGTTTGAATATTTTAAAGATGAAATAAAAAAATCCGGACTGAAAACCGAAAGCGGCATTTTTGGTGCGGACATGAAAGTGTCATTGATTAATGATGGTCCGGTGACATTAGTTTTTGACAGCAAGACAAAATTATAAAGGAGCAATATTTGCTCCTTTACTTTTAATCGACCTCGTATTCAAGTTTTATGGTAATGCTTGCTTCTTTTTCCTTGGAAGTGGTATTATAAGTTCCGCCGTAGGAATAATCTTCGTTGGAATTTGGTGCCGTAATCTGAATTACGCCCATTGTTGCTTTTTTCAGATTCCCGAGACTGCTGCCCGCATTTTCAGCAATTTTCTCTGCTCTTTCTTTCGCATCTTTGGTAGCGTTAGCAATCATTTCCTGCTTTACATCAGACAACTTGGTGTAGAAATATTGCGGTGAAGAAGATGTGAACTCTATTCCACGATTGATGATTTCGGTGATATTCCTGGAAATATTTTCAATTTTTGAAACTTCTTTGGATTGGATAGAAACACTTTGGGTCAAATTATATCCTGAAAATTCTCCCTGCTGATAATTCCCGTTGGAATCCGTATAGCTTCGGAATTGTTTCTGAATATCAACCGCAGAAAAAACCATTTCATTTTGTTTCACACCTTTGGAAAGAAGATAATCAGAGATCACTTTTCTGTCAATTGCCAAAGCATCATAAGCCGATTTCAGCTCAAAATTATTCTTGGAAAAGCTTCCTGACCAGGTAATAAGGTCTGATGTAAATTTTTTGGAACCAAGTCCGGTCACAGAAACGGTATTTTCAGATTTGTTTCTATTTTTGATGGCGCTGCCAAGCAATCCAGCAGCAATAATAAAACCTAATGCAGCAATTCCAACTGCAATATAATTCTTCATAAAATTTTGTATTTGAGTTTTTTGCATCAAACTTGATACCAAATTTTAAGATTTTATTAACATTATGCTTCCGCTAATTTCCCAATATCTTCAATAGAATTTTCTCTTTCCAATGCTTCCAGATAGGATTTACGTTTTACAACCCTGGTATCGCTCCAGCTGTCGTGCCATCCTAAGCTTCCCAAAAATGAGAGTGCATCAAACGGAACAATCCTACTGAAGTTTCTTTTCAGAAAATCATTTCCTGTTGGTAATCCACCGTTTTCGTTCACTACCATTGTTCCCGTAATCAGTTTGCCCAGACTTCGTCCTTTTGAAATCATCTCTGTGAGATACATAAAAAGCGCATAGAAAAAAGCAGTAACCAGTCTATCTAAAAAAGAATTAATATTGGAAACCTTGTCTGCAACTATCAAATAATCTATTCCTGAAACAAAGGAATAAATAACCATCATTACAGCATAAAGCAGAATGACAAGCAGATAAGTGAAAAAATAGTCGATGAGAAAATTGATAAAGCGTAATAATTTTTCCGCCTGATTTCTGTCTACGATTTTGGAGTGGTTTTTCATTGGTTTAGTTTTTTATTAATGATTTTAATTAATTTCCTTCTCGAATTCCAGACTAACACCTTTCATCTCGCCCGGCATTGGCGGAACGGATTTGGTTAATTTGATTTTGATAAAAGTGATTTGTGGAAACTGGTTTTCGATTTTGTTAATGATTCTTCCAATCACGTGTTCCAAAAGTTCGGAACGGATTGCCATTTCCCGATGAATAATTTCGCTGACCTCAGCATAATTGATAGTATCGCCTAGATTATCGGATTGCAATGCTTTTTCTAGATCAGCGTGTAACTCTGCATTGATGATATAATTATTTCCAATCAAAGCTTCTTCCGGCAAAACACCGTGATAGGCGTAGATTTTTATGTCTTCTAATAGGATTTTTGATTTCATTCTTTAAAAATAGAAAAATATTTTGAACGCAAAGTACACAAAGATTTTTTAGCATTAATTGAAAATATTTTAAGGTTCGCAAAGGCGCTTCGCTCAGCAAAAGAAAGTTATATTTTAAATATAACGTTTGTCATTCCGGAGGAATCTCTTCAGTTTAGATTCTTACAGAATGACAAAGATTCTGGTAAACTCTTATTTATTCTGAAGGTTTCTTTCGTGCAAAGATGCAATAGGGATAGTAGTGGAAATCCTTTTTTGCTTGGACTTCTAGTCTTTTGTATGACAAATGTTGATGCAAAAAAGATTGCAACGGATAGCCCGACCCGAGCGGATGCCTTTCGAGAGCCTCAGAATGACAAGCGTTGGCGAGGGGATTGCCCAAATCATTCTACAAAAAAACCTCATCTGAAAAGACAAGGTTTGTAATTTTATTTGATGCTTTTGGAAAGTTCTAGCATGGCTTCAATCGGTTTGAGTGCTTTGAGACGGATTTCCTCATTCATTATGATTTCCGGAAGTTCATATTTCATACACAGATATAGCTTTTCCAGCGTGTTTCTCTTCATAAAGAAACATTCTGAGCAGTTGCAGCTCTCGTCGAAAACCAAAGCGGGAATCAAAGATTTGTGTGGCGCGCGTTTTCTCATCTCGTGAAGGATGCCTTCTTCAGTCGCAATGATAAACTCTTGGCAATCATCTTGTTCTACATAATTCAAAAGCGCGGACGTTGAACCTATGAAATGTGCCAGTTCTAAAACCGGCGTTTCGCTTTCCGGATGAGCGATTAGTTTTGCATTCGGGTGATCTGCTAACTGCTTTGCGATACGCTCCATAGAAAATGCTTCGTGCACGATGCAGCTCCCGTCCCAAAGAATCATATCACGACCTGTTTTCTTGCTGAGATATCTTCCTAAGTTTTTATCCGGCGCAAAAATAATCGGTCGGTCTTTGGGTAAAGCATTAATGATCTGTTCTGCGTTGGAGCTCGTTACAATAATGTCCGAAGCCGCTTTGGTTTCCGCATTACAGTTGATATAAGTTGCTACCAGTGCATCTGGATATTGCTCACGCATTTTGTTGAGACCTTCCGCCGAACAGCCGTCTGCCAAAGAACAACCTGCCAATGTATCGGGAAGAACCACTTTTTTGGTTGGATTAAGGATTTTCGCCGCTTCCGCCATAAAGTGTACGCCACAAAAAGCGATCATATCCGCATCGGTTTCCTTTGCCTGTCTTGCCAATTGTAAAGAATCGCCAAGGAAATCAGCGATATCCTGAATCGGACCCGGCTGATAATAATGCGCCAGAATAACGGCATTTTTTTCTTTTTTAAGGTCAAGAATGGCTTTCACAAGGTCATCGCCTGTCGGAATCGCAAATTCTTTGAGGTCAAGAAACCCTTTTACGGGCATATTATTGATTGCAATGTCTAATGTATTTTCCATTACGTGTTTTTCACATTTTTATTCGCTGATAAAGTTATTAATAATTTTCTCGACTTCCACTTTTGCCTCGTTCAAATCTGTATTAACAATAATTTTATCGAAATGTTTTTGATAAGTCATTTCCTCGCCTGCTTTTTCCACTCGGGTTTTGATGGTTTCTGCGCAGTCGGTGTTTCTTTTTATCAATCTTTGTTCCAACTCGGCGATGCTTGGTGGCATTACGAAAATCGATAATGCTTTGTCACCGAAAATCTCTTTTAGTCGGATTCCGCCTTTAACATCAACATCAAAAATCACGATTTTTCCTTCTTTCCAGATTCTTTCTACTTCGGATTTCAGCGTGCCGTAATATTTGTCGGTATAAACTTCCTCGAATTCTACAAATTCATCTTTGGATATTTTGGTCCTGAATTCTTCCGGTGTCAAGAAGTAATAATCTACTGCGTGTTTTTCTTCACCGCGCGGTTGTCTTGTGGTGGCAGAAATTGAAAAGCTTAATTGAGGAACTACTGAAAGTCCGTGTTTGACCAACGTTGTTTTACCGCTTCCGGACGGCGCGGAGAATATGATGACTTTTTCTTTCAAAATTTGATTTTTAAAATTCTATGTTAAATTGTTTTCTGATAGCAAGAAATCAAAAACAATAAAAAAATATGTCGCTCCTACGGAGCTTTATCGTTTAAATTAAACTTTTTTCTACAAACATTTCGCTTCTACGAAGCTATTCTAATTCAACTTTTCCTGAAACAAATTCGTTCCAATATTGCTATTCTATTTGATCTTCCGGCGACAAATTTTCTATTAATTTATCTGATTGTCCAACAGGCGAATAAAAATACCAATGCCAAGTCGGGCAATACTTTATGAATAAATGATTCCCTCCAAATTCATCATTTTTATAAATTCCAAAAAAGAATCTGAAAATTACCAAAACTATGATTAAAAGTAAAAGCTTCTCTTTCAATTCTACAAAATATTCAGCGTCTGCTCTTTTATTTTTTCGAGGTCATCTTTCATCTCGACCACCAATTTCTGAATCTCAGAATGATTGGCTTTTGAACCTAAAGTATTAATTTCTCTTCCCATTTCCTGCGCAATGAAACCCAATTTTTTCCCATTAAAATCTTCGTTCCTCATCACTTCGAGATAATATTTGATGTGCTGGGAAAGACGAACTTTTTCTTCAGAAATATCCAATTTTTCAACAAAATAAACCATCTCCTGGTAATATCTTGTCTCATCAATATTCTCAAAATTCTTAAGCGCAGCCTGATATCTGTCTTTGATCGGCTGGATTCTTTCTTCTTCGTATTGAGCAACCTGATTGAGATTATATTCTATGTTCTGAACGATTTTTTCTATTTCGACAGCCAGATTATTTCCTTCCGTTTGTCTGAACTCAATAAATTTAGAAATAGAATTCTCTACAGTTTCCAAAAGAGTTTTCCACTCGTTCTCTTCCAAATCGGAGTTTTTTGTAGACAAAGCATCCGGCATTCTGACCGCCATTTTCAGCAATTCGAACTCAGGCGCATCAGAACCAACCTCTCTCAATTGATTCATATAATTTTTGACAACATCCTGATTGATTTTGACATCATTATTATCCTCAAGACTTTCGCAGTTGATGTAACAATCTACTTTCCCTCTGAGGATTTTATCATTCAGTATTTTTCTGATATCAAATTCTTTTTCTTTGTATCTCAACGGAATTTTAACATTCAGGTCAAAGTTCTTGCTATTCAAAGATTTGATATCGATTGTAATTTTTTTTCCTTCATAAACAGTCTCAGCGCGGCCGAAACCTGTCATAGATAATATCATACGATTCTATATAAGAATGCAAAGATAATTAATTTTGATTCTCCGGATTCAATTTCCTTTTTGAATTAAAAACACAATCAGAATTCGAAGTATTTCCTTATTTTTGCCTCCTATGAAAAGATGGTATCTCTACCCTTTTTCCTTGGGTTATCATCTCGGCACTTCTGTTAGAAACCGGATGTATGATTGGGGAATTTTTTCTTCTTCGAAATTCAGAACACCAATAATTGGTGTCGGAAACCTGTCGGTTGGAGGCAGTGGAAAATCGCCGATGGTAATGTATCTGGCAGATTATCTTTCACGTTCGTTCCGGACCGGAGTCCTGTCAAGAGGTTATGGCAGGATTACAAAAGGTTATAAAATCGTGAATTACGAAAGTAATTACAAATTGGTTGGTGATGAGCCAATGCAATTGTTCGAGCGATTCCGAAACCGTTTTGTAATCGGTGTATGTGAGGACCGTGTTTTTGGTGCAAAAAAAATAATTTCCGATATGGATCTGGACGTGTTGATTTTGGATGACAGCTACCAGCATCGCGCCATAAAACCCGGGATGAACCTTTTATTAACGGATTATAACGATCCTTTTTTCAAAGATTTTGTACTGCCGGCTGGTGACCTTCGCGAGAGCAGAAGAGGAAAAAGCCGTGCCGACATCATTATGGTAACGAAATGTCCCGATGATCTGACGGAAGAAAAGAAGCAATACTATATCTCAAGAATACGACCGCAACATTACCAGAAAGTATTTTTCTCATCCATTGCCTACGACGAGAATATCCTCGGAATCAATAAAATGATGCCTGTAAAGAATCTGGATTATTATGATGTTCTACTGATTACAGGAATTGCAAATCCTTCCCAGCTTTTGAAAGAGATGTCAAAATACAATCAAAAAGTTAAACATCTCCAGTTCAAGGATCATCACAACTTTACCGACGATGACATCAAAAAAATCACTGCAGAATACAAAAAATTGGGCGAATACAAAGTTATTCTAACTACTGAAAAAGATTATGTCCGCCTAAAAACTTTTGATTATCTTAGGGACAAAATCTATTACTGGCCTATCAACGTAGAGATTGACAAGCGAGAAGACTTTAACAAAATCATTCAGAATTATGTTAGAAAAGTTTAAAGAAACTGCGGAATTCATCAAGAATATCATCTCAGAAGTACCTGATTTTGCAATTGTTCTCGGTTCCGGACTTAGTAAACTCCAGTATGAGGTAGAAGCGATTCATACTTTAGACTACAAAGACATTCCCAATTTCCCTCAAACTACAGTTGTGGGTCACGGTGGAAAATTGATCTACGGAATTCTCGAGGGTAAAAAAGTTTTGATGATGAGCGGACGTTTTCATTATTATGAGGGTCATTCTATCGAAACTGTTACTTTTCCTTTCAGAGTTTTCCATTTGTTAGGAATCAAAAATTTGATTCTTTCCAATGCTGCCGGTGGTGTAAATCCCAATTTCAAAGTAGCTGATGTAATGATTCTGACAGACCATATCAATATGATGCCGGAACATCCGTTGAGAGGAAGAAATATTGACGAATTAGGGCCTCGTTTCGTGGATATGAGCGAACCTTACAATCGTAAGATGATTGCGATTGCTAAATCGATTGCTAAACAAGAAAACATTGACCTAAAAGAAGGTGTCTATGTCGCTTTGACAGGACCAACTTTTGAAACACCAGCAGAATACGGAATGGTAAGAGCCATTGGTGGTGATGCCGTTGGTATGAGTACCGTTCCGGAAGTTATTGTTGCAAAACATCAGGGAATGGATTGTTTCTGTCTTTCAATTATTACTGATTTAGGCGGGCCTGAAATTTCGTTTGCAGTGTCTCACGAAGAAGTTTTAGAAGCTGCCAACAAAGCTATGCCCAGCGTCATTAAGGTCGTAAAAGGACTCATAAAAAATTACAATTAAATATAAAAAACCTCAGGAATTCTGAGGTTTTTTGTTAGTTCTTGATTATTTTCTCGTAACTCTTCGAACCGTCTGATTTTTCAAATTCGATGAAATAAACACCTTTTGTTAATTGTGAAACATCGATTGTTGCAGCAGATTTCTGAGACAGAACTTGCTTCCCTGTAGAATCGTAAATTTTCAGAGAATTCGCTTTGTCAGAGTTGCTGAGATTCAAAACATCTTTTACAGGATTTGGGTAAACACCAATTTTCTTTGCAGAAGAATTAGTCTCATCAACAGCGATCAAAGTTGGTGAAAACGTAAGTGTCGCATAATCTTTATTTCCTGCTCCGTGATAAGCTAAACTCGTAGAAGTTCCTTTACCGTAGAATATCGGAAGAGTACCTGCTGAATTGGTGAAAGCAAAATCACCAGCGCCACCCGCAAGTGTCCTTCTGACAACCAGAGTTCTTGTGCCGGAAGCTACTGTATTGGAAAGTTCTGTCCAGTTTTGCGCAGCATCTGCAGACGGTGTTACTCCAACTCCATTGAAAGTGTAATCTCTATTTGCAGAACTGTTATAAATAAATCCGTCGGCTCCAGCTTTCATCCCTTCATCACTAAAACCAATTCCCAACCAGCTGGTACTGCTTCCTGTGAGTGTCATTGTAACATTTGTAGCATCAACATCAATTTTAACACTCATTGCAGTTGTCGGTAAACTTACAGTCCCCGTAGAATACTGTGAAAAAAGCATCCCGCTAACCAATAGCGGTATGCCTAAAAGTAGATTTTTTTTTGCCATAAATTATAGTTTTAGAAGATTGATCATTTCATTATTATTAGATTTCACAGCATATTCAAATGCTGAGATTCCCAACGAATCTTTTAAAGTCCTGTCCGCTTTATTTTGCAAAAGGATTTTTACAAGTTCGAGATTTCCTCTTTTTACAGCCCACAAAAGAGGCGTATTTCCAAAAGAGTCCTGAATATTAGGGTCAGCATTTTTGGACAGCATTTTTTCTACAAGCTCTTTATTATAATTGATACATAATGAAGACAGCGCTGTTCCTTCGGGACTTACATAATTCAAATCTTTGACATTGTCAATCAGATATTTTGCGACTTCTGTATTACCTCTGTAGCAAGCTAAAATCAAGGGCGTGAAGCCTCTTTCATTTTTAGAATTAATGATATCCGGATTGTGACTCACTAAGGTTTTCATTTCGTCAAGAGTCCCATTTCGGGCAATATCAAAAACGTTTTTGGTTTGAGAAAAACCTAATCCAAAAATCATTAATGCAATTATTGTAAAATATTGTTTCATTATTTCTGGAGTAAAAAGTTATAATTGACATTAACATTTTCCGCCACTTTTGCTGCCACCATTTTTGGAATTTTAACTTTATAATCTGCAGTTTTAACAACAAATTTTCCCTGAACAACTACTTTATCATCTTTCAGATAAACATTAGCGGTTGATTGAACAGAGTTGTCAACACCATGAAAATTCAATGTTCCGGAAATGGTATAAGCTTTTGGTTTTGAGGACAGATCGTTTTTATTAAAATTCAGGATTTTACCTTTGAAACTTGTCTTTGGATACTTCGCAGATTCAGCATAATTTTCATTGAAATGTTCTTGCATCAGACTGACTTTAAAATTAAATCCATTGACCATTGCAAGCGAAGCAATATCTCCGGTATCAGCATTCAGGATTGCTGTCGAATTGTTATTCTCAGCATAAACGTCCTCAAATAACGGAACCGAAGCTTCGAAAGTAATCTTACCTGTCTTGGTGGAATATTTTTGGGCAAAAGCAAAATTCGTTGCTAGAATTAAGCTTGTTAAAAAAACTAAAGCTTTCATTTTTTCTTTTTTATAATTAGTTTTCAGGCAAACCGTCTGCTTTCCATTTGATAATCATATTGATATTATCCTGAGAAAGTGAACCGCCCTGGGGCATTTTCAAAGGATCTCCATTGGCTCTTTGGATCCTGTCCAGGATATTGTCAATCGAATTTTTTACTGCTGTATAATCCGTCAAAGGGAAATAGGGATTAGAACCTGTTGCGGAATGACAAACCACACAATTATTATCCATTATTGCCTTCACATTTTTGTTGTAAGTAATGTTTTCTGTAATTGGTTTTACATCAGAGATCTCTTCATAAGTTTTTGTATCGCAACTCATTAATACTAGAAATCCCAAAACCGGAACGAATAATTTTATTGTATTTTTCATAATCAGCATTTAAAAAACTCTGTAAAGATTAAATCCAAAGAAGAAATGTCCTTTCCCCCAATCACCTGTTGCGTTGCTTATGTAACCGGTTTCAGTATTAGCTTGGGAATTACTGAAGACCAGCTGAAAAACGTGTCCGCCTGTATCAATGTCCATTCCCACAGATAAAGGATTTTTATAGAAATTCTTATCCTCGAAGTTGTAGAAATATTCCGCATTGATAGAAACCCGTTTCGATATCTTGTATCTTCCTCCCAGACCTGTCGAGAAGAGATTTTTGGCATCAATCGTTGGTTCGATCAGATTTCTGTGAATATAAGTTGGCGTTAACTGCAAAGTCAGATTTTCCGTGAATCTTCTGGAAATTAATAATTGAGATAAGTAGGCAAATCTGTCTGTGAATTCGAGTTTTGGGTAATCATCTTTTTTAAGTTCCGAATTGATATCCAGAACATTGTAGCCGACAATATCAAACAGTGACTCTTTTTCCTGTTTGAAGAGTCTGTATTTTGCACCAAACTCATAAGTTTTTTGGTAAGTATGTCTGGAAGCGCTCAAAGCAAGCCAGTCTCTTAATCCATAGATTACGCCTAATTTCGTAGTCGCATTGTCAAGTCCGAAGAAATTTTTGAAACCATCACTTACATCTCCAAACCTGTGGGAGATATCAAGATAGAATTCTTTTCTTGCAGGTAATTTTGTAGATTGTGCCGTGACAACCTGCAATGCTTTGAAACTGGGAGAATAAGGCTCTTCCGTTTTGACAGTATCGATTTCTTTTAACAGATCGTCCTGTGCGTAAGAGAAAATCAGAATGAATAAAGAGATAAATGATAGAAGTTTTGACATATAACCTTTTTATTCAAAATTATGACCTCTTCACAAAAAAAAACGGTGACTAAAGTCACCGCTTTTCAATTATTTCTATTCCTGATGGGCTTTGTGTAATCAATCCTTCTTTTTCAAATTTTTTCAGAATACGGCTGACCACCTCTCTTGCAGTACCCAATTCGTCAGCAATCTTCTTGTGGGAAACCTTTACGGCATCAGTTCCACTTCTTCTGATCCTTTCGTGGAGATATTCCAACACCCTGTGATCCAGCTTTTGGAAAACAATTTTATTGATAGTTTCCATCATGAATTTATATCTTGAATCATACTCCAGGAAGAATATTTGATTCAGTTGAGGATAGATTTGAAGCCAAGTAAGGAATTGCGGAACAGGAAGCAGCAGAATATCAGATTTTTCTTCCGAGATAGCATATATTCGGCTCACCTTATCTGTAAAAATTGTGGAAAACGTCATGATGCAACTCTCTCCTGGAGATATGTAATAGTAAACGAGCTCTTTCCCGTCATTCAAATTATACACCTTGACCGAACCTTTTATAAGTATGGGAATAAATTTTACCTTATCACCTTCAGCAATCAATTCCTGTTTAGCACTAACAGAAGTAAAAATCCCGTACTCCTTGAGTTCCTGATAAAAACCGTTATCAAAATTTTCAAACTTACTTTTAATGAAATCCGAATTGACCATTAATTATTTTTATTCAAAATTAAATATATTTTAACAATATCAGTTAAATTCAAAAATATTTTTGCAATACCTTACGGATTAAATATTTCATCATGAAGTCTTGTAAACATTATAATTCGGTAT
>WPCJ01136092.1_pt1 | contig 18252 bp, 13 predicted proteins | sample 5399831 | NCBI WGS metagenome assembly WPCJ01 (sample SAMN12869470, study PRJNA574797) | sludge metagenome | isolation source: wastewater treatment of pH10 | place: China:Beijing | collected 2019-05-20 | reverse complement strand
CAAGGCTTATTTGCCCGTGAACTTTGCGGGACGCTTTTCGAGGAATGCGGCGACGCCTTCCTTGAAATCCGGCGAGGCGCCGGCGATGCGCTGCGACTTCACTTCGAGATTGATCTGGTCCTCGAAAGAATTTTCCGGGCTCTCCCAATACAGCGTGCGGATCAGCGACAGCGCCAGCGTCGGGCCATTGGCGAGATCATGTGCGAGCTTCATCGCTTCATCCATCAGCGCGGCATCGTCATAGACGCGGTTGACGAGGCCCCATTCGAGCGCCTTCTCCGCCGGCAGTTTTTCACCGAGCAGCGACAGCTCCACCGAGCGCGCCTTGCCGATCAGGCGCGGCAGAATCCAGGTCGAGCCGCAATCCGGCACGAGGCCGATGCGGCGGAAGGCCTGCAGGAAATAGGACGACTTGGCGCAGAGAATGAGATCGCCCATCAGCGCGAAGCTCATGCCGGCGCCGGCCGCGGGGCCGTTCACCGCGGTGACGATCGGGCAATGCAGATTCTGCAGGCGGCGCAGGAACGGATGGAAGGCAGTTTCCAGCGTGGCGCCGGCATTGCTGCGCTTCGCCGTGATGCTGTTGTTGCGGCCCTGCAGGTTTGCGCCGGTGCAGAACGCACGGCCGGCGCCGGTGATGACGAGACAGCGCACATCGTCGCGGCGGTCCGCGATCTCGTCGAGCGCCTCGGCGAGGCCGCCGAGCATGTCGACGGACACGGCATTCATCACCTCCTGATGATCGAGCTTCAGGATGGCGACCTGGCCGTCGAAATCGAGCGTGACGTGTTTGAACTGCATGGTTTCCTCGCGAATGAACCCGCGTCTTATTCCGCGGTGTGGGAGTCTTGATTGGGCATGATCTGATCCGAAAACCGGCTTTCCGCTTTTCAGGATCATGCGATTGAATGTCGGTCGCCATATTTGATTTTTCGGACGCGCTTGTCCATGCTTCCGATTGGAAAGCTGATCATCCAACGACGCAGGCATAACCTGCGCAAATGAGGACACGCCCATGAGCAACATTTTCGATCTCACCGGCCGCGTGGCCGTCGTCACCGGCGGCAATGGCGGCATCGGCCTCGGCATCGCACAGGCGCTGGCTGCCGCCGGCTGCAATGTCTCGATCTGGGGCCGCAATGCCGAAAAGAACAAGGCGGCGGCGGCGAGCATGGCAGGCCTGAACGGCAAGGTGGAGACGCAGATCTGCGACGTCACCGACACCGCGTCGGTGAAAGCCGCAATGGCAACGACGCTGAAGACCTTCGGCCGCGTCGATGGCTGCTTCGCCAATGCCGGTATCGGCGGTGGCGGCCGGCACAATTTCATCGATCGCACCGAAGAACAGTGGCGCACCATGTTCGCGACCAATCTGGACGGCGTCTTCCATGCCTTCCAGGTGGCAGCGCGGCACATGACCGAGCGCGCGGAAGGCGGCGACAAGTTCGGCCGGCTGGTGGCCACCTCGAGCCTCGCCTCGATCTTCGGCACCGCGCGCAACGAGCACTATGCAGCGACCAAGGCGGCGATCAACGCGCTGGTGCGCGCGCTGGCGGTGGAGCTCGCCCGGCACGGCGTGACCGCCAATGCGATCCTGCCCGGTTGGATCAAGAGCGACATGACGGCGGGCATCATGGGCAACGACAAGTTCGTCGCCAATGTGATGCCGCGCATCCCCGTGCGCCGCTTCGGCGAACCATCGGATTTCGGCGGCATCGCCGTGTATCTGATGAGCAAGGCGTCGTCGTATCACACCGCGGATACGTTCGTGATCGATGGCGGGTATACGGCGTTCTGATATTCCCCGTCATTGCGAGGAGCGCAGCGACGAAGCAATCCGGAAGCCAAGTGAAGAAAAAACTGGATTGCTTCGCTACGCTCGCAATGACGGCGGTTACGCCATCGCCGCCGTGCGCTGCTCCGCGCCGAGCCCCATCTCAAATCCTTCATACCCTTTCGCGGCCACCTCGTCGCAGATCTTTCGATAGACGCCGACGCCGCCGATATAGGGCATGAAGATGCGGGGCTTGCCGGGGATGTTGGCGCCCATGTACCAGGAATTGGCCTGCGGATAGAGCGTCGCCGCCGCGACCTCATTGACGTGATCGACCCATTTGTCTTCGGCCGCGCGTGTCGCCTCGATGGTTCCGGCGCCGCGCTTGCGCATGGCGCTGAGGCAATCGGTGATCCAGTCGACATGCTGCTCGATGGAGACCAGCATGTTGGACAGCACCGATGGCGAGCCGGGGCCGGTGATGATGAAGAGGTTCGGGAAACCCGCACTCATCAGGCCCAGATAAGTGCGCGGGCCTTCCGCCCATTTGTCGTTCAGCGTACGGCCATCGCGGCCGCGGATGTCGATCTTGGCCACCGAGCCCGTCATCGCATCGAAGCCGGTGGCGAGCACCAGGGCATCGACCTCGTAATCCCCGCCGCCGGTGCGCACCGCATGCGGCAGGATTTCCGCGATGGGATTCGACTTGATATCGACCAGCTTCACATTCGGCCGGTTGAAGGTTGTGTAGTAGTCGGTGTCGACGCAGATGCGTTTGGTGCCGACAGGATGGCTGTTCGGCTGCAGCAGCCGTGCCGTTTCGGGGTCTTTTACGATATCGGCGATCTTGTCGCGGATGAAACCTGCGGCGGTGTCATTGGCCGCGAGGTCGAGACCGAGATTGTTGTAGGCGCCCATGAAGGTGAGGCCGCCCGCGGTCCAGCGCGCTTCGTATTTGTCGCGGCGCGTTTCTTCGGGATCGTCCAGCGCGCCGCGATCGGGCACCGGCTGATAGATGCCGTTCTTCATCTCCTCGCGCGCGATCCGGCGTATCTCCGCATAGTTGTCGCGAAACGTCTTGCGCTCGGCATCGGTGAGCTTTGCGTTGCGCGCCGGCACACTGAAATTCGCGGTGCGCTGGAACACATAAAGCTGCTTCGCCTGATCGGCGATGATCGGAATCGACTGGATCGCGGACGATCCGGTGCCGATGACACCGACCCGCAGACCGGTGAAATCCACATCTTCGTGCGGCCAACTGCCGGTGTGATAGACCTTGCCCTTGAAATCCTTCAACCCTTTGAAATCCGGCGAGCGCGCATTGGAGAGGCAGCCGGTGGCGAGCACGACATATTGCGCGATGGTGCTGACACCGTCCGATGTCGTCACCGTCCAGCGATTGCTTGGCTCATCGAACACGGCGGATTCGACGCGGGTGTTGAAGGCAATGTCGCGGCGAAGATCATAGCGTTCAGCGACATGGCCGGCATAACGCAGGATTTCGGGCTGCGGCGCATAGCGTTCGCTCCAGTCCCAAGTCTGCTGCAGTTCCTCATCGAAGGAGAATGAATACTGCATGCTCTCGACATCGCAACGCGCGCCGGGATAGCGGTTCCAGTACCAGGTGCCGCCGACATCGCCGCCCTGTTCGAAGACCTTTACGCGAAGACCGAGACCGCGGAGCTTGTGCAGGAGATAGAGGCCGGAGAAGCCGGCTCCGACGACGACCACATCGGTCTGTACTGTGCCGGCGCTTCGGGTTTGGACGGATTGAGGCTGCGCTGCGGCCATCATTTCACTCCCGGATTTTTTGCTTTGCTTGTTACGGGCAGCATTTCCCGTAGGACGCGAAAGCGCAAGGGGGAAATGGGCTCGTGTATTTTGCGAGACGGAATGTGGCTCGATCTGTCGTTACGCGCTCGGCCTGTCATCCCTGCGAAAGCGGGGATCCAGTAGACACCGCAAACAGTGCTCAATCACTCCGGTCAACGTCTACTGGATCACCTGTTCCAAGCGCGCAATTGCGCGCCAGGACGGGTGATGACAACGGAGCGACAACTGCGACAACGGAGAAGGACAGCCCTTGCGTCCCCCTCGCCTTCCGCTAGCCTCCCGCCAACGCCGCCACATGAAGCGGCTGCGATATATCCGGGAGACACGCTCATGAAATCGCCGATCTGCGACATGCTGGGGATCGAGTTTCCCCTGCTCGCTTTCAGTCACTGCCGCGATGTGGTTGCCGCCGTGAGCCGCGCCGGCGGCTTCGGCGTGCTCGGCGCAACCGCGCATTCGCCGGAGACGCTGGAGCAGGAATTGAAATGGATCGACGATCATGTCGATGGCAAGCCCTACGGCATCGATGTGCTGATCCCGGAAAACATCTCCACCGCGGGCGAGAAACACGTCACCTGGAAATCGCTGGAAAGCCGCATCACGCCGGAGCATCGCGATTTCACCAAAGGCCTGCTGAAGAAATACGGTGTCGATCTCCGGATCACCGAAGTTGCCGCGGATCAGCCGCAGCCTTTCGATGGCGAGACGGCGCTGCATTTGCTCGATATCTCATTCCGGCATCCGATCCGCCTGATCGCCAATGCACTCGGCGTGCCGCCGAAAGCGATGATCGAGATGGGCAAGGCGCACGGCGTTCCGGTCGCCGCGCTGGTCGGCGCCAAGGAACACGCGATCCGGCAAGTGGCGGCCGGCGTCGATATCCTCGTGGCTCAGGGCACCGAAGCCGGCGGCCATTGCGGCGAGGTCTCGACCATGGTGCTGGTGCCGGAGGTGATCAAGGCCATCAAGCCGATCCGCGATGTGCCGGTGCTCGCTGCCGGCGGCATCATGACGGGCAAGCAGATGGCGGCGTGCATGGCCATGGGCGCAGCGGGCGTGTGGACGGGCTCGGTGTGGCTGGCGACGAGCGAATCCGAGACGTCCGAGATTTTTCGCGAGAAGATGATCGCGGCCTCATCGCGCGATGCGATCCGCTCCAGGGGACGGACCGGCAAACCGGCGCGGCAGCTCCGCTCGGTGTGGACGGATGCGTGGGATCGCGGGCCGGACAGTCCCGGCGCGCTGCCGATGCCGCTGCAGAGCCTGATCAGCCGCGATGCCTTTGCATCCATCGACCGTTCCGCCGCCGCCGGCAATGCGCAGGCGCGGGATCTGGTCAGCTATTTCGTCGGCCAGGGCGTCGGGCTGATTGACAGCGTCAAGTCCGCGGGGGCAGTTGTGCAGGAGTTCAAGGAGGACTTCGCCGAAGCGGCGGAGCATCTGAACATGCTGGTGAGCGAATAGACATGTATCCGTCATTGCGAGGAGCCAAAGGCGACGAAGCAATCCAGAAAGCCACACGCGAAGACTGGATTGCTTCGTCGCAAGGGCTCCTCGCAATGACGACTGAGAGGAACGAACAAGAAAATGACCAAGCAAACTGAAGATCGCATTCCCGTCATTGTCGGCGTTGGTGAATTTTCCGACCATCCGAAGGAGCTCGCCCAAGGGCTCGAGCCGCTCGACCTGATGATCGCCGCGCTCAAACGCGCCGAACAGGATGCGGGTGCGAAGCTGCTCAAGGATATCGACTCCCTCGACATCGTGAATTTCCTGAGCTGGCGTTACACGGCGCCGGAGAAGCAGCTCAGCGAAAAGCTCGGCATCAGCCCGAAGCACGCCTATTACGGTCCCGTCGGCGGCGAGAGCCCGATCCGCTATATCCACGAAGCCGCGCAGCGCATCTCACGTGGCGAATCCCAGGTGGCGGCGATCACCGGTGCGGAATCGCAGGGCACGGCGACCAAGGCGGAGCGGGCGAAAGTCGATCTGCCATGGACGCCTTTCGCCAGGGATGCGCCGGAGCCGCTACGCGGGTCCAACTATCAGAAGCCGATGGCGGTGAAGCTCGGCGTCAACAAGCCGGTGACGGTCTATCCGTTCTATGAAGCCGCCTCGGCCGCACATTGGGGGCAGACGCCCCGCGAGGCGCATCGCGAGAGCGGCGAATTGTGGTCGCGCTATGCCGGCGTCGCCGCCACCAATCCGGAAGCCTGGAACAAGAAGGCATTCACGCCGGATGAGATCACCACTCCGACAGCGGACAACCGGCTGATCGCGTGGCCCTATACGAAGCTGATGGTGGCCAATCCGATGGTGAACCAGTCGGCGGCGATCCTTGTCACCAGCCTCGCCAAGGCGCGTGCGGCGGGCGTGCCGGAGGACCGCATGGTGCATATTGTCGGCGGCGCCTCGGCCGAGGAGCCGCGCGATTATCTCGACCGCGACCAGTATGTGGAAAGCCACGCGCAGAATGCGGTGCTGAAGGCCGTGATGGCGCTGGTGGGCGGCTCGGGCAAGGCGTTCGATGCCATCGAACTCTATAGCTGCTTCCCGTGCGTGCCGAAGATGGCACGGCGCACGCTCGGGCTTGGCGATGACGTGATGCCGACGGTGACGGGTGGCCTCACTTTCTTCGGCGCGCCGCTGAACGACTACATGGCGCATGCCGCCGTCGCGATGGTGCGCAAGATCCGCGCGGGAACAGCAACGGGGCTGCTCTATGCGCAGGGCGGCTTCGTCACCAAGCATCATGCGCTGGTGGTGTCGAAGACGGCACCGGGCGAGCCGATCGCGCAGAGCATCAGCGTGCAGGCGGAGGCCGATCGCAATCGGGGGCCGGTGCCGACCTATGTCACCGAGGCCTCAGGTGTCGGGACCGTGGAGAGCTTTACGGTGATCTATGGCCGCAGCGGCGAGATCGAGCACGGCGTGGTGATCCTTCGCACAACGGCGAATGAGCGTGCGCTGGCGCGGGTGCCGGCGAACGATGCGGGTACGCTGGCGATGTTGATGGATCAGGACAGGACGCCGGTGGGCGCGAAAGGGACGATCAGCACCGCGGGAGACGGCGTGCTGGAGTGGGCTGCTGGGTAAGGCGGTCTTCTCCCTCCCCAAGCGGCGCAGCCGCACCGTGGGGAAGGGAATCACGAGCGCCTGAGCGCTCCCTACCCCTTCACTTCCTTCTTCTCCGTCTCCGCCGTCGGCTTGCCGCCCTTCGCGGCGGGGCCGCCGGACACACGGACCTTGTCGCCCTCGCTCAGACCATCCGGCGGCGCGGTCACGATCCGATCATCCGCGGCGAGGCCCGAGCCGATCTCGATCTCGCGGCCGAGATCGCGCGCGATGGTCACCGTCTTGAACGCGATGCGGTCATCGGGCGTCACCGTCGCGACGCGAAGGCCCTTCTGGTCGAAGATCAGCGCGCTCGCAGGGATATGGATCGGCGCGGTGTTGCCGGCGAGCGCGAGCTTCACATTGGCGAAGCCGCCAGGCATCAGCTTGCCCTCGGGATTGTCGAGACGCAGTTGCATGCGCGTGGTGCCGGAACCGACATCGACAGCGCGGGAAGAGGCTTCCACCGTGGCCTGGAACGTCTCGTTCGGGTGATCCGGCACGGTGATCGTGGCCTTGGTGCCGATCTGGACCGCGGGCGCGAAATTCTGCGGGACGTCCACATAGACGCGCAGCTTGCTGAGATCGGAGATCACGAACATCGCGGCGCCGGTGCCGGTGCCGCCGGAGATCAGCGCGCCGACATCGGTGTTGCGCTGGGTGACGATGCCGTCGAATGGCACCGTGATCTTCTTGTAGTCGGCGAGCGCTTCGAGACGCTGCACATTGGCTTCGCCGGATTTCACGGCGGCGCGCTTGTTGTTGAGATCGGCGGTGCGCTCGTCGATTTCCTGGGCGGAGACGAAGTTCGACGCCACCAGGGTCTTGCGGCGGTTCAGCGTGGCTTCGGAGAGCTTGGCGCTGGACTGCTGGCTGACGAGATCGGCGCGGGCCTGCAGGAGCTGCTGGTCGAGATCCGGCGCGTCGATCTCGGCGATCACCTGGCCGGCCTTCACCTGGGCGCCCATGTCGGCGTGCCAGCTCTTCAGATAGCCGGAGACGCGGGCGAAGATCGGCGCGCGGTAATAAGCTTCCAGACGGCCCGGGAGATCCAGCGTCGGCTTCAACGGCCGGCTGCCGGGCGTGGCCACGGCGACGGTGGGAATCGCGACTTCGGCGGTCCAGGTCTTGAGGTCCGTATCGGTCTTGGCGCGGGCCATGATGCCGGTGACGACGACGCTGCCGGCGACGACGACGCCGACCACGCCGGCAATGCCGAGCTTGCGGCGGGAGACCTGAGCCGGCTGCTCAGTAGGCTTCTCAGTGGACATGGGACGGCTCCGCAGCGGCCGGATGGGCCGAAGTCTGGTGATCGGATTGTTGTTTCTTGTGCACGAGGCTGAACACGACCGGCACGAACATCAATGTGGCGATAGTTGCAAAAATCAAGCCGCCAATGACCGCGCGACCAAGCGGCGCATTCTGCTCGCCGCCCTCGCCGAGGCCAAAGGCCATCGGCGCCATGCCGATGATCATGGCCAGCGCCGTCATCAGCACCGGACGGAACCGGGTGAAACCGGCTTCCAGCGCCGCCTTGATGGGATCGCCATGCACCGCATAGCGCTCGCGGGCGAAGGCGATCACGAGCACCGAGTTCGCGGTGGCGACACCCATGCACATGATGGCGCCGGTGAGCGCTGGAACCGAGAGCGTGGTCTGGGTGCTGAACAGCATCCAGACGATACCGGCGAGCGCCGCCGGCAGCGCGGTGATGATCACGAACGGATCCGACCACGACTGGAAGTTCACGACGATGAGCAGATAGATCAGCACCACCGCGCCGAGCAGACCGAACAGCAGGCCGGCGAAGGACGAGTTCATGGTCTCGACCTGGCCGAGCAGCGCCACGGTGGAGCCGCGCGGCAGTTCCGCCTTGGTCTCCTCGATGGCCTTGTAGATATCGTTCGAGACCGAGCCGAGATCGCGGCCCTGGGTGGTGGCGTAGATCTGCACCATGGTCTGGATATCGTATTGCGACACCACGGCATTGGTGGCGGTGCGCTTGATATTGGCGATGCCGCCGAGGATCGGCGATCCCTGCGCGCTGGCCGAGGTGATCGGCAGCGTCTGCAGCGCGTTCAGCGAATCCATCTTGTATTGCGGCGTCTGCATCACGATGGAATAGGAGATGCCGTTATCGGGATTGAGATAGTAGGTCGGCGCCACCTGCGAGGAGCCGGCGAGATTCACCACCAGACTGTTGGTGACGTCGCGCTCGGTGAGCCCGACATATTGCGCGCGGGTGCGGTCGACATCGATGTTGAAGCCGGGGCTGTTGGGCGACTGCTGGATGCGTGCGTCGGCAATGCCCGGGATTTGCTTCACTTTGGCGAGCAGCTTGTTGGCATAGGCGTAATTCTCCGCGGTGCGGTTGCCGCGGATCTGCAGATCGATGGGCGCCGGGGCGCCGAAATTCAGGATCTGGCTGACGATGTCGGCCGGCAGGAAGGCGAAGCTGACGCCGGGGAATTCGCGAGGCAGCCGCTCGCGCAACTGCTTCACATAGTCGTCGGTCGGTTTGTGCCCGTCACGCAGCTTGATCTGGATATCGCCATCCTGGCTGCCGAGCACCCCGGTGTTGTTATAGGTGAGATTGATGCCCGACACCGGCAGACCGATATTGTCGGTCATGGTTTCGATCTCGTGCGGCGGGATGATATTGCGCACCGCCTTCTGGATGTCGGCGAACTGATTGGCCGTTTCCTCGACGCGCGTGCCGACCTGGACGCGGACATGCATCAGGATGCTGCCGGCATCCACCTGCGGGAAGAAGTTGCGGCCGAGAAACGGCACCAGCAGGAAGGATGCAGCGACGAACAGCAGGAAACCGGTCACGAAGACCGGCCGGTGCGCCAGCGCGAGATCGAGCAGGCCGTGATAGCTGGCGCGGAATTTCTCGAACCTGTTCTCGAAGCCTCGCTGGAAATTGACCAGCGGATTGCGGCTCCGCGGCTTCTCGCCCTCGTGATGCACATGCGGCTTGAGCAGATATTTCGCCATGGTCGGCACCAGCGTGCGCGACAGGATGAACGACCAGATCATGGCGAAGATCACCGCCAGCGCCATCGGCACGAACAGGAACTTGGCGATGCCGTTGAGGAAGAACATCGGCACGAAGACGATGCAGATACAGAGCAGCGAGACGAAGGCCGGCGTCACGATCTGCGCCGCGCCGTCCATGATGGAGGTCTCGACGTCCTTGCCCTGTTCGAGATGGTAATTGATGTTCTCGATGGTCACCGTGGCATCGTCGACGAGAATGCCGACCGCGAGCGCGAGGCCGCCCAGCGTCATGATGTTCAGCGTCTCGCCCATGGCCGACAGCATGATGATGGCACCGAGCACGGCGAGCGGGATCGACACCGCGATGATCACGGTGGAGCGCCAGCTGCCGAGGAACAGCAGGATCATGATCGAGGTCAGTGCTGCAGCGATGATGCCTTCATGCGCGACGCCGGAAATGGCCCCGGCGACGAACATCGACTGGTCACCGATATAGGCGATCCTCAGCGCATCCGGCAGTGCGGCGCGCACCTCCTCCACCTTCTTCTTCAGGCCGGAAATGATGTCGAGCGTGGACACCGAGCCCGCCTTCAGCACCTGCATCAGCACGGAACGGCTGCCGTCCACATGCACGATATTGGTCTGCGGCGAGTTGCCGTCGCGCACGGAGGCAACGTCGCCGACATAAACCATGGCGCCATTGACCTGCCGAATCGGCAGCATGGCGAGCTCCTCGATCTTCAGCGGCGAGTTGTTGAGATTGATGGTGTATTCGAACTCACCGATCTTCTGCGTACCGACAGGCGTGATCAGGTTCTGCGCCGCCAGCGCATTGGCGACGTCCTGGCCCGACAGGCCGCGGGCCTGCAGCGCGCCCGGATTGAGATCGATCGTGACCTGACGCTGCTTGCCACCAAACGGAAAGGGAATAGCCGCGCCAGGCACCGTGACCAGCGAGGTGCGGAGCTGGTTGAAACCGATATCCTGCAGCTGCTGTTCGTTGAGACCATCGCCGGACAGCGCGACATTGATGATCGGCACGGTCGATGCCGAGTAATTCAGGATCAGCGGCGGCGTGGCGCCCGGCGGCAACTGCCGGATCAGGGTCTGCGAGATCGCCGTGACCTGAGCGTTGGCGGTACGGATATCGACATTCGGCTGGAAGAAGATCTTCACGATGCCAAAGCCCGGATAGGAATTGGCGGTGATGTGCTCGATATCGTTCACCGTCGTCGTCAGCGCGCGCTGGAACGGCGTGGTGATGCGGCCGGCCATCTGGTCCGGCGGCAGGCCGGTATAGCCCCAGACGACGCCGATGACGGGGATGCGGATTTCCGGGAAGATGTCCGTGGGCGTCCGGAGTGCAGCGAGCGGTCCGACGATCAGAAGCAGCAAAGCCAACACGACGAATGTGTAAGGCTTGGTCAGGGCGATGCGCACCAACGAGATCATGTATCGACGGTCTCCGATAGTCTCTTAGCGATCATTCTCAGAGGCGAGCCCCTGCTGCAGTTCTGCTCGAAACGCCCCGTCTAACCTGACGAACCGCGTCCGATTAGCCCGTCACATCGGGATGGACTTATGACGAAGGCTCATCAATCGGTGGGCAGCCAGCACAGGCGCAGCCGGGGATCATCGATCCGAGAGGCCTGATTTACCTCAACGGTGTGAAATTGGCTATGTAACCAAGCCTCGCGGCACTTCACTTCACCGATAGTGTTAACAATTCAGCGCCGCGTGGCTGCCCGACAACAGTTTGAGGCTTCAACAAACACATTTTGGGCTGTCGGCGGCCGTGCTTAAAGATGAACAATCTGTAATGCGCGCGACAGCAGCAATGACTTGCCTATCCGGGCACCTTGTCGCCTGCCGATTGGGCTAACGCATTATGACATCAGTCTGAGCGCGTCGGCAAAGAAGTCGGGGCCCCCGAAATTGCCGGACTTCAGCGCCAGCACCATGTCACCCTGCCCCGCCCCAACGGCGCGGAGCACCGGAACACCAGCCGCGATTTCGGCGCCGACCAGGAAGCCGGGAATGCCGAGCCGATCCACGACCGCGCCGGAGGTCTCGCCGCCGGCCACCACCAGCCGCCGGACGCCGGTTTCGACCAGCGCTTCGGCAAGATCGGCCATGGCCTGCTCGATGGCATGGCCGGCCGCGTCGCGGCCATGGCGCTTCTGCAATTGCGCGACCTGATCGGGTGTAGAGCTGCTGGCGATCAGGAGCGGGCCCTTGCCGAGATGCTCTTTCGCCCAGGCAATCGTACGCCGGACTTCGTCCTTGCCGGCAACGACCTGTTCGGGATCGAGATGCAGCACCGGCATCGCCTGCCCGGCACGCGCGATCTGCTGCAATGTGGCTTGCGAGCAGCTACCGGCAAGACATGCGGCCGCGCCGCCGACGGGCTTCTCTGCAATGGCGCCCGCGCTGCCGCCCTTCACACGGCCGGAGGCTACGAGCCCGCGAGCGAGACCAAGACCGAGACCCGAAGCGCCGACCGAGACGCAATAATCGAGTGCGACCTCGCCGATCACCTCGAGATCCCTCGCAAACACCGCATCGACGATGGCTGCTCCAAAACCGTTTTCGGACAATCCATCGAGATGCGAACGCACCACATCGGAGCCGCTTGAAACGATACCGAGATCGACCAGACCGATATTCGTCCCGCTCTGCCGCGCCAGCACGCGCACCAGATTTGAATCGTGCATCGGATTGAGTGGATGATCCTTGAGCGGGCTCTCGTTGAGCGGCACTGCGCCGACGAACAGATTGCCCTGATAGACGGTGCGCCCGGTCTCCGGGAAAGCCGGCGTCACCAGCACGATGTTGTCGCCAGCGTCGCTGCGCAGCGCGTCCATGACCGGGCCGATATTGCCCTTGTCGGTGGAATCGAAAGTCGAGCAGATCTTGAACAGGACGTGAGAAGCGCCGCGGCTGCGCAGCCATTTGTCGGCCGCGCGCGATTTCTCGACCGCGGCGCGCGCATCGATGGAACGGCTCTTCAGCGAAACCACCACGGCATCGACCTCTGGCAGTTCCAGATCGTCGGCCGGGATACCGATGGTCTGCACGGTGCGGAGCCCGTTGCGGGTCAGCGTATTGGCGAGATCGGAGGCGCCAGTATAGTCGTCGGCGATGCAGCCTAGAGCGAGCGTCATACCTTCACTCCCGCATAGGGCTTGAACCAGCCGAGGCCAGCGACCGTATCGCCGGCGGGACGATATTCGCAGCCGACATAGTTGTCGTAGCCGAGGCGATCGAGCTCCGCGAACAGGAACGGATAGTTCAGCTCCTCGCCGGCCGGCTCGTTGCGCGAGGGTACACTGGCGATCTGGATGTGCCCGATCAGCGGCATCATCTCGCGCAGGCGCATGGTGACGTCACCATGCAGTATCTGGCAGTGATAGATATCGAATTGTAGGCCGACATTGGGAATACCGAGATCGACGATGATGTCGCGCGCAAACATGAAGTCGTTGAGAAAGTAGCCGGGGACATCGCGGCCATTGATCGGCTCGATGACAATGTCGATGCCGTGATCGCCGACAAAATCCGCCGCCCACTCAACCGACTTCTTGAAGGCATCCACGGCCCTGGGATCGTGGCGATCAGCCAGTCCGGCCATCATGTGCAGACGGCGCACGCCGGTGGCTTCTGCATAAGGCAGCGCGGTGTGCAGGCTCTGGCGCAGATCGTCGAACTTGTCGGGACGCGCGGCAAAACCTTTTTCGCCGGCGTTCCAGTCGCCCGGCGGCAGATTGAACAGCACCTGCTTCAGGCCATTGCGCTGCAGGCGCGCGGCGATTTCTTCGGGCGCATGCTCGTAGGGGAAAAGAAATTCGACGGCGGTGAAGCCGGCTTGTGCGGCGGCGTCGAAGCGATCAAGGAAGGGATGCTCGTTGAACATCATGCTGAGATTGGCGGCGAAACGGGGCATCGATGGTCTCCGACTTACTTCTTCTCGCCTGGTAGTTTTGTTCCGGTCACCTGCGCATACATGCGTGCGACCGATGCATCGTCGTCGCGGCCCATGCCGGCCGCCGATGTCATCAGGAACATCTGCAGCGCCGCCGCCGACACCGGCACGGGGAATTTCGCCGTGCGCGCCATATCCTGAATGATGCCGAGGTCCTTGACGAAAATATCCACCGCACTGCGCGGCGCATAATCGCCATCGAGTACATGCGGCACGCGGTTCTCGAACATCCATGAATTGCCGGCCGAAGCGGTGATCACTTCATAGACCTTGCGGATATCGAGCCCCTGCTTAGCGGCGAAAGCGATGGCTTCGGAAGCCGCCGCGATGTGGACACCCGCAAGCAGCTGGTTGATCATCTTGAAGGCCGCGCCCTGCCCGGCGGCATCACCCAGTTCGTAGAGTTTGGCGGCCATCGCATCGAGTGCCGGACGGGCCTTGGCGAAAGCCGCCGCGCTGCCGGAGGCGAGGATGGTGAGTTCCCCCTGCGCCGCGCGTTGCGCACCGCCGGAGATCGGCGCATCGAGATAGTGACGGCCCGTGGCTTCGAGCTGCTTCGCGAGGCGGCGCGCGACGTCCGGGTCCATGGTGGCGGAGGAAATGAACACGGCATCGCGGGCAAGCGTTTCGGCGACACCGTCCTTGCCGAACAGGATCATCTCGGTCTGCGCCGCATTGACCACCACGCTGACGACAATGTCGGCATTTTTCGCGGCTTCCGCCGGGGTTGCGGCACCCTGCCCGCCTTCGCCGACGAAGCGCTTGACTGCGTCCGCAGTGACGTCGCATCCGGTCACATGGAAGCCGGCGCGCTTGAGCGACAGCGCCATGCCGTACCCCATGGAGCCCAGGCCGATGACGGCAATGCGCGGTTTGTCGGATGCAGGTGACATCGGCAGTTCCTCGGAATTTCCTGACTGGCCGCTTTGGTGGGGCCTTGGCCTCTCGGTAACACGGCTTGGCGGTGATGCCAAAGCATGGGACAACGCCGGCACGAGGAAATGCCATGAATGACACACGGTTGCGTGACGATATCTGCCGACTCGGCCGCTCGCTGTTCGAGCGCGGTCTGACGCCCGGCTCATCCGGCAATATCAGCGTGCGCTGCGAAGACGGCGGCTGGCTGGTGACCCCGACCAATGCCTCGCTCGGCTTTCTCGATCCCGCCCGGCTGTCGCGGCTGGATGCCGCCGGTCGCCTCGTCTCCGGCGACAAACCGACCAAGGAAGTGCCGCTGCATACGGCGCTGTACGACACCCGCAGCAGCGCGCAGGCCATCGTGCATCTGCATTCAACTCATTCGGTGGCGGTCTCGATGCTGCCCGAAGTTGATCCTCGTGCGGTGCTGCCACCGATGACACCGTATTACCTGATGAAATGCGGCGCGACCGCGCTGGTGCCCTATTATCGGCCTGGCGATCCCGCGGTTGCGGACGCGATCAAGGGACTCGCGGGGAAGTATTCATCGGTGCTGCTCGCCAATCACGGACCGGTTGTGGCCGGCGACAGCCTGGAAGCCGCGGTGTTCGCGATGGAGGAACTGGAGGAGACGGCGAAACTGTACCTACTGCTGCGCGGGCTGAACCCGCGGCATCTGTCGCCGGAGCAGGTGAAGGATCTGGTTGACGCGTTCGGGCTGACAGTGCCGGAGTATGGGGGACATGGACACTAGCAAACGTCATTGCGAGGAGCGTAGCGACGAAGCAATCCAGACCTTTCTTCGCTTGGCTTTCCGGATTGCTTCGCTGCGTTCGCAATGATGGTTGAGCGGAGGGCCGATGAAAGAGCCTTGCGTTTACATGATGGCCAACCAACGCAACGGGACGCTGTATGTCGGCGTGACCAGCGATCTACCGAAACGCGGATATCAGCACCGCAACGGCTTGGTTTCGGGATTCACCAAGACCTACGGTTGCAAGCTGCTCGTCTGGTACGAGGTCCACGAGACAATGGAATCGGCCATTCTGCGGGAAAAGCAGATCAAGGCCGGAAGCCGAGCTAAGAAACTCACGTTGATCGAGGCGCTGAACCCCGAGTGGAGAGATTTGTATCCCGGCTTGTTCGAATAACTCCCGTCGTTGCGAGTGCAGTGAAGCAATGCAGAGTGCCACGAAGGAAGACTGGATTGCTTCGTCGCTCCGCTCCTCGCAATGACGACTGAGAGTTACAACCCCAGATACGCCTTCCTGACATCCGGGTTGGTCGCAATCTCCGAGGCCTTGCCCTGCATCAGCACGCGGCCGGTCTGCAGGATATAGGCGCGGTCGGCGATCTCCAGCACTTCGGCCATGCGCTGCTCGACGATCAGTACGGTCATGCCGGTGTCGCGGATCTTCTTCACCGCCTGGAAGATTTCATCCACCAGCTTCGGCATGATGCCCTGTGAGGGCTCATCGAGCATCAGCAGCCGCGGGCGGGTCATCAGCGCGCGGCCGATGGCCAGCATCTGCTGTTCGCCGCCCGACAGTGTTTCGGCGCGCTGCTCGAGACGCTCCGACAGGCGCGGAAACAGTTCGAACACGAATTTCAGCGGATCGTCACGGTCCGCCTGGCTGCGATACATGTAGCTGCCAAGCTTCAGATTGTCGTGCACCGACAGGCGCGGGAACAGCCGGCGATTTTCCGGCACATAGGCGATGCCGCGCGCGGTGATGAGATGCTGCGCCATGCCGTTGATCTGCTGGCCGTCGAAGGTGACGGTGCCCGAGCGCGGGCGCTCGGCGCCGGCGATGGACTTGATCAGCGTCGACTTTCCGGCGCCATTGGCGCCGCAGACGGCGACGACCTCACCCTTGGCAACGTCGATGGTGACGTCCGAAATGGCGACCAGCCCCTGATAGGCAGTGGTGACGTCACGCACCGACAGCATGGCGATCCCCGAGATATGCACTGATGACTTCTGGATGCCGGACGACATCCGCGGGTTTGCCCTCAACGAGCTTCTTGCCGAGATTGAGCACGATGGCGCGATCGACCAGCGGCATCACGATTTCCATGACGTGTTCGACCATCAGGACGGTGACGCCGGTCTCGCGCACCTTGCGCACCAGAGCGACACCGGACTGCGCCTCCAGCGGTGTGAGGCCGGTGAGACATTCATCCAGCATCAGGAGTTTCGGCTCGGTGGCGAGTGCGCGGGCGACTTCGAGGCGACGCTTTTCGGACGGGATCAGATCGCGCGCGAGCTTGTCCGCACGCGGCGCGAGGCCGCAGAAGTCGAGAACCTCATAAGCCTTGCGGCGGGCGTCCTTCATCTTGTCGTTGCGGATCAGCGCGCCGACGATGACGTTGTCGATCACGGTCATCGTCTCGAAGCTTTTCACCACCTGGAAAGTGCGTGCGATACCGAGCGCACAGCGCTCCGCGGCGGGCAAGCGAGTAACATCCTTGCCGTCGAACCAGATCGAACCCTGGGTCGGCGGCAGCACGCCGGCGATCAGATTGAACAGCGTCGACTTGCCGGCGCCGTTCGGCCCTCGCACCAGCAGGCGATCCCCGGCGCGCAGCGAGAGACTCACGGGGGCGCTCAGCCGTCCCGGCAGCGAGACGCCCTCGGCCGAGAGCAGTGCCCCTGCGAGGCGCACCCGCCACTCGGGCACGGCGAGGCCGAGCGGCGGCTCGGGGATCTCCACCGTTCGTGCTTCGAGCAGCTGCTGGCGCCTCTTGACGTTCGTGACAAGGCCCGAGGCCCGCGTGGCCCGCTGATGCTTCCCCGTGCCCTTCGGCGGACGCCAGCCGTCGACGAGCCTCGCCCGCGCGGCCTCGAGCTCGTCCCGCAGACGCCGTTCGGTCTCGAGCTGCTCCTGGTATTGCTGTTCCCAGCGGGCACGCTCCGCCTTCCGCGCGGCGAGCCATGCCTCGTAGCCTCCGCCGAAGACGCGGGGTCGGCCGTCGGGGCTGGGATCCAGGTCGACGAAGGTCTCCGCGACGTCGCGCAGCAGTTGCCGGTCGTGGCTGACGACGGCGAAACCGCCTGCCCGATTCCGGAGGCGCTCGGTGAGGAAGGCGAGCGCCTCCGCGTCGAGGTGATTGCTCGGCTCGTCGAGCAGCAGCAGCTCGGCGTCGCCGCCCAGCAGGCAGGCGAGCCTGACCCGGTAGCGCTGGCCGACCGAGAGCCCGCTCAGCGGATACTCCCGATCGGTCTCCGCTCCCAGCGCCTCGAGCGCGATCGTGACGCGGCGCTCCGCATCCCAGGCATCGAGCGAGACTGCAGCGTCGAGCGCGCTCGCGTAGCGCTGTTCGGCCGCGGACGACTCCGGCCCGTTCCGCCCCGAGGCGAGCGCTTCGCCGGCACGATCCAGTTCTGCGAGGCAGTCGAGGGAGTCGCGGATCGCGAATGCGAGCGCGTCTCCGACCGTGCGGCCGTCGTGCGCGGGCAGATCCTGGGCGCCGAAGGCGATGCGGCCGTGCCGGTGGACGCTGCCGCCGAGAAGCTCGCCGGCGTCGGCCGCGCCGGCGAGGGGGGTGAGCAGGGGGGTCTTGCCCCCGCCGTTCTCGCCAACGATCGCGGCCCCGGGGTCGCGGGGGATGGCGGGGGCGAGGGCCA
>WPCJ01355132.1_pt1 | contig 18257 bp, 13 predicted proteins | sample 5399831 | NCBI WGS metagenome assembly WPCJ01 (sample SAMN12869470, study PRJNA574797) | sludge metagenome | isolation source: wastewater treatment of pH10 | place: China:Beijing | collected 2019-05-20 | reverse complement strand
CGAGCGCGCCACCGGTGCCCGCATGCCTGCCCAGGCGACGACGCCCGACGCGTCCGAGCGCCGCGCTTCCGCGACGGAGGCGCTCGTTGAACGCGTGCTCGAATCCGCAAGCGACGGGCCCACCGACACGAGCCGGCTCATCACGCTCGCGATTCGCGACCGCACGCGGCTCGAGGTGAGTGTTGAGATCCGGGGAGAGGCCCGCACGTTCGCCATCGTGCCGGTCTCGCTCGCTGGCGGGCGCATGCGCGCACTCGACGAGACCGCCGGGGTCGAGCGCACGCTACCGCTGGAGGCGATCACCGCCATCACGCAGCTCCCCTAGGGGGACGGCCACCGGGGTTGGAGCGTGCCGCTCATCTCGGGGCGTGCCGCGCCGCCCCGCTCGGGTTACACTTGCAAAGTCTATGTAAGGCTTTGGGGGTTTCAATGTTGAGAATGCTGGGTGCGATCCTCGCTTCCGCGCTTGTATTCGGCGCATCGGTGCCGGCTGACGCGTTCGCCGCCCCGCCCGTGGTCGAGCCGGCGTACACGGACCACGAGCGGCCGCTCGACGCCGAGGCGCCTCCGCAAGAGGAAGCCCCGGAGACACCCGAGTCTCCTGACGTCGTCGGGGCGCCGACGACGCTCCCAGAGGTCGTTGGCGGCAGAGCCATCGTCGGCACGCCCGCGTCCGCGGCCCTCGGCGTCTGGCCTGACGCCGAGCTCGAGTTCGAGATCATTTGGCAACGCGACGGAGTGGACATCGCTGGGGCCCAGGGCGACAGCTACACGCCGAGCGCTGACGACCTCGGGGCCACCCTCAGCGCCGCGGTCACTGCGACCGCGCCGAGCGGCGCGTCTCTGACAGTCTCCACGCAGCCAGTCATCGTCGAGGCGGGCACGTTCGAACTCGCAGCGGTGAGCCTCACTGGCGCGACCTCCGTTGGCAGCGCCCTGAAGACGGTACTCGCTTCGCAGGCCCCCGCTGACGCCACGCTCAGCTACCGATGGACCCGCAGCGGCGCGACGATCGCGGGAGCGACCGGCGCAAGCTACGCGCTGACCGCTGCAGACCTCGGCAAAGCGGTCACCGTCACCGTTTCAGCGACGCGGCCCGGCTACGAAGTGGCCACCCGGACCTCAGCGCCGACCCGCGCGGTCACAGCCGGCGCCCTTGCCGTTGCAAAGCCGGCCATCTCCGGCACCGCCGCCGTCGGCAAGACGCTGACGGGCAGGCCAGGCACCTGGGGCCCGAAGCCAGTCAAGCTGCAGTACCAGTGGCTGCGAAACGGGAAGGCCATCCCGAAAGCGACGGGCGCCACCTACAAACTCGCGGCCGCCGACGCTGGCAAACGAATCACCTTCCGCGTCACCGGCACGCTTGGTGGATACACGACCGCGACGCAGACCTCCGGGGCGACCGCCGCGGTGCTGCGATCGCTGTCGGCCGCACCTGCTCCAGCCGTCGCCGGCACCGTGAAGGTCGGCCAGACCCTCTCCGCGAAGCCGGGAACCTGGAAGCCCGCTCCAGTCAAGCTCTCGTACCAGTGGCTTCGCAACGGCTCTGCAATCAAGGGCGCGACGAAGAGCACCTACAAGCTCACTTCGGCAGATGGTGGCGCGAAGATCAGCGTCAGGGTGACCGGGAAGAAGTCCGGCTACCTCACGGTCACCAAGACCTCTGCAACGAAGAGCGTGCCCCGTGTGCTCGGCACCTCCAAGCCAACGATCTCCGGCACAAAACTTGTCGGATCGAGCCTCACTGTGAACCGCGGCAAGTGGACGGCCGGCACCACGCTCAAAGTTCAGTGGCTCCGCAACGGCGCCGCGATCAAGGGCGCGACGAAGACTACCTACAAGCTCTCCGCCGCGGACGCGGGCAAGCGGATCTCCGTTCGCGTCACTGGAAGCAAGTCGGGCTACACCGCCGCGTCGCAGACCTCGGCGGCCACCAGCAGCATCGGGTACCCGTCCCGCACCCGACCGAACAGCGTCGGGTCGTGCCCAAGCTGGGCGCCGGTAAAGGGCAACGTGAACTCGAGTCGCGGCACGAAGATCTACCACGTCCCAGGTAGCACCTACTATTCCCGAACGAATCCCGAGGAGTGTTTCTCGAATGCGAGCGCCGCCCAACGGGCAGGTTACCGAGCGCCGCTGCGATAGGAGAGGTTTCGGGGCGCGGGCGTCGGATCCACCGACCCTGCGCCCCGGACAGGGCCTACTAGATGACTCGGTCGTTCCCGCCGTCGACGCTCAAGTGGGCGCCGGTCGTCGCCGGGAACCGCTCGCAGAAGGCGACGACCGCCTCGGCGACGGTCCGACTGCGCACCTCAGTACGGAGTAGGTTGCGGGTGCGGTATTCCTCGACAGAGAGGCCGTAGTTCGCAGCGCGGGCCGCGAGCAGCTCAGGCGTCCAGATCGCCGTGTCGAACACGGCGTCGGGCTCAACCTGATTCACCCTGATGCCGTCGGCGGCCCACTCGAGCGCCGCAACGCGCGCGAGCTGAGCGGCTGCCGTCTTGCTCGCCGAGTACGCGGCGACACCGGGGCCAGGGGCGGCGACGTTCTTCGTCGACACGAGCACGACGCGACCCCCGTTCGGCGCGAGGGCGAGCACGGGGTGCACCGCACGAAACAGCCGCGCGACCGCGGTCACGTTCACGCGGAATGCGCGATCCCAGACCTCGTCGTCAAGCTCTGCGAGTGCCTGGCTCGGCGGGAAGATACCCGCCGCAACGACAACCATGTCGACGCCGCCGAACTCGCGAACCGCAGTCTCGACCGCCGCTTCGATAGTCTCGGGTGCACTCACGTCACCGGTGACACCGCGCCAGGAATCGCTGTCGCTGAGCGTGGTGACCGCAGCGTTCAGGTCGATCCCGACGACCGCAGCGCCTTGCGCGAGGAGCAACTCGGCGATGGCCCGGCCGATGCCCGACGCGGCACCAGTGACAACGGCGACCTCTCCGCCGAGCGGTTTGGCCTGCTTTCCGGCGAGCTTCAGCTGTTCGAGCGTCCAGTACTCGATGTCGAAGGAGTCCGCCTCCGAGAGTGATCCGTACGTCCCAATCGCGTCGGCCGCGTCGATGACGTCGAGCGTGTGGAGCGCAATATCTCCGGCGATCTTGAGTTCCTTGGTCGTCGCGCCGGTCACCAGCAGCCCGAGCCCTGGGTCGAGCACGACGCGCGGCGCGGGGTGCAACGGCGACACGGCCGGGTTGGCCCGCGCGGCGTGCCGCTCAAAGTAGGCACGATACTCGGCCGCGTATGCCTCAACGTCACGACCGATCATGGGCGTGCGCTTGGTGTGGATGACGTGCTCGGGCGTCGCGGTTCCGCGGCGCGTAAGCTCAGCCACCCCGGGGCGGGCGGCGAACTCGGCGCCGCGCGCGGAGCCCGTCTGACGCACGAGCATGGGGGTGCCCGCGGCCCGAGACACGTCACGCCGAAGCGTCGCGAGTTCTGTGACAGTTCCGGACGCCGGCGCTGTTCCGCCCGGGTTACCCCACGTGCTGACGCCCAGGTGCGTATCAGCGAGCGCGACAAGCTCGCGGTGTCGCGAGAGCGCCGTATCGGCGGCGTCGGCGAAGGTAAAGAGCCCATGGTTTCGAAGCACCACCGCGTCGACGCCCGACACGTCGCTGTCGGCGATGAGCCGCGCGAGCGGGAACCCGGGCATAACGTATGGCAGCACGAGCACGCGTTCCCCGAGCACGGCAACGATCTCCGCGTCAGAGAGCCCGCTGTTCGTCAGCGCGACAATCGCGTTCGCGTGCGAGTGCAGCACGGCCTTGCCCGGCAGGTAGGCGTGGAGCAGCGCCTCGATCGATGCCGTCGGCGCTGCCGCGTCGAGTGAGGCCTGACGCAGCTCGTTCACCATTGTCACATCGTCGAGTTCGGCGAGCGAGAGGAGTTCTGCGAGCCTGTCGAGGCGCAGCGGGGCGAAGCCCGGCGCCTCGATCGTGCCGAGATCCCACCCGCTGCCCTTGACGAGCACGAGATCAACCGGAGCACCCGTGACGTCGATACCGGTGGTCTTGATCGACGTGTTGCCGCCGCCGTGCAGCACGAGCGACGGGTCACCACCAAGCGCTCGGCTCACGCGGACGATGTCGTCGAGGTCGCGCTGCAGTTCGGTTGTCACTTGTATTCCTCCCAGACGGGTCCCATTGCGGTGATGATGCGGTCGAACGTCGCGGCCTGTACGGCGTACTGTTCTCGTTCGGGGCCGGGCTCGACCACGAGCTCGGGGTCGGGTTCGACCCGCCACGCAGCCATGTCGCAGCCGATACCGGTCGCCGCGAGCGAGGCCACCCCGCGCGCCCCGAGTTCGGTGCCCAGCTGCCTGCGCATCGGGTGACCGACAACGTCGGCAAACATCTGCGCCCACTCGGGGTTCTTTGCGCCGCCGCCGGCGAGGGTCCATGGCTCATCGCTGAGCTCGGCGTCGCTGCTCGTCACCTTCTCAATCTGTACGCGGTGGTACTGCGTGATGCCCTCGGCGACCGCGCGCGCGACGTGCGCGTATCCGTGGCTGCCCTTGATGCCAAGCAGCGTGCCCGACGCACCGAGATGCTCGGGTGCGCCGTGGATGAACGGGAGAAAGATCAGCCCGTCGGCGAGCGGCGGTACGTTACCTGCCGCTTCGAGAAGCTCTCGTGGGGTGAGGGGGCAAGCCGCGCGATCACCGAGCACGTTGGCCGCCCACTCAATGCTCGCCGCCGACGTCGGTGCGACCTCCATCGCGAGCATGAAGCGCGGGTCGGGAAGCAGCGCGTTGATGGTCACCCTCGGTGGCTCGGCGTTCGCCGGCACGACAACGCTGTTAATGGCCCACGTACCGACGATGACCGTGACGTCACCGCTCTCGGTCGATCCGGCGCCGAGCGGGCTCGCCACGCAGTCCATGCAGCCGGCGACGACGGGAACGCCCTCGGGCAGGCCCGTTAGCGCGGCGGCTTCGGCAGTCACAGCCCCGACAACCGTGTCAGACGGGTGCAGCTCGGGCAGCAACCGCATGAGGTCTCGCGGCACACCAAGCATGTCGAAGACGGCCGGCTCGTACTCGCGGGTGCGGAGGTTCACAAGCCCACACCCCGACGAGTCAGACAGGTCAGCGCTGGGCGCGCCGGTGAGGCAGACGGTGATCCAGTCTTTGCAGGTGAGCGCCCAGGCCGCGGCAGCGAGCGTCTCGGGCTCGTTGTCGTGCAGCCACCGCAGCAGCACCCCCGGCTGCGCGGCCCACGGCATCGAACCACTGATCTGGCGCACCGACTCGACTGTTTCGGGATCGAGCCCAGCGACGATCCGCTCGGCTCGGCTATCGGTTGATGCGATCGCGGTGCGCACCGGCGCGAGCTGGTCGTCGACGAGGTAGAGCCCGTTGCCGTGGCCCGTGGCGCCGATGCCGCGCACAAGCCAGCCGTCACGGGCGAGCCCGCCCTGCAGCTCGCGAAGCACGCCCGCGACGACGTCCCAGAGGGCGCGCATGTCGATTTCCTGGCGCTCCCGCGAAACGGCGACGCGGGGGTTCGGCGCTGACACCGTCGCGATCTCGCGGCCCGTTTCGTCGAAGGCAGCCGCTTTCGCGCTCGTGAGCCCGACGTCAATTCCGATGACACAGGTCTTCATCGCTCTCCCCCACCCTGTTCCACACGCAGCGCGCGCGGTGCGAACCGCCGCACGGCGTGCCGGTAGCGCGCAAGCTCCTCAGCTGCGAGCTCTTGCGTCCACCCCACGTGCTGCGTGAGCACCGCGGCGGCCCGAGGCGCCACGGTGAGCCCAACATCGCTATTCAACGCGATAGTCGTGCGTCGAAGCAACACGTCCTCGAGCGTGACCGCGCCCTCCTCGCGGACGGCGTAGACAAGCTCGGCCGCGATGGCGCCGGTCTCGTCGTCGATGATCTCCGCGAGCGAGGGATCCTCAGCCGCGAACGCCGCGACCTCCCACGCGAGCTCGCCGTAGACGGCCGCGAGCCGCTCGGCGGTGCGCTGCGGGAGCGTGCTCGCCGCAACGAACCTGACGCGGAACTCATCGACGTCGACTGCAGGCGCGCCGGGGAACGGCAGCCTGTCGGTCTGCGAGCGCCGGTGCGGCACACCGAGCGCCTTCTCGATGACTTTCAGCGCCTGCACGCCAAGCGCACGGTGCGTCGTGTACTTCCCGCCGATGAGGGTGAAGAGTCCCCGCGAATCGCCCGTGTGGGCGACGATCTCACTGTCGCGTGTCACTGACGACGGGTCGGTGAGGTCGGCCACATACGGCAACGGGCGAACTCCGGAGTACGACCAGAGCACATCGTCGCTCGTCAGCTTCGCGCCGGGCAGAATCGTGTTGACCGCTCGCAGGAGGTAGTCGGTCTCGTCTCCGTCCGCGATGATCTCGTCGATGGACTCGTCGTATGGCAGGTCGGTCGTGCCGAGCATGTACTTCCCGTTGTGCCACGGCAAGACAAACATTGGCCGGTTGTCATCGGGGGACTCGAAGAAGATGCACTTATCGGGGGCGGTCGGGAACGCGTCGACGACGAGGTGGCTACCCTTCGTCGGCCCGATCTTCCGCTCGTGCTCACCGTCGAGGTCGAGCACCGAATCGACCCAGGGGCCCGCCGCGTTGATCACGATGGGAGCGCGCAACGAACGTTGCTCGCCAGTCTCGCGATCTCGATACACGACCCCGGCGACGTGCCCACCCTCGTGGATGAGCGATAGCACGGGCGTATGGGTCAGGATCGTCGCGCCGTTGCGCGCGGCGTCGATCGCGATCTCTACCGCGAACCGCTCGGTGACTGGCACATGGGCGTCTTGGAAGAGACCGCCCCATTTGACCCCGCCAGCTGCGATACCGGGGAAGTCGCGCTTCAGCCCGCGCGAGAACACGATGCGGTTGAACGGCAGCTTCTTGCCCACCGAGAGCACGTCGTGGAAGATGAGGCCGCACGAGAGCAGCCAGCCGGGCCGCGAGCCGTCCTTCGTGAACGGAATGAGCATCGGGTACGGGCGCACGAGGTGCGGCGCCGTGCGCAACAGAATGTTGCGCTCCCTGATCGACTCGAAGACGAGCGGGATCTCGAACCGTTCAAGGTACTTCAGGCCGCCGTGGATGAGACGCGACGAGATCGCCGAGGTGCGTGCGGCGAGGTCGTCCTGGTCAATCATCACGACGTTCAGGCCGCGCCGAGCCGCCTCGCGGGTGATCGCAAGGCCGTTGATTCCGGCGCCGATGACGACGACGTCGGCTGCGCTCGGTTCGGCGTAGGTACGGAGGGTAGGCAATGCAGGGGTCCCTTCAGACCGATGGGCGCCCGGTGGGCGCCCATCGAGGTGGTATCAGTTCGCGAGTGTCTGGTAGAGGTCGAATGCCTCTTCGGGGGTGAGGCCGTCGTGTACGACGCCGCGCACAGCGGAGAGCATGGCTGCCGGGTGCTCTGACTGGAACACGTTGCGCCCCATGTCAACGCCCGCAGCGCCCTCCTGCATCGCGCGGTACGCGACGCGCAGCGCCTCGGGCTCCGACACCTTCTTGCCGCCGGCGATGACGATCGGAACCGGGCACGCGCTGGTGATGGTCTCGAAGCCCTCTTCGACGTAGTAGGTCTTCACGAACGCGGCGCCGAGCTCTGCACTCATGCGGGTGGCGAGGCGGAAGTAGCGGGCGTCGCGGACCATGTCCTTACCGACGGCGGTGACGGCGAGCACGGGGATCCCGGCTGCCTGGCCCTGGTCGACGAGCGTCGTCATGTTTTTGATCGACTTCGTTTCATTCTCAGCGCCGACGAACACCTGCACCGCGAGTGCCGCAGCGTCGAGGCGGACCGCGTCATCGATCGAAACGGCGATCTCCTCGTTCGAGAGGTCGGTCAGCACGCTGGGCCCGCCCGAGGCGCGAAGCACGATGCCCTTGCCGTTGTCTGCCGGGATCGTCGTGCGCAGCGCACCGCGAGTGCACATGAGCGCGTCGGCCTGCGGCACGAGCGGAACGATGGAGCGATCGAGACGCTCGAGGCCGGAGGTCGGGCCCTGGAAGTAGCCGTGGTCGAACGCCAGCATCACGGTGTTGCCATCACGGGGGTCGAAGATGCGCGACAGGCGAGCCTTCATACCCCAGTCCTGGCCGGCCTGGCCCTTGAGGTGGAATCCCTCACGTGCGGCGGCGCCGCCGGTGAAATTGGTACCTTCGCGGAGGTCGTCGAGGTCAGCCATTGGTGTTCTCCTTTTGTTGTGAAACAGAATCGGGGGAATCGGGTGCCGCCGCGGCTGGCGCCAGCGAGACCGATGCCTTGAGTCGGGACAGGCTGGAGCGGCCGGTGCCCGTCGCGAGCGATGCGACGATCACCACGAGCACGACGAGCACGCCCTTGAGCACGTTCTGAGCACCAACGGACCACCCGACAAGGTTCAAGAGGCCCGAGAGCAGCACGAAGAAGAGTGCGCCGGTCCAGGCGCCGATCGGCACGGGACGGCCACCCGAGATGAGCGTGCCGCCGATGACGACGACCGCGATCGAGTCGAGCATGTATGAGGTGCCGAGCACCGTGCTCGGCGAGATGAACGCCGCGAGCAGGGCACCGACGAGGCCGGCAAAGCCGGCGCAGAGAATGTAGGCGGAGGCGGTGACGAGCGTGACGGGGAGGCCCGCGCGCTCCGCCGCCTTGGCGCTCTGTCCGACAGCGATCACCGAGTGCCCGAACCGAGTGCGACGCAGCACGAACCAGATCACGACGGTGACGACGAGCACGAAGACGGCAATCAGTGGAATGCCAAGAATCTTCGCGTTCACGAGCTCGCGCAGCGCCTGCGGAGCGCTTCCGCGGGCAGAGCCCGCGAGCAGCAGCGTCGCGCTCGTCACGATCAGGCTCGTCGCGAGCGTCGCGATGATGGGAGGCACTCGCAAGTAGAGGATCGCGGCGGTGCTCACGAGCCCGGCTGCGAGCCCCGCAGCGACGCCCGCAAGCACACCGGCCAGCGGGCCCGCCGAGGACGCGACCAGCACGGAGACGTACGAGGACATGGAGATGATCGTGCCCACGGAGACGTCGATGTTGCCGGGGCCAAGCGTGATGACGAGCATCTGTCCGAGCGCGACGAGCACGAGGAACGGTGCGAGGGAGAGTGCCTGCGTGAGCGGGTCGAACGGCGCACCGGGGCGCACGGAGACAATGATGCCCCAGACGACGAGGACACCGACGAGAGACCAGCCCCAGGCGGGCCAGACGAAGCCCCGGCGCGGGGCGCGGTCAGAGTGTAGCTGCGTGTTCATCGCGCAATCCTCTCCGTGATGATTCGACCCGCGAGCACGGCGAGCACGATGAGGCCCTGGGCCGCGGACTGCAGACTCGAAGGCAGGTTAATGAGGCTCAAGAGCACGGTGATGAGACCGAGCGTGACGGCGCCGATCGTGACGCCGACAGGCAGAGCGCGGCCGCCGGAGAACGTGCCGCCGCCGAGGATCACCGCGGCAATCGTCATGAGTGTGAACTCGCTCGCCGAATTGATGTCACCCGACCAGGTCTGGGAAGCGAGCAACAGGCCAGCAAGCACCAACATGCCGGCGGCGATCACATAGGCGCTGATGCGCGTGCCGACGAGCGAGACGCCGGCCTTCTCGAGTGTGGGCGCCTGCGACCCCAGAGCGCGAATGCGCATGCCGACCTTCGCTCGACGAGAAATGAACCAGCCGAGCAGCGTTGCGAGTGCGATGAGCACGATCGGGGCGGGGAAGCTGGTCGGCCGCCACTGCGAGATCGCCGAGAGCCAGGCCGGCGTCTCGCCGCCAGGGGTTGGGCTGATCTGCAGGCCGATCCCGAGCCAGACAAACGACATACCGAGCGTGACGATGATCGAGGGCACGCCGTGTCGCTGCACGACGTAGGCGAGCACCGCGTACACCGCGAGAATGCCTGCAACGAGCAGCACAGCAATGAGCGGCGCGCCGGCGAGCAGCCTGGCCGCGATCACCGTGACGAGCCCGACCAGGTAGCCGACGCTCAGATCGATGTCGCCAACGCTCATCATGATCATCTGCGCCTGGGCAGCAAGCACGAGCGGCACCGACGACATGAGCATCAGCGTGAGACCGGGAACGCTGAGGATCCCGGGCTGCAGGGACGCGGTGATCGCGAAGATCACGGCGAGGGCGACGAACGACAGCAGTGCGGGCGAGCCGTTCTGGGCCCCGGCGCGCAAGCGCTCGCGCGGGCCGGGCGCAGACGAAATGGTTGTGCTCATCAGTTCTCCTCCGTCAGCCGGGGGTCTACGCCGAAGGAGTCGGCGATGATCCGTTCCTCGGAAATCTCTTCGTTGGCAAGCTCGCTCACGATCCGGCCGGAGCGGAAGACGTACACGCGGTCGCAGTGCGCCATCTCGCCGTTCTCCGTCGAGTACCAAACGATCGAGCGGCCGCGGGAGGCCTCGATACGCATGAGCGCGTAGAGCTCGTTCTTCGTCTTGACGTCGACGCCGCGAAACGGGTCGTCGAGCAGCACGAGGGGCGCGTCGGTTGCGAACGCGCGCGCGACGAGCACCTTCTGCTGGTTGCCACCAGACAGTGATGTGATCGGGGCCTTCGCGCCGCCCTTTACGTTGAGGCGCTGCACCCAGTCCGCGGCGAGCATGCGCTCGCGCGCGGCGGAGATCACGCCCCCAACGGAGAACTGGCGGGCAGCGGACACCGTGAGGTTTTCTGCGACAGACCAGAGCGGGAAGATCCCACTCGTCTGGCGGTCGCCGGGCACGTACGCTCTGCGGCCGCGCACGTCGACCCCGCGCGATCCTGACCACAGGCGCTGCAGCAGCTGCTCCTGGCCGTGCCCCGCGAGGCCTGCAAGGCCGATGATCTCGCCGCTGCGCACGGTGAATGAAGTGTCCTCGGTAGCGATCTCTGCGACGGTCTCGCCCGCCGTCGCGACCGGTGCATCGCTGATCGCTTCGACGTTCTGCATCACGGCAGTGTCGGCATGGACGCCCCCGCCCATGATCGACAGCAACTCATCCTCGTCCGTCTCGCTCGCGGGCAGGATCTCAACGACCTTGCCGTCCTTCATCACAGCGATCCGGTCGGCATTCGCGAGCACCTCCTGCATGCGATGGGAGATGAGGACCATGCCGACGCCGCGAGCCGCGAGCTCGCCGAGTGCCGCGTACATCTGCTTTGTGGCATCCATGCTTAGCGACTCAGTGGGCTCGTCAAGGATCAGCATGGCGAGCTTCGGGGTGCACATCGCTCTGGCGATCTCGACCATTTGGCGCTGCGGCATCGAGAGCGAGCTCGTGCGCCGCACAATACTGATCCCGTGTCCGGGGAACACCCGGTCGAGGGTCTCGGTGACCTCGCGCTCGGCCCGTTGCTTCCAGTTCCAACCGCGGGCGGAGTCGTTGGACAGCGCAATGTTTTCGGCGACCGTGAGGTCGGGGCACAGGGCGAGTTCCTGGTAGATCATGCGGACGCCGGCGCGAGCGGCGGCGCGCTGATCCCACGCGCCGCCCTCGTGCCACTCCACCGATCCGGTATCGGTGGATTCGCGGCCGGCAAGCACCCGCATGAGGGTGCTCTTGCCGGCGCCGTTGTGGCCGACCAGCCCGAGGATCTCCCCCGCTGCGACCGTGATATCGATTCCCGCGAGCGCGAGCGTGTTCCCGTACCGCTTCGACACCGCTGTTGCGCGCAGCAGGTCGTGCCCGGGCTGCGCCCCCGTCACGCGGGTGCTCTCCGTCTGGGTCGTCATCGGGTTCTCCTTGTGAGCTGGTCGGCCGGGGTTACTTCTGAGCCGGAGCCTGGACGTCTTCGCCTGCGAGGAGCGCCTTGATGGCGGCTTCTGTCGAGGCCTCGTCCCACTGGTTCGCGGCGTACTCGTCCGCGCCGAGGGTCTCGACCCAGTAGTCGAGGCTGTCCTTCGTGACCTGCACGAGGGGCAGCACGACCTGGCCGGGCACCTCTTCACCGCGCTCCTTCGCGAGCGAGACGTACAGCGCGGCGATGACCTGGCCGGGGTCGGTGAGGGCTGCGAACGAGCCGTTGTCGATCCCCTTGTCCTTCCAGAAGCTCAGCGACTTGCCGTCTGTGTCGAACACGACGACGGGTGCTTCGCGGTTCGCCGACTCGAACGCCTGAACGACTCCCATTCCGCCAATGCAGCCGGGAACGGCAGCGATATCAGGCATGGATCCGAGCACTGCGACGATCTCCTTTTGCGCGGTTGCCGCATCGCAGAAGCCGTTGACCTCCGCCGCCACCTTCACGTCGGGGTACTCAGCGAGGATCTCCTGCTGCCGCGCGTTGAACTCTTCCTCCGGCTGCGAGCCGATGACGCCGCGGTTCACGATGACGTTGCCCTTGCCTCCGATGGCCTCAAGCGCAGGCTCGAGCGAGTCAGCGCCCCACTGTCCGTAGTCGTTCCGAACGACCGTGCCACAGCTCGTGTCCATGTCGGCGTCGAGGATGACGACGTTGATGCCTGCGGTGCAGGCTTCCTCAACGACGGGCACGAGCGCGGTCGACGACGCGGGGATCACCATGAGCACGTCTGGGTTCTGAAGCATGAGGCTGCGGATCTGCGAGGCCTGCTCGGTCGCGCTGTTCTCGCCCGGTGCATTCACGACCGAGTACTCGGAGACGATTCCCTCGCCCTTGAGCTTTTCGGCTTCCTTCTCGAACTTGTCGATAAGGGTGAGGCGCCAGCCGTTGACGAACCCGTTCGAGAGCGCGACTTTCAGCCCCTTCGGGTCTCCGTCAGTCTTGCCATCCTCGGAGGGAGTCGCCGCGCCGGAGCAGCCGGCAAGCAGCAGCGCAGCCGCGCTTGCGGCAGCGATTCCGCCGATCAGGCGGCGGTTGATCTTGAACTTCATTGTTGTCTCCTGGTCGCTCCATTGCGCGGCGCGAAATTCACTTCCGTGCCACAAGATCTTCATCACCTTGTAATAACCAACTGGTAATGACGAGTTGGTCGTGACTAGATTAAGCTGAAGTCATACCGCTGTCAATTCCGAAGCGTGCACCACCCGCAAACCGTTATGCTCGGGCGAGACCATCGCTCAGTCAGGAAGGCCAGCAATGCAGAGTCCAGCCGCACCAGGGTCCCTCGACCGCTTCGCGGACGCCCCCCTGTGGCAACAGCTCTCAAGCGCCCTCAGAGAAGAGATCGATGAGGGGCGCCTGCGACCCGACCAAGCGCTACCCTCCGAGTCTGAGCTCATCAACCGATACGGCGTATCGCGCACCGTTGTCAGGGAAGCGCTCGCAGACCTCGTGCGCGCCGGCCTCATTTACAAGGTGCGCGCCCGTGGCTCATTCGTCTCACCGCGCCGCCCTGAACTGAAGTTCGTCGGCTCGATGATGGGATCCTCGGCCGACCTGGAAGCGACCGGCCGCATCATCACCACCAAGGTGATCAACTTCGAGACCGATGCAGCCGACGCGAAGCTCGCGGAAGAACTCCAGATCGCCGTCGGCGAGCCTGTGATCCGGCTGCGCCGTCTGCGTTTCGTAGACACCGCACCGTGGTTGCTCGTCGACACGGTACTCCCCGAACAGCGCTTCCCGAACCTCGCCCGCGCGAACCTCGAGAATCAGTCGCTCTACGACCACCTGCGACGGCACTACGGGGTGCACCCGAGCGGGGCCGACCGCTGGATCAGCGCGGTGAACCCGTCTGTCGAAGACGCAGAGCTCCTGCAGTTGCGCCCTGAAGACCCGATCCTCGCCATCGACTCCATCGCCTGGGATGCGCAGGGAGTCCCGTTCGAGCGATACCACGCCCTGCACCGCAGCGACGGCAATAGGTTCTACCTGGGCATTCGGTAGCACCGTCACACACGCCCAATGCGCAGCGAACCGGGGTAGAATGGCCAGTTATGACTCTCGGCCCCCTCATCGTTCAGAGCGACCACACCGTACTGCTCGAGGTAGCGCACCCTGACGCCGAGGATGCGCGACACGAACTCGCCGTCTTCGCCGAGCTTGAGCGCGCCCCCGAGCACATCCACACGTACAGGGTGACGCGTCTCGGGCTGTGGAACGCGCGCGCCGCTGGGCACACCGCCGAGGAAATCCTCGACACCCTCAACCGGCACGCCAAGTTCCCCGTGCCGAGCGGCGTCGCGTCGGAGATCGCCGACACCATGCGCCGCTACGGCAGGCTCACCATCGAGCGCGACGCCGAGGGTGAACTCATCCTCCGCTCGGATGACGCCGCGATCATGCGCGAGGTGTCGTCGGCGAAGAAGATTGCGCCGCTGCTCGGCAACAAGATTGACGACCTCACCGCGCCGGTCGAGGCGTGGGCCCGCGGCGAGCTCAAGCAGCAGCTCGTCGCCCGCGGCTGGCCCGCGGAGGATCTCGCCGGGTACCGACCAGGCGAGCCCTACGACATTTCGCTCGAGGAGGGCGATTGGGAGCTCCGCGATTACCAGGCGAAGGCCGTCGAGGCGTTCCAGCGAGGCGGATCCGGCGTCGTCGTGCTTCCCTGTGGCGCGGGCAAGACCCTCGTCGGCGCGGCGTCGATGGCCGCGGTCGGCGCGAAGACGCTGATCCTCGTCACCAACGCGGTCTCGGCGCGGCAGTGGCGCGACGAGCTCCTCAAGCGAACCAACCTCACCGAGGATGAGATCGGCGAGTACTCGGGTCAGGTCAAAGAGGTCAAGCCCGTCACGATCGCGACCTACCAGATCCTCACCAGCAAGCGAAAGGGCGAGTACGCGCACCTCTCGCTCCTCGACGCCCAGGACTGGGGCGTCATTGTCTACGACGAGGTGCACCTGCTCCCCGCACCCGTGTTCAAGCTCACCGCCGAGCTGCAGGCGCGCCGCCGCCTTGGCCTCACCGCAACGCTCGTGCGCGAGGACGGCCGCGAGGGTGACGTCTTCAGCCTCATCGGGCCGAAGCGCTACGACGCGGCCTGGAAAGACATCGAGGCGCAGGGATTCATCGCCCCGGCGGAGTGCTTCGAGATCCGCATCGATCTCCCGGAGAGCGAGCGGCTCGAGTACGCCATCGCCGAAGATCAGGATCGCTACCGCATCGCTTCCTCCACTGCTCAGAAGGAACGCGTCGCTCGTGAGATCATCGACCGGCACGCCGGTGAGAGCATCCTCGTCATCGGGCAGTACATCGACCAGCTGGAGTCGATGGCCGAGGCCCTCGGCGCTCCGCTCATCACCGGGCAGACGCCGGTGAACGAGCGCGAGGGCCTATTTAACGCGTTCCGCAGCGGGGAAGAGAAGATCCTCGTCGTGTCGAAGGTCGCGAACTTCTCGGTGGATCTCCCCGACGCCTCGGTTGCGATCCAGATTTCGGGCTCGTTTGGATCGCGTCAGGAGGAGGCACAGCGCCTCGGCCGGCTTCTGCGGCCCAAGCAGACCGACGTGAAGGCCTCGTTCTACACGCTCATCGCGCGCGACACCGTCGACCAGGACTTCGCGCAGAACCGCCAGCGTTTCCTCGCCGAGCAGGGCTACGCCTACACGATCCTTGACGCGGAGGACCTGGCGGCGGTCCGCTAGCACGCACACACGCAGCGCCGGTTCCGGTTCCGGTGGGCAGCCGGTCCGGCGCCACGCCACCCGGCCCACTTCCAGCCAGTTCATAGCAAATCATCAGAGACTGGAATCATGAACATTGAACGAAAAGGCCCCAGGATCCTCATCGTCGATGATGAGCCGAACATTCGTGAGCTTCTCAGCACCAGCCTCCGCTTCGCCGGTTTCGGCGTTCGCTCCGTAGGTAACGGCGCTCAGACAATCTCAGCAGTCCTCGAGGAAGAGCCAGATCTCATTATCCTCGACGTCATGCTCCCCGACATGAACGGCTTCAGCGTGACCAAGCGGCTGCGCTCGGCCGGCTACACGGCTCCGATTATCTTCCTCACGGCGAAGGACGACACCGAGGACAAGGTCGAGGGCCTGAACGTTGGCGGAGACGACTACGTCACTAAGCCTTTCAGCCTCGACGAGATCATCGCCCGGATCAACGCGGTGCTTCGCCGCACGATCCAGGAGGACGAGGAGACCATGCTCGAGGTCGGGCCCATCAGCCTCGACCAGGACACGCACGAGGTCACCGTGTCGGGCACGTCCGTCGAGCTGTCGCCGACCGAGTTCAAGCTGCTGCGCTACCTCATGCAGAACGCGAACCGCGTGCTGTCGAAGGCACAGATCCTCGACCACGTCTGGGAGTACGACTTCAACGGCGACGCAGGCATCGTGGAGTCCTACATCTCCTACCTTCGCCGCAAGCTCGACCCGCTGACGGACGAGTCCCTCATCCAGACCAAGCGTGGCTTCGGGTACATGCTGAAGGCTGACACGATCTAGTGACACAGCTGCGCGACTTCGGGAACCACTGGGCGGACGTTTCACTCCGGACGAAGATCACTATCGTCACGGTGTTCATCCTCTTCCTGGGACTCATTGTCGCCGGGGTGGGCACCTTCTCGGTGCTCCGCCCCATCCTCATCAACCAGCAGAGCGCCGAGCTCGCGCAGATCCGCAACGACCCGTCGGTCGTGCTCGCGCCCGGAGCCGACACGAAACAGCTCACGCAGGACGACGTGATCGCCGCGAACGGGCGCTACTACGTGGCGGTGCTCGATCCAAACGGTGAGGTGAGCTTCGACAACTCGCGCGATCGCCGCCCGGGATCGCTGCCCGACGTCGAGCGGCTCGGGTTCTCCCTCAAGGTCGCCGCCGCGCACGAGGCGTCCGCCGCGCCGCCAGAGGACATTCTCAGCGCCGACGGCACCCGCTGGCGAGCGGTAGTGACGATGCTCTCCGTGGTGGACGCCTCCGGCCAGAAACACGCCTCGGGCGCCCTGCTCATCGCCGATTCAACGACGATCATCAATCAGCTCGTCGCGCAGTACGTGATCGTGTTCACCGGGTTCGGGATCGCCGTGATCCTGCTCGGCGCCGCGCTCACGCGCATCCTCATCACAACGACCCTGCTCCCGCTCGCCGAGGTCGAACAGACGGCCCTCGAGATTTCGCGCGGCGACTTCTCGAAGCGCATCCTGGTGGCGAGCCCCCACACCGAGGTCGGTCACCTCGGGGACTCGCTCAACGTCATGCTTGATCGGCTCGATGGCTCCCTGGAGGACCGCGAGCGCACCATCGAGCGCATGCGACGCTTCGTGGGTGATGCGAGCCATGAGCTGCGTACTCCGCTCGTGTCCGTTCGCGGCTACGCCGAGCTCTACCGGATGGGCGCGCTCCAGAGCCCCGAGCAGGTGAGCCAGGCCATGGATCGCATCGAGAAGGAGGCGATCCGGATGACCTCGCTCGTCGAGGATCTCCTCGCGCTCGCCCGCCTCGACGAACGCCGGCAGCTCGAGCTCACCCCGCTCCCCCTGAACCAGCTTGCGAAGGACGCGGCGCTCGACGCGCGGGCCGGCGCCCCCGACCGCGAGATCAGCGTCGTTGAGGATCCGAACAATCCGCAGGCGCTCGGCGACGAGAACAAGATCAGGCAGCTCATCACGAACCTCATCGGCAACGCCAAACAGCACACGCCAGAGGGCAGCCCGATCGAGATCGTGGTGAGCGCGCTGCCGGCGCCAGAGCCCGTTGTTTCGGAGGCGCCCGCAGACCAGCCGACGTCGAAGCGCGCTGGCGGCTCCTCGCCGGCGACCGGCAGCACCGGCGTCATCAAGACCGTTCAGCCACAGCCGCAGGCGATGACTCGGTTCGAGATCGTGGATCACGGCGAGGGTATCCCTGAGCAGGTGCGCGAGAAGATCTTCAGCAGGTTCTGGCGCGCGGACAGCTCGCGCAACCGCGAGACGGGTGGGTCCGGCCTCGGGCTTGCGATCGTGAAGTCGATCGTCGAGGCGCACAAGGGCACCGTCTCCGTGCACGACACCTCTGGGGGCGGGGCGACCTTCCGGGTTGACCTTCCCGCGGCGACGCCCGCGGAGATCCCCACGTCTCCCGAGGCCTAGCGCGATCCTGGCCGCGCTGGCGTCGGGTGAGCCGGCGTGAAGCGAGCTGGCGTGAAACTAGCCTGCGTGAAGCTAGCCGGCGTTACGGCGACGGCGGAGCACCTGGTCGAGGTCGGGCATACCCTCGGTCGTGTCGCCGACGACGCCGAGCTGGCTCAGGCGAGATGTCGTTGCCGCGCGTCCCTGCGCCTGGCCACCGCTGGCTGCGGTCCGTGACGTGCCGGTGGCCCGATCCTGCGCGTCAGGAGTCCCCTGACTCGCTGCTGCTGGCTGCTCAGCGCCCGCGTCGATGCGCCGCTGCCTAGCGACCTGCTCCCGCACCTCGCGGAGCAGCATCGAGTCGGGC
>WPCJ01048073.1_pt1 | contig 18258 bp, 17 predicted proteins | sample 5399831 | NCBI WGS metagenome assembly WPCJ01 (sample SAMN12869470, study PRJNA574797) | sludge metagenome | isolation source: wastewater treatment of pH10 | place: China:Beijing | collected 2019-05-20 | reverse complement strand
GGTCAGGCTGACGGCAGGGGCGCGGCCGCGCGTCTGCGCAGCGGCGTCGGTCGCCGCCCCGGCCAAGGCCAGGGCGCCCACGCTTGCAGCGATGACGGCGACGAGACGCATTTCACCCACCCTATGGACCGCTCGTTTTCTGCGGCGATCCTCGTTGACGACCTCAGAACGCGCCTGAACGAGCCGCGTCTGATCTGGGGATAAGATATGGACTGCATTCCTACGGTCAACGGAACGTGGCCCTATGGTACAGGTTCCAGGCGACTCCGGCGCAGGCTGTGGCGCCCTTGTCACGCAGAAGGGCGAGACCGAGGCCTCTATCGGTCGAGTCTGATGCCAGATCGCCTTGTCATCGCCCCTTTTCGCCGTGTTATAGAGCGTTGCTGACGCGAACGTGCGTGGGCGTCGCCAGGCGACGTTCCCTCACGCGCCGTCAAACCCTTTCACGGAGATCACGGAATGGCTCTTGTTCGCGGCGCTGCGGTCGCCCTGATCGCCTCGGGCCTGCTGCTCGGGGGCTGCTCCAGCCTGCCGTTCGGCGGCTCTAAGGCCAAGGCGCCCACCATGGAGGCCCAGCTGGGCATCGGCGTGAACGCCTATCTGTGGCGCGCCACCCTGGACACCCTGTCCTTCATGCCCCTGACCAGCGCCGATCCGTGGGGCGGCGTGGTCAACTATGACTGGTACGTCAATCCGCAGGCGCCGAACGAGCGCTTCAAGGCGACCGTCTTCATCCTGGATCGCCGCCTGCGCGCCGACGCCCTGAACGTCGCCGTGACCAAGGAAGTCAAGGACGCCGCCGGCGCCTGGGTCTCCGCCCCGGTCGCGGCCCAGACCGAAACCGATCTGGAGAACGCCATCCTGACCAAGGCGCGCCAGCTCAACCTCGCCAACGCGGCCCGTCGCTAAAGACCGGCCGCCCCTCACCTTTCGTCTTCAACGCGTCCTCAGGCCCGCCTCAAGCTTCGCGCCTGAGGCGCCGCCTCAGGATACGCCGTGGCCCGCTACGAGCCCAAGACCGCCGAACCCCGCCAGCAGGCCCGATGGGCTGCGGCCGACGCCTTCTCAGTGTCCAACGCTGACACCGGCCGTCCGAAATACTACGTCCTGGAGATGTTCCCCTATCCGTCGGGCAACATCCACATGGGCCACGCCCGCAACTATGTGATGGGCGACGTGGTGGCGCGTCACAAGCGGGCGCAAGGGTTCGACGTCCTGCATCCGATGGGCTGGGACGCCTTCGGCATGCCCGCCGAGAACGCGGCCATGGAGCGCGGCGTCCACCCTGGCGACTGGACCTGGTCCAACATCGCCGCCATGCGCGACCAGCTAAAGCTGCTGGGCCTGTCGCTGGACTGGTCGCGCGAGTTCGCCACCTGCGACCCCGACTACTACGGCAAGCAGCAGGCCTGGTTCCTGGAGCTGTTCAAGCGCGGCCTGGTCTATCGCAAGGACGGCGTGGTCAACTGGGATCCGGTCGACAACACCGTCCTGGCCAATGAGCAGGTCATCGACGGGCGCGGCTGGCGCTCGGGCGCCGTGGTCGAAAAACGCAAGCTGAACCAGTGGTTCCTGCGCATTACTCAGTATGCGGACGATCTGATCGACGGCCTGGCCGAGCTGGAAGGCCGCTGGCCCGAGAAGGTCCGCCTGATGCAGGAAAACTGGATCGGCCGGTCCAAGGGTCTGCAGATGAAATGGGCTTGGTCGGGCGCCGCCCCGGCCGGTTTCGACGACGGGCTGGAGATTTACACCACCCGCCCGGACACCCTGTTCGGCGCCAGCTTCATGGGCCTGGCCCCCGATCATCCGATCTCGAAGCAACTGGCCGAGGCCGACCCCAAGGTCGCCGCCTTCGTCGCCGAATGCCGCAAGGGCGGCGCCAGCCAGGCCGACATCGAACAGGCCGAGAAGATCGGCTGGGACACGGGGCTGAAGGTCGTCCACCCCTTCACCGGGGCCGAGGTCTCGGTGTGGATCGCCAACTTCATCCTGTCCGACTACGGCACCGGGGCCATCTTCGCCTGCCCGGCGCATGACCAGCGCGATCTGGACTTCGCCCGCAAATACGATCTGCCGGTGATCCCGGTCGTCCGCCCCGAGGGCGCGGGCGACGACTTCGCCGTGGCGGACGAGGCCTATACCGGCCCCGGCTCCATCTTCCATTCCGACTTCCTGAACGGTCTGGACATCGAGGCCGCCAAGGCCGAGGCCATCCGCCGCATCGAGGCCGCCGGAACGGGCGAAGGCGCGACCATCTATCGCCTGCGCGACTGGGGCGTCAGCCGCCAGCGCTACTGGGGCTGCCCCATCCCGGTCATTCACTGCGAGGCCTGCGGCGTCGTGCCGGTGCCGGCCGATCAGCTGCCGGTCGAACTGCCCAAGGACGTCACCTTCGACGTCCCCGGCAACCCGCTGGACCGCCACCCGACCTGGAAGCACGTCAACTGCCCGTCGTGCGGCGCCGCCGCCCGACGCGAGACGGACACGCTGGACACCTTCGTCGACAGCTCCTGGTATTTCGCCCGCTTCGCCGATCCCAAGGCGGCCGAGCCGATCAACAAGGCCGCCGCCGCCAAATGGCTGCCGGTCGATCAGTATATCGGCGGCGTCGAGCACGCCGTCCTGCACCTGCTCTACGCCCGCTTCATCACCCGCGCCCTGTCGGACGCCGGTCTGATGGACGTGAAAGAGCCGTTCGCGGGCCTGTTCACGCAAGGCATGGTGGTCCACGAGACCTATTTCGACGGCCATGAAGACAGCGGAAAACCGCGCTGGGTCGAGCCGTCAGACGTCCGCATCGAGACGGTGGACGGCCAGCGCGTCGCCACCCGCCTGTCCACCGGCGCCGCCGTCACGATCGGCGACATCGAAAAGATGTCGAAGTCCAAGAAGAACGTGGTCGCGCCCCAGGACATCATCACCGCCTATGGCGTTGACGCCGGCCGCCTGTTCATCCTGTCCGACAGCCCGCCTGAGCGCGACATCCAGTGGTCGACCGGGGGCGTTGAAGGCGCCGCCCGCTTCGTCCAGCGCGTCTGGGGCGAGTTCGACGGCTTTGACGCCGCCGCGCCCGCGAACCCCGATGCGGACTCCGCCCTGATCCGCGAGACGCACAAGGCCATCAAGGCCGTCAGCGAGGGCGTCGAGCATTTCCGCTTCAACTCGGCCGTGGCCAAGCTCTACGCCTTCCTGGCGACCATCCGCCAACACGACAAGGCGGGCGCCGAGGCGAAGAAGACCGCCCTGGCCGCCCTGGCGCGGCTGATGGCGCCCTTCACCCCGCACCTGGCCGAGGAATGCTGGACCCGGCTGGGCGAGGCCGGAATGGTGCTGGACGCGCCCTGGCCCGTCTATGACGCCGCCCTGGCCGCCGACGACCAGGTCACCCTGCCCGTTCAGATCGGCGGCAAGCGTCGCGGCGAAGTCGTCCTGCCGCGCGGATCGGACAATGCGACGGTCGAGGCCGCCGCTCTCGCCAATCCGACGGTTCAGGCCTACCTTGCCGCCAACAACCTCAGCGTTCGCAAGGTGATCGTCGTGCCCGACCGTATCGTCAATCTGGTGGCCGGCTGATGCGCCGTCTGGCCCTGCTCGGCGTCCTGGCGGGCGCAAGCCTGCTGTCGGCCTGCGGCTTCACGCCCATGTACGGCGAGACCGGCGTCAGCGGCGGCCTGTCGCGCATCGCCGTGACCACGCCGGACGACCGGCTGGGCTATCGCCTGCGCGAGCAGCTGGAGGACGCCTTCGGCCGCGACGGCGCACAGGCCCCCCTCTATCGCCTGACGACCGAGGTCGAGCAGAGCCGTCGCCCTCTGGGCCGCCGCATCGACGACACCGCCAGCCGCTATGAGCTGACCGTCAAGGCCGCCTGGGCCCTGACCCCCGCCGCTGGCGGCAAGACGATCAAGGGCGTGCAGACCACGACAGTCACCTACGCCGCCGCGGATCAGCCCTACGCCGCCATCGCCGCCCAGCAGGACGGCGAGGACCGGGCCGCCGCCGACCTGGCCCGTCTGATCCGCCTGGACATGATGCGCGTCCTGGCGGGGCTCTGAAGGCCTTCGCATGATCCTGTCCAAGCGGCCCGACGTCGACCGCTTCCTGAAGGCGCCGGACGCCGGCGTTCGCGCCGCCGTCATCCACGGCAAGGACCGTTCGGGCGTGACCGAGCGCGCCCTGACGCTGTGCCGCACGATCACCCCGGACCTCAACGACCCCTTCAACGTCACCCTGTTGACCGAAGCCGACATCGACGGCGACGCCGTGCGATTGGAAGAGGCGCTGACGGCGCTCAGCATGATCGGCGGGCGGCGCCTGGTGCGCATCCGGATGTCGGACGGCAAGGCGGGCGTGGACAAGGCCGTGGCCGCCGCCCTGACCGCCCACGCCGAGGGCGCCTATAATCCCGACGCCATGTTGGTGGTCGAGGCCGGGGCGCTGGGCCGCGAATCCGCCCTGCGCAAGGCCGCCGAAAAGGCCCAGGGCGCAGTCGCCATCGCCTGCTATGAAGACGAGGTCGGCGATGTCGCCCGCATGACGCGCGAGGCCCTGGGCGCGGACAAGGTCGGCCTGTCATCCGACGCCCTGGACCGCTTCGTCGCCCGCCTGCCCCGCGAACGCGGCCTGATGCGCCAGGAGATCGAGCGGCTGATCCTCTATATCGGCCCTGGATCGGGCCGCACCATCGATGTGGAAGAGCTGGACGCCCACCTGGGGGTCGAGCCCGACGCCTCCCTGTCAGACGCCGCCTTGCAGGCCTTCGGCGGCCGCCCCGGCCCCGCCCAGGCGGGTCTGCGCCGCGCCCTGGCCGAGGGCGAAAGCGCCGTCATGGCCGTACGCATGGCCTCGCTTCATCTCGGAAAACTACGCCGGATCAATATCTTGCAGGCTAACGGCGCAGGCGCCAAGGAGGCCGCCAAGGCCGCCGGCGTGTTCTGGAAACAGGAAGCGGAAATGCTGCGCCAATCGCGCGCCTGGCGGCTCGAGCTGCTCGACGAGGTGCAGGACAGCATCAACACCGCCGACGTCATGACCAAGACCACGGGCATGCCCGAAGCTCTGATCGCCGAACGCCTGTTGCTGGAGATCGCCGCCCGCGCCAAGCGCATGGGGCTTTAAGGCGCGCACGAGACGGCGGCGACGTCCCTCAGCCTCGCTTGGAGGCGCGACGGAAGGCGGGCTTGTTCAAGGCCGCCGCCTGACGCTGCATCGACCGCTCCGCCTTGCGAGCTCCATCAATGCCGACGAAGCCGCCATCCTGCTGAGCCGCCTTCTTCGCAGCCAGCGCACGCTTGAGCGCCTCAGCAGCGCTCGATTTCTTAGAAATTTCGGTCATGGGCCGATCCTAGCAGCCCTGCGCGAAAAACAAGCCCTTCCACGCCCTGCGCCGCTCTTTCCGCTTAGACGGCCCAAGCCCTGACCAATACGCCAAATGGGCTGTATTGACACAAACGTATATAGGGGATTTCTATGGCGATGATCGGTCCTCGATCATCGATCGAGTCATGCGCGTCATCACCTGCTGGCGCGTCAGCACTCGCTCTCATCCCCGACTTGCCCGTCCCGGCTTGTTCCTGGACGGGCTTTTTCGTTATGGGCGTCAGCCCCGCATCAGGCGTCGGCACAGGTCGTCGAGCTGTTCCAAAGTGCCGTATTTGACGGTGATCTCGCCCTTGCCGCCCTTGTCGGCCAGCGAAACCTTCAGACCAAGCGCGTCGGACAGATCCTGCTCCAGGGCTGCGATGTCGGCCGCACCCTCGCCGCTCATGACCGGCCTGGCCTTGGGCGTTTTCGGGCCTTCCGCCGCGCGACGCGCCAGGGCCTCGGTCTGACGAACGTTCAGCCCCTTGGCGATCACCTCAGCCGCGAGCGTCTCAGCGTTCGGCGCCGTGATCAGCGCGCGAGCGTGGCCCGCCGACAGATCGCCCTGCACCACATGTTCGCGCACCGCCTCGGGCAGTTGCAGCAGGCGCAGGGTGTTGGCGACGTGGCTGCGGCTCTTGCCCACCACCCCTGCGAGGGCGTCCTGGGTACGACCGAACCGCTCCATCAGGACGGCATAAGCGTTGGCCTCTTCCATCGGGTTCAGGTCGGCGCGCTGGACGTTCTCGATGACGCCGACTTCCAGCACCTCGATGTCGTCCATCTCGCGCACGACGATCGGCACCTGGGTCAGGCGGGCGGCCTGGGCCGCGCGCCAACGACGCTCGCCGGCGATGATCTGCCAGACGCCCTGCTCGCCCGGTTGCGACCGCACCAGAATGGGCTGCAGCACCCCCTTGTCGCGGATCGAGGCCGTCAGTTCGTCCAGATCCGTCTTGGCGAAGATCTTGCGCGGCTGGTCCGGATTCGGCTTCAGCGCCTCGATCGGCGCCCGCTGTACGCCGGCCGGCGCCGGGCCGGTCGCGTCGACGGCGACAGGCTCCTGCGCGTTTTCTCCCAGAAGCGCCGAGAGACCCCGGCCCAGACCACGCTGACGTTCGGACAAGATGCTGTTTCCGTTGCTTTACAAGTTAGGTCAGGCGGCCAGGGCCTGACGGCGCTGACGCTCACGCGCCACCAGTTCACGGGCCAGCTTCAGATAGGCCTGGCTGCCCGCACATTTCAGATCATAGATGAGCGCCGGCTTGCCGAAGGACGGCGCCTCGGACACCCGGACGTTGCGAGGGATCACGCTGTCATAGACCTTGTCGCCGAAATGGGCGCGCACATCGGCCGCCACCTGACCCGACAGGGCGTTGCGGCGGTCATACATGGTCAGGACCAGCCCCTGAATCTCCAGCGCCGGATTCAGGCTTTGGCGCACCATGTCGATGGTCCGCATCAACTGGGTCAGGCCCTCCAGGGCGAAGAACTCGCACTGCAGCGGCACCAGGACGGCGTCGGCCGCCGCCATGGCGTTCAGCGTCAGAAGATTCAGCGACGGCGGGCAGTCGATCAGCACATAGTCAAACCGGGCATGACCATTGCCGCCCTGCTTCGCCAGGGCGTCGCGCAGGCGATAGGACCGGCGATCCGCCTGGCTCAGCTCGATCTCGACGCCCGACATGTCGGCGTCGGCGGCGACGATGAACAGTCCCGGCACGGCGGTCTCAATGGCGGCCTCGTCTACCGGGCGGCCGTCGACGATGACGTCATAGATCGTCACGCGCCGTGTTTCACGTGGAACACCCAGACCCGTGGAGGCATTGCCCTGCGGGTCCATGTCGACGATCAGCACCTTCTCCCCGATCGCCGCCAAGGCGGTGCCCAGGTTGATGGCGGTCGTAGTCTTACCCACCCCGCCTTTCTGGTTGGAGACCGCCAGGACGCGGGTTTCATGCACGCGGGGCTGCTTTACGGACTCAACGGACACGGCGAAGGCTCCCCAGTGAAACGATGCGGCCGCGCGGATCGCTGCGCGAGACCGTAAGCTCAGCCTCAAACTGCCAGACCCGGCGGGCCTCTTTCAACTCAGCCTCGGCCTTCTCTCCCTTGAGAAACAGGCCTTTTGCACCGCGTTGGAAGTAGGGCTGTGCATAACCCAGCAGCTTGTCCATCGCCGCCACTGCGCGCGCGGTGACGACGTCGACGGAAATCGTCTGCTCTTCGGCCCGCCCGTTGACGACCGTGGCGGGCAGATCCAGCGCATCGACGATGGTCTGAAGGAAACGACACCGCTTGCCCAGGCTGTCGATCAGCCAGACATGGGCGCCCGGGCGGCCCTTCAGCAGGATGGCCAGGACCACGCCGGGAAAGCCCGCCCCCGCCCCCAGATCAGCCCAGGTCTTGGCCTCCGGCGCCAAGTTCAACAGCTGCGCGCTGTCCCAGGCGTGCCGGTTCCAAAAGTCGGGAATAGTGTCCGGTCCGACCAGATTCATCACCTCATTGGCCTCGGTCAGCATGACCAGAAAGGCTTGCAGATCGGCGATGTTGGCGTCGCTGGCGCCCGTCTGGGCGCGGAAGGTCTGAATGGCGTCCGACATCAGGCGACGACCGCCGCAAGATCGGCTTCCACGCCCTTCGCCTTTTTCACATGCGCCAGCAGCGCCGTCAGGGCGCCCGGCGTCATGCCTTCGATCCGCCCGGCCTGGCCCAGAGTCAGCGGGCGGATCATGGCCAGCTTCTCACGTACCTCATTCGACAGGGCGCCGATGGCCGCGTAGTCGAGATCAGCGGGCAAGGACAGCCCCTCCTCCCGCCGCAAAGCCTCGGCGTCCTGGGCCTGACGGTCCAGATAACCGGCGTAGACAGCGTCGATCTCAACCTGCTCGCGCACGGCGGCAGGCCAGTCGGCGATCTCGGGCCGGACCGAAACGAACTGATCCAGCGACACATTGGGGAAGGCCAGCAAATCGCGGATCGAGCGGCGTTGCCCATCCGCATTGACGGTGATGCCCAGAGCCCCCGCCTCCTTGGGCGTGAACTGCGTTTCACGTGAAACACGGTTCGCCTGGTCTAACCGGCCAGCCTTATCCAGCCATACCCTAGCGCGGTCGGCGCTGACGATTCGGGCCTCGATGCCGAGCGGCGTCAGGCGTTGATCCGCATTGTCCGCACGCAAGGTGAGTCGATACTCGGCCCGGCTGGTGAACATACGATAGGGCTCGGTGACGCCGCGCGTCACCAAGTCGTCGATCATCACCCCGATATAGGCCTGATCCCGACCCAGGATCAGCGGGTCGGAACCGGCCGATGCGCGAGCGGCGTTGAGACCCGCGATCAGCCCTTGCGCCCCCGCCTCTTCATAACCGGTCGTGCCATTGATCTGGCCCGCGAGATAGAGGCCGGGCCGCTTCTTGACCTCCAGCGCCGGGGTCAGTTCGCGCGGATCGACATAGTCGTACTCGATGGCGTAGCCGAAGCGGAAAACCTCCACCTTCTCCAGCCCCGGCATGGTGTGGAGGAAGGCCAGCTGGGTCGCATCCGATACCGAGGTGGATATGCCGTTCGGATAGACGCTGGGGTCATCCAGACCTTCCGGCTCCAAAAAGACCTGGTGGCTGGTCTTGTCCGCGAAACGCACCACCTTGTCCTCGATCGAGGGGCAGTAACGCGGACCGCGTCCCGACAAGCGTCCGCCATAGACGGCGCTCTCGCCCAGATTCTCGGCGATGATGCGATGCGTCTCTTCCGTCGTATGAGTGACGCCGCAGGCGATCTGCGGCACCTCGATGCGGTCCGTCAGGAAGCTGAAGGGCGCGGGCTGATCGTCGGCCGCCTGCATCTCCAGCCGATCCCAGGCGATGGTTCGGCCGTCCAGGCGCGCGGGCGTGCCGGTCTTCAGCCGCCCCATCATCAGGTCGGCCGCGTGCAGGTCGCCCGCCAGACCCGTCGAGGGGTCTTCGCCATATCGGCCCGCCGGAATGCGCAGATCACCGCGATGGATCACGCCGTTGAGGAAGGTGCCGGTCGTCAGCACCACGGCGCCGGCGCGGATCGTCTCCCCTGCCCCCGTCGTCACGCCGACCACCCGCTCGCCGTTCAGGATCAGGCCCTCGGCCGTGCCCGCCATCAGGGTCAGGTTCGGATAGTCGGCCAGCTCGGCCTGCATGGCCTCGCGGTAGAGGCGACGGTCGATCTGGCTCCGAGGGCCGCGCACGGCGGCGCCCTTGGAGCGATTCAACATGCGGAACTGGATGCCGGACACGTCCGCCAGACGTCCCATGACGCCGTCCAAGGCGTCGATCTCGCGCACCAGATGGCCCTTGCCCAGGCCGCCGATGGCCGGGTTGCAGCTCATCTCGCCGATGGTCTCCAGCTTCTGGGTCAGAAGCAGGGTGCGGGCGCCCGCGCGCGCGGCGGCCGTCGCGGCTTCGCATCCGGCGTGGCCGCCGCCGATAACGACGACGTCGAAGGTATGATCGGAGGTCGAACTCATGGCGTCCACATAGTCCATTCGAACCGAAATCGCCACCGGCTCGAGGACCGTTGTTTCACGTGAAACAGGCGAAAGCCGGGCCTATTTGCCGATGCAGAAGGAGGAGAAGACCTCGCCCAGAATGTCCTCCACCCCGATGGCCCCGGTGACGCGGGCCAGGGCGTCGGCGGCGCGGCGCAGATCATCGCCCGCCATCTCGGGCGCCAGATCGAGCGCACGACGCCCTGCCTCAACCGCGGCCAGAGCTTCCGCCAAGCGACGGCGATGGCGCTCACGCGTCACCGCCGGGAAGTCGGCGCCGGACAGGTCGCGGGCCAGACGAGCCGCGATCCAGTCATGCAGTTCAGACAACCCCTGCCCCGTCGTCGTGCTGACGCTCAAGGCTTCGAGATCGGGCGCCGTCGCCACTGCGCCCAGGTCGGACTTGTTCAACACCTGAAGGTCCGAGGAACGGATGAAGCCGAAAGCCGGATCCGTATCGCCTTCGGTGGAGGGCGAACGAACCCATAGACGCAGGTCGGCGCCCTCGGCGCGCAAGCGGGCGCGACGGATGCCCTCCGCCTCGACCGGATCGTCGCTGTCGCGCAGACCCGCCGTGTCCGACAGGGTGACGGCGTAGCCGCCGATCATGATGTCGGCGTCCAGCACGTCGCGCGTCGTCCCGGCGATCGGGGTGACGATGGCCGCCTCGCGCGCCACCAGGGCGTTGAACAGGGAAGACTTGCCCGCATTCGTCTCGCCGATCAGGACGATGCGATAGCCCTCGCGCACCCGTCGGCCGCGATCGGAATCGGCCAGGGCCGCGCGCAGGTCGGCGGCCAGGGCGTCCAGAATCGGCCCGGCGGTGCGCGCCAAATTGTCAGGCACTTCCTCGTCGGGGAAGTCGATCTCGGCCTCAACCAGGGACAGGGCCTTCAGCAGATCACGGCGGAAACCAGCGTAGGCCGCCGACAGGGCGCCGTCGAGCTGACCCAGAGCCTGAGACTTCTGGGCGTCCGTTTCCGCGTCGATCAGGTCGGCGACGGCCTCGGCCTGGGCCAGATCCATGCGGCCGTTCTGGAAAGCCCGTCGGGTGAACTCGCCGGGTTCGGCCGGGCGCAGGCCCAGGGCGATCAGGGCGGTGCTAGCCGCCTCCACCACGGCGCGACCGCCATGCAGATGCAGTTCGGCCGAGTCCTCGCCCGTATAGGAGCGCGGAGCCACGAAGCGCAGCACCAGAGCCTCGTCGATCAGACGGCCCTCTTGGCGCAAACTGCGCACCGAGGCCAGGCGGGGCGTCAGCCCCCCTGCCCCCAGCGCCGTCAGCGTCGTTTCGGTGGCTGGACCCGACAGGCGCAGCACGGCGATGGCCCCCCGCCCCGGCGGAGTGGCGAGGGCGAAGATGGTGTCGCTCACGCCGTCAGGCTCAAGGTTTTGCCGCGCCCGTGACGGCGGCTTCCATCAGGCGGCGGAACTGGTCCTGGGCCTGAACGCCGAAGCTGGTCCAGGTCTTCATCAGTTCATCGGGCTGCATCGCGGCCATGTTGGCGTCCATGCGTTTCTGCATCTCGGTGACCAGATGATCGTTGAGCGGCGTCACATCCGGCAGGCCCAGAAAGGCCCGGGCCTCGGCCGGGGTGCAGTCGATCTCAATGTTCAGCTTCATGACGCCCTCGCGTGTTTCATGTGAAACAGCCCTCAAGCAGCCGCTCGCCGCGCGGGCGGCGCTAGGGCCAGTATCAGGTGTTCATCGACTGGAAGAAGTCCGCGTTGTTCTTCGACTGGCGCAGCTTGTCGAGCAGGAACTCGATCGCGTCCTGCGGACCCATCGGGTTGAGGATGCGGCGCAGGACATAGGTCTTGGCCAGTTGGTCCTTCGGGGTGATGAGGTCTTCCTTGCGGGTGCCGGACTTAAGCACGTCGATCGCCGGGAAGATGCGCTTGTCGGCGACCTTGCGGTCCAGCACGATTTCCGAGTTGCCGGTGCCCTTGAACTCTTCGAAGATCACCTCGTCCATGCGGCTGCCGGTGTCGATCAGGGCCGTGGCGATGATGGTCAGCGAACCGCCCTGCTCCACATTGCGCGCGGCGCCGAAGAAGCGCTTCGGACGTTGCAGGGCGTTGGCGTCGACGCCGCCGGTCAGCACCTTGCCCGACGACGGGACGGTGGCGTTGTAGGCGCGGCCCAGACGCGTGATGGAGTCCAGCAGGATCACCACGTCCTTCTTGTGTTCGACCAGGCGCTTGGCCTTTTCGATCACCATTTCGGCCACGGCGACGTGGCGCGAAGCGGGCTCGTCGAAGGTCGAGGCGACGACCTCGCCTTTCACCGTGCGCTGCATGTCGGTGACTTCTTCCGGGCGCTCGTCGATCAGCAGGACGATCAGGAAGACTTCCGGATGGTTGCGCTCGATCGACTTGGCGATGTTCTGCAGCATGACCGTCTTACCGACGCGCGGCGGAGCCACGATCAGGCAGCGCTGGCCCTTGCCGAGCGGGGCGACGATGTCGATGACCCGGCCCGAGCGATCCTTCAGCGTCGGGTCCTGGATCTCCATGTGCAGACGCTCTTCGGGGTAGAGCGGCGTCAGGTTGTCGAACAGGACCTTGGTCTTGACCATCTCCGGATCTTCGAAGTTGATCGTATCGACCTTGAGCAGGGCGAAGTAGCGCTCGCCCTCACGCGGGCCGCGCACGGCGCCGTGCACCGTGTCGCCCGAGCGCAGGCCGAAGCGACGGATCTGCGACGGCGAGACATAGACGTCGTCCGGCCCCGGCAGATAGTTGGCGTCCGGGCTGCGCAGGAAGCCGAAGCCGTCCGGCAGGATCTCCAGCACGCCCGAGGCGATGATTTCGACCTCTTCGTCGGCCAGGGTCTTCAGGATGGCGAACAACAGATCCTGCTTGCGCAGGTTGCCGGCGTTCTCGATGTCCAAGCCTTCGGCGAAGGCGACCAGGTCTTCCGGCGTCTTCTCGTTCAGTTCCTGCAAGGTGATGCGGCCGTTGGGGACGATGGGCTCTCCGTCATCGTCCTCGTCATCCTCCTCGGCCGTGGTGTCGACGCCGTGGTCGTCGTCTTCAGCGACAGGCGCGACGGGTTCTTCGGGCGCGGCTTCCTCGACCGGCGCCGCCCCACGGCTGCCGCCCAGGCTCAGGGTGCGGCGCGGCCGCTCAACAGGCGTTTCTACCGTGTTTTCAGTGACTTTGGTTTCCGGCGTCTCAGGCGTATCGGTCATGATGGCGTGCTCGTTCGCGCACCCGAACACCGCAGGGCGCCCAGGAGCAGAAGGTCGTCGATGGCTTCAGCCGCAAGGGCTGGGAGGGAGGGCGACGATCTCCCGCAGGCTCGAACCGGCAGGCGTCGCGAAAAGAGAGGGACCGCGCTGCACGGATCGGCCGCACGGTTCATCGCAGCGGAACCACGAAAGACCCGTGCCGGTCAAGGGCCCTCAAACAGCGGGCGGCCGCGTCGCTCGCGCTAGGGCCTCTAGAAACTCCATTCCATCGTCACCGACAGCACCATGATGATGGCCAGGACGAAGGGAATCTCATTGGTCATGCGCCAGAAGCGACCGGAATATTTCGACGTGCCCGCCGCGATCTTCTTGCGCTGTCCCGCCAGGAAGCCGTGCCAGGCCGCCAGCAGGAAGACGCCGATCAGCTTGGTCATCATCCAAGGCTGGTGCGCGAAGGACCAGTCGGCGCCGTCGCCGCTGCGCAGCCACAGCAGCCAGCCGCCGAAGACGAAAGCCAGGATCATGGCCGGGTTGATGATGATGCGCAGCAGCCGCGTCTGCCAGACGCGCAACAGGGCCTGCATCTCGCCGCGCAGGGGTTCAGGCTTGGCGTTCTGCTCGGCGTCATAGGCGAACAGGCGCGGCAGGAAGAGCATGCCGGCCATCCAGGCGATCACCGCCAGGATGTGAAGCCCGCGGGCCAGGTTGTAATAATCCATGTCGCTCCCCTCAGGCCGCCCTTGAGTTCTTTGAACAGCCAGACGGGCAGGCTTTCAAGTGGGCGCATGGTCCCCCCTGCGAGGCGCCCTGGGGCGCGGTCCCCGGCGTCTCCAGCGCCCGTCCGACCGCATCGGCCAGGGCGGTGATGAAGATCGGATCCGCGCTGACTGTCGGCGCCCGCAGATAGGGCGCGCAACCGACCTTATGCGCCAGCTCGCCGTATTCCATGTCCAGCTCGACCAGGGTCTCGATATGCTCGGAGACGAAGGCGATGGGCACGACGACGGCGCCCACGCCGTCCTTGGCCGCCTGTTCGATGGCGTCCGGCGTGGCCGGCCCCAGCCATTTCAGCGGTCCGACCCGGCTCTGATAACAGATGGCCCAGTCGGTCAGACCCATGTGCTCGACCACAGCGGCCACGGTCGCCTCGACCTGGGCCTGATAGGGATCGCCGGCCGCGACCAGCTTTTCCGGAATGCCGTGCGCCGAGAACAGCACGCGCACCGGCTTGCCTTCGGCCTTGTCCAGCGTTTGCCGGATCAGACGGGCCTGGGCCTCGATCAGGCCCTCGGCGTCCGGATAACAGCAGACGACGTGGGTTTCGCCCGGTCCGTCGTAGCACTCGCTCCACTTCTTCAGAGACGAGGCCGTCGTGGTCGTCGAGAACTGCGGATAGAGGGGCAGAAGGACGATCTTGTCCGGCTGGAAAGCCTTGACCGCCGCCGCCGTCTCTTCCGTCAGCGGATGCCAGTAGCGCATGGCGATGAAGACGCGGCTGTCGTCGCCCGGCGCGGCGTCGGCCAGGGCGCGCGACAAGGCCTCGGCCTGCTTCTGCGTTTCGGGCAGCAGGGGCGAGCCGCCGCCCATCAGGGCGTAGTTGGCCTGGGCCGAGGTCTCGCGACGGCTGGAGATCAACTTGGCCAGCGGCGTGCGGAACAGCCCCGGCAGGCCGATGATGGCCGGGTCGTTGAACAGGTTGAACAGGAAGGGTTTGACCGCTTCGGGCCGATCAGGACCGCCCAGATTGGTCAGGACGACCGCCACGCGCCGGTTGGGTCGTCCCTCAGGGGTTGCGGCGGTCCGGGTCATTGGGCGCCGATCCGCTTCAGCACCTGCTCGACATGGGCGATCGGCACGTCCGGCAGGATGCCGTGGCCCAGGTTGAAGATCCACGGGCCCTGCCCCCAGGCCTCCATCAGCTGATCGACGCGGCGATCCAGGGCGTCGCCGCCCGCGCGCAGCAGCAAGGGATCCAGCGCGCCCTGAATGGGCTTGATCGCCTGGACGCGCCGGCCGACGTCCAGCGGACAGGCGGTGTCCAGCGCCACGCCCTGCACGTCGCATTCGCGGGCGTAGCGTTCGGCCAGGGCCGCCGAGCCCCTCGGAAAGCCGATCAGCGGCACGGTGACGCCCAGTTCACGGGCGCGGGCCACCAGCTTCTGGTGCGGCTTCAGCACCAGGGTCTCGAACAGATCATCAGGCAGGCCCTCGGCCCAGCTCTCGAAAATCTTCAGCACCTGGGCGCCGGCGTCCTGCTGCATCTTCAGATAGTGGGCGGTGGATTCCACCAGCACGTCCAGCAGACCCGCCACCAGCTCGGGGTTGGTATAGGCGTAGGTGCGGGCGGCGGCGCGCTCGCCCTTGCCAATAGTGCGCGCTTCGCCGTCCAGCATATAGGTTGCGACCGTCCACGGCGCCCCCGCAAAGCCGATCAGGGCGCGTTCAGGCTCCAGTTCCGCGCGCACGAGGCTGAGGGTCTGGCCCACGGCCTTGAGGGCCCCTCCAGCCTGCTGAGCCTTGTCGGCCATGGACTGCACCGACGGCAGAGCGCCCAGGCGCGGCCCTTCCCCCGCCTCGAACCACACTTTCTGGCCCAGGGCGCCGGGGATCAGCAGGATGTCGGCGAAGACGATAGCGGCGTCAAAGCCGAACCGGCGCATCGGCTGCAGGGTCGCTTCCGCCGCCATTTCCGGATTCAGGCAGAAGGCGATGAAGTCCGGCGCCTTGGCTCGCAGCGCGCGGTATTCCGGCAGGTAGCGCCCGGCTTGACGCATGAACCACACGGGCGGGCGGGAAAGGGTTCGGCCCTGGAGAGCCTGGATCAGAAGGGGCGTGCTCATGCTTCGGGCTTTAGGATGCACACCCCCAAGCCTCAATCCCTATTCAGATTTAAGAATTGAAAGAATTGGTAGGTGGAAGCAGGGCCGGGGAGCGCGGGGATAACTGCGGGCAGTCCCGGTTCGACGCCCTCTTGTCCCCCGATCGCGGCGTGGAAACCCAGGCGTTTACAAGGCGGGGTGTGAGTCATGGGGATAAGCCGTGAAACGCCCGTCAGACTCTGGCTTGCCTCTGGGCGCCGTTGTGGGTGAATCCACGGGCGCCGTTGTTGGACAAAATGTCCTGCCCCCAGCACGGGATGAATCCTCGGCGCCCAGGCGGACGACTCCGGCGCCGATCACCACAACGGCGCCCGCGATCCCCGCTCGCGACCGGCGGCCAGGCTTGCTAGAGGATTCGGCGCCCGGTCTTTCACGAACGGCGCCCCGGCTTTTCAACAGGGCGCGGGGATGATCCGACCGCCGCCTGGAAGGAGACGCCGATCTCATGAGCCCCGCCCGACCGATCGGCGCTTCGCGCCTGGCCACCTATTTCCACGTCCACCTGGTGTCGGACTCGACCGGCGAGACGCTGAACGCCATGGCCAAGGCCGTTGTCGCCCGTTTCGACGGCGTCATTCCCATCGAGCACATCTACGCCCTGGTGCGCTCGACCAAGCAGATGGATCGGGTGCTGGAAGAGGTGGCGGCCGCGCCCGGCGTGGTGTTGCACACCCTGGTCGACCGCGAATTGCGGGAACAGCTCGAGGAAGGCTGTCGCCAGCTTCAGATGCCGCAGATCGGGGCGCTGGATCCGCTGGTCGGCGCCCTGTCGCGCTATCTGGGCGCGGACGTCTCGGCGCGGGTCGGGGCGCAGCACGCCCTGGATACGGGCTATTTCAACCGCATGGGCGCCCTCGACTACGCCATCGCCCACGACGACGGTCAGGGCACGCTGGAGCAGCTGGAGCAGGCCGACGTGGTGTTGTGCGGGGTCAGCCGGACCTCCAAGACCCCGACCTGCATCTATCTGGCGCACCGGGGCATTCGCGCCGCGAACGTGCCCCTGGTTCCCGGCCAGGAGGATGGCGAGCGCTTGACGGGACTGAAGAAGCCGCTGGTCGTCGGCCTGACCGTGTCGCCTGATCGCCTGGTGCAGATCCGCCGCAACCGGCTGGACGGGCTGAACGCCGGCCATGCCTCCGCCTATGTCGACCATGACGCCGTGCGCGAGGAAACCATCAAGGCGCGTCGCGCCTTCGAACGGCGCGGCTGGCCGACCATCGATGTGACCCGTCGCTCGGTCGAAGAGACGGCGGCCGCCATCATCAACCTGTTGAGCGAGCGGCGCGGCCGCAAGCTGGGAGCTTCGATGTGACGACGACCAACGGCGAACGCCTGATCCTGGCCTCCAAGAGCGCCGCGCGCCGCGCCATGCTGACCGACGCCGGCGTGCCTTTCGCCGTCCAGGTCGCCGACGTGGATGAGGACGCCCTGAAGACGCCGGGCGTCGATCCGGTCGAGCTGGCGGCCGAACTGGCGCGGGCCAAGGCGCTGGCGGTGTCGCGCCATGACGCCGACGCCTGGGTGCTGGGCGCGGATCAGACCCTGTCGTTCCAGGGGGGGCTGGTGTCCAAGGCGCCGACGCTTCAGGCCGCGCGCGAACGCCTGAGCGCCATGCGCGGTCGCTCGCACCAATTGCATTCCGGCGCCGCCCTGGCCCGCAACGGCCAGGTGGTCTGGTCCGGCGTGGACACGGTCGAGATGAAGGTGCGCGATTTTTCCGACGCCTTCCTCGACGCCTATCTGGCGGCGGAAGGCGAGGCCTTGCTGGCCTGCGTCGGCTCCTATCGGCTGGAGGGGCTGGGCTCGCAGCTGTTCGAGGCGGTCGAGGGCGATTACTTCACCGTTCTGGGCCTGCCGCTGTGGCCTGTCCTGGCCGAACTGCGGCGCGCGGGCGTGATCGCGTCATGAGCGGAACGCCAGTCGGCCGCATCACCGGCGCCGCCCTGCTGGGCGGGATCGTCGGCAATCCGGTCAGCCATTCGCTCAGCCCGGTGATCCATAACGCCTGGCTGGAGGCCGGCGGCGTCGACGGCGCCTACGTCGCCTTTGCGCCCAAGGATGCGGCGGGGTTCGAGGCCCTGGTCGCGGCGGGGCGCGCGGGGTTGATCGCCGGGGTCAACGTCACGGCGCCGTTCAAGGAGCAGGCCTTCGCCCTGGCGGATGAGGCTGCGGCGGCGGCGCAGATGACGGGATCGGCCAACATCCTGGTCTTTGAGGACGGGCGGGCGCGGGCGGACAGCGCCGACGGCGCGGGCGTGCTCTACGCCCTGGCCGAACAGGCGCCGAAGCTGAAGCTGGA
>WPCJ01033240.1_pt1 | contig 18291 bp, 18 predicted proteins | sample 5399831 | NCBI WGS metagenome assembly WPCJ01 (sample SAMN12869470, study PRJNA574797) | sludge metagenome | isolation source: wastewater treatment of pH10 | place: China:Beijing | collected 2019-05-20 | reverse complement strand
TCATCTTGTTTTTTGCCCTTTTTTGCGCCTTCGAATTTTCATTTCGTTCAAGTAGCCCGCTACATTTCAATAAATGAAAATCCAAATCCATCAAAAAATTACTAAAAAACAATTGATGAAAAAATTCAAAACAGTTTCTTAATTTTTTTTATAGATATACGTTTTTGAATCGCGTTGCCTACCTGGCAGCGCGATTTTTTCACAGGGATAGAATAGAGGCTATGTCAGAAGATTTACACATCCCGCACGGGGCATCCAAAGAGGAAGTATATAAAGCGTTATACCCCCAGTTACAGGCATTGACAGATGGAGAACCCGACCTTATTGCCAATATGGCTAATATCACCTCCGCACTCAAGGAAGCCTTTGGCTTCTTCTGGGTTGGTTTTTACCGTGTAGTGGATGATAAATTGGTTCTCGGTCCTTTCCAGGGACCTCCGGCGTGTACCCGCATCATGTATGGTAAAGGAGTTTGTGGCACTGCCTGGAAAGAAGAGCGTACCCTTATTGTCCCCGATGTCGATAAGTTCCCCGGCCATATTGCTTGTAGCAGTTTGTCCCGTTCAGAGATCGTCATTCCTGTAAAGAAAGGTGATTCTGTTACGGCAGTATTGGATGTGGACAGTGACCGGCCCGATCATTTCGACGAAATCGATGCCATCTATCTGGAAAAAATATGTAGTCTATTTCGTTAATTTTCCCCTCTGATATTTTGTAGAGACGAAACAAAAAGGTATCTTTGCACTGCAATTGCGAAAGTAGCTCAGTTGGTAGAGCATAACCTTGCCCCAAATAAGGAAATGGAAACTAACCTTGGCAAGGAAACCGGAAAAGAGGTTCTGGAGAAAATTTTGAATATTATTGCGAAAGTAGCTCAGTTGGTAGAGCATAACCTTGCCAAGGTTAGGGTCGCGGGTTCGAGTCCCGTCTTTCGCTCGAATAAGATAGCACCTTCGCTAAATGGTTAATGTTCTTTCCGTTGCTGTCTCCCAGCCAGCCTCACGGTATTTGCCGTGTGGATTCCGAACAGTTCCAGTCAAGTTTTCCCAACAGGTAAATCAGTGAAGCACGCAGTTTCCTTTTCTTCTTCTCCTTCTTTCTACGGTTGCGGCTGAAGTTCAGATAGCGTTTGCGGATCTCTTCGTACTTGCTGCGGGGACAGCGTATCTTCAATCCCCTGCACCGGTCCACTATCTTCCATATGTTCATTCTATGAACTCCCATAGAAGCTTCTCGATAAAAGTTCACTCTCCTGATAAAAGGGTAACGTTTGGGTAATTTCCGATATTTTGGAATTATATGCTTAAAACAATAAATTTCTAAAATCCACTTCCGACATTACAATACGATCCTGTGTTCTTGTATTATAAATCCTCGAAAAATAGTTCTTAGCCTGCTCGAATATTTTTTTATTGAAAAGAAAATAACATTTAGGCTCTATGTCTCCATTGAATCCGCACATCAACAGAGTTTTGGAGTAGATGACCTTACCTTCAATCTCTGTTTTGCTGATATTCCCCGGATTTTTATAGTTAAATCTGAACTCACATAATAACATCCGTTTATTTTTCGGTCGTTTTGCAGTTCCCCTTTTAATTATCCCTAACGCGGTATCCATCGTCTTGGAGGGTTGATCTTTCCTCAACGATTTTTCCACCTCATCCAGCGAAATGGCAATAGTCTCATTGGGGAAGATGCCGGTACCCTCATCTTTTCTTACCAATTCATTAAGATTATGCCCAAAGCCGGATGCATATGGATGTTCCTGAGTTGCAATCAAACTATATTCCATATTGGTTGATTCTATCCAGTGCTATATTAAAGGTTTGAAAAACAGGTTCAATGTCAGTTTCTAAATTTTTATAATTATATTGTTCTCTGTCTTCAGTTTTTTCGGCTAAATAAAATCGAAGATTCTGCAGTGTATTCTCTTTTTCAGAGATATAACGTAAAGCGCTTACCATATCCGGGTTATGACTGGCAATCATAAATCGTACCCCTAAATCCTTGTTAAGCATTACTATGATTCGGGCGTATTCTACAATCCACTGCGGATGTAAGTGTGCTTCCGGTTCATCTAATATCAAGAGTGTTTTCTCATTCAATAAACCTTCCGTTAGTAGTAATTGTAGGATGCCGAATGCCTTGATTCCGGTAGCGCTTTCCGTTAAATCGATTGTCAGTTTATCGATTGCCCGGTTATAACTGAATCGTTTATCGAACTCTGTTTGTTCGGGAGAGACTTTCCCGGAGATGATCTTTGATAGTTCTATATTGATTGTATCTTGTTTTTCGTCCAGCAGAACAAGGGGAGATTTCTCAAGTGTTTGTTTCAGAATAGAACGGTGGGCCGTATGTCTGTCATTATATCTGAACGGTATTCTCCGTTCATCGATTGACATGGGCGTATCATTATAGAAGAGAGACTCTATTGAATAAATATTATTTACACGGTTCTCTTTTCTATCTATAATGGGCATGTCATCTTCCGATAAAGAAATAGAAGTTGTTTCCGGATTCATATCCAGATAGGCTGAGAGGTATCGATAATACAGAGACAAAGGTCGATGTTTAATTTCATTGTGTACCGTTTGTTCTTTTGATTCTATATAATCGAAAATCAATCGAAAAAGATCTTCTGTGTTTTGGACAGCCGTTTCTTTTGAGCGTTTTGAATGAGGCAACAAAATGGTGGCTATACGTTGAATTTCTTTTTTGTCGAAAGGTCTTTCCTGTTCACGTGCAGAGAATAATGTTTTAAACATTTCCAACGAACGGTAAAACCGGTCCGTTGACTGGTCGGTTTCTTTTGTCTTTGAAAGGTTCGTGAAGAGTTCAGCCTCTCTTTCAATTTGAAGTTGGTTGTCATTAGCTAATCGCCAAAAAAGCTGCAAAATACGAGTCTGTTCAGTTTCTAAATCCGTATATATATTCTCTTCAAAATCCAGGGCAGTTTTTATGGTGTGATATAGTATCTTGGACAGCGTACTTTTCCCTGAACTATTTACGCCGGAAACAACGGTTATCCCCTCTAATTCTATCTTAGCGTGAGCAATCGCTTTGTAATTATTTATTTCCAGTAACAGTGAGTTCATTGTGATTAATATCTATAAGAATTCATCATGCTATTACAAAAGTAACTAATTTTCGGGTATCACTGAAATAATTTATATTTTTTGAAACGGTATCGCTAACGGACTATCGAAAACTCTCTAATTTCCACTCATCAATTCAATTACCATTGTATTTCGTAGTTCACGCGTTCATCATCAATCAACCTGTTTATGAACGATGTTGAGTAAGCGTTCAACTTTGAGCCTCAAGTAGTTGATTTCCCCTTTCATATTTGTCAATTTATATGCATCGCGGTATAAGAGTTTATTGTCTTTCACGGCACTATCTACGAAAGCTGCAAATCTTACACTTACCCGTTTTTTTGCAGTTGCATAAAAATCTCCACCCGGTCCCTGACTCTCTTTCTTTTGTTTGAAGTCGGCCATATAGTTATTGTAAAAGGCCAAAAATTGTTTTAGGTTAATAAGTTTCAGGTCCAATGCTCGTCTTCCAATTACAATAGGACTTACCTTAAAAATCCTGCTTAGGGACTTGATATCCTGTATTGTTTCCCATTTTTGGAGAAAATAAACCTCGGGTACTAAAAATTCAGCGGCTACTTTATCACACAAAATTTCGACAGGATCATTTGCCGGCAATAAGTTTTGGTTGTCAAAACCGGCGCTCTTTCCCAACCAAACATGTGCTAATTCATGTATTAGTGTAAACATCTGTGCCGCTTTAGCATCAGTAGAATTAATAAACAGGAAAGGCGCTTTTTTATTCACTAAAACGAATCCGCGACACTCGTTCACATCAATCACTCTACGGGTATTTGTCCCTACAATTCCATTAAAGGTTACAATAATTCCAGCCTCTTCAATCTTGTTCGTTAAATGGGCCAAAGCTTCTTCCCAATTATTGTGTTTTCCGGCCCAGTCCAAACCTAATTGAAGAACATTTCGTATGTCGCTCACTATTTTCCTGAAATCATCATTGATATCATATTTTCCAACAAAATCTAAATCAGGAGAATCTAACTCCTCCAGATATTCTATTAACCAGTCTTGTCTATCCTGAATTATTTGAATTGTATGATACACATTCAAACTGACTTTGTTTGTATTTGTTTTTAGAGCTGTCCTAAAGAAGGGCAAAGGGATATTTTCTTCCGGGGGACTGGGCAGAAACATATATCCAAAAGGCACGTGTACTTTATGAGTGAAACTTTCAAGCTGTTTGACCGTCGGAAATTTTTCTCCCTTCGTCCAACTTTCCACCGCCGGGTTTTGGGCATAAAATTCCTCTAAACTATTACCATTCCTGATAATAGCCCATTCAATAATCTCTTTGTTTATATTTTCAACCCTTACACTCACAGTACAAATTTATTCAAAATAAACTTCAATTCTTAAGGCTACATCGATTTTAACATTATGAATGATCATATCGGAATCAAGAACAACTTTAATCTTTGTTTTATGTCCACGCTCTTTTATAAATCTGACGGACTTTCAGTAGGGTCGACGCCAATCTTCGATAAAAGTGCATATATTGTAATTCCTTCTTCTGTTAGGTTTTATTAATATCTCTCGATAAAATGGAAGAAACCCATATAGCCATTTATCTATCGGTTTTCGATTAAATGCATTAGAATTTTTTGAATATTTTCGAAAAAACCCTAAAAATGGGGTGAAATTGAATATTTCACTTCATTTATTTTTGTGTCGGTAATTCTATTGTTTGTCATAAAACCGGCGTGATGTAATAATCAAGGAAAGTGCATGGTATATACACTTTAATTAAAAATAAACTAATAGTATGAACACAATTCAGAGAGCTAAAAACATTCTAATGACTCCCAAAACAGAGTGGAATCTGATATCGGAAGAAAACAGCGGACACGTGAAATTACTGGTCGGCTATTTGATTCCGTTGGCATTGATACCGGCAATCGCTGGTTTTATCGGGTACGGCCTTATCGGTTATAGCGTGATAGGTATTCATATCGGGTCGATTAGTCTTGGGATACGTCAGGCCTTGGTATCATTTATTTCTACAGTAGGCGGCGTTTATCTGTCGGCATGGATCATCTCTTTCCTGGCCGATAAATTCGATTCATTGAAAAATTTCGATAAAGCGTTTGAACTGGTAGTTTATTCCTATACGCCGATGTGCGTAGCCGGCATTTTGCTGATCTATACCCCTCTCTCCTTTCTGGCTACCCTCGGTGGGTTGTATGGCCTGTACTTGCTATACGTAGGCCTGGTGCCCATGCTACAAACGCCCGGAGAAAAGAAAACACCTTTCTTCCTTGTCAGCCTGCTGGCCGTAGCGCTTGTATCTGTGATCCTCTCGGCCATATTGGGTGCCGTGATTATTTCTTCAATGAGGACATTTATCTATTGATTATTTAAAGCAAAACATCATGAAAAAATTAGTATTATTTATCACCCTGTTCCTGCTTGCCGCTACACAAGCCGACGCACAAAGCTGGCTCGATAAAGTGGGAAAAAAGGTGGAAAACGCAGCCAAGCGTACCGTAGAAAGAAAAGCCGAACAAAAAACGGAAGAAGCGGTGGATAAAGCCGTGGATAAGGCAACTGACAAAGGTACTTATCAAGGGTCGGAAAAAGACAAAGACGTGGAAACGATAGAATGGACGGAGATGGAGCCGGGTGAGATCGAACAATCTGTCGGCAGCAAACAGGATGGAGCGCCCAAGCTGGAGGCCTACTCCAAATACGATTTTGTGCCCGGCGAAAAGGTTGTTTTTTACGAAGATTTCTCCCAGGATGCCGTGGGCGATTTCCCTGCCTTGTGGAACACCAACGGTTCGGCCGAAGTGGTTACCACCAATTTATTCCCCGGACACTGGATGAGGTTTATAACCACGAACTCCGCCATCTGGACCGACAAACTGCTGGCGCTTCCCGAAAACTATACCATCGAATTCGATATTGTACCCATAAGAGGCGAGGATGGTAATATGGCCGGGTATGACTTCCGGCTTATACAGAGCATCAATGAAAAATCGTATGACTGGGGAGCCGTTCCCGGTAAGGCCGGTTTGTTGTTCTCAATCGAATATTACGGGCGTCCCGGTTACCGCGCCTATGTCAATGGAAAAGAGGGCGAGCAGTCAGACATGAGCGGATATAAAGACGGTGAACAGTTCAAACAGAGACTCGACCAGAAATACCATATAGCTATTTGGGTGCAAAAATCGAGGGTGCGGGTGTATCAGGATGAAAATAAGCTGTTCGACCTTCCCAGGGCATTCGCCCTTGAAGGTGTTAAGATGGACCGCATCCGCTTTGAAGAAGGTGCAGCCATGGTCAGCAATATCCGCATAGCTGTGGGGGCTCCGGATACGCGCAGCAAGCTGATCACCGAAGGCAAACTGGTTACTTACGGTATCACGTTCGATGTGAATAAAGATGTAGTGAAACCCGAATCGTATGGTACACTCAAAAGTATTGCCGATGTGTTGAAGGAGAATCCCGATGTGAAGGTGAAGATTGTGGGACATACCGATAGCGACGGGGCGGATGATGCCAATCTCGACCTCTCGAAACGCCGTGCCGCTTCGGTGAAAAACGAACTGGCCAAAACATTCGGCATCGATGCCGGACGTATGGAAACCGACGGCAAGGGCGAGACGGAGCCTGTTGCGCCGAACACCACTCCCGAAGGAAAAGCCAGTAACCGGCGCGTGGAATTTGTGAAGCAGTGAGAGCAAAGCCGAACTTGTTCAGGCTTTGCCGAGTCGCGAAACAAAAGAACGAAGTTAATTTGTGAAGCAGTAAAAATGGGAAACCGCTAACTATCCGTATAAAAGTATAACTTAATAAACACACGCTCCTGAACTCCTCTCTCTTTTCCCTCTCCTCGTGGAGAGGGTTGGAGCTTGGAGAAGGGGCGGCTTATAAACAACCCGCAAATGAAAACAAAATCAATATTACTCACAATACTCTGCTTTGCACTTATAGTGCTTTGCGCATGCAACGGAAAGAAAAAAAGCCACGATGGACAGGATATGCCCGTCAGCGAAATGAAAGCGGAAACTTCTACGAAAAAGTACCCCTTGGAAAAAGGGGTACTTTATCAAAAGACAGAAGCCATGGGTATTATTTCGGAACCGGTAATCTATTTCGATAAATGGGGCGAATGGGAAGTAACCGAAACCACTACCACCATCGAAATGATGGGAATGTCAAACACCTCCGTTACGCGTGAAATAACGAAGGGTGATGATTACTGGAAAATTGATATGGATGAAAAAACAGGAACACATTACAAGCGTCCGGCAATAGTTAACCCGCTGGGTATTGATCCCGAAAAGGCTTCGGTAGAAATACTTGGTAAAATGAAACTCGAAAAACTTGGCGAAGAAACCTTTTTAGGGTATAAATGCAAAAAATATCGGATGAAAACCGATAAGGGCATGGAGATGGAATACCTGATGTACGGTAACCTGATGATGAAAATGAAAGGCGAAGCGATGGGAATGCCCATAGCAACCGAAGTGATTAAGATAGAACCCATAACACCTCCGGCGGACAAGTTTGAAGTGCCGGCAGATGTCGAAATTATGGAATATTGAAGATGTGTGAATATGAAAATGACAAAAAATCACAGCTTCCGGCCTCTCTTCCTTTGTTGGAGGGAGAGGGGCTTTGAGGGAGTTAGAGTAGGCTTGATAATTGCAGCCTTCCTTCTTATCATCGTTCCTGTTTCGGCACAACAGGCGGCAATGTATAAATCTGTGAAGATAGATACTACAAAAATCATTTCGCAGGATGAACTGGGAAATATTGCCGACCGGATTTTCAACAGGTATTACAAAAGTATCTATGATGCTGAGGAGAAGAATCTTATTGAGAAACAGCTTATGTTACTCGAAAATAGCAGCGACGATCTTCTCGAAACTGCACAGGGATTAAGCTCTTCGGGAGTATTTATGGCGGGATCAGGCATCTCGAAAAATGTTTCAATGGCTATAACATCCAAAGTGGTTTTGCTTTTCCCCCGCGACACGCTTATTGTAAATAACTTCGGAGCTATGCTGCGCCTTAGCGATTCTGTGGAAACATCACTTCCCGTTCTACTCTATGCCCGAAAACTCTATCCCGCCGCACCTGTAATACTCACCAATTTGGCCAATACGCTGTTCGAACTGCACGACGATCATTCGGCGGAAGTGTTGTATAAACAGGCATTGCTGATAAATCCCGATTATACGTTGGCTAATCAGGGTCTGGTTTCGGTTTACCTGAAAAGAAAGGACCTGGAAAAAGCCGTTGCACAGCTTTTCAGTGCTGCAAGAGGCGTTTACTGTCCGTCTATGAAAGAGATACAGGATAATGTAAAACACCGGGATAAATACCGGGTTCCCGATATGCCTGAAGAGCCGGGCAATGAATCGGATCCGGAGCAGTCTCCTTCCCGGGTTCCCGACCGGTTGCACTTGCCGGATTTTGCGGATTGGAGTGAAATAGGGGCGATGCTGGCAGACCAATCCATTGATAAAATACGGAAGAAATTGGCCAAGATAGCGCGGGAAGATGTCGGGTTGAAAAATGCGTTGAAAGTTTCAAATATGAGTAAGGAAGAGCGGGAGAAATGGTACGAAGCAGAGATGCAGCCGGGCAGGATATTATACAAAAAAGGAGATTTTGCTGTGGGGCTTATGGAAAAATATTTTGAAGACCGGCTTAACAAAGCATACAGGACTTATTTCGTATCGGACAGCATCTATAATGTAAACTACGGAAAGGCACTGGAGCAAATACTGGCAAACAGTAAGAAGATGGAGCAGGAAATTGGCTCAGACCCTATAAAATGGCGGGCATGGGTTACCGAACAATGCAAGGCTGCCACAAACCTGACGGCAAAATATTTTGCCGACTGGAGGGACATTGCGAAAACACGGCACCAACGGTATAACGATTTGCTTTCCACTTACTGGGTCTATTGCGAACAATACCTTAATACAACTTACAATACGGACGATTTCGACGAACTGAATGGCAGACGGAAAGCATTTGTCGCCGCAAAGCTAAGCGAAATGTATAATGAATACAGTATGCGGAGGATGGCGTTTGGACTGATCAATATCTCCGCGTTTGCCTCTCCTTCGGGCGACTGTCCAGAAATGCCGCCACCACCGCCACATTCTACCGAAGAGGAAGATGTGGAAATACCGGATAAAGACCGGCCTGATTGTCCTTTTAAAAATAAACCCGGAAAAGTAGGGCTTGGCGTGTGCAGCATAACACTTGATTGTGAAAGTGCAGGGATGGAGTGTGGTCAGGGTATCATAAGCGGTGCTAAATGGAATTACAAGAATAAAGAATTGACCTTGTTCGGTGGAGTTGGAGTAAGGGGTGATTTCGGCGTTCCCGGAGCCAATGTCTCGGCGGGAGCAAAAGCTGGATTTGAAGTGTCGTTCAATAGGAATAATCAGATAACCGATATCGGCTTCAAAGCGGAGGCAGGTGCCTCATCTACGATTGGAATTACGGAGTTTGGCCGGGGAGCAAATTTCAAAATGACTGCCGCCACAGGTATTGACGCCAATCTTACCCGTGATTTGTCTTATAAATTCTAATTTGAATGAATAATCAATTATTATCATTGAAAATTTATCCTAAGCCAAACAACAACTTATTGATAATTAGAATATCTTTACGGCAAATCCCGGATGGACGAAATACTGTGATCACAATGAAAAATTTAGCTTTTATCCTGCTATTGTCGGTTGCCTGCATAAAAACACATGCGCAGGATATCGACTCGCTCCTGCGTGCTGCGAGAACGAATCCCGACACCGCCGTTATCAATCAACTGTACGAACTCGGTTACGAAGTGGAAATGCAAAACCACGAAGCGGCGAAAAGGATTTACCGTACGGCGGGTGAACTCAGCGAAAAGATAGACTTTCCGGTGGGGCGTATCCGGTTCGCTTCCAATTATACTTATCTGCTCAACCTGGAAGGAAAACTTGATTCTTCCCTTGTCATCAACTTAAAAGCGTTGTCGCTGGCGCGTGAAATCGGCGATGAGGAGCAAATCAATAAGATGCTGGTCAATACCGGCAACGTATATCATCACAAACGTCTGTACAACACGGCGATGGAATACTACATCCAGGCACTTCCCTGGTTCGAGAAAGCGGGCAACCGCAAAAACCTGGCAACATTATACGACGTGATGCAAACGTTTTACCAGCGTACCGAACAGCCCGAGCAGGGAATTGTGTACGGTAAGAAGGCATTGGAACTGATGAAAGAGTATCCCGACGATATCATCCGAGGGCATATATTAGTTAATCTCGCCGTGCTTTATGCGAGTAGCCTTCCGAGAAGATGGGAAGAGCATTTGGAGTGCCTGAATGAAGCGTTGCGCATAGCGGAAGCAACCAATTATATCGATCTGAAAGCTTCGGTGCTAAATAATCTTGGAAATCATTATCTACAAAATTTTGATTATAGAACCGCAGAAGTTTATGGACAGGAGGCTTTGGCATTACACGATTCCATAGGGGATATGACCGGTTATCTGGTAAGCCTCAGGGGAATTGCTCTTTGCAATTTGCATAAAGGCGATTATGAAAAAGCCGAAGCGTATGCTAAGGAAGCCTTGGTACTCGCGCAAGAGCAGGAATGGGATATCGAGGAACGTAAATGCTACCATATCCTGGCCGATCTTGCCCTTCTGAAAGACAGGGATTACGTGAAAAGTCAGAAGTTGATTTTCAAGTTCGATTCTCTCGGGAGTGAGATTCTGAATGACAAGATATGGCGTGCCAATGAAGAATTGAAGATAAAATACGAGACCGAACAAAAAGAATTTCAGATCGAGGCGCTTCATCAAAAACACAGATCCACCCTCCTGATAAGCATTATCGGCGGGGCAGCCCTGGTATCGGGAGTATTGGCGTTACTTTTTCTATGGCTTTGGGCAAAGCAGAAACGTCACAAGGCGGAATTGCAACTGACGCAGTTGGAACAGGAGAAGCAGTTAGTGGCTACCCGTTCCGTTCTTGAGGGAGAGATGCAGGAACGCTCCCGGCTTGCCCGTGACCTGCACGACGGGTTAGGGGGGATCCTCTCGGCAGCGAAGATCAATATGAGTGAACTGAAGAATGGAGCTTTGATGGAGTTTCCGGATGTAGAAGGTATCAACCGGATCATGGGGCTGCTGGATGAGTCGTTACGTGAATTGCGGCGGGTTGCCCACCATCTTATGCCGGAATCGTTAAGCCGCTATGGATTAAAAACAGCCCTGTCCGATTTTTGCCGTACCGTGGAGAAGATCGAGTTTGCCTGGTTCGGTGAAGAAGAACGTTTGGAGCATCAGTTGGAGATAGTGGTGTACCGCATTGTACACGAGTTGGTGAATAATGCGTTGAAATACTCGGAAGCGACCCGTATCCTTGTGCATATTGTCCAGGACAGGGATCGTATTTCATTGACAGTGGAAGACAACGGGAAAGGTTTTGATACTTCTGCAGCCACGACCGGTACGGGATTAGAGCATATTCGTGCCAGAGTTGCTGCACTCGACGGGAATATGGATATCTCTTCGGCTGAAAATGAAGGTACAGAAGTACATATTGAATTAAAGATCAAAGGGGATGATACGGGTACAGATAGTTGACGACCATCCGTTGGTAGTGGAAGGGTTGGAAAGGATCATCAATGACTCCGGAATAGCGAGGATCATCGGGAAGGCTCATTCTTTGAAGGACTGTTGGAGAATGCTTGTCCGCGCCACTGCCGATGTATTGTTGTTGGATATCGGGTTGCCTGATGGCAACGGGATCGATGCCTGTGCGCAGATACTGAAAAAATATCCCGGCGTGAAGATACTGATGCTGACAAGTTATGCCGAGTTGAATGTCATCACCCGGTCACTGGAAAACGGGGCACTGGGTTATGTGCTGAAAAACTCCACTGTGGAGGAAATTATCGAAGGGATTTGTACCGTAGCCCTGGATGAGCGGTTTTTATGTGAAGAAGTAGATCTGCTGTTGCGTACCAAAAAGGAAGACACCATATCCCTTTCCCGGCGGGAGGGTGAACTGCTCAGGCTCATTGCCGAAGGGCACACCATGAATACTATCTCCGAGATAATGTGCATCGGCTATGAAACCGTTAAAAGCTACCGTAAGAATATCATGACCAAACTACAGGTTCCCAATACTGCCGCCCTGATAAAATATGCAGTGGAGAGAAAGATGGTGTAATTACAGTTTTTCACCTGGATATACGGCTCGTCTTTTATTTCAGGGATCACCGTGCCGGGTCCTATTATCGAATCGAGTAATAATACTGGAAACATTCGGTTATTCTGAGTTCTCTATGACTTGTTAATCCACTTGCATGACAAAGTCATCAGGAACACCCTCATCATCCGGGCCGGCATTAAATATCCTTATGACGATATTATTACGCAGGAAACTCAAGTATTTGTCTCGTCCATAGGAAACTTCGCCTACGTCAAGGGTGCCTTCGTCCTTTTCGTTTAATCGTCCGGCATCCCACAGCAGATGAAAAAACCCTTCACAGGCTTCTTCTACACTCCGGAACACCTGGGTAAAGACTCTAAACACTGGATTCACCTCTTCGCCTGCCGAATCTTGTGTAAATAGGCTAAAAAATATAAAGAGGCAGATGTATGGAAGGGCAGGTTTTGATTTGCTTAGAAAGAAAGTAGTTCTTTCCAGATGGGGATGATCACTAAAAGTGACGAAGAACCCAAAAAGCAGATGCACTTTTTGAGCAACTTCTTTCAAAATCTGTTATTCAGCTTCGTACAACATCCGGATACAGAATTTCCCGATGAAAATCTTCCTGCAAATCATCTTGTCTCGTCAAAACAAATGTTTCATTCTTTCCTCTCTGGATAATCACGGTTGGCAATTCCTTCAGGGATGATTTACTCCGCGTTGTCAATTTCGTCCCTTAGTTTTAACTTACGGACGAATTTTATGTCGTGGGTCACCATCAACCGGACCAGCTCTTCAAAGGAGGTTTTTGTCGGATTCCAGCCCAATAATGTACGCGCTTTAGTGGGATCACCCAATAACTGTTCCACTTCGGCCGGGCGGAAATATTTTGGATCGACTTCCACGAGTGCTTTGCCGGTAGCCTCGTCAATTCCTTTTTCATTGACACCTTCACCGTTCCAGCGCAGAGTGATACCCGCTTCTGCGAAAGCCAATGTGCAGAACTCCCTTACACTGTGCATCTGTCCTGTGGCGATGACAAAATCTTCCGGTTTGTCGTGTTGCAGGATAAGCCACATGCATTCCACATAATCCCGCGCATACCCCCAGTCCCTCATCGCGTCGAGGTTTCCGAGGTAAAGCTTGTCCTGCATACCTTGTGTGATACGTGCCACCGCGATGGTTATCTTGCGTGTGACGAAGGTCTCACCCCGCCGTTCACTTTCATGATTGAACAGGATCCCGTTCACGGCAAACATGTCGTACGACTCCCTGTAATTCTTGGTGATCCAGAACCCGTATAACTTGGCTACGCCATACGGGCTTCTGGGGTAGAACGGAGTCGTCTCCTTCTGGGGCACTTCCTGTACCAGCCCGAATAATTCCGAAGTGGAAGCCTGGTAGATACGGGTTTTCTTCTCAAGCCCCAGGATACGTATCGCTTCTAGCAGGCGGAGGGTTCCCACGGCATCGGTTTCCGCCGTATATTCGGATACATCGAAGCTTACCTTCACGTGGCTTTGAGCCGCAAGGTTATAGATTTCATCCGGCTGGATATTCTGTATGACCCGGATCAATGAACTGGAGTCCGTCATGTCGGCATAATGCAGGTTGACCAGCCGTTCCCGGTGCATGTCCCTTACCACTCGTCGAAGTAGAGGTGTTCAATTCTTCCCGTATTAAAGGAAGAAGACCGCCGCAGCAGCCCATGCACTTCATATCCTTTTTCGATCAGCAATTCGGCAAGGAACGAGCCGTCTTGCCCCGTGATCCCCGAAATCAATGCGATTTTCTTCATAGTGTATATGTTTGTGTTGTTTGTATACTTGTGTGGCAAAGTCGTACCCTACGGTACAGGGATGAGGATATCTTCTTCCTTGAGCGGAGTATACGGCCCGTCTTTCACTTCGAAGATCACGGTGTCCTCTTCGCGGACGACCAGTGTGTGCCATTGTCCGGCAGGGATATGGATACCGTATACGCCTATTTCGGGCGACACTACAAATTCCCCGGTAGGTGATTTCTTGTCGTCGCAGAAAACCACGAGGATGCTTCCCCGCAGCACGATATAGGTCTCGGCCGTGTGGCGGTGGCGGTGTACGGGCAGCATGGTGCCCGATTCCAGTGCGTTGAGTAGCCGCTGTGCCTTCGCGTCAAGGCTGTCGTGCAGGTTGTAATTCATCCGTAGCCGTTCACTTGCCTGCGCCCTGGCCGTTACCTCGTCCAGTAATTTTTCGTCGATCAACATAAAAAATGCAAGACGTTTTTTATTTAATAGAGTTTATATCGAATAAGATTTTAGATATTTGATTATCTATGATCTTATTCCTTAATCAATATAATGCCTAATATCTACAGATTTGAAAAATTACTTTCCTGAAGATACTCAGAAGAGATATACCAATGAAATAGCCCCTTTGGTTGGGCCAATATAATGCTTTCTCCCCTCGTTTATCTTGTACCCATTGTTTTCTTTTGTAAAAACATCGTAGTTTAAACGGCCATATCCTGCTCCTGCGCTTACTTCAAGGAGTAGGTTATTCCCAATTATCCAGGCATGGCCGTAGCTTAATCCTATCCCATTTATATTTCCTTTATAACGTCGATCCTTTAACGTTGATAATTTTTCGATAGGTAAATCCAGTCCGCCCACATCAAATCCCGTAAATACGCCATGCAAGCCAATAGAGTGTCCGTTAAATGTTTCACGTGTCCAGTAACGGACCTCGGGCCAGATAATCCAGTGTTTCCATTGTTTATTGTCTTTAAATTCAAAGGGATTATATCCGCCCGACAGTTCGAAGGTCATCTTATGCAGGAATGCCACTTCCACTCCCAAATTCGGAGTTGCCGTTGCCCAATGGGGTATGTTTGCTTTTATACCTATTGTTTTCTGTGCCTGGGTATACGTGGATAGGAAAATATAAAATATAACGATAAAAAAAGTTCTCTTAAAAAATCTCATATATGACTTAAAAAACCGGTTTTTGATTGTGAATACAAAAATGGCAATTTTATTTTAGTTTTTATAGCAGTAACTATAAAACTTTTTTACAATGCAACATTATTCTTTAATTATGCTTGTTCTCATTAACCGGAATTTCATTCCGTAGATACTTATTAGTGTGACTGTTAGTATTACTATTATCCACCATCCTATAAATGGATAGAGGATAATAATCAGTGCGGAACAGATCAGTTGCGTTACAAAATAGATCAGCGAAACTTTCCGGTGTTCTGTTTTTTGTTCATTGGCTAATATCTGGTAGAAGTGTAGGCGGTGCGCCTCCATTATGTTCTGTTTCAAATAAATCCGGTGAAGGATTGTACAAACGGTATCTACACCATAAACCAGCAGGAATCCGATCCATACGAGGTTTTGCGTTTTAATGATCAATAGTAGTAACAACGTTACAATCCAGAAAGCGATACTTACACTCCCGACATCGCCTGCAAAGCACTTCGCTTGTTTCCTGAAGTTGAAGAACAGGAACACTATAGAAGCAAGTAGAGGATAAAGTAGGAAGTTAAATTCGGTAAAAGTCCGGATATACTGGTTTACATAGATCATCGGGAGTAATACTGCCAACGTATATAACCCCGTGATGCCGTTGATACCATCCATAAAGTTATAAGCATTCACAATGCCAATAAAAACAATATAGCCGATAACAATAATCCACCACGGATACACTCCAAACACGTTTGTCAGGTAAAATGCGCAGGTCATTGCCATCAGGTGAAACAATAATCTGATCTTTTGTCCAAGCCCTTTGATATCATCCAAGAAGCTAACTCCAGCCATTATGGTAATTCCAGTCAGGAACCACCAGGCGGTTTCTGATAGGTTGAGTAGTAGATAGAGTAGGGCAGCCACCCAGTAAATAATACCACCTCCTCGCAGTGTAACTTGGGTGTGTGAACTTCGCTCATTCGGTTTATCTATAATGTTATATCGATTTGCAATACGAAAATAAAGAAGTTCTGCACTGAAAAGGATAATTATAATTAGAAGATATGTCATTATCTTATTGTGAAGTTATCTAATACATTGATAGGTTTCCAATTCAATTCACGTTTTGCCTTTTCGTTAGAAAAAGTGAGTGATTCAGTAATCTTTTTTAATTTAAACGAATTGATAGGAGCATTCTTTCCTAATAAATCTCCAGCTAATGCTATTGATTTAGCTAACCAGTAAGGAATGGATACTGGTGGTTTTTTGCCTAATTGTTTTGCAATAAGTATTTCCAATTCACGGAAAGAAGGTTGTGTATCATCACATACATTGTATATTCCTCCCTTTTCGATAATAGAAGATAGTAAACGTGCGATGTCTTGTACCATTAATACGCTTTTCCTTGCTTTCCCTCTTGCTATTGATAGATACCTTCCCGTTTGAATCCCTTGTATCATTGCACCAAGATTTCCTGGCGGATTTGGTCCTGCAATGAGTGATGGACGAATGATTCCTAAGATTACATTATGCCGGTTACACCATTCTGAAAGAAATTGTTCTGCTTGTATTTTACTTAATGCATAAGGTGTGTCTCCATTGAGCGGGTGTTCTTCGTTTATATCTTTACCGAATTCCAGACCGTATACAGCTACAGTACTTATAAATACAAAAGTTTTAGGAATACCACTTTTTTCCAGGGCATTACATAGATTTACTGTTCCCTGATAGTTCACATCAAAAAAAGCTTTTTTCTCTTCTTCTGTTTTGGGTATGCTATGTGCTTTTCCTGCCGCATGTAAAATTACATCGAAAGACTCCTCTATTTTTGGTATTGACGTGGCCAAATTAACTCTTATGTCATCAGTGTCTGTGAGGCCTAATGTTTTTACTCTATATGTCGAATTCAATAGAGGCTTTAAATTGTGACCGAGAAAACCAGAGGATCCAGTGAAAAGTAATTTATGCATCGAGATATAATTTTTCAATTTCTTTCCAAATTATTGTTTGTTCAAAATTTTCTACAACGAATGAACGACCATTCTTTCCTAATCTTTGACGTTCGTCTTTATCATTTAATAATAAATCAATTGATTTAATTATTTCATTTGAATTGATATGGATAAATAATCCTGTGAAATTTTCTATAATTGCATCTTTGCATCCGGTTGCTCTTGTGGTTATGATTGGTAGCTTCATCGCAGAAGCCTCTAGTATGGATGTGGGAAATCCTTCACGATATGAGGGAAGAATAAAAATATCCATCATAGAGTAATAATATTCTATTTGTGAATTATTTACATAACCTGTATATAAAATTCGTGAGTTGTCTATGATCTCATTCTTAACGTCGTCTGGTAATGCATCTCTTTCCTCAAACATACCGACTAATAGTAAATATAAATCATTCCGTTTTTCTGATAATGATTGAAAAGCTTTTACTAACTCAATTATACCTTTATCTCTGACTAACCTTCCTACAAAACCGATAACTAAAGATTCACCCAAGATATTAAGTCCTTTCTTTAAATTATTCTTCTTTGATTCATCCAAGTTATCTGGATTAAACTTATGTATATTTATTCCATTACAAGTACCTTTAGATAAGATAATTTGTTTATTTCTTGAATACAAATTGTCTTTTAGACTTTTTTTGTATAAAGATGGACTCACACATACCACATTGGTCGAGCATAAAGCTGTAAGGCGATCAATGGACTTTAAAAGAAATCTTTTTGCACCATGAGATGTTTCATAGACTAATCCATGTCTAAAATATATTCTTTTTGGAACACCAGCTAAATATGCTGCTATCATTGAAAGCAATGCTCCTTTGGGAGAATGGCCATTTACGATGTCGATCTTATTTACTTTTATATATTTATATATTTTAGTAATTGCCTTGATATCCTTTAATACTGAAATTCTTCTTAATATTTCAATTTCTTTGTATTTAAATACCTGACTCTTTGAATATGCTTCTAATTCATTTGATGGACTACATATTATAAACATTCTATGTCCTTTGTTATTGAAGAAAGAGAGCTGT
>WPCJ01034463.1_pt1 | contig 18420 bp, 19 predicted proteins | sample 5399831 | NCBI WGS metagenome assembly WPCJ01 (sample SAMN12869470, study PRJNA574797) | sludge metagenome | isolation source: wastewater treatment of pH10 | place: China:Beijing | collected 2019-05-20 | reverse complement strand
CCAAACGACGGGCACGACGACCGCACAGGCGTCGGCCGGCGGAGGTCACTGATGAGCGATCCGATCCTGTCCAGACGCAACTTCCTCGGCACCGCGACGGCACTCGCCAGCGCAGCGGCGATCTCCGGACGCGCCCAGGCCGCGAGCATCCCGGAAGCGCCGACCATGGAGAAGACAACGATGCAGCCGCCGCTGCATCCTTCTTCCGGCCCGGACTACAACCCCGTCGTCACGCTGAACGGCTGGACACTGCCGTGGCGCATGAACGGCGACTGGAAGGAATTCCACCTGGTCGCCGAACCCGTCGTGCGCGAATTCTCCGAGGGCATGAAGGCCCATCTCTGGGGCTATAACGGTCAGTCGCCGGGCCCCACCATCGAGGTCGTCGAAGGCGACAAGGTCCGCATCTTCGTGACCAACAAGCTGCCGGAGGCGACCACCGTGCACTGGCACGGCGTCATCCTGCCATGCGGCATGGATGGCGTTGGCGGGCTGTCGCAGCCTCACATCCCGGTGGGGAAGACCTTCGTCTACGAATTCGAGATGAAGCATAGCGGGACCTTCATGTACCACCCGCATTCGGACGAGATGGTCCAGATGGCGATGGGCATGATGGGGATGATCGTCGTGCATCCGCGCGACCGCAGCTTCCGGCCCGTGGATCGCGATTTCGTCTTCATCATGAGCAGCTATCTCATCGACCCCGGCACCTATCTGCCGAAAGTCACCGAGATGACCGACTTCAACATGTGGACCTGGAACAGCCGCGTGTTTCCCGGCATCGACGTGCTTCCGGTGCGCCTTGGTGACAGGGTGCGCGTCCGGATCGGCAATCTGACGATGACCAACCATCCGATCCATCTGCACGGACACAAGTTCGCCGTCAGTTGCACCGATGGCGGCTGGGTGCCGGAGAGCGCGGCCTGGCCCGAGACGACGACCGACATTCCGGTCGGCGCGATCCGCGCCTTCGACTTCGTCGCCGACAATCCCGGCGACTGGGCGTTCCACTGCCACAAGTCGCATCACACCATGAACGCCATGGGCCACGACATGGTGAACCTGATCGGCGTCTCCAAGAAGGACATCGCAAAAGCGCTCGGCAAAGTCGCGCCCGACGGAATGGCGATGGGATCGACGGGCATGGCCATGGGCGAGATGGAGATGCCGCTACCCGACAACACGCTTCCGATGATGACCGGCAGCGGCCAGTTCGGGCCGATCGAGATGGGCGGCATGTTCACCGTCTTGAAGATCCGCGAGGGACTTGCGCGGGACGATTACCGCGATCCCGGCCCCTATCAGTTTCCGAAGGGAACGGTGGCCTACGAAGTCGAGGCGCCACAGACCGCACCCGTGCGGCAGGAAGCCGGGAAGCCTGCAGCGACCAAGGACATGCCCAAGGCCATGAAACACAAGGGAATGAAGGGGATGTGATCCCCTGCCCGAACGTGAAGAAGGAGAGACACATGAAACGACTATTCGAATTGCGAGCAGCGGTCGTCGCCGCGGCCCTTGTATCGGCCGGCGCTGCGTTCGCGGCCGGCGAACATACCGGTCATGCGCAGCACACGGAGACCTATTCGACCGGCGAGCCGGCCGATGCGAAGAAGCCCGCACGTATCGTGCAGGTGTCCATGACCGAAGCGAACGGCAAGATGCTGTTCGCGCCGGCGAAGATCGAGGTCAGCAAGGACGAACAGATCAGGTTCGTGCTCCGCAACGGCGGACAGCTCGACCACGAATTCGTCCTCGGGACGACCGAGGAGAATCTGAAGCACGCAGCATCCATGGCGAAGAATCCCGACATGGAGCACGACGACCCGAACGCCAGAAAGCTTGATCCGAACAAGACGGGAGATCTCGTCTGGAAGTTCAGCAAGGCGGGCGAGTTCGAATTTGCGTGCCTGATACCCGGCCACCGCGAAGCGGGAATGGTCGGCACCATCGTCGTCAAATAGCAACTGAAAGGACAGAACAGATGAACACCAGCAAGCTCGCAGCGACGATCGTCGCACTCTCGATTCTCACGCCCTCGGTCGGTTTCGCGCAGGACGCGATGATCAACGGCGAAGTGAAGAAGGTCGACGAGGCCGCCAAGAAGATCACGCTCAAGCACGGCCCGATCAAGAGCATGGGCATGGACGAGGACGGCATGACGATGGTCTTCCGCGTTCAGGATCCGGCCATGCTCAAGCAGGTCAAGGCCGGCGACAAGGTGCAGTTCACCGTCGAGCGCGGCAATGACGGCATTGCCATCACGAAGCTCCAGAAGAGCAAGTGACCCGACTCAAGGCATCTCCCGCCATGCGGGGGATGCCCTCGTGCTCGATCACGGCGCGGCCGAAAGCATGAGCTTCGCCGTGCTGCATCTCGCACTCAACGCGAAACGAAATCCTCAACCAACCGCCCCCATTTCCGATCAAGGACAACCGATGTCGAAGATCTCCATCTCCGCATTCGCAGCTGCGCTACTCGTCTCCAGTGCCGCGCTCGCCCATCCTGAGTTCCAGTCTGCCGAGCCGCCCGCCGGCAAGGCTTCGGCTGCCCCCAAGCAGATCCGCATCCTGTTCAATGAAAGCGTCATCCCGCAATTTTCGGGAATCGAACTCAAGGACCAGTCGGGCAAGAAGATCGCAACCGGCAAGGCAACGGTCGATCCGTCCAACAAGAAGATGATGATCGTTCCGCTCAAGGACCAGTTGGCTCCCGGCGACTATAAGGTCGAATGGTACGCGGTGTCCGACGATACCCACAAGGTGAAGGGCACCTACTCTTTCGGCGTGGCACAGTAATGATCGACTTCGGTCTCGTCCTGTCCCGCTTTCTGCACTATGCGGCGTCGACGACGCTTGCCGGCGTGGCGTTCTTTCCCCTCTACGCCTATGCAACCGCCGAGCCCGAGAGGCTGGTCCGCTGGCGCGGACGCGTCCTGTTTTGCTCGGCAGTCGTGGCCTTGATCGGCTGTCTCGGATGGTTCGCCTTTTCGGTGGCCCAGATGAGCGGCGGGCTTGCGGACGTAGTCGATCCCGAGGTCGTCGGAGCCGTCGTTCACCACACCGGCTTCGGCGCGGTGTGGATGACCCGCATGGCTGTCGCGGCGGGGCTTGTCGCCATCACGGTCATGCTGCCGTCAAGAGTCTCAAGGGGGCGCGACCTGCTTATCGCACTCCTCGCCGCCGGACTGCTCGCTTCCCTCGCCGGCGCCGGCCATGCGCAGATGAAGGAGGGCTGGGAGGGCACGCTACACGTCACCGCCGACGCCGCGCATCTGCTCGCCGCCGGGGCATGGCTTGGCGGATTGCTCCCGCTCGGGGTCATCCTGCTCGGCAACCGCGAGACACCGACAAGCACCGCCACCATCGATGTCGAGGGGGTGCTGACGCGTTTTTCGGGCATGGGCTACGTCGCCGTGGCGACACTTGTCGGCACAGGACTGGTCAATAGCTGGTTCCTGGTCGGATCGGTCTCCAGCCTGTTCGCCTCCACTTATGGATGGATATTGATGTTCAAGCTGGCGTGCTTCGCCGGGATGCTCGCACTCGCGGCGACCAACCGGTTCTGGCTGATGCCAGCGCTCGAAGCGGCCGGACGAGCCGGCGCCACGGACGCCTGGAAGAGACAATTGCGCATCCATGTGCTGAGCGAGCAGGGTCTCGGTTTGCTCGTCCTGCTCTGCGTAAGCATCATTGGAACGATCCGTCCGGCAATCGGACAATGACAAACGGCTTGCCGACCGCAGGCAAGCCGAAGGAGACTCCGATGAGCGTTCCGGACGACAACAAAGGGAGAGACCTGCGGCTCGACATGTTCCGCGGTCTCGCCAACTGGGCGATCTATCTCGATCACATCCCCAACAATGCCGTCGCCTGGCTGACCACCCGCAATTACGGCTTCAGCGATGCCGCGGACATCTTCGTGTTCGTCTCCGGATACACGGCGGCGTTCGTTTATGCGCGGCGGATGGCGGTGCAGGGCTTCCTGGCGGGCACTGCGCTGCTTCTGCGCAGGGTCTGGCAGCTCTATGTCGCACATATCCTGCTGTTCGTGTTCTATGCGGCGGCCATCGGCTTCATCGCGCAGCAGGGCCACTCCCATCTCCTCGACGAGTTCAACGTCAAATGGCTGATCGAGCAGCCCGTCACGACGCTCACGCAGGGGCTGCTACTAAAATTCAAGCCGCTGAACCTTGATGTGCTCCCGCTCTATATCGTCCTGATGGCCTGCTTCCCGCCGCTACTGGCCGTCATGCGGCGCTTTCCAGATCACGCGCTCGCAGCTTCGGCAGCCGTCTATCTCGGAAGCCGCTGGTACGATCTGAACCTTCCCGCCTGGCCAACCGGCGAATGGTACTTCAACCCCTTCACGTGGCAGTTCCTGTTTGCGATCGGAGCGTGGACGGCGATGGGCGGCGCAGAGCGGATGAAAGGGCTCGTCTTGTCGCGTCCGGTGGTAGCACTTGCCGCTGCCTATCTCCTATTCGCGATGGCGATGACGCTCGCGATCCGCTTCGACGCAACCTGGATGTTTCCCGCAGCTTTGATCGACGTCTTCGATCCCAACGACAAGACGAATCTCGCGCCGTACCGCATCTTTCATCTGCTCGCCTTCATGATCGTCCTGGTGCGGCTCGTCCCCAGGGACTGGGACGTGCTGCGATCGAGTGCGCTGCGGCCGCTCGTCGTCTGCGGGCAGCGTTCGCTCGAAGTGTTCTGCGTCGGCATCTTCCTGTCCTTCGTCGGACACTTCATTCTCGAAATGTGGTCCAACGCCTTCATCACACAGGTCGCCGTGAGCGTCGGCGGCATCTCGCTCATGACATTTGTGGCATACTATCGGACATGGTCGCGCAGACTGGACGCGCCTGTCGCTTCCAGAAGCCCGGCAGCAACAAGCGGACACCTTCAGCAGGAAGCGGCGAGATGAACGAGCAGCAGATCGACGCCGACATGCCGCCCCTGGTCAACAACATCAACAAGAGGAGTTTTCCATGCTCAAGACCGATATTCCGACCCGCCGCGGCGTATTGGCACTGCTCGCCGCCGGCTTGATGTTTCCGTCGCGGTCGGTGCGTGCCGAAACTCCCGCCATGCACGTGCACAAGGATCCGGACTGCGGCTGCTGCGGGGGATGGGTGGATCACCTGCGAAGCGCCGGCTTCTCCGTGACCGTCGATGAGACGTCGGAGCTCACGGCGATCCGCAAGCGGCTCCGCGTTCCGCCCGCATTGTCGTCCTGTCACACGGCGGAAGTTGCCGGATACGCGATCGAGGGGCATGTGCCCGCCGAAGCGATACGGCGACTGCTGGAAACGCGTCCCGACGCACTGGGACTGGCGGTGCCCGGCATGCCTGCGGGATCTCCCGGCATGGAAGGCGGCACCCCGGTGGCCTATGATGTGATGCTGTTCACGGCTGGCGGGCAGCGCCCCTTCATGCGGTTCGTGGGCACGAAAAGCATCGGCTGACATCGTTCGCCCGAGCGCCATATACCATTAACGCAGTGGCGAACATTTGATCTGGCTCTGCTTTTCAACGGCCGGCCACCGTGGGATGGTGCAGCATGTCGCTGCGTGATCTCATCGCACGGGTTCTGGCGGTCTTCCTGATCGCAGGTCTCGTCACTGCGCCGCTGGTGTCCCCGGCGGCGGCGAAACCGATGTCCGTGTCTCAAATGGAAGCGGCCGGCATGCCGGCCGATATGTCCTGTTGTCCGGACGAGCCGCAGAGCAATGCGTGCCCGGACTGCCCGCTCCTCGCGATGTGCGTGTTCAAGGTCACCTTCGACAAGCCGTCGTTGGCGGCAGCCGTGCCGCTGCGGGTCCCGGCCAGGACGGTGCATGGGATGCGCAACGACAAGTTCTCCCGCGACCTCGACCGGCCGCCTCCCGACCAGCCTCCCCGACTCTCGATCTGACGGGCGCACCAGCGCCGATGGACTCCGTGCGCGTCGCGCGCGGGCGAACATGCCGCCGTTCCGGCGAGCAAGGTCAATCGAGAACAGGAACATGGCTATGGATATTCTTGCGCGCGCGATCCGCATCGCGGTCACCGCTGCTGCTGTCGGCTTTACAGTCAACTCCGCCTCTGCGGATATCAAGGACTACAGGTTCGAGCTGGTCGACGCCCAGCTTCAGTCCGGCCCGGACCGGATCATCACCATCCGCCTCCTCAATGCGAAGACCGGGAAGAGCGTCCCGGACGCGGTCATATTCGCGACCCGCCTGGATATGGCTCCCGACGGCATGCAGGAAATGGCGACGAAGATCGTGCCTCTCCCCGGTGCCGAGCCCGGCAGCTACCGCTTCAAGGCGACGCTCAGTATGGCAGGACGTTGGCAATTCTCCCTCGCCGCCAAGGTTCAAGGAGAAACGGGCACGGTCGAAGACAAGATCGTCGTCACGGTGCGGAAATGAGACGCCCGTTCGCGGCAGGCGCAGCCGCAGCGTTGATCGCTGCCGCTGGCGCCGCATTCGTGCTCGCCGACACGAAGAGACCTTTTGACCGCTTATTTCCGGTTGCCGCCGCCGCGGAGACGTCCGTCGCAACGATCTACTATCGGGATCCCGACGGCAGGCCAGCCTATTCGTTGACACCGAAGAAAACCGCAGACGGCCGAGCGTATCGCCCGGTGCAAGCCAATGAGGATGTCCGCTTCGAAGACGATTCCATGCAAGAGACACCGGCCGTCGCGAACACGGCTGGCGGCGCGGGAGAAAGGCGCATCAAATACTACAGGAACCCCATGGGCCTGCCCGACACCTCGCCCACGCCGAAGAAGGACTCCATGGGGATGGACTACATCCCGGTCTACGACGGCGACGATGCGGACGACGATGCAATCAAGCTCTCGCCGGGAAAGATCCAGCGAACCGGCGTCAAGTCCGAGCCCGCATCGCTTCGTTCGATCAAGGCGTTGATCCGGGTGCCCGGCACCATCCAGCTCGATGAGCGGCGAGTGTCGGTCATCTCGATGCGCAGCGAGGCCTGGGTGCAGAAGGTCGCCGACGTCACGACGGGCACGCGCGTCCGCAAAGGCCAGCGCCTCATGGACGTTTACAGCCCGGCAATCTCGTCCGCTGCCGCCGACTTCGTCGCGGCCATCTCATCCAGGACGATCTCCGCCGAGACCTCCTACAGTCGCGGAGCGCGTCAGCGCATCATGAATCTGGACGTCCCGGAGCCCGTCATTGCCGAAATGGAGCAGAGCCGCAACGCCCCGCTCGTCGTCGGATGGCTCGCTCCGCGCGACGGCGTGATTCTCGAGCGCAATGCTATCGAGGGCATGCGTGCGCAGCCCGGCGATATCCTGTTCCGCGTCGCCGACATCTCGGTCGTCTGGGCGACGCTAGATATCGCTGAACGCGACCTCGGTACAGTCGCTGTCGGCCAGCCCGTGACGATCAGAGCACGCGGCCTCGCCGGTCGGTCGTTTACGGGACGGATCGATGTGATCTACCCGCAGGTGAACCGGGATACGCGCACGGCCCGCGCTCGTATCCAGCTCGACAACGCCGACCTCGCCCTCATGCCCGACATGTATGTCGATGCCTCTATCGACACCGGCACGCCGGACCAAGTCGTCTCGGTGCCGGAGAGTGCGGTCCTCGATGCCGGCGGTCATCCGACGGTGTTCGTCGACAAGGGCGAAGGCCGGTTCGAACCGCGGAACGTCAAGGTCGGCCGCCGAGGCGCCGGATACGTCGAAATCCCGGAAGGCGTCGCGGACGGCGAGAACGTCGTTGTCGCGGCCAACTTCCTGATCGATGCGGAGAGCAATCTCAAGGCTGCGCTCAAGAGCTTCTCAAAAATGGGAGCCTCGCAATGATCGCGCGCATCATCGCATGGTCCGCACGCAACCTGCTGCTGGCGCTGTTCGGCACCGGCTTCGCCGCAGCCGCCGGCTTCTACGCATTGCTGCATCTGCCGCTAGACGCCATCCCGGACCTCTCCGATACGCAGGTCATCGTCTACACCGAGTATCCCGGACAGGCTCCTCAGGTCATCGAGGATCAAGTCACCTATCCGCTCACTGCAGCGATGCTGACGGTGCCGAAATCCAAGGTCGTCCGTGGCTTCTCGTTCTTCGGCGTGTCTTTCGTCTATGTCATCTTCGAGGACGGCACCGACATCTACTGGGCGCGATCGCGCGTTCTCGAATTCCTGAACGGCGCGGCATCCAGACTGCCCGCCAACGTCTCGCCGACCATCGGCCCCGACGCTACGGGCGTCGGCTGGGTGTACCAATATGCCGTGATGTCGAGGGAGCTGAACCTGTCGGACACGCGGGCGATCCAGGACTGGAACCTGAAATTCGCGCTCGCCAAGGCGGAAGGCGTCGCCGAGGTCGCGAGCGTCGGCGGCTTCGTCAGGCAGTATAACGTGATCCTCGATCCGCTGCGGATGCGCGATCTCGGCATCACCACGCAGAAGATGCGGGACGCGATCCGTGCGAGCAATGCCGATGTGGGCGGCCGCACGGTCGAGCTTTCCGAGTTCGAGTATGTCATCCGCGGCAGGGGTTATCTGAAATCGATCGACGATCTCGGAAACGTCGTCCTGAAATCCAGCAACGGCACGCCGGTCCTGCTACGCGACGTCGCCCGGGTGGAAATCGGTCCGGACGAACGGCGCGGCATCACCGAGCTCAACGGTGAGGGCGAGGTCACGAGCGGCATCGTGCTGCAGCGTTTCGGCATCAGCGCGCTCGATGTCATCGAGAATGTCAAAAAGCGATTGAAGGAGATCGCGAGCAGTCTGCCCGCATCGGTCGATATCGTCACGGTCTATGACCGTTCGAATCTGATCAACGCCGCTATCGCGACACTCAAAAACACGCTGCTGGAGGAGAGCATCGTCGTTGCCCTTGTCTGCGTCGTCTTCCTGCTTCACGTCCGAAGCGCCCTGGTGGCGATCCTGATGCTGCCGGTCGGGGTGCTGATGGCCTTCCTGGCGATGAAGCTGCTCGGGCTGGGCTCGAACATCATGAGCCTCGGCGGAATCGCCATCGCCATCGGCGCGATGGTCGACGCCGCCATCGTCATGATCGAGAACGCACACAAGCATCTCGAACGGGCCTCACCCGACAAGTCGCGCGTCGAGGTCCTGATCGAGGCCGCGGCCGAAGTGGGACCGGCGCTGTTCTTCAGCCTGCTGATCATCACCGTCTCGTTCATGCCGATCTTCACGCTGGAGTCACAGGAGGGCCGGCTGTTCAGCCCGCTCGCCTTCACCAAGACGTTCGCCATGGCTGCCGCGGCGATCCTTTCCGTGACGCTGGTGCCCGCACTGATGATCCTGTTCGTACGCGGGCGGATCGTTCCGGAACACCGCAATCCGATCAACCGTTTCCTGATATGGATCTACAGGCCCGTGATCGAACTCGTGATGCGAGCAAAGACCCTGGTCGTGCTGCTCGCGATTGCGGTGCTCGCGGCAAGCGCGTGGCCCGCGAGCCGGCTCGGCACCGAATTCATGCCGAGCCTGAACGAAGGCACGCTCATGTACATGCCGACGACCTTGCCCGGCATTTCCGTGACCAAGGCTGCCGAACTGATGCAGATGCAGAACAGGATCATCAAATCCTTTCCCGAGGTTGCCTCGGTGTTCGGCAAGGCCGGTCGTGCTGCGACGGCGACGGACCCGGCGCCTTCGGAGATGTTCGAGACGATTGTCAACCTGAAGCCGAAGGAGGAATGGCGGTCCGGGCTCACGGTCGACGCGCTGATCGCCGAAATGGACAAGGCCCTGCAGTTTCCGGGCGTCTCCAATGCCTGGACGATGCCCATCAAGGCGCGCATCGACATGCTGTCGACCGGCATCCGCACGCCGGTCGGCGTCAAGGTCATCGGCACCGATCTCGTCGAGATCGATCGGCTCGCCAAGCAGATCGAACGGGTGCTGAAGACCGTCCCCGGAACCTCGTCCGCTTACGCGGAGCGCGGTATCGGCGGCTATTATCTCGACGTGACGCCCGACCGCGAAGCGCTGGCACGGTATGGCATCATGATCCAGGACGTCCAGGATGTGATCGCAACGGCGCTCGGCGGCGAGACGGTGACGACCACCGTCGAGGGCCGCCAGCGCTTCACGGTCAATATGCGCTATCCTCGCGATCTCCGGGACAGTCCGCACGCGATCGCGCGCGACGTGCTGGGGCCCAGGCCGGCCGGCGGCGCCGTCCCGCTCGGAGAGGTAGCGAAGATCGCGCCGGCGCGCGGTCCGACCTCGATACGCACCGAGAACGGTCAGCTGGCGACGTATATCTATGTCGATATCCGGGACCGTGACCTCGGTGGCTACGTGGCCGACGCGCGTCGCGCGGTGCAGGCCGGCGTTGCGTTTCCGCCCGGTTACTACGTGATGTGGAGCGGCCAGTACGAATATCTCGAACGTGCGGCGGCACGCCTGAGGGTCGTCGTTCCGGTGACCCTCGTCATCATCTTCCTGCTGCTCTACATGAACTTCCGGTCGCTGACCGAGACCATGATCGTGATGCTGTCGCTGCCATTCGCTTTGGTTGGCGGTCTCTGGCTGATGTGGTGGCTCGGCTTCAACCTGTCGGTCGCGGTGGCGGTCGGCTTCATTGCGCTCGCCGGCGTCGCCGTCGAGACCGGCGTCGTGATGCTGATGTATCTGAACCAGGCTTTGGCATCGGTGCAGGCCCGGCGGGATCTCGAAGGCCGGCAACTGTCCCGGACCGACCTCTACGACGCGGTGATGGAAGGCGCCGTCGAGCGTGTCCGTCCGAAGATGATGACGGTGGTGGCGATCATGGCCGGCCTGCTGCCGATCATGTGGAGCACCGGCACCGGCTCCGAAATCATGCAGCGCATCGCAGTACCGATGATCGGCGGCATGATCTCCTCGACACTGCTGACGCTCATCGTGATTCCGGCAATCTTCGGACTGCTGAAGGGATACGGCCTGCCGCGGGATTCCCTCCCTGCGCCGCACGAAGAGGGAAGCAGCCCGGATCGAACCGCGGGCACACTGCGGCACGAGGTGCCCGGATGAGAGGCACGCCCCGTGACGAAGGGCACCGGCGGAGGCGCGAAGAAATCCGCGCAGGGCTGTAACCGTGGCCGCTCCATCCGCGAACTCATGCGGATGGAGACGTCATGAACTCCCCCGAAATCGAGCTCAGAAAGCTCATGCTTGCGAGTCTGGACGGCGACGCGGCAGCCCACCGCGCGCTGCTCGGCCGGCTGAGCGGACATCTGCGCGCCTACTACAAGAATAGACTTAACTTGGCCGGGCGGTCCGTCAGCGAAGCGGAGGATCTCGTGCAGGAGGCTGTGCTGGCGATCCATCTCAAGCGTCACACCTATGATCCCCAAGAACCGCTGACGCCCTGGGTGCATGCGATCGCCCGTTTCAAGCTGATCGACTTTCTGCGCCGGACCCGGAGGTCCGTGACGGATGTGCCGATCGATACGGCAGAGAACCTGACGGTCCGCGACGACAGTTCGGGCACCGAGAGCAGCCTCGACCTGGCGCGGCTGATGCGGCTTCTGCCCGAGAAGATGCGATGCTCGATCGTCGCGGTGAAACTCGACGGCCAGAGCGTCGCCGAAGCGGCCGTCCGATGCGGCATTTCCGAGTCCTTGGTGAAGATCAACATCCACCGTGGCCTCGGGCGACTGGCAGCAATGATAGCGAAGGAATCCCGCGCATGAAGACTGACGATCTCCTCGATATGCTGAGCGCCGGCGACGTTCGCGTCCAGCGGAAGCCGCCGTATCGCGCGATCGTTGCCGCGCTCGCCATCGGCGGCGCTGCGGCTGTCATCGTCAGCTTCGCCATCCTGGGTTTCCGCACCGACCTGGCCGAGGTGGGGGCCGCCGGTTTCGTAGTGATGAAGCTCTCGTTCACGGTGGGCGTGATCGCACTGGCGTTCCTGTTCCTGACCCGGCTCACGCGCCCGGGCGGCGAGCACCGGACGAGACCGGCCCTTCTCGTCCTGCCGTTCGTCGCCATCGCGGCGCTCGGCCTGATCAATCTGTCTTTCGCGCCGCCCGCCCATTGGGAGGCGATGGTCCTCGGGGATCAATGGTTGGAGTGCCTGCTGTCGATCCCCATCATCGGGATCGTTCCGTTCGTCGTCGCGATCTGGGCCGTGCGCAAAGGCGCACCGACGGATCTACGACTTGCCGGCGCCGCGGCCGGACTCTTCGCCGGCGGGGTGAGCGCGACGGCCTATGCGTTTCATTGCATAGACGACTCCCTGCCCTTCGTGACGCTGTGGTATGGCGGGACAATCCTGCTCTGCACCCTGGCGGGTGCGGCGCTCGGGCCGCGCTTGCTGCGCTGGTGAGACCGTCCGCATCACGTGGGCGTGAGCCTGTAACCGGCGAGAGCCCGGCACCGAACTCATCTGTGGAAGCGCGATGAAGCCGCTTCCAATCACAAGATGGAGTTCGATCATGTTACGCAAGATCACCCTCGTTTCGTCGATCCTGATGTCGGCCGCCGCCTTGTCCGCGACGGCGAACGCGGGCTCCACGATCACAGACAAGAGTTACTGGCCGGCCGAGATTCGGCAGCAGACGCGACCGGCAGCGATCGAGACAGGCGTCCCGTCCAACTCCTTCGCCTACGAAGCCCGGCCGGGCGACGCTTCGCAGACCGCGCGTGCGGGAGCCTGGACCTACAACGGCGGACCGAAGAGTCGATAGAAGCGCGTAGGCCGGGGGTGCAATGGCGCATGCCCCCCGGAGCGGTGAAGATCCTGCGTATCCGAGCGCCGTGATATCGAACATCGTCGGCGATTAACCCCTCGTTAACCATCCGGGTCCAGCCTTCGGATGTGCGGCGGAACCGGATGACTTTGGGGACCGGCAGTCGCATCGAAGGGCCGTCCGGCGTAACGCCCGGACGGCTTTTTGCTACACCGCCTTTGCTGCCGCGCGTCCCGCCGTCCTGCCCGAGAACAAGCAGCCGCCGAGGAAGGTGCCTTCCAGCGAGCGATAGCCATGCATCCCGCCGCCGCCGAAACCGGCGGCTTCGCCGACCGCATAGAGGCCGGGGATGACCTGATGGCCGGCGCCGAACACGCGCGCATCGAGATCGGTCTCGAAACCGCCCAGCGTCTTGCGCGTCAGGATATTCAGCCGCACGGCGATCAGTGGGCCCTTGTCCGGATCGAGAATGCGATGCGGCCTGGCGGTGCGGATCAGTCGGTCGCCGATATATTTGCGCGCATTGTGCAGGTTCATCACCTGCGCATCCTTCACATAGGGATTGGCAAGTGTCCGGTCGCGCGCCTCGATCTGCGCCTTGATACGATCGAGCTTCAGCAGATCGCTGCCGGCCAGCTCGTTCATCGCCTGCACGAGATCGCCTAGATTGTCGCGCACGATGAAATCCGCGCCGTGTTCCTTGAACGCTTCCACCGGCGCCGGTGCGCCCTTGTTGGTGGCGCGGCGCGCGGTCTTCAGCCAGCTCTTGCCGGTGAGATCAGGATTCTGCTCCGAGCCTGACAGCGCGAACTCCTTCTTGATGATCGCCTGGGTCAGCACGAACCAGGAATAGTCGAAGCCCGTGGACTGGATATATTGCAGCTGTCCGAGTGTATCGGAGCCTGGGAACAGCGGCGCAGGCAGCCGCTCGCCGGTTGCGTCGAACCACATGGACGACGGCCCCGGCAGGATGCGGATGCCGTGCTTCGGCCAGATCGGATTCCAGTTCTCGATGCCCTCCACATAGTGCCACATGCGGTCGCGATTGATCAGCCGCGCACCGGCCGCTTCCGTGATCCCGATCATGCGCCCGTCCACATGGGCGGGCACGCCGGAGATCATCCGCTGCGGCGGCGCGCCCAGACGCTGCGGCCAGTTCTGCCGCACCAGATCGTGATTGCCGCCGATGCCGCCGGAGGCGACGATCACCGCCTGCGCACGAAGCGAGAACTCGCCGACGACATTGCGCGATGAGCTCTCGCCGCGTTCGTTATTCGCCGGCCCGAGCACGGCGCCGCTGACGCCATCGACGGTTCCATCGGTGACGCTGAGCGCATCGACGCGGTAACGGAACCTGAAGCTGAGCAATCCCTTCGCGACAGCCTCGCGCGCACGGCGTTCGAACGGCTCGACGATGCCCGGCCCCGTTCCCCATGTGATGTGAAAGCGCGGCACCGAATTGCCATGGCCCATGGCGTCGTAGCCGCCGCGTTCCGCCCAGCCGACAATGGGGAATACGCGATGCCCCATGGCGCGCAGCCAGTCGCGCTTCTCGCCGGCAGCGAAACCGAGATAGGCTTCGGCCCAGCGGCGCGGCCAATGATCTTCCTCGCGGTCGAACCCGGCCGAGCCCATCCAGTCCTGATGCGCGAGTTCGAAGCTGTCCTTGATGCCGAGCCGGCGCTGTTCCGGCGAGTCGATGAAGAACAGACCGCCGAACGACCAGAACGCCTGGCCGCCGAGATTCTGTTCGCCTTCCTGATCGAGCACGATCACGCGCTTGCCGGCGTCGGCCACTTCCGTTGCAGCCACGAGCCCGGCAAGGCCGGCGCCCACCACGATGACATCCGCATCGACCGCCATCGTTCTCCCCCCATCATTTCGTTAAGAGAGATTGAATGGCGCGCGGGAACTTTGGTCAACGAAAATTGCGGAATTCGCATTCGCTTGTTCCAAAGCGGTGGACACTGCATCCCGCGCGCAACACTCGTTTCGAATCGTCGCGCCGCCGTCATGTGCCGCTAGACAAAATCCCGTTTCGCCAACACGCTGACATGGTTCTGCACGATCAGGGCAGACGGATTCGGCATCACAGCTCTTGGGGCAGCGCATGAAGTTCATGACGGGTTTGCTGGCGGCGGTTCTGTTGATGGCAGGCGTCGGCGCGAGCCATGCTGTGGTGCGCATCGCGGACGACCGCGGCGGCCGGATCGGAACCTATGTCGACAAGTATCAGGGCCTGCGCTCTTCGGGCGAAACCGTCGTGATCGACGGCCTGTGCGCCTCGGCCTGCACCATCGTGCTCGGCGCCGTTCCGCATGACCGGATCTGCGTGACCCCGAATGCCACGCTCGGCTTCCACGCCGCCTGGGACATGGGTAACAACGGCCGCGCCGTCACCAATCGCGAAGCCACGAAGATGCTGTATTCGATGTATCCGTCGAATATCCGCCGCTGGATCTCCAAGCGCGGGGGCCTCAGGCCGCAGATGGTGTTCCTGCGCGGCCCGCAGCTCGCAAGCATGTACAAGCCCTGTTACATGAATGCCCGCGCATCTGCGGCCTATGACAGCTCGCCCACTTTGCGCGGCGAGTGACGTTTCGCCTCGGCTCCCCATCACTTGATCGCTGCGACCCCGGCGACGCTTGCCCGGGCCCGAAACTCGGCCTATCTGGAACCTGAATGCAGGCCCCCCGCGCGGATGCCTGCGAATTGAGGTTCGTCAATGCAGCCGGCACCTGCCCCTGACCACGTGGCACCGCAGCCCTCGCGCGCGGCGACGCTGATCGTCGGTGCGGCGGCAGTTTTCGCCGGCCTGCTCGTGGTCGGCGCCATCGGCCTGTGGGCGTGGTACGGCACCACGGTCTTTTTCGAGATGGTGAAGACCGGCATTGCCGCCTGCATGTGATTTCTGGGAACGATCCAATGAGTAGCTCCACCCGTCCGCTGGTCATCATCGCGGCCTTCGCCGGCAGTCTCGCCGCAGGCCTGCTGCTGGTATTGTGGCTGTCCGGCGGTTTCCGCGGCGTCGCCGCGCCGGCGGCCATCGGCGGTCCGTTCCAGCTCACCGATCAATCCGGCGCGCGGGTCACCGAGCAGAACCTGAAAGGCAAGCCGTCGCTGATCTTCTTTGGCTTTACCCATTGCCCTGATATCTGCCCGACTTCCCTGTTCGAGATGTCCGAGGTGCTGCGCGCGCTCGGCAACGACGCCGACAAGCTCAACACCTATTTCGTCTCCGTCGATCCCGAGCGCGACACCGCGTCGATCATGAAGGACTATCTGTCGAGCTTCGATCCGCATCTGAAGGGGCTCACCGGCACGCCCGACGAAGTGGCGAAGATGATCACAGGCTACCGCGTCTATGCCAAGAAGGTCCCTACCAAGGACGGCGACTACACGATGGATCACACCGCGCTGATCTATCTGATGGACAAGGATGGCAATTTCATTGCCCCGTTCAATCTCAAGCGCAAGCCGGAAGAAGCCGCGACGGATCTGAAGCGGTACTTGTGATCGTCGAAGCGTAGGATGGGTTGAGCAAAACGATACCCATCAATCCCACGCATGAAAGATGATGGGTATCGCTACGCTCAACCCATCCTACGATCTTGCCTCATCCGCATCGCCTTGCTCCGTCGTGACACCGCATGCTGCGTCTTTTCCCAGCGATGCGGTTCGCGCAGCAATTGCCATAGCGCACGCCACGCCGCGATCGACAGCACGCCCCAATAGAGCGGCGCCAGCAGCAGGATCCAGGCGTGCCGCATCTGCCTGCGCCGCGTGAGACCCATCAGCCCTATGGTGATGGTGGCGAAATAGCCCGCCGAGATCGCCATGAGATGCAGCGGCATCAGATTATCGACCAGAAAGCCGGACGCGCTCCCCGTCGCGCCCACCCGACCGACAAACAGCGCGACCTCCACAAGCAGCAACGGATAGGCAAGCGCCGTCAGCACATTGCCGCCGGCGATAAGGGCGACGCCGAGCGATTTCGCCGTCCCCACATCGCGCCACAGTCGCCAAGGCCTGCGCAGATGCACACCCGCCGTCTGCATCCAGCCCTTCATCCAGCGCGAGCGCTGCCGCAGCCATGCGCCGAAACGCACCGGCGCTTCTTCATAAGTCGTCGAGGAAAAGGTGACGCAACGATAGCCGAACCGCGCCAGGCGGATGCCGAGATCGGCATCCTCGGTGACGTTCCAGGCATCCCAGCCGCCGACATCGCGCAGAACATCGGTGCGAAAATGATTCGACGACCCGCCAAGCGGCAGCGGCAGACGCAGCGCTGAAAGGCTGGGCAGCAAGACATCGAACTGCCCGGCATACTCCGCCGCGAACATCCGCGACAGCAGGCTTTCCGATGCATTGTCGATGCATAGGCTGGCCTGCACGCAGGCGATATCAGGACCGTAATGGTCGAACGCATCCAGCGCCGCACGCAATTGCCTGGGCTCGGGCCGGTCCTCCGCATCGAACACCGCGACATAGCTGCCGCGGGCAAATGGCAGCGCATAATTGAGCGCTTTCGGCTTGGTCTGCGGGCCGATGGCCGGCACCGTGAGCACCTGCACATGCGGCATCGGCTGCAGCCTCGCGATGGCCTGCCGGGTAATGTCGTCATCAACCTCGGTGATCAGGATGACATCCAGCTTCTCGCGGGGATAATCGAGATCGGTCATCGCCTGCAGCAGCGGCGCCACCGAGGTGGCCTCGCGATAGAGTGCAATCATCACCGTATAGATCGGCAGCTCCGCATCCGGCAGACGCCGGCATCTCGGCTCGGGCGAACGCGGCACCAGAGCGCCGAGGAAGCGAAAGCCAGCGAAGGCAAGAAAAGCGGTCGTGAGCACTCCCGTCCAGACGGCTTCGCCGAGCAAAGAGGGAATGGCGATTGCACCCGCGATACCGAGAATGAACGTCGTACGCGCAAGCTGCCGCCACCAGATCTTGGCACGCGACGCGGCGGACAGTTCCGGCCAACGTCGGTCGAGCCCGTCCGCCGCCTGCTGAGCGAGCGCATCGCCTGCATGTTCCGCAAGGAAGCGATTGAAGTTGTCGGTCGTCGCAAGCTCGAAGCGCGCGATCAGTTCGGGCCTTGCGACAGCAAGCTCGCTCAGCATGCGCGCCGACAGGCAGCGCGAGGCAACGACGAAACTCACGCCATCGTGACGCCGTATCCGAAACATGCCGAGTGTCGCAGCCTGCGCATATTGCTCGGGCGATAACAGGCATCGGTCATGGTCGTCCCGATCGAGCCGGGCCATGCGAATGCCGAGATGCGCGGCCAGTCGCCCGAGATAGGCTGCCTCGTCAATGACATCCCAGTCGATCAGCACGCGGTCGGCGCCGATTCCGAGTCTGCGGCTACGATTGGTCGCCGCCTGCAGCGTGAGCGATGCGATATGCCCGCGCAGGCATTCGAGTTCGACGGCGATATGGAAGACCAGTTCCGGCCGACGTGGATCGTGCTCCAGCGGTCGCCGCCGGCGCTCGGGCGCCAGGGCATGGGTGCCGATAGACACATGCCCGCCAACAAACAGCTCCGGATCCCCGCCATGGTCCAACAGGGCCATGCTACGCCCCCACGCCACAAACCAGGTTACAAACGCCCCTCGCGTCTCCGGCGGGATGGTCTATAAGATCGCGTCCGGACACGCCCGCATGCAACCACAGATGGTTAATTACAGCAATCGAATACCGTATCGAGGCGCGCGCGCAACCCTGCGGGCGCTGTGTCT
>WPCJ01084981.1_pt1 | contig 18461 bp, 18 predicted proteins | sample 5399831 | NCBI WGS metagenome assembly WPCJ01 (sample SAMN12869470, study PRJNA574797) | sludge metagenome | isolation source: wastewater treatment of pH10 | place: China:Beijing | collected 2019-05-20 | reverse complement strand
CCCAGGCCCCCTCGGGCAGGCGGGCGTGCTCGGCCGCGATGGCGGCGCGGATCTCGTCGATCGTGCCGAGCCCGCCGAGGTCGATGCCGGCCGTCACGTCTGCCGCCCAGTGCGGGTGCGTGTGGGAGTCGAAGAGCCCCGGAGTCACGGTCGCCCCGGCGAGGTCCCTGACCTCGATACCGGCTTCGCGCGCCGCGGCCTCGATCTCGGCATCGGATCCGATCACAGCGATGCGGCCGTCGCGCACGAGCAGCGCGGTCGCCTCGGCATGGTCGTCGGTGTTGGTGCGCAGCTTCGCACCGATCAGCGCAAGCGATGCGGCAGCGGGGTTCACGGACATCCTTCTCCTTCGAACATCGTCGCTGCTCACGCTACCGCCCGGATCGAATCGCGCGCAATTCAGCTCGTGCCCTGCCGGCTCACAGTTTGTTCATGGGCCCGATGGGCATGCTAGAGGGAACATCCACGGAGCGGGAGCATCATGAGCAAGCGGGGCACCAAGGCGACCATCATCGCGATCGTCGGCATCGCCGCGGTCGGGTCGATCGCGACGATCGCGGCCCCCTTCGTGTACCAGAACTTCTTCGTAGAGCCGGCCGCCGAAGCCCCCGCCCTGAGCGCCGACGACTCGATGCTCGACGCGCGCGCCGAGGCCGGTGAGACGCTCGATCCCGCCGAGCTGAGCGGCGAGTGGACGATCGCCGAGGGATCCTCGGCCGGCTACCGCGTCGATGAGGTGCTGAACGGCTCCCCCGTCACCGTGACCGGTCGCACCGAGCAGGTGGAGGGCACCCTCGTCGTCGACGGGCTCACCCTCGAGAGCGCGCGCTTCTCGGTCGACGTCGCCTCGATCGCGACCGACAACGGCTCGCGCGACGGCTACTTCCGGGATCAGGCGATGAACGTCTCCGCGCATCCCACGGCGAGCTTCGAGCTCAGCGGCCCCGTGGCACTCGAGACGGCGCCCGCGGCCGGGGAGGTGATCGAGCAGACGCTCAGCGGCGAGCTCACCCTCGCCGGGGTCACCCAGCAGGTCGAGTTCGATGCGCAGCTGCGCAGTGACGGCGAGTCCGCCGAGATCGCCGGGCAGATCCCCATCACCTTCGCAGACTTCGGCGTCGAGGCTCCGAGTCTCGGATTCGTGTCGGTCGAGCCCACGGGATTCGTGGAGTTCGAACTCGTCGCCTCGCGAGGCTGATCGCTCCGTCGCGGAGCGCGATCCTCGCCCTCTACCGCGTCACTGGTTGTCGGCGAGGTCGCGCGCCGCCTGCGGCAGCTTGCGCACGCGGGCGCGACGGCGGGGACGATCGGGGATCATCGAGCGCATCTCCTCGAGCTTGCCGAAGCAGAGCAGGCGATCCTCGGGCTCGAGCACCACGTGCTTGCGCGGGTTCGGGATCACCTGCACGCCGCGATGCAGCGTGAGCACGGTGATGTCGCGATCCCAGAGTCCCAGGTCGCCGAGCTTCTTGCCGACGTGCTCGGCGCCCGCGTGCATGACGAGCTCGGCCACGCCGTAGCCGGTCGAGACGCTGAGCCGCTGACGCACGTCGATCTCGGGGAACGCCACCTGGTTGCCGATGTAGTCGATGATCGCGCCCGCCACGTCGAGGCCCGTCGCCTGCTCGATGCCCTGCAGGCCCGGCGAGCTGTTGACCTCCATCACGAGCGGACCCTCGTCGCCCTCCAGCATGTCGACGCCGGCGACCCTGAGGCCCATGATCTGCGCGGCGCGCACCGCGGTCTCCTCGTAGGCGGCGTCGAGCTGCACCGGCTCGACGCTGCCGCCGCGGTGCACGTTCGAGCGGAACTCGTCGCCGCTCGCCTGTCGGCGCATCGCGGCGACCACGCGATCCCCCACGACGAGCGCGCGGATGTCGCGACCGCGGCTCTCGGCCACGAAGCGCTGGATCAGCACGTTCTGGCGCGTCGAATGCAGCGTCTCGATGATCGCCTCGGCGACCTTCACCTGGGGGGCGAGGATCACGCCGATGCCCTGCGTGCCCTCGAGCAGTTTGATGACGACCGGCGCACCGCCCACGCTCTCGATCGCGGGGCGCACATCGGCGCGGTTGCGCACGAACGCCGTCGCGGGCATGTCGATGTTGTGGCGCGAGAGGATCTGGATGGCGCGCAGTTTGTCTCGGGCGTTCGAGATGCCGTTCGCCGTGTTCGGCGTGTAGACGTCCATCTGCTCGAACTGGCGCACCACGGCCGTGCCGAAGTAGGTGATCGAGTTGCCGATGCGGGGCAGGATCGCGTCGTAGTCGCTCAGCTGCTTGCCCCGGTAGCGCAGGTCGGGCTCCTCCCCGGCGAGGTCGATCGCGAAGCGCAGCGTGTTGAGCACGAGCGCCTTGTGCCCCCGCGCCTCCGCCGCGGCCTTGAGCCGCTGCGTCGAATACGCCTGAGGGGCTCGCGAGAGAATCGCCAGTTTCAAGAGGATTACCTGCCAAGATAGATGCGTGAGTGAACCAGACCATTCAAGCACCTTCACGGGCTGGCGTGAATGGGTCGGCCTGCCGGAAATCGGCGTGTCGTGGCTCAAGGCGAAGATCGACACCGGCGCGCAGACCTCGGCTCTGCACGCGACCCAGGTGTCTGAGTTCTCTCGTGACGGCGAGGACTGGGTGCGCTTCACCGTGCATCCCTGGCAGGACAGCGAGCTCGACGAGGTCGTCGTCGAACGGCCGGTGCACGACCGCCGCACAGTGCGGAGCTCCTCGGGGCACTCCCAGGATCGCCTCGTCGTACTGATGGACATCGCGCTCTGCGGGCGCACGATCCCCGCCGAGGTCACCCTCACGAGCCGGGACGAGATGGTGTTCCGCATGCTCATCGGCCGCGAGGCGCTGCGGCAGGGCTACGTCGTCGACTCCAACGCCTCGTACCTCGGCGGGCGGCCGGAGGCCTCGATCCGCCGCCGCAACCGCGGGCGGGGCTGAGGCCCGGCGCCTGGGAACCCCACCCGGTACGCTTGAGGCATGTCGGTTTCGGAGCTCTCGACGAGCACGCAGAACTACCTCAAGGCGGTGTGGAGCCTCTCCGAGTGGTCCGATACGCCGGTCACGCCCTCGCTCATCGCGGAGCGCACCGAGCTGAAGCTCTCGTCGGTCTCCGACGCCGTGCGCAAGCTCACCTCTCAGGGCCTGCTCATCCACTCGCCCTACGGCGCGGTCGAGCTGACCGAGACCGGCCGCGCCTACGCGGTCGACATGGTGCGCAGGCACCGGCTCATCGAGACGTTCCTCGTGAAGATGCTCGGCTACGGCTGGGATCAGGTGCACGATGAGGCGGAGCATCTCGAGCACGCCGTCTCGGATTTCATGATCGAGCGCATCGACGAGCTGCTCGGCCACCCCACCCGGGATCCCCACGGCGATCCCATACCGGCGGCCGACGGCACCATCATCGTGCCGCCCGCCGTGCAGCTGAGCTCGGTCGAGCCGGGCTACGAGGTCGTCGTGGAGCGCATCAGCGACGACGACCCCGAGCTCCTGCAGTTCTTCGAGGACCGCGGCATCGTGCTGGGCGCGCGTCTCGCGTTGAGCGAGGGGGCCCCCTTCTCGGGCGCGATCGACGCAGCGGTCGTGGGCGACGGCGCAGAGAGCGGGACGACCGTGGCGCTCGGCCGCGCGGCGACGGACGCACTCTACGTCTCGCGGGCGTAGCCCTGGCGTTCTTCCGGCTCCTCGGCGTCGAGGGTCTCGGGCCGACGTATCAACTGCAGCAGGATCAGCGCCAGCAGCATCAGCAGCAGAGTGATCAGCACGCCGGAGAGCTCGATCGGGCGATGCAGGAAGAGCGCGAGCACCCCGACGCCGACGACGGCGACGAGGATCGCCGAATGCCATCGCTCGACGAGGCGGCCCAGGGCTCCGGTGCCGATCCCGCGCCGATCCGCCGCCCGGCGAACCGAGTCGAAGCCGACGTCGCACGCACCTCGAACCGCCCTCGCCCGACGGGATTCGCCCGCGGCCCAGCCGCCGACGGCCACGAGCAGGCTCAGCACCACGAGAGCGAGCAGCGTCGAGGAGAGAAGCATCGTCAGCTGGTCGAACACGACGTGCGCGGTCGCCGCGGGCATGATCGAGGGGCTCAGGCTCGCGGCGAAGAGACCCCTGCCGACGCCGAGCCCGCCCGCGAGCAGCAGCAGCGAGGCGGCCAGCCCCACCCCGGCGTATGCGAGCGTGCGCATGCGTCTGCGGGACGTAGCGACTCCCGCGACGAGCGCACCGAGCACGATCCAGGGCAGCCAGATGCCGACCGCGACCACCACCTGGTACGCCGTGCGCACGAGCACGAGCGAGTCGGCGGTGACGAGCGGAACGGTTCGGTCGAACTGCGGGATCAGCGCGGCGATGCCGAGGCCCTGAGCCGAGAGATGATCGCGCACCTGCTCGCCGACCACGGCGAGGCTCAGCGAGAGCGTGCCCTCGTCCGAGAGTTGCAGCACGGACTGCGGGTCGCCCTGGATCACCGAGACGGTTCGAGCGTGCGACTCGCGCAGCGCACCCTGCCAGAGAACGGCGAACCGCGGAGACTCGACGAGCGCCGTCGCGCCGTCCGCGATCAGCGAGCGCACCCCCTGAGCCGCCGCGCCCTCCAGGAGCGGGAGCGCCGCGGCCGCGCTCCGCGGCAGGTCGAGCGACGCCACACCCGAGAAGAGGTCGGAGACCACCCCGTCGATGTCGACGCTCTGCTCGATGCCCTGCACCACCTGTTCGGCGACGAAGGCCTGCACCTCGGGCTTCTCGGCGAGCGGAGCGAAGGTCTGCACGAAGCGGTCGGTATCGACCAGCTGCAGCTGCGCCCAGGCGCCGAGCACCGCGAACGGAGCGAGCAGCGCGCTCAGGAGCACGAGAACCGCGGCAGTCGCGCTGCGGGCACGGGCACCCCGACGGCGGCCTGCGACGACGGCCTGCTCGCAGTGCTCGCAGTGCTCGTGCTCGACGGGGTCGGAGATGACGCTCATCCCCACATGCTACGCGGAACCGTCAGGCCGTCCGATAGCCGTACTGCGCCGTCAGCGGGCAGTCGAACGGGTCGCGGGCGGCGAGGCCGACCTGGTTGAGGTACTCGATCACGATCGCGTACGAGCGGATCAGCGAGGTCTCGGTGTAGGGCACCTGCAGGGTCTCGCAGTGCTCGCGCACGATCTCGCGAGCCTTGGCGAGGTGCGGGCGGGCCATGCTCGGGAAGAGGTGGTGCTCCACCTGGTAGTTGAGGCCGCCCATGAGCCAGGTGGCCCACCAGCCGCCGCGGATGTTGCGCGAGGTGCGCACCTGCTTGGAGAAGAAGTCGAGCTTGGCGTCGTGGGCGATGACGGGCATGCCCTTGTGGTTCGGGGCGAACGACGCGCCCATGTAGACGCCGAACACGGCGAGCTGCACGCCCATGAACGCGAACGCCATGCCGAGGGGCAGCAGCAGGAACACGGGCACGATCACGAGCGCGAGCCGGGCGGCGATGATCGAGAGCTCGACCCAGCGCCCCTTCACCTCGTGCCGACCGAGCAGATGCTTGAGGCTGTGGGCGTGCAGGTTCAGCCCCTCGAGTGTGAGCAGCGGGAAGAAGAGCCAGCCCTGGTGCTTCGTGATCGCCCGCCGGAAGCCTCGGGCCTCCACCGCGTCCTCCTCGATGAACGAGATCGTGTCCACTTCGATGTCCGGGTCTTTCCCGACGCGGTTCGGGTTGGCGTGGTGCCTGGTGTGCTTCGAGTCCCACCACGAGTAGCTCATGCCGACGAGGCCGGCCAGCACGCGGGCGAGCCGATCGTTCGCGGGCCCAGAGGCCAGGATCTGCCGGTGCGCCGCCTCGTGCGCGAGAAACGCGAGCTGGGTGAAGATCACGGCGAGCGCGGCAGCGATGAGCAGTTGGAACCAGCTGTCCCCGAGCAGGATGAAGCCCGCGACCGCTCCTCCGAAGGCCAGCAGGATCGCCGAGCCGACGAGGGCGTAGAACAGCGGGGCGCGACGCAGCAGTCCCGACTCGCGCACCACCTGCGAGACGCGCGTGTAGGCCTTGGCGATCGGGGGGAAGTCTTCGGTGCGGGCGCGCGTCGGGCGGAGCGGGCCGAGGCCCTCGAGGTTGCGGGTACGGGCAAGCGTCATGATCGGCACCTGTTCCATCCGGCTCGGAGGACGAGCCTGTTGAGGAAGCCAAAGGCGGATGCCGATCGCTGCCTCTCACGCTATCGGCCCGACCATGCGGGGAGCTGAATATGCGAAAAGGGCCGGCGAAGCGCGGAAAGCAGCTTCGCCGGCCCTGTGCAGGGCTGAGCCCGGAGGCTCGGCTCAGTTCGTCTTAGAGGGCGCGGATGGTCGCGGCCTGGGGGCCCTTGGGGCCCTGCTCGACCTCGAACTCGACCTTCTGGTTCTCTTCGAGGTTGCGGTGACCGAAGCCCACGATCGCGCTGTAGTGCGCGAAGACGTCGCGCGAGCCGTCGTCGGGGGCGATGAAGCCGAAGCCCTTGCCCGAGTCGAACCATTTGACGGTGCCGGTGGCCATATTGTTATTCCTTCGTTCGGGATCGCATCAGACGATCCTGCATCTTCCTCACCGACGACGCCGGCGAGGTGTGAGAAGCAGCCAGCGCGCACAGTGCTCTCGAAACGCAGCACTGAGGTGTGAAAATCAAGGGAACTACAACGGCGCGATGAAACAGCGCTCGATGACAATGATAGCCGATCTCCCCTCGAAATGGGGCATCCGTCCGAGACTCACCGGGGTTGCCCAGGCTCGGCGCGGCGGCCGGACGGACTATCGGGAAGCCGTCGCGCGCGCCCGCGTCCTCGACCAGCCGACGACGGCGAAGGAGACCGCGGCGAACGCGAGGGCGATCACGAGCACGTAGATCGACACCACCCCGTAGCCCTGATCGGGGCGCAGGAAGGGGTACGGCACCCACCCGTCCGTCGCCCCGCGAACGAGCACGACGGCGACCCATACCGCCGGGTAGAGCAGCAGCAGCCAAGCCACTCGCCAGGGCAGCGCCCGAGGCTCGCGCACGAACGCCCAGTCGACGACGACGAGCAGCGGCCCCGCGATGTGCATGACCCAGTTGGCCCACGGAACGGGCACCCCGCCGGCCGCTCCCAGGGGTGCCAGCAGCACGGCGTAGACGACGCCGACGATCACCATGCACATCGTGACGAGGGCGCGCGCGGGGAGCAGCCATCGCGGCTCGAGCCCGGGGCGGAGCAGGCCGAGAAGGCCCGCCGCGATCGCGACGACGGCGAGCATGGAGTTCGACTGAATCGTGAAGTAGCCGAAGAAGTTGAAGGGGTTGACGGGCCCGCGACCCGCCGTGTCGACGAAGGTGACGAGGATCGCGACCGCGGTGACGAGCCCCCACGCCAGGCGCGCGAACGCCGTTCCCAGCCGAAGAGACGCTCGCTCCTGATCCATGATCACAGCGTAGTGGTGCGCGGCCCCGCCGGGGCGGCATCACATGTCTTTGAGCCGGATCAGCGCATCGGCGACCAAGAGCCCGGCGTCCCGCGTCGAGAGCCCCTGCTCCCGGGTGAGCGCCCGCCAGCTCGCGAACCCGGTGAGCGCATAGGCGAGGTGGAGCGCCTGCCCGTCCTCGGGCGCTCGCAGCAGCCTCAGCACATCGTGCATGCGCTCACGGCGCACCCGACGCGACTCGTTCAAGGCCTGCTCGAAGAGCACCGAGTCGTGGATGTGCAGCAACGCGTCGAGCAGCGCCTCATGCGATTCGTAGTTCTCGAACCAGCCGAGCACGAAGCCGCGCGTGGTCTCCTCCGGGTCGTCGTCCTGGAAGCCTTCGACGGATCCGACCTGCAGGAACTCCTCCACCATCTGATCCATGGTCTCGCCCATGAGGTGATCGACCGACGGGAAGTAGTTGTACACGGTGCGGATCGAGATATCGGCCGCCTGCGCGACCGAGGCGATCTGCACGTTCGCGCTGCGGGACTCGACGATGAGCCGGCACGCGGCGTCGAGAATGCTCTGCCGCGTAGCGGCGGTCGACTTCGCGCGACGCGACATGTCATAGTTTCTCGGCATCATCTGCTTTCGTCACAAGGCTGCGAGCGGCGATCCCAGAGCCGCGCCGCTGAGCGGGCGGTCTGGGATCCCTCCTATCGTCGCACTATCGGTCGGTTCCGGGTAACGCGGTGGAGCGGCGTCTAGAGGATTCGCTGCTCGTCGACCCACCTGCCTGCCTTCATCACCCGCCGCGGGCGATGCGACGACGAGAGCTCGGCGACGACCGTGCGCGGATCCCGGTCGAGGATCACCAGATCCGCCTCCTTCCCGACCTCGATGCTGCCGACGATGTCGTCCACGCCGCACAGGCGCGCCGCGGTGATGGTGGCCGCCCTGAGGCAGTCCTCGGCGTCCACCCCGGCATCCGTCATGTACTTCAGCTCGTCGGCGCTGTTGCCGAAGGGAGTCATCGGTTCGGCGAAGCTGTCCGATCCCATCACCACCTGCACACCGGCCGCGATGGCCCGGCGCAGGCTCTCCTCGGCCATCGGCAACAGCTCACCGGCGTCGGCCCGCTGATCCTCGGTGAGCTCCTCGCCGCCCCAGCCGACGTAGCGGCGCAGCACGGAGAGGGTCGAGACGAGACGCACGCCCTGCTCGGCCATCTGCCCGCAGATCTCCTCGTCGAGCTGGAAGCCGTGCTCGATGGCGTCGACGCCGGCGGCCACGCACAGCTTCGCCGCCGGCAGCGACTCGCAGTGCGCACCGACGGGCAGGCCGAGCGCGTGCGCCTCCGTGACGATCGTCTCCAGCTCGTCGGGCAGGAAGTGGACGTGCTCGGGGTGGTCGTGCTCGGAGAGCACCCCGCCGCTCGCCCAGATCTTCACCCAGCGGCCTCCCTCGCGCCCCACTGTGCGCACCGCCTTGCGCACCTCCGCCGGGCCGTCGACGACGAGACCCATGAACGGCTGCTGCTTGACCCACTCCATCGGGAGGGTGTGGCAGTCGGCGTGCCCCCCGGTGCGGGTGAGGCCGAGATAGGCCGGCACGATCCTCGGCCCGGGAAGATCGCCCGCATCGATCACCTGACGCAGCGACGGCCCGAGCAGCCCGCCGGCCTCCCGCACGGTCGTGAACCCGGATGCCAGGATCTTCTGCACGTCGGCCACCGAACGGAAGGCGTTCGGCAGTCGCGGGTCGACGACCCAGTTGACCGGATGCGGCGTGCGGGCCCCCCAAAGATGCAGGTGGCAGTCGATCATGCCGGGCATGACCCAGCGCCCGGCAGCATCGAAGTCGGCCTCGCCGACAGGCCGATGCCCGGCCGCGGCGATCGATGCGATGCGCGAACCGGAGAGCTCGATGTCGACCTGCTCCAGCACCTCTCCCGTCGCCGTCCAGACGTTCGCATTCCTGATCCAACGGTTGTCGTTCATCTTCACTACCTCTTCATTCCTTCACTCATCGGACACGTCACGCCGCCATCGCCGCGGACGAGGAGTCGGCCGCGCGCACCACGGTCAGATGCTCGGGGCGCCAGGTCACCTCGACCTCGTCGCCCGGGGCGCAGGCACCGCCGCCCGGATAAGACGCGGTCGTCCACACGACGAGCCCGGGTGCCAGTTCGATCGCCACCCTGGTCGTACCGCCGAGATAGCTGGTATCGATGACCCGGCCGCTGTGACGGGCGCCCGAGCGGGGGGCCTCCGTCCGCTGCGCGAGCTCGACGTGCTCCGGCCGGATCACGACGCAGACCCGGGCGCCCCGCTCGAAGGCGGCGGTCGAGGCGGTGCTCAGCACGGCACCGCCGACGCGGATCTCGCCTTCGCCCGCCACGACGCCGTGCACGACCGTGGACTCGCCGAGGAACCTCGCGACGAACTCCGTCTCGGGCCGTTCGTAGAGCTCGTGGGGCGAGCCCTCCTGCTCGATCGTGCCGCGGTTGAACACCGCCACCCGATCCGAGAGGTTGAAGGCCTCCTGCTGATCGTGGGTGACCAGCACGATCGTCGTGCCGAAGTTGCGGTGCAGCTGCTTGAGCTCGTCCTGCAGCGCGCCGCGGAGCTGACGGTCGAGGGCGGCGAGCGGCTCGTCGAGCAGTAGCGCTCGCGGGCGGAACACGAGCGCCCGAGCGAGTGCCACGCGCTGCTGCTGCCCGCCGGAGAGCTCGCTCGGCTTGCGCTGGGCGAGCTCCCCCATCTGCACCACCTCGAGGATCTCCCGCACACGCTTCGAGATCTCGCCGCGGGCGAGGCGCCGGCGCCGGAGCGGATACGCGATGTTGCCCTCGACGGTCATATGCGGGAACAGCGCGTAGTTCTGGAACACGAACCCCAGATCGCGCTTGTGCGCCGGCAGCGCATCGACGTCTTCGCCGTCGATCAGCACGCGGCCGCTGCTCTGCTGCACGAAGCCCGCGATGATGTTCAGTGTCGTGGTCTTCCCGGAGCCGCTCGGCCCGAGCAGGGTCACGAAGCTGCCGGATTCGACGGTCAGGGAGACGTCGTGCACCGCCGGGGCGTTCCCTCCGTACGCCTTCGACAGGCCCTCGAGGCGCACCTCGGCTCCCGGGGCGGACTCCGCCCGCATGGTTCGGATCTGATCGGACATTCAGGAGCTCCTCACACGTTTCTTCTTGCCGCCGAGCAGGGGGATCAGCAGCACGGCGGTGGTGACCGCCAGGATGATGCTGGAGATCGCGGCGATGGTCGGGTCGATCTCGACCGTGACGCTGTTGTACATCTGCACCGGCAGCGTGCGCGTCGTCGGCGACTGGATGAAGAGCGCGATCACGGCCTCGTCGAACGAGGTCACGAAGGCGAACACGGCGCCGATGGCGACACCGGGGGCGATGCCGGGCAGCGTGACGGTGACGAGGCGCTCCCACGGCCGTGCGCCGAGGCTGTCGGCCGCTCGATCGAGCCGGCGGTCGTACTTCGAGAGCGAGGCCGAGACGGTCACCAGGACATAGGGGATCGCCAGGATCAGGTGGGCGCAGACGATGCCGAGCTCGGTACCGTCGATGCGCCATCGGATGAACTGAGCGAAGATGGCGACCGCGACCACGATCTGCGGCGCCAGCAGCGGGCTGAGCAGCAGCATCTGGAATGCGCCCGAGAGCTTGCGCGGGAGGCGATCCAGGGCAAGCGCGGCGGCCGTGCCGAGCAGCACCGCGAGCACGGTCACCCAGACGGCGACCCTGAGCGAAGTGCCGAGGGCGTTCAGCCATCGCGGATCGTCGAGGATGTTGCGGTACCAGTCCAGCGACCAGCCCTGCGGAGGGAACACGAACGACGGCCGATCCGTGAACGACAGCGGCACGATCACCAGCGACGGAGCGACCAGCCAGATCGCGACCAGCGTCACGAAGACCGAGAGCACGATCGCGGCGAGGCGATTGCCGAGTGTGCGCTTCATCTGCTCACCCCTCCGATCAGCGAGGAGACCCTCACCACGCGGGAGACCAGGAGCAGCAGCACCGCGCAGACGAGCACCAGCACGAGTGAGACGGCCCCCGCTCCCGCGAAGTCGCGCAACTGCATGACGCGGATGCCGATCAGCTGCGCGATGAGCGCATCCTGCGGGGAGCCGAGCAGCTGCGGAGTGATGTAGAAACCGAGGGAGAGCACGAAGAGCAGCGTCACCCCGGCGACGACCCCCGGCAGCGACAACGGGATGAACACCGTGCGCAGCGCCGTCCAGCGGCGCGCTCCCAGGCTGACCGCGGCGGTCACGAGGTTGCGATCGATCTGCACCATCGCCGAGTAGAGCGGCAGCACCATGAACGGGAGCAGCACCTGCACCATGCCGAGCGTGGCACCGGCGACGCTGTGGAGCAGCGTGAACTCGGGCAGGCCGAGCGACTGCGCGAACTGGTTGACCGGACCGCCGCGGGCGAGGATCACCACCCAGGCGAAGGTGCGGGTGAGGATCGACAACCAGAACGGCACCATCACGAGCGCGAGCAGCAGCGTGCGCAGGCGCGGTTTCGCTATGGACATGGCATAGGCGTAGGGGTAGGCCAGCAGCAGCGTCAGCGCGGTGATCAGCACGGCCGTGCGGAACGTTCGCCAGAGCACCGTCATGGTCAGCCCGTCCGAGAAGACGCGCACGTAGTGATCGACTCCGAGCTCGGGCTCGCTGAAGCTCCGCCAGATGATCGCCGCCATCGGCACGACGAAGAAGACCAGGACGGCGAGTACGGCCGGAGCGAGGAACAGCCATGCGAGCCCGGCGCCCGGGTTGCGGGGCCGCCGCCGCACGGGGCCCGGCCCCTGCACGGCGGCGGCCGCAGACCCGGGCACAGGTGTCGCGGTCATGATCGTCAGCCCAGCATCCAGTTCGACCAGGCCTCCACGAGCTCCTGCTGGTTGTCGGCGATCCATTGGGCGTCCTGCGTGACCCGCTGCGCCTCGGCCTCGGGCGAGGCGACGTTCAGCTTGGCATAGGTCGGGTTGAGATCCGGCCGGGCGTCGCTGTTCACCGGGGAGTAGGCCATGCTCTCCGCCAGGCGCTCCTGCGTCTCGGGCGTCAGCACATCCTCGATCGCCTTGAAGGCGAGCTCCGCTCCCGGCGCGCCCGTCGGCACCGACAGGGCCGCCCAAGCGAAGAGGTTCTGCGCCCAGACCGGTTCGACGTTGGCCCCGTTCAGCTCGGCCTCGGCGATGCGGCCCGACCAGACGATGGCCATGTCGGCGCTGCCGGATTCGAGCGCCTGCTGGCTCTCGGCACCGGTCTGCCAGAAGTTCACGTTCCCGCGAATCGTGTCCCACTTGGCGAGTGCGCGATCGATGTCGAGCGGGTAGAGCTCGTCGGGATCGACCCCGTCGGCCAGCAGAGCCACCTCGAGCGGGCCGGACACCGCAGAGGCGGGCGCCAGGCGCGTGCCGGGGAATCTCTCAAGATCGAAGAAATCGGCGTACGAGGCGGGCGGTTCGTCTCCGTAGGTGTCGGCGTTGTAGGCGAGCATCACGGCATAGCCGTAGATCGGCACGGTGCAGTCGTAGACGGTTCCCTCGGGGAGCTTGCCGACATCGACGTTCTCGAGCTGCAGCTCCTGCACCAGATCGCCGCACTCCTGGATCGGGAAGAAGGGCTCCGAGTTGATCAGATCCCAGACGGTGCGCCCGGACTCGACCATGGAGGTGAGCTTGGCGAAATCGAGAGGCGAGTCCTGCAGCACCTCGGCGCCGGTCGCTTCGGCGAACGGCTGCAGCCACTGCTCGTAGGCGGCGTCCTGCACCACGCCTCCGTAGCCGACGTAGGTCATGCTGTCGGCGCTGCCGGCCGTGTCCTCGCCGGCGGTGTCTTCCCCGCTGCAACCGGTCAGCAGCAGCGCGAGCACCGCGGCCCCACCGAGGAGCGGGCGTATCTCCTTGCGTTTCATGTTCTTCCTGCTCTCGTCATTGAGAAGATGCGACGTCGGGCGAACGTGCTCTTAAATATTACATGCATGCATGTGTGCAATTATAACGAACGTGTCACGCTCTGGGCACGATCGACTCATTCGGCGCGTCGACGAAGGGCGCCGCGCCGATCCGGCGACAGGCGCGACCGCCGGCGACTACCCGTGGGCGGCTACCCGTGGGCGACCGGGCATCCGCCCGAGTCGCTGCCGCCCGGCGCACCGCTTCCGCCGATCTCGCTTCGCACGGCGAACAGCTCGGGGAAGAAGGTCAGCTCGAGCGCCCGCTGCAGGAAGTCGACACCGCTCGAACCTCCCGTGCCGATCTTGCGGCCGATCGTGCGGGTCACGACGCGCAGATGCCTGAACCGCCAGAACTGGAAGTTGTCCTCGATGTCGACCAGCTCCTCGCACGCCTCGTAGAGATCCCAGTGCGTGGCGGGGTCGTCGTAGATTCGCGCGATCGTCGGCACGAGCGCATCGCTCATGCGGTAGGCCTGGGTCACATCCCGGTGGAGCACCTCCGGGGGCACGAAGAGACCGCGGCGGGAGATCAGGCGCAGGAACTCGTCGTAGAGCGTCGGAGCCTCGAGCTCGCGCTTCAACAGCTCCCGATTCGCCGGCTCCCCCTCGAAGACGCCCAGCATCTTCGCGTTCTTGTTGCCGAGCGCGAACTCGATGGCCCGGTACTGCGCCGATTGAAAGCCAGAGGCATTGCCGAGCGCACCGCGGAACTGGGCGTACTCGCTCGGCGTCAGCGTCGCGAGCACCGACCACTGCTGCGTCAGCACCTCCTGGATGTGCTTGACCCTGGCGAGCGGCTTCAGCGCCTCGCTCAGCTGGTCGCTCACCAGCAGCTCGCGCACGTGCGATATCTCGTGCAGCACGAGCTTCATCCAGAGCTCGCTCGTCTGGTGCTGGATGATGAAGAGCAGTTCGTCATGGTGCTCGGGGTCGCTCACCGGCCGCTGAGCGGAGAGCAGGCGATCGAGGTCGAGGTAGCCGCCGTAGGTCATTCGATCGCGCAGATCGGTGACGATTCCCGTCTCGAGCTCGCGCGTGTTGTCGTTCGTCTCCATGGTCTTCCTCATCAGGTCACCGCTCCTCGCCGCTGGAATTCGGGCGCACGCCATGCTTCTGCATCGAGCACCTCGCGGAGCGTCTCGACGGCGTCCCAGACATCCGCGTAGCCGATGTACAACGGGGCGAACCCGAAGCGCAGCACCTCGGGCTCGCGATAATCGCCGATGACGTCGCGCGCGATGAGCGCCTTCATCACCGCGAACCCTTCCGGATGCGTGAAGCTGACGTGACTGCCCCGGATCGAGGCGTCCCGAGGAGTGACGAGGGTCAGCGGATGATGCGCGAGGCGCTGCTCTACGAGGCGGATGAAGAGCGAGGTGAGCGCGATCGACTTCTCCCGCAACCGGGCCTCGTCGACGCTCAAAGCGAGATCGATCCCGATCTCCATGGTGGCCATGGAGAGGATCGGCTGCGTGCCCACGAGAAACCTCGCGCCTCCCGTGCCCGGCGCATAGCCGGGGGCCATGTCGAACGGCCTCGCATGTCCCCACCAGCCGGAGAGGGGCTGCTCGATCCGGTCGAGATGCTGCGGCGCGGCCCACACGAATGCGGGCGAGCCCGGACCGCCGTTCAAGTACTTGTAAGTACAGCCGACCGCGAAGTCGGCGCCGGCGCCCGTGAGGTCGACGGGCACCGCGCCGGCGGAGTGGCAGAGATCCCACACCGCCAGGGCGCCCGCCTGATGCGCGAGTCGGGTGACCCGCTCCATCGGCCACATAGCCCCACTGCGGTAGTTGACATGAGTGAGCACCACTACCGCGACGTCGTCTCCCAGCGCCTCCGCGAGCGGAGCCTCGTCGCCCTCGAAGGAGTCCACGAGGCGCAGCTCGTAGCCGTGTCCATCGACTTCGCCGAGAACGCCGATGAGCCCCTCGATCATGTAGAGATCGGTCGGGAAGTTGGCCCGCTCCGACACGATCACCCGCCGCCCGGGCGAGTCCTGCTGCTGGATGCGGAGCGCCGCCGCGAGCGCCTTGAAGAGGTTGACCGATGTGGTGTCGGTGGCCACGCACTCGCCGTCGCCGCCACCGATGAGCCTGCCGATCTTCGCCCCGATGCGGCGCGGCAGCTCGAACCAGTGGTGCTTGTTCCAACTGCCGATGAGATCACGACCCCACTCGTCCTCGAGCACCGTTCTCGCGCGCTCCCCCGCTGCTCTCGGCAGCGCTCCGAGCGAGTTGCCGTCGAGGTAGATGACCCCTTCGGGGAGGGAGAACTCCTCCCGCATCGAGGCGAGTGGGTCTTCCCGATCGGCGGCGGCACAGGCCTCGCGGTCGGTCAGCACGGTCGGGTCTACGAGCGTCATCGGCACTCCTCGGCGTCGTGGGTCGGATGGTGGGAGTCCGGGGTGCGCAGCACCGCCCGCACGGGTGAGGCGTCGGCGTCTCGCCACGGCAGGGGAAGCGCGATCACCTCGGCGGCTCCCTCGGGGGCAGAACCGAGATCGAGCCCTTCGAGCAGCACGACGCCGCCGGCGATCGCCGCCCGGTGGCAGTCGAGGGTCTTGCTGTCGACGGGATCGTAGGAGGCGAGGTCGATGCCCATCAACCGGCCCCCCTGCTGGGCGAACCATTCCATCAGTTCCGGCGCGACGCCGGGAAGCTTCGGATCCCAGACGGTCTGAGCCGCCGCGTAGTGCCTGAGCAGCAGACGCTCGACCGGGGCATCGGCATGGCGTCGCACGCGTTCGCGCACGGCATCGGCAGCCGCTCGTCCGTGCGGGCTGGTTTCGCGATCGACCAGGTCGCTCACGTCGACCACGAGGCAGTCGCCGATGCAGGCATCGAGCGGGGTCTCGTAGATAGAGGGAGCGCCACCGATGACATGCGAGGGTGCGTCGATATGCGCACCGACGTGCGTCGTCGACGTGACGGTGGCCACCGCCACCGAGTCGCCGGCCGAGAGGCTCCAGTTGGCGTCGAGACGGAACCCCGTGTCCCCGGGCCAGACCGGCGACGAGGGCGTGATCGCTGGACTGATGTCGATGAGACCCATCACTTCTCCTGCACTCCCGCGCGCCGGCATGCACGCTCGACGACTCACCCCATTCTGATCAGAACACGATGAGCAGGCAAGCAATCCGGAAAATGTCCATTCATCTGTGGATATGATGAACAAATTACGTCAGCCACGGCACAGCACGAGGTCAGCATGAACACGATTCAGCTCTCCGAGACCGACCATCGAATCCTCCAGGAGCTCTCGCACGACGGTCGCATCCCATACAAGGATCTCGCTTCGCGCGTCGGCATCCCCGTCTCGACCTGTCACGGGCGCGTGCGCGCGCTCGAGAACGCCGGGGTCATCCGCGGCTACCGCGCCGAGATCGACCCGTCCGCCGCCGGTCATGGCGTCGAGGCGCTCCTATCGATCACCGTGAACGGGCGCCATCGCGGCGAGGTGCCCGACATCGCGGAGCAGCTGCGAGACATCCCGGGCGTGCAGCGCGTCTTCCTCATCGGAGGCGACCGGGACATCGTCGTTCACGTCGCCTGCGAAAGCGTGCCCGCACTGCGCAAGCTGCTCTCCACACGCCTCGGATCGAACCCCGCCTACGAGCACACGAGCACCAACCTCGTGTTCGAGCAGCTGCGCGGGCACTCGCCCTCTCGCTGAAGCTGCCGCCCACCCGACTTGAACCAGTGCAGTACCAACGCGCCTAGTCAAGGCTGCCCTCGACCGAAAACCCTATGTCACATATCTATGCAGCTGAATGCGGTCATCGCTCGGAAGCCTTCTCCGCGACCTCCGCACGGATCAAAGCAGCAACACGTTCAGCCTCGCCCATCATCGTCATCAGAGAAGCGTGATTCTCCCAATGCCGCCTCCAGAGCTCCTCCGAGACAACCTCTTCAAAGTGCACTTGAGTCGGAGTGCTCCAAAGTTCGAAGGCTTCAAGACGCTGAATCCGATGGTCGATATCCAGCACTTTCCGAGTCTTCGGAGAAAGCCGAGCATCACTCAGCATCCATATCCGCCAGGGCTTATTTCCCTTGCTCTGGTTGCATTTCCCGCATGAGGGCACAAGATTGTGGATCTCAGAGATAAAACCGGTGGGCCTCTTCCCGACGACCAGCGGTCGAAGGTGATCCCACTCGGTACTCGTATCACCACAGTATGAGCATGAGACGACCTCGGCCATCCCAAGAACCTCGAGTGCAGCTCGAACCTCAGCGGCACTAGGTGTCACGACCGGAATGATGCCGTTCACGAAAGAGTTCGTGATGCTTGAACTCCTGCCGGTGATCCTCACCGGCTTCGGCATCGCGAACAGCCTCAAGAACCGTACGTCTTCGTCGGAACTCACGGGGCGACCTCCACAGCGACCAACAAAAAGAACCCCCGCAAGTAGAAGCCTTGCGAGGGTTCAGTAACGGTGTAATAGCCGCTACGTGGCTCCGACCGGCATCGATCCGGTGACCTTTCGATTTTCAGTCGAACGCTCTACCAACTGAGCTACAGAGCCGGGTGACTCGTCAAACATGTGAGTGCCACCGGAGATGAAGAAACCCTTCCGCAGAAGGGTTCTTCATCTTGGCGACCCTGACGGGACTTGAACCCGCGACCTCCGCCGTGACAGGGCGGCACGCTAACCAACTGCGCCACAGGGCCTTGCTATTGAATTTGATCGATCGGTGACCCCAACGGGATTCGAACCCGTGCTGCCGCCGTGAAAGGGCGGTGTCCTAGGCCACTAAACGATGGGGCCATGACGGCGAACCGCATAGCAACCGGAGGTCAAGCATACGTGCCTTCGGGCCTTAACGCTAATCCGGGCGGGGTGCGATCCGTCGCGACGGGGCGCCCTTCCCGGCGTCCCGATTCCGCGGATCGGGCGCGGCGCGCGCCGAATACCGGGGCGAGAGGCGAAGCTGGGACCGGCGCGATACTGGTCAACCGTGGCGCATGTTGCTACTGTGGGCGATGTTGCCCATGTGACATAAGGCCGGGGTCGGTGCCGTCACGGGAAATCGGGGAGAGATGAACGTTCGAGGACGCGGTATCCGCACGCCGAGCGGCG